>Ga0081539_10000168_pt1 | contig 153724 bp, 132 predicted proteins | sample TabmetS4T2R2_FD_71023 | JGI IMG/M metagenome (GOLD analysis project Ga0081539, IMG submission 71023) | Tabebuia heterophylla rhizosphere microbial communities from the University of Puerto Rico - S4T2R2 | ecosystem: Host-associated > Plants > Roots > Rhizosphere ... | reverse complement strand
AGGGGATTCCCGGGGCCCGCGGCGGCGGCGGCCCGCCGCTCCCGCCGGAGACCGCGGCGGCCGGCGGCTCGCGGGGCGAGCCGAAATCCCCGGCCCCCGCTGCCACCTCCGCGCACCAAGCCCACCCACCCACCGACGGCGCACCCAAGGAGCTCGCACCGCCCCGACGTCGACGGGCATCGCGGTAGCTCGAAGTCTTTTGGAATTGGACGTTGGTGGCCGCGCCATCCCGAAGCCTGATTCTCTCTAAAGAGCTTTCGGGGTTGAGGTCAGCGTTTGTCCACAATGTCCTAAGCCGCCAAGCCGGCGCCGACCGAGCCAGGCGGGCCCCGATCGCGGGCAGTAGCCGCCGCGCCAGGTAACGGGCACCATGTTCGCGATCTAGAACGGTTAGGGCGCTATATCGACCCTAACCGTTCTAGATCCACACCTACGGCCCGAAGCTGATTACGCTACGTTATCGGCGGTGCGGCGACACCCGCACATTTCGACCAGACGCGTAGGGGCGAGGCCGCGGGAGCAGCGGTCGGGACCACGACGGACATCGCGGTAGCCCAAATCTCTTGTTCGGAAAGGGTTTCGTCGCCGCGCAAACGCAGGCTCACCCCCACTCCGGAAGCTCTCTAGGCGAGGGTGGCGGTGATCTCGATGCGCGTGTCGCGGAGGTGGACGTCGTCGATGCGGATTTTCAGGTCGCGTGGCAGGATCAGCTCGCGCTCGTGCGGGTGGTGGCTCTGCCGGCCCATCCACAGCGCGGGTGTGCCCTTCGGCGCGACGAGGCGCAGCCAGCAACCCGTGCGGTAGGCGGGCGTGGCGCCCAGCGACACGGAGAGGTAGCCCGGCTCGGTGTGGGTGCTGCCGGCTAGCGCGCGCACGTCCGCCACCCCGCCGGCCACGTGGGCTACGTCGTCGATGCCGCGGAGCGTCTCGAGTGACTCCGGGAGCGGCGAGGAAACGGCCTGGTCCAGGAGGCGGTAGCGCTCGGCGAAGTCGCCGTACAGCGGCTCGCGCCCGAAGATGGCGGCGAGTTCGGCCGCGCGTGCGGGGTCGGTCAGCAGCTCGGCGAGGCGGGCCGGTGGATCGTCCGACTGCAACAGTGCATTGTGGACGTCGGGAGCGCGGGTGTAGTCGTATGCCGCCTGCTGCACGGTGTTGAGGCCGGCGGGCGGTGAACCGGGCGCGGGCTCGACCGGCGGCGGCGGTGGCGGCGGCAGGGCGATCGGCGCGGCCCGCTCGACCAGCGCGGGCCGGCTGGCCGCCTCCTCCTCGGGGCCGCCCACCACGCCGGCCCGCTCGTCCTCCGGCAGGTCGGCCAGGCACCGCAGCGCCTCGCCGGGCGTGTGGCCGGCGGCCTTCGACGAGGCCAGGCGGCGCAGCCAGGGCGTGCCCGCGTTCCAGCCGTCGGAGCCCGCGCTGCCGCACTCCACCCAGCCAGCGGCACCGTCTACATCGGAGGCCCAGAGGAAGCCGAGTGGCTCTCCGCCGCGCATGACCATACGGTACGAGACCGCACCCGCGGCGGTCTCCGCGTAGCGCTCCGGGAGGTGGACCGGGCGGAAACGCGGATCACCCCAACGGTTCACGGAATTTCGGGGGTGCGGGCGATCTCCTTCAGCGCCGCCAGGCTCGGCGCCTCCCGCTCCTCGGCGCCGACCGCGCCGGCCTCGTCCGCCGGCTGCCCGGCGAAGCCCCGTACCGCCTCCAGCGGCGGCACGCCTCGCCCGGCCGCCTCGGCGAGGCGGGCCTCCCACGCGCCCCAGATCTCGTTGTCTTCCACGTCGAAGCCGCGGCGCTCGTACGAGGCAGCGTTGTCCGAAGTGGACGCCCACAGGTAGCCCATCGTACGGCCGTCCTTGACGACCGTGAGGTAGCGCACCGGCCCCTCGGTGACGGCGAGGTATCGCGGACGGGCGAGCGGGCTGGAGGTGGCGATCTTCGGCTCCCAGCCCTGCGAGCGGTCGAGCGGCGTGCCGTCCGGGAGGTAGCCGAACGGCGCGGGCGGCAGCTCGGTGATGTCGGGCGGCGAGCCGGGGTTGGCGATCTCACGAAGCTCGCGCTTGCTCGGCACCTCCCGCGGGATCGAGCCGGCCGGGATGGCACCCGCCTGGGGGTCGGGCGGCGCACCGACCCATTGGCTCAGCGCCTGCAGCGGGGTAAGACCGTCGGCCTCGGCCTGCCGCAGCCGCTCACTCCAGGCGACCGCGGCGTCGAGGGACCGGGTCAGCGGCGGCGCCAGCACACGGACGAAGCTCGCGGCGTCGTCGGCGACGGAGGCCCAGAGGTAGCCGACGATCTCGCCCTCCAGCACCACCGGAAGGTAGCGGAGCGGACCCTCGCTGGAGGCGTCGTAGCCGCCGTGCGGGTACGGATCGGTGTTGGGGGGCAGCGGCGGAGGCGGCGCGTCCCACGCCGGGACGTACCCATCGCCTGGCCGGCCGTCCCCGTTCATCCGCCACTCTCCTTCGCCGCGACCGGAAACGCCCAGAGCCGCTCGGCACAACCGACGTAGACCAGACCGTCCGGGGTGACCAGCGGACCATGGGTGATCGGCGTGTGGGCGTGCCAGCTCCACCGCGTGCGGCCCTCCGGGTCGATCGACCGCACCATGATCTGAGGGGACATGTCGTACCACTGCTGGTACTTCTCCCACAGCGTGTAGTCGGGGTTCGCCAGGGCGACGACACCGCCGTCCGGCGCCGGCTCGAGGACGATGGCCGGGACCGGCATCCGGTGCTCCCAGATCCACGGGCGGCCGTACTCGAAGGTCACGACGAGGTACTCCCAATCCAGCTGGCGCACCTCGACCCGGCCGCCCATCCCGGCCATCCGGAGCGCGCCCGGCGGCGACCGGAGCAGCGTGCGGGGCTTGAGACCGGGAGTCGGCACGGCGGCGGGCGTGATCGCGGGCGTCGCGCCGTCGAGCAGGTAGATGCCGCGCCGGGTGTCCGACTCGATCTCCACCAGCGCGCGGTCCCGGTCTACGCGCATGGGCGCCGCGCCCATCCGGAAACCAGACCTCGCCGGCCGGGGTGTCCAGTCGTCCGGGCTCGGGGCGCGGACGCCCTCGGGATCGGCCAGCCAGCGCACCTGGCCGTCGCGGTCGAACGCCCACAGCGCGCCGTTGCGGTCGACCACGACGACGTCACCGATCGGGAGCGGCTCGTAGGTGACGACGCTCCGGTCGTCGAACGCAACCGACCATCGGAGCTGCCCAGCACGGGTGACACAGTGCAGAGTGTCCTGGCCCAGCGTGATCACCCAGTACACGAGGTCGCCCCAGGGTGTGAGGCTCAGCAGGCCGCCACCCGGTGCCGGAAACGTGCCGGAGACCTCGCCGGTCCGCAGGTCGCGCGTGACGACGGTGTCCTCTTCCATGCGGATGAGGGCGCCCTCCGCCGCGACGACGATCGGCCGGCCGCCGAGGGTCTGGCGACGCGCGGCGGGCGCCTGCCATATCCGCTCCCCTTCCGGTGTGAAGGCGAGCAGAGACTCCGGCAGCATGACGACGCAGCCGCCGGACGGCAGCGGGGTCAGCTCGCCGCCGCCGGGCCCGGGCAGCGCTGCTGTCCACAGTGGAGCTATGGACGTGCCCGGCGCCGCCGTCTCCGGCCAGGCCGACCCGCCCGTGGTCACGATCCCCACCTCAGCACCCGCCTCAGCAGCCCGATCTCTTTGTCCAACTCCGCATACAACCGTTCCTGGTCGAGCTCGCTTTCAGCTCTCGGCAGTTTGGTCAGGGTGTCCAGCACATCCCGGAGGGCGAACCGCACGGCGAAGCCGATGAACGCCGCCTCGGGTATCGGTGGCCCACCGCCCTGCTGATAGGCATCGAGAAACGCCGACTGGAGATCTCGGGTCTCGTGCGAGTCGAACCCGGCCTCGCCCGAGAAGTGGGCCAGCCGCTCGACCATGTTGGCCACGTCGCGAGCCGGCGACCCGATCGGCGCCCCGGCGGAGTCCATGCCGAAGTGCCCGTGCGAGATGTCGATGAACGTGATCCTCTCGGACGGGTCCCAGAAGATGTTGCCCGGGTGGGCGTCACCGTGCATGAGGCCCGCACCGCCCGGTGCGGCCAGGGCCGCGCCGAGCGCCTCTTCGACGCGCCGGCCCAGCTCGTCCGCGTCGACACCCGTGCGAGCTAGCACATCCCGATGGTCGAGCACGGCGGCCAGCTCGCGCCGCGCCAGGCCGTGGTTGAAGTCCAGGAAGCCCGGATCGACCGGGCCGCCCGAGCCGGCCGGCCGGCTGTGCAGCTCGCCGAGGGCGGCGCCGCTATCCCACACCGCCCGCCGTAGCTCCGCGAACGCCGCCGGCCGATCCGCCGGCGTCACCCGGGCCAGATCGGTGATCATGTCGTAGACGCTACGCCCGGGAGCCACCGAGAACACGGCGGCGCCGGCCGTCCCACCCGGAAGGTCCACCACCGCGACCCCGTGCACGGCGGGGATCCGGAAGCGCGAGAACTCCGGCGCGGCGAGCCGGTCGAGCGCCGACAGCTCCCGCACCATCTCCTCGACCCGCGGGAAGATCTTCAACACCGCGGCGAGGTTGCCCTGGCCGTCCCGCACGAAGTAGACGGGAGCACCCGACTCGCCCCTGCCCGGACCGGCGCCCAACGGCTCGACCCCGACGTCCTGGCGGCCGAGCGCGCCGGCGGCGAAGTCGCGCAACGCCCCGGCCATCCCTCCGTCGCCGATCTCCAGCCTGGGCGCCGTGTCCACGAACCGGCTGAGCGCCCCGGGGTCGACGAGTCCGTTGGGCGTACGGGTCTCCGCCACCAACTCCGCGAGGCGTGCCGGCGGCCGCCCGGACGGGACGCCCGGACCGTCGACGTGGTCGCCGCGCACGTTGGCGACGAGCTCGACCGTGCCGTCCGGTCCGGGGCGGACGTCCACAATGGTGTACTCGGCGTCCCGGGGCAGGATCAGCTCCCGCTGGTCGGGATAGACGCTGTTGCTGCCCATCCACATCGCCTGGTTGCCCCGCGGCACGTCGAGCACGAGGCGGAAGGGGTGGGTGCCGCCGCCGAACGCGGCCGAGGCGCCCAGCGACGTCGACATGTACCCGTTGGCCTGCTGGGTGGTGCCCACCAGCCGGCGCCGGATGTCGTCGACGGTCAGCTGGCTCCCGTACTCGTTGAGCCACCTGCCGCTGGGATCCTGGCTGAAGTTCATCGGGTTGCCGGCCGGGTCGCGCAAGAAGTTGATTTCCTGGAGCCCGCGGTGGGCCTGCACGCCGTGCCGCAGCGGGGTGGCCCGCATGGCCTGGTCGATGAGCGCCATCCGGGCGCGGATGTCGGCCTCGGTCGGGAAGCGCCCACCGAACGTGCGGATCAGCATGCCGCGCACGCCGTCGTCCTCGACGATCCGCTTCAGGACCGCCGGCTGCCGCGACGGCGGCTCGCTGAGCACCTGGTCGACCAGCCAGCGCTCGAACGTGCCCCGCGGCGCGTTGCGCTGGGCGCGGGCGTAGACGTCCGAGAGCGTCGGCACGCGGCCGCCGAACAGCGCGCGTACCGAGTCGGCGGTGCCCGCGCTGTTCCACCACCGTTGCAGCACGTCGCGCGCGTCGCCGGTGCGGGCGACCGTGTTGTACGGCCACGAATGCCGGGTGTACTCGCGGATGGCGGTCTGCTGGTCCGGCGGGAGGCGGTGGAAGTCTTCGCCGAGCAGCTGCTCCCCGAACGCCTCGCCGGCGGCGTCGCTGTCGAACTCCCAGACACCGCTCTCGTTGACGCGCCCGTAGTCGGCCGGCCGCGGCCCGGTGGGCGTCGGGGCGGCGTGGCGCGGCATGTGCTCGCCGGTGCTGTAACCGTCCATTGTGGGCTGTCGTGGCGCGGGGACGTGCGGCCCGGCAGACGGGAACGGCAGCGCGTGCGCCGGATAGCCGAGCCGCGTGAGGTCGCGGTCGACGCCCATCAGCTCGTGCCGGACGGCGAGCTGCTCGACCGGTGTACGGGCGTTCTGGAACTGCCGGAGCAGCACCTCCCGCTCGTTGAGCCGGGCCCGGACGTGCCCGTCGCCGTGGGTCGGGTCGGCGTGCGGCACCGCCGTCTCGCGGCCGAACGCGCGCAGGATCGAGTCGACGAGCCGCCGCACCACACCCTGCGGCCGGTGCTGGTCGAGCGCCGCGCGTACATGGATCGTCTCGGTGATCTCGTGTACCCACGCGCGGGTGAGCTGCTCCGGCGAGACCCTGTGGCTGACCACCGTGACGTGCGGGTCGTGCGCGGTGCCGGCGCGCACGGTCGTCTCCGCCACGTTCGGGATGCCGTGGCCGACCACGGGGCGGAAGTAGGTCGTCCGCCCGTCGGCCGTGTCGACGCGGACGAGGTGGCCCTCGGTGCCCACCCAGAGCACGCCCTCGCCCCGGAAGAACGACCCGTCCACCCGCCCGGCCGCCCGGTGCAGCTCGTCGAGCGACAGGTCGGCCACGTGCGCGGCCCGCCCGTCCGGCACGAAGTCAGTGTCCGCGATCGGGCTCGCCGTGTGCGTCGGCCCGGCTAGGCCGCTTACACCGCCCGCGCCGGCGCCCGCCGGGTCCGGCCCGAGCCGCAGCTCCATGAGCTGGCCACCGGGCGCCCGCAGGTGGACGAGCGAGCCGTCGCTCGCCATCCGGACCACCGTGTAGCCGTGCCCGCTCAGGCCCACGACGACCGCGTCGAGCGCCGCCGGGAACGCCGTGCCGCCGGGCAGCCGCACCGAGAAGCGCACCGCGTCTCCCACGCCGGCGGCGAACTCCTCGACGGTCCGGCCGGTCGCGGCGCTCTGTTCGTAGAACTCGCGGGCCAGCGCGTCGAACTCCTTGACCCGGTGCTCCTCGCCGAGCAGCCGCGCCTGGCCCGGCGGGTGGCCCTGGCCTTCCAGCGCGCGGGAGAGGCGGGCGACGACGTTGTCGAGGTCGCCCAACGCCCGGTCGGCCACCGTGTGCGCGTTGCCCAACAGGTCGGTGAGCACGCGCACCTGTTCCGGCGTGAGCCGGGTGACCGCGTCCGCGCCGCCGTCGCTCAGTCCTCGTTCTGGGGTGGCTCTCCCTTCCACTGGAAGATCCACCAGATCGTGTCCTCGTCCGGGAGTGGCTGTCCCCCAGTCGCCGTCGGGGCGGCCCGCTCCGCCTCCTCCCGGGTCACCTGGTCGGACCGGTCCGGGTGCTGCTCCGCCATCCAGGTGCCCCCGGCTCCCTGGCTGTACCGCCACGCCCCCGCCCGGTGGCTCCAGATCAGCTCGTGCGGCTCCGTCCCGTCGGCCCCCTGGACCACGATCCCCGTCGGGGTGTGGTCCTCCGTCGACCGGTAGATCACGAAGTACCAGAGCTGTCGCTTCCCCAAGACGCCCCTCCTGCCGCGCGGAGACCGGGAAGTCACCCCGATCCAGGCCGAACTCCGCGACGATGCTGGCGAAGTCCCGCCCGTTCAGATCCAACCACGCCGTGTACGCCGTCCAAACGTCGCGCTTCTTGGCGATCCACGCGGCGAAGCTCGTGTCGATCGGCCCCGGTACGCCAGGCGGGATCGCGGCGGCCAGCGCGAGGCGCTTGTTGATCGCCAGCATCTCCAGGTGCGCGTGCACGCGGCGGGCCGGGCTCTCGTCGTCGCGGCGCACCACCTCGTACAGGTCGTGGGTGAGCTCGCCGGCCCGGTGGGAGAGCTCGGTCGGGAACTGCACCTCGAAGAGCTGTCCGGACGGCGCGCGCAGCGTCGCGTTGTAGCCGAAGTGGCGGTTGCCCGGCGCCCAGAAGTTCTTGGTGTCCACCAGCGTGTACCCGCGCCGCTCCAGCCCGGCGAGCACCTCGGCCACCGCCGGAGCGTACGCGGGCCCGTCGGGCAGCCGCATCGTGAAGCGGAGCGCGTCGTTGACCCCGGCCGCGAAGTCTTCGACCGAGGCGGGGTCGAGGTCGGTCTCCGTCACGAACTTGCGCGCCAGCGAGTCCGCGCCCTTGACGCGGGTCTCCAGGTGGCGCAGCTCCGCGGGCGGGTCGAGGCCCAGGCGGCGGCTCGCGTCCGCGCCCGCGCCGTCCAGCGCCGACTGGACCCCGTCGGCGGCCTCCTCGGCGCGGTGGCGCACGCCGTCGAGCACGGCCGCTTCCGCGCCGGTGACCGTGAACGTCCGCAGCTCCGGCTTGGCCAGCAGCACCGGCTGCGGCTGCGCGCCCCAGAGGTGGCCCGGCAGCAGGCTGCGCTGCTCCGCGGCCCGGAAGATGGCCATCTCGCCATAGGTCCGCGGCACGGTCCCGCGGGGGTACACCAGCCGGCCCTCGTCGCCGCCGGCGACCCACCGGCCGTCGGGCAGCTCGCGGATGTCGACGCCGAGCGCGTTGCGGGCGATCCGGTCGGCCGGCCACTCGCCGGGCCAGGCGTCCAGCCGGTCGCTCGGGCTGTGCGCCACGAACGGCACCTCGTCGAGCCCCGCCTCGCGCGCCGCCCGGAGGCGCCTGTTGTCCAAGCTGGACAGTGAGCCGTCGCCCCACCGCACGCCGTGCACCGGCCCGCCCCTCCAGCCGCCCCGGCTCATGTTGTCGACGAGGTCGCCCGCGGCGATGCCGTCGCTGGTCTGCGGGCTGACGCTGCGCTGCGTGAAGCGGATCTCCTCGGGCGACACGAGCGCGGTGTGCGGCAACGCCTGGTCGTAGCGGGCCCGCTCCTCGGGTGTGAGGGCGGCCGGGTCGAGCCCCAGGTCCCGGTACGTCGCCCGGCCCACGCCCAGCTCGGCCAGCTCCTCCGGCGTGGGGTCGCGGAACATGGTCTCCGGCAACCGTGTACCACCATCAGGTGTGGCCGCGCCGGGCGTGTCCGGGGCGGGCGAGTCGCCGCGGGTGTGGAAGGGGCCACCCTCGCCGACCTGCTTGACGCCCTTCCAGTCGGCGCCGAGCAGCGCCTCCTTGCCGATCCACGTGGCGTCGCGGCCGCCCTGGGCGCCACGGCCGGCCTGGCTGATGTCGTTGGGCGTCGGGTAGCCCGCGCTGCCGAACGGATGCCGGGCCGCCCGGTCCAGGATCTCCTGCCCCGCCTCGCGCTGCCGCCGCATCTCGCCGACCAGCGCGTCCGGATCGCCCTGGCCGTAACGGCTCCGCAGCGCGTCGATATCTACTGTGGAGTCACCGGCTGCCCAGCGGGTCACCTGCTGCTCGTCCGCCTCGACCCGCCGCATCTCGGCGCGCAGCCGGTCGAGCACGGCGTCGGCGCGGTGCTGCGTGTTCGGCGCCCAGTCGTAGCCGGCCCGGGCCCACGCGTAACCGCCCACAGTGGACGCGGCGTGGATCTCGATGTGCGATACGCCGGAGTAGCGGTACCAGTCCTCCATGAACCGGTTCCACTCGCCCGCGAAGCCGCGGCCCTGCACGCGCTCGTTGAGCCGCAGCGAGGTGTGCTCGACCCGGATGCCGCCGTCGTAGTCGCGGTGGAACACCCGCACGACCCGCCCCACATACCCAAGCTCGGGGTCGACGATGTCGAGACGCACGGTCACGTCGTCCCGGTAGACGCTCACCGCGTGCGGGTCGTCCAGGTCCATCCGCACGCGCATCCCGGCGAACTCCCGGCCGTCGAGCAGCCGCGCGAACTCCTCCCGCACCGCGCCCTCCCACCGCGCCACCTCGGCGTCGGTCTGCGGGAGAAGCTCGTCGAGCGACGGCGGTCGCCCTTCGCGCTGCCAGGGCCGATCATTCCAATGCCCGTCGTTGGCACTCTCCGCGGTGGGCGCCGGCTCCGCCGCCGTCCCACCATCCACATTGGGTACCGGCGACGAGTCCGGCCAGCCGGACTGCGGCTGTGGCGGCGGTGGTGTGTGCGTGCTCGGTGGCGGCGGCGCCCAAGCGTGCGGCGTCGTCGTCGGCGGCGTCGACCACGGGCTCGGCGCGGGTGCCATCGTGGTGGGCGGCGTCGACCACGGGCTCGGCGACGGCGGGTAGGTCGGCGGCGGCGGGTAGTGCGGTGCCATCGGCGGCGGGGTGGCGTGGGCCGAAGGCCGCGTGCCGATGCCGAAGAGGCGGCCGAGCCGTTCGAGCACCCGCCGCCCGAACCCCCGCGCCGCGCGGTCGGTGGCGGCGCGCTGCTGGATCGCGTCCGCGATCTCGTTCGCCAGCACCTGGTTGAGGTGGTGCGGCGGGGTGTTGCCGTCGACGCGGATGACGTGCGGGTCGTGCGGTGCTCCAGAGTGGACGGTCGAGCCGCCGTATCCGGCCTCGGTGCGGAAGTGCTGCACCCGCCCGTCGGCGAGCTCGACCCGCAGGTTGGGCCCGTCGGGCCGGATGTCGACGACCGGCCCGCCGCCGAGCTGCTGCGGGGTCAGCCAGGCGGCCGCGTTCCGTACCTGATCTGTGGTTACGCCGTAGGCGGCGTCGGCTCGGGCCAGATCTGGCCGCCCGTCAGCCGGCCCTCCCTCCTGGCCTCGCTGTACTCCGCCATCACCATGCGGATCGGCAGACTGGGGTGCGCCGTGACCACTCCCGTCCGGTCCACTATGTACGACCCATGGCCGACGTGCATCCCCTTGCTGCGCTGCTCCTCCGTCAGGGCTCGCTTCACCAGCCATCCGAACTCGAACGGATAGAGGGTCACCTCCGCGCCGCCCCCGATCAGGCGCTGGATCAGCTCCCGTGCCTGTCCCTCCGTGAGCTGCGGTTCCTGACTCATTCGGCGTTCCCCCACTGTCGGTTGGTGACGGGCTACCGGCCAGCTGGTCCGCCCGGATGTGCCACAGCGTGTGCGTGTCGGCCATGAACCCGGCCGGCGGCGAATCCCACGTCCGCCCGCTCTGCGGATCCCACCAGACCGGGCCGCTCGCGCCCCGCGGGTACACGATCACGAACGCGTGGGCGTCTTCGCGCAGCACGTTGCCGTTCGCGTCGGTGCGCGGCTGGCCGGTGGCCGGGTCGATGTCGAGCCAGTCGGCGACGACGAGCGCGGAGGCCCCCGGGCCGGCCGCCGCGATCTGGGCATGCAGGTCGGCGTACTGACCCGCCACGGCGGCCGCGCGGCCGGCGGCGTCGCCCGGCATACCCGGCGGTGGACCGACCCATGTGTCGCCGAGCCAGCCCTGCGCCCGCCGCAACCCGTCCGCCTCGCCGGAGTCGCGGTCGACGCTGCCGTCGGGGTTTACGTCCGCCCAGCGCGGCGCGGAGACCTGCGGCTCACCGTAGAAGGTGGACAGTGCCGACAGCGAGCAGTCGAGGCAGTTGTTGCGCCGGCCGGGCACCGTGGGGCCGCCGTCGTTGACCATCTGGCCGTACGGGTGGGTGGACGGGTCGACGAGCGTCGCGTACCCGGAGCCGTCGAAGAGCGCCCACTGGAGGTCGTGCTGGTAGTGCGGGCTCTCGATCGGCGCCAGGTTGGCCGGCCCGACAAGGCGGGTGCCGTCGAGCGGCACCACACCGCGGGCCAGCCCGCCCGGCTCGGTCTGCGGCCCTACGCTTGCCGGGTCGGCGTCGGGGGTTAGGGCGTTGGGGTCTCCGGCCTCGGCCAGACCTGCTGACCGGTCAGCCGGCCCGCCCGCCTCGCCTCGCTGTACTCCGCTATCACCAGGCGTACCGGCAGGCTCCGCTGGATCGTGACCACCCCAGTCCGGTCGATGATGTAGCTCCCCTGGCCGAAGTGCATCCCCTGGGCTCGTTCCTCCTCCGAGAGGATCTCCGTCGCCACCCAGCCGAACTCGAACGGATGGATCGCCAGCCGGGCGCCCGTTCCCACCAGCCGGGTGATCAGTTCCCGTGCCTGGTCCTCGGAAATCTCCGGTTCCTGCTGCGTCATTGGGTGTTCCCCCGGTGCTCGTGGTGGAAGGCGTGGCCGGCGGGCCGGCGATGCCGTCGCCGCGCATCGACCACAAGGCGTGGGTGTTGGCCACGTAGTGGGCGGGCGGCGAGTCCCAGGTCTGGCCGCTCTGCGGGTCCCACCAGACCGGCCCGTTCGCCCCGTGGGGGTACACGATGACGAAGGCGTGCCCACCCTGGGAGGTGACGTTGCCGTTGGCGTCGGTGATGAGCTGGCCGGTCGCCGGGTCGGCGGCCAGCCAGTCGGCGCCGACGAGCGCCGAGGAGCCGGGACCCGCGGCGGCGATCTGCGCGTGCAGGTCGGCGTACTGCTGGGCGACCGCCGCGGCGCGGCCGGCCGGGTCGCCCGGCATCGACGGGGACGGTCCGCCCTGCCAGCTGCCGCCGAGCCAGCTCGTGATGCGCTGGAAGCCGCCGTTTTCGCCCGTGGCGCGGTCGATCGAGCCGTTGGAGAGCTGGTCCGGCCACCGCGGCGCGGACACCTGCGGTTCGCCGTGGAAGCTCGACAGTGCCGACAGCGCGCAGTCGATGCAGTTGTTGCTCCGGCCCGGCATGCTCGGGCCGCCGTCGTTGATCATCCCGCCGTACGGGTGGGTGGACGGGTCCGCACCCACCGCGGGTCCCGAACCGGTGTCGAGGGCCTGCCGCAGGTCTGCCTGGAACCGCGGATCCTCGATCGGTGCCAGCCGGGTCGGGCCGGTCGTGCGGGTCGTGTCCAGCGGCGGTACGCCCTGGGCCAGCCCGGCGAGGTCCCGCGGGCCTAGGGGGTCGGCTCCGGCCAGATCTGCCGGCCGGTCAGCCGGCCCTCCCTCTTCGCCTCGCTGTACTCCGCCATCAGAATCCGATCCGAGAGGCTGGACTGGACCGTCACCGTCCCGTTCCGGTCGATGATGTACGCCCCCTGGCCCACGTGCCTCCCCCGGCTGCGGTCCTCCCGCGTCAGTACCGCCGTCGCCAGCCACCCGAACTCGAACGGATGCAGAATCACCTCCCTGCCCGTCCCGAGCAGCCGGAGGATCAGCTCCCGCGCCTCGTCCTCCGTTATCTCCGGCTCCTGCTGCGTCATTCGGCGCTCCCTGGGCGTCGGTGGTGGGGGTCGGGCCGGCCAGGCTGTCGCCCCGCATCGACCACAGCGTGTGTGTGTCGGCCATGTAGCTGGCCGGCGGCGTGTCCCACGTGCGGCCGCTCTGCGGGTCCCACCACACCGGGCCGCTGGCGTTCCGCGGGTACACGACCACGAAAGCGTGCGACCGGCGCATGGTGACGTCGCCGTTCGCGTCGAGCTCGAGGTGACCGGTCTGGTCGTAGGCGAGCCAGTCGACCACGACGAGCGCGGAGGCACCGGGGCCGGCGGCCGCGATCTGGGCGTGCAGGTCGGCGTACTGCTGGGCCACGGCGGCCGCGCGGCCGGCCGGGTCGCCCGGCATGCCCGGCGGCGGGCCGTCCCAGGAGCCGTCGAGCCAGTCTTCGGCGCGGTCGATCCCGTCCAGCTCGCCCTGGACCGTGTCGATGGTGCCGTCGGGCAGCACGTCCGGCCAGCGCGGGGCGGAGACCTGCGGGTCGCCGTAGAAGCTGGAAAGCGCGGCCAGCGAGGTGTCCAGGCAGTTGTTGCCGCGGCCGGGCACCGCAGGCCCGCCGTCGTTGACCATCTGGCCGTACGGGTGGGTGGAGGGATCGGCTCCCACCTCGTACCCGTCGCCGGTGTCGAGCGACTGCTCCAGGTCGCGCTGGAACTGCGGGTCTTCGATCGGCGCCAGGTGGTCCGGGCCGGTCGTGCGGGTCGTGTCGAGCGCCGGCACGCCCGCCGCCAGCTCGCCGGGGTCGGTACGCGGACCGGTCTCTAGCTCGAGGTCTCCGTCGGACCCCACTTCCTCTCGTACTCCTCGGCTGCCCGATCCCCGATCGCCTGCAGCTCCTCCTCGGTCGGCAGCTCCGCTCCCAGGCTCTCCCGGGCGATCCGCTCCGCCGTCGCGCGGTCCACTGTCCGGATCCGCTCCTCGTAGTCCGGATTGATCATGATCGCGCCCAGCGAGGCCTGCGCCTCCGTCCAGTCCTCGTCCTGGTGATCCCACCCCACCGCCCGATGGGGCAGCGCCGGGTCCGCCCGTCCCTCCGCCAGCAGGCCCACCGGCTGGATCTGGTCCGGACGGCGGTAGAGAACGTAGTAGGTGAAGCGTTCGCTCATCGAGCTTGCCCTTCTCCGGCACCGCCGGGTCGGCCGGGACCAGCTTCGGGTCGATCGGGAAGTCTTCCCGGCTCAGCCCATGATCCCGCACCTCGTCCGCGAACGTGCGGCCCTGGTCGGCGAGCCACTGCTGGTACTCCGCCCACTGTTGGGGACGGTCCGCGATCCACTTCGCGAAGCTCGTGTTCTTGGATTGGGCCGGATCGACCCCGCCCGGGACCGGGTCGGCGATCGCGTGGTTGGCGCCGAGGATGCGCAGGAACGCCTGTACGCGCTCGTGCACCGGGTAGGACTGCCCGGTGATCGGGTCCCGACCCTCCAGCCGGAAGATCTCGTAGTCGCGGTGGGTCACCTTGCCGACGTCCCACGACTCGCCGGTCGGGAACTGGAGCTCGACCGGATGCCCCTCGGGTGTGTACAGCGTGACGTTGCGCCCGAAGAAGCGGTTGCCCGGCCGCCAGAAGCTCTTGTCGTTGGCCGGGTCGTACCGGTAGTTGTACGGCTCCGCCTGCAACCGGTCGAGCGCCGCCTGGACGACCTCGGTGTAGCGCGGGCCGTCGAGCACGCTCAGCGAAAACCGCGCGAGGTCGTTGGCGCCGTTCTCCATGAAGGCCTCGAAGCCGTCCCGGCGCCCCTCGATGAGGTACTTACGGGCCAGCGAGGCAAGCTCTTTGACGTCGTTCTTGCCGTTGCCCTCGACCCGCACGCTGCCGTCGCCGAACTCGGTGCGCAGCGCGTCCGCCACCTGCGTGAGGTCGCTGCGCATCTGGCGCGCGACGGGCGTGGCGTCGGCGAGGGCCTTCTCCATGGCCTGGCGCTGCTGGTCCTTGAGCGCCTCGACATAGCGCTGCTCGCTGGCGCGCGGGTCGGGCGTTGCGTCCTGTTCAAGCTCCAGTTCGTCCGGCGTGGAGCCGTCATCCGGTGTCGAGCCATCGTCGGGTGTCGGCTCTACGAACCGGCGGCTGTTGGCGTCCCACTCGCCCACGACGCGGCTGCCGGTGTCGGTGACGTGCGTGATCCGGCCGCCCTCGTACACGACCCGGCTGCCGTCGCCGAGGTAGACCTCGATCTTCCCGATCTGGCCCAGGCGGGGGTCGTTGGGGTCGGACAGCATCCGGCCGAGGCGGGAGCGGAGCGAGTTGACCGCGTTGTCGTACGAGAGCCCGCTCGCCCGGCCGTCGATCACGACGTCGCCGTGGTTCTGGCTGCCGTCCGGCTGCACGCGGAACTTGTCCACGCCGTTCTTCAGCTGGTGGTCCATGGCGCGCCGGGTGTTTTCGCCGACCTCCTTGTACTCCACCGGCGTGCCGGGGTCGTCGGGCCCGGTGCGCTCCAGCGCCTCCATCGACTTGTAGCCGCTGTCGAACTCCGGGTGCCGCGGGAGGCGCGTGACGTGCCGGCCCTCGTCGGCCCGCATGTTGGCGGTGTCGCGCTCCTTGGCGTCGAAGCCCTCGATCGTGCCGTCGTGCGCGTCGGTCACGCCCTGCTGGTACTTGTCGCCCAGCGGCCCGGACTGCTCCGGGTTCACACCGTCGAAGTGCTCCGGCGGCACGTCCTGGCGGTGCGGGTCGTTCGGGTCCGGCGGCGGGCCCTCCTCGGCCTCGCGACTCCCGTCCGGCTGGCCGCTGTCCGGCTGGCTCGTGCTCGTGCCGTCGGGCTGGCTCGTGCCGTCGGGTTGCGGGGTCGTGCCGGCGGGCGTGCCGGGGCCGTTCAGGTCGGGGAAGCGCGTGTTGGTCTGGTCCTGCCGCAGGGTGTCGAGGTCGAGGCCGTGCGTGTCGGCGACGTGTTGGGTGAGTGGTCCGACAAGACCGCCGTCCTGGCGCTGCGCCGGGTCGGGGTGCATCGACTCCGTGATCGCCGTGCGCGCCTGGCCGATGATCGTGTCCGGGTCGGTGGTGAGCACGCCGTCCGGAATCGACTCCGGGGGGACGCCGTACCGGTTCATCACCTCGACCCGCAGCTCGTCCGGGGTCAGGCCGGCGAGCTCGCGGTATCCGTCGGAGTTGGGGATGCGCGGATCGCCGCTCGGGTCGGGCGAGCGGTGCCCGGCCAGCCCGCGCAGGAATTCCTGCTGCACCGTGAACGCCTGCAGCTCCCGCTCCAGCCGCAGCTGGTTGTACACGTCCTGGCGCGCGTCGGGGTGCACCCGGTCTTCGACCATGTCCCTGAGGAGCCCGTTGTTGGGCTGCACCGCGTGCATCCCCTCGTGCACCATCGTCGTCGCGATCGCGCCGAGCGAGCGCGGGTCGCCCGACGGCGTCGTGGGGTTGATGAACATCGTGCCGAGCCGGGGGTGGTAGAACCCCCGCGGCTGCCGCACGGTGACCTGGTTGACGATGGACGGCGTAACCGCGTCGCCGGGCAGGATGGCGCGGACCGAGGCCATGTCCATCGGCACCGTACGGCCGAAGAGCCGCGCGGCGTGCGCCTCGAACTCCGGCCCCATCACGTCGCCGATCTTCGCGATCGCGATCGCCTGCGAGATGGGGTCGAACCGCCCGGTGGCCGGGTCGATGCTCGCCGCCCGGTGGGCCATCTCGACCGAGTTGAGCGGGTCGACGCCGTCGAGGTCGCGCCAGCCCGGGTCGGCGTACTGGCCGCCGCGGTCGAAGTCGCGCCAGCCGCGGTAGCTGTCCGCGTACGAGTTGACGGCCCGGCTCAGGTCGCGTACCTGCTGGACGAGGTCGCCCATCTCGCCGGTCGTGCGCGCGGTGTCCGCCGTGGCCTGGAGGCGGTTGGCCATCTGGCGGATGTTTTCCAGGTCGGCGAGCCGGGTCGCCACCGCGTCGGGCGAGTAGCGGGCCAGCAGGTTGTCGCGCGCCCGGTCGACCAGCTCGTTGACCTGGCGCGGCAGGTCGGCGCCGGTCCGCGTGACGTTCGGCGAGAAGTTGGCCGAGGGGACCAGCTCCGGGTCGATCGTGCTGTCACCGTCGGGCGGCGGTGGCCCGTCGCCACTCGGCCCGTCGGGTGTCGGCCCGTCGGGCGTGGGCCCGTCGGGCGTGGGCCCGTCCGGGCCACCCACATCGGTGCGCGGGCCGTCCATTGTGGAACCATCCATGCGCAGCCCGCCAGGCGTGCCAGGCCCGACCGGCACCGGCGTGGGCGGGGTGGCGGTGCCAGGGGTTGGCGTGGGCGTGCTGGGTGTGCCAGGGGTTGGTGTGCTCGGTGTCGGCGAGCCCGGCGTAGGAGTACCGGGCGTCGGCGAGCCTGGTGTGGGCGTGGTCGGCGTCGGCGACCCGGGCATGGGTGTGCTCGGGGTCGGCGTCCCAGGGGTGGGCGTCGGCGACCCGGGTGTGGGCGTGCCCGGTGTAGGCGAACCTGGCGTGGGCGAACCTGGCGTGGGCGTCCCCGGCGTCGGAGCCCCAGGTGTAGGGCCCCCCGGAGTCGGCGAGCCGGGCGTGGGCGTGGCGGGAGTCGGTGTGCCAGGCGTAGGACCGCCGGGGAACGGTGAACTTGGTGTCGGCCCGTCGGGCGTAGGCCCGTCCGGGAACGGCGAGCCTGGCGCGGGCCCGTCCGGGGTCGGCCCGCCCGGCGTAGGCCCGCCCGGCGTAGGCCCGCCCGGCGTAGGCCCGCCCGGCGTAGGCCCGCCCGGCGTAGGCCCGCCCGGCGTAGGCCCGCCCGGCGTAGGCCCGCCCGGCGTCGGACCGCTGGGCGACGGTGAGCTCGGCGACGGCGTGAGTGGCGTGCCGGGAGTCGGGCCGCTCGGAGGCGGCGAGCTGGGGGTCGGCGTCAGCGGCGAAGCGCCCGGCGTTGCCGTCCCCGGAGTAGGCGCCCCCGGCGTCGGACCGCCCGGGAAAGGGCTGCTCGGGGATATCGGCGTGAGTGGCGGTGCGAGCGTGCCGGCCCGCATCTGCTCAAGCCTGCCCGCGATGGCCTCCTGGCTCATCGGCGTGCGGTTGCCGCTGCTGTCGACGCTGGTGAAGTTGCTCTCCAGGAACGACTGCAGCCGCCGCCCGTAGTCGTTGAGGCCGTCCGGGTTGGTGTCGAGCGCGTGCTGCACCATGTCGGGCGTCAGCAGCGGGGCGGTCTGGCCGTCGGTGCCGCTGGCGCCGTCGCCGCCCTCGGCCCGCGGCCCGAACATCTCGCCCACGCCACGCGCGTAGTCGGCGCTGACCCGCTGCTCGATGCGCTTGCGCCACTCGTACCACTTGGGCTCCTCGCGCCGGGGAGTCCCGTCGCCGGGTTGCCCACCGTCCTGGCGACCGGAGCCGGCGCCGTCGGAACGGGCGGGTGCGCCGTCCGAACGGCCCGACGAGGAGCCGTCGGGCTGGGTGGCGGGCGGCGGCGTGGCCGCGGTGCCGTCGCCGTCGCCGTCGCCATCGGGACCGCCGTCGGACGTTGTGCCGTCTGGCTGTCCGGACTGGGCGGCCGGGTCGGCGGTGCTCGTGGTGGTGCCGTCGCCGGTGGTGGCGCCGTCGGGGGTGGCCGGACCGTCCGCCGTGGACGTCGACCCGTCGGGCTGCGGGGTGCCGTCTGCGGTGACGCTCGGCGGGCCGGTGGCAGCGGGTGTCGCACCGTCCGAAGTAGAACTGTCCGGCGTGGCCGAACCCCCATCGGCCGTGGGCGTCGACGGTGAGGACGTGGTGGTGGACGACGACGGAGCCGGAGTCGAGGTCGTCTGGGTGGCGCCGTCTCCAGTGGACGGTGTGGACGTGCCTGGAGTGCCGCCATCCGGCGTGGACGGTGTGGCCGACGCGGGCCTCCCGCCGTCGGGGGTAGCGGTCCCAGGAGTGCCGGCATCCGGCGTAGCGGGCGTCCCACCGTCGGGCGTTGCTGGCGTAGGCGTCCCAGCGTCCGGTGTCGCGGGCGTCCCGCCGTCGGGCGTAGCCGGCGTAGGCCTCCCGGCGTCCGGCGTCGCGGGCGTCCCGCCGTCGGGCGTAGCCGGCGTAGGCCTCCCGGCGTCCGGCGTCGCGGGCGTGCCACCGTCCGGCGTAGCCGGCGTAGGCCTCCCGGCGTCCGGCGTCGCGGGCGTGCCACCGTCCGGCGTGGCCGGGACCGGGGTGCCGGGCGCGGGCCGCCCATCGCCAGGCGTGCCCGTCTGCGGCGTGCCATCGCCTGCCGGCCGCCCGTCGCCTGGCGTGCCATCGCCCGTCGCGGGTGGCGCCGTCGTCGTGGTGGTGCCGTCGCCGGTCGTCGTCGACCTGCCCGACGACGAGGACGATCCACCCTCGCGCTGCCCGCCGGACGAAGACGACGAGGGCGTCGAGGAGGACGACCCACCCGTGCGCCCGGAAGACGAAGACGAGGATGAAGACGAACCGGACCCCGTCGAGCCGGTAGACCCCGTAGATCCGGTCGAGCCGGTAGCACCCGTCTGCCCGGGCAAGCCGCCCGGCAGGCCGGCCGGGTTGTTCGCGTTTCCGCGACCGAGGTCGCCGAGGTTGCCGGTCTGGCCGCTGTTTTGCCCCAGGTTGGCCGGTGCGTTGTTGCCCTGGTTTCCGAAGAGGCTGCCCGCGCCCTGGTTGAGCGCCGGAGTCACGACGTCTGGCCGGTGGCGCCCGCCCGGCTCGCTCAGGATCTCGCCGAGGAGCGCGGCCGGCGTGACCGAGTCCCAGGCGTTGTCGAGCGTCATTCCACTGTAGACGCCGTTGCGCTGGGCCCACTCCGTCAGGCCCATCGAGTCGATCAGCCGGTCGCGACCGATCTGGAGGAAGTTGTCGGCGACTTGGCCGAGCCCGAACGCCACGGCCTCGCTTACCCGGCCGTGTACGCCGAACATCAGCGGGCCGCCGATCGCGCCGGCGATGAAGCTGTCGACGAGCTCCATGCCGAACCGGCCGGCCCACCCCTCGGTGAAGGGGTCGTGCCCTTCGAGGGCCTGGATCAGCAGGATCCCGCCCTTCATGGCGCCCATGAAACCGGCGTACGCGAGGCCGCCGCGCAGCGCCGCCATGCCGACGCCACGGATTCCACTTTGGATGAAGCGCCGGATGCCCGCCTTGATGGTCTCCTGGAACAGCTTGCGCAGCAGCTCCCGGGCGACGGTGTAGATGGTGGCGCGGCCGGTCGCGATCGCGGCCGCGCCCGCCGCGGCGCCGATGCCCGTCCAGGCTGTGATGATCGCCTGGATGAGCGCCACCGCCATCATCACGAGCGTGATGACGGCCATCCACTTCATGCTCTCGATCTCGAGCGCCTTGCCGTGGACGAGCTGCTGCATCGAGCCGAGCGCCTCGGCCATGCTCGACGTCTCGTCCATGTAGCCCTGCAGGCTCTCCCGGACGAGCTGGGCGGCACCGTCGCCCTGCCACACCGACAGGTCCTGGATGTAGTCCATGACCTCTTCGAGGTGGGCCGCGTACAGCTCGGTGGCCGACTGGTACGAGTCGGCCAGGTCGAAGAGACGGTCGTGGCGGGCCTCCGGCCACTGCGTGATCATCTCGAGGAAGTCGCCGAGGACCGGAATCCACTCGTTGATCTTGATGAAGCACTGCCGTACCGCTTCTAGCGCGGCATCGGCGGCGTCTTCGGCGACGTTTCCGGACATCTGGCCCTCCCCCCGGCAGGCTCAGCCGACCCGGTACGGTCGCTCGACGCCTCGGGCCAGGTAGCGGCGCACCCACGAGGCGGGCCGCCCGCCGCCACCCACGACCGTCCACTGGAGAACGTCCACAGCGGACTTGGTCTCGGTGAGGAAGTAGTGCACGGAGCAGAACTCGAGCTCGACTCCGCCGCCGGCGGTGCGGACGGCCGGCGCCGAGACGAGGCTCGGGTCGACCCACCCGTACTCGGCGGCGAACTGGGCCAGGTCGCGAACGAGCACGCCGGCCCGGTGTCCGCCGGTGGCGGAGAACGGCAGCACCGTCGGCCCGTCGACGTGCTCGCCCGAGTACAGCTCGGCGAGCACCTCCGCGTACGCCAGCGGGTCGAGGTCGGTGCCCAGCCCCCGGCCCAGCTCGCGGATCGTCGCCGGGTCGTTGAGGAACTGGTCCTGGTCGCCGACGAACAGCAGCCCGTACGTAATAGCGAAGTTGTCCATGAAGCGGTCGGCGACAACCCGCACCGCGGCGTCGACCCACGGCGCCTGAGCGATCAGCCAGTCAGCCGCGCGCGCCTCGTATCCGTAGTCGTCGACCGCGAACGTCAGCACGTGGCCCCACTCGCGCCGCTTGACGACCTCCTCGCCGGGCGCCAGCGCGTGCCGCCGCAGGGCGGCGACCACCCGATCCCAGTCCACCAGGTCCTCCCCCGTCCACCGTCACGCCGGCACGCGCGCGCGCAACGCCGCCACAAGGTCGAGCACCAGCGCGCCGAGCGGCGCCGGCCCGGCCGCGACCGGTATCCGGCCGGTCAGCTCCTCGATCGCGCCCGGCGCACCGCGATGGGCGGCGTGGGCGGTGCCCACCACCTCGTCGCCCACCACCCGCACGTCGAACGACACCGTGCGGCGCAGGAACTCGTCGGTCGACGCCCGCACCGCGGCGGCGAGCCGGGCCAGCACCTCGTCGCGCTCGTCGCGCTCCGGCCGGTCGTGCGTGGCGAGCGCGGCGGCGAGCACCCGCCCGACGTCGGCGGCGCCCGCCGAGGTGCGGGCCGAGGCTACCGGGCCCAGCCACCGCGTGCCGAACACCGGCACGAACTGCAGCAGCCCGTCGGTCTCGCAGACCGTGACCGCGCCCGAGCCCACCCGCCAGGCCGGCGCCGGCGAGCTCGCCGCGCTCAGCGCCGGCTCACGCCACAGCGGCCGGCCACCCTCGTCGACCGGCGTGCCGGGCGAGAACTCGCGCACGCCCCGCCCGGGCAGGAAGTCGGCGAAGATGTCGCTGTCGTCGCCGTAGGCCATCGGGAGCTCGAGGCGGGTCAGGCGGTCGAAGACGGCGCGGCCGAGGCGCTCGCGCGGCCCGCGAAACTCCACGCCGATCTCGAACTCGTACGCCTCGTAGGCCGTGTCGGCCAACATGCCCGGGTCGCCGTCACGCCCGAGGTCGGTGAGATCCACGTTGAGGTGCGCCCAGCCGTCGGCGCCGATCAGCGGCAGGGCGTCGACGGGCAGCACGAACCCGCTCCCGTTGTAGAAGTACCCCCGCAGGTCGAGCGCCTCCGCCACCCGATGGGCGAGCTCCTGACCCGGCCCGGCGTACTTCACGTAGATCTCGACGGTGTCGGCCATCGACTAGGTGTTTGCCCGGTTGATGTCGTCACGGTTTTCGGTGTCGACGCCCTGGTACTCCGTCATCGCCATTACCGTCTTGTCGCCGGCCTTGATCAGGCCCTCGCCGGCACGGTCGAGCCCGTCGTCGACGGACTCGCGCAGCGAGCCCTCGCTGCCTTCGGGCACGACGTTGTAGGTCTGCTCGAACGCCTGACCATACTGGTCGTTGCCCCAGGGGCGCTCGGCGTTGACGGCGTTGATGTCCGCGAGGATGCCCTGCGCCTGAGACTGGAACGACGTGCCGATCGAGCGCAGGATCGCGCCGGTGCCGGTCACCTCGTTGGGGTCGTCCTGGATGTCAAGGTAGGAACCCATGGCCGTCCTCCTCGTTCTTCTTCAACGCCTTTGGCAGGTCGGCGTCGTGACTTTCCATCAATACGTCGAAATCAGTCTTCCCGATCAGGCCCAATCCACGATCCTTGGGCATGACCTTCTCGACGATTTCCTTCGTCTGTTTGTTGGCGTCTTCGACCGCCGCGCGCACGGTCGACATGATCGACGCGGCCAATGCCTTGGAATTGGGCGTGCGGTAGACACGCGGGTCGATCTCCAGCTCGATGAGCTGCCCACGCGGGCCGACCACCGCCTTGATCAGCCGGTCTTCGGACCACGCCGTGCCGGTGATCTCCATGATCTGCTGCCGGGTCTGCGCCGCGTTTTCGATGGTCTGCTGGAGGTCGTCAATCACGCCGCGAATCGCCGACCATTGCGGTCGCTCCATGCGCTCCACCTCCCCCTAAGCCCGTCAGACCTGCTCCGACAATAGATGATCCACGCATCGATCGGGTATCAGCCCTCACCCCGCAGCGCCCCGCCGATGCCGCCCGGCGGCAGCTGGATCGGCGGCGGCTCGAAGCCCGGCTCGACGTCCCGAAATGGCGCGACCGGCGGCGGCGGTGGCTGATCCGGGTCACCGCCGAGGCGTCGTCGCACCAACTGCTCCGCGTACGCCACCAACTGCCGCACCCGCTCCCCGGGCAGCGTGATGCCGATCGGCGAGCCCGGGTTGACCGCGAGGCGGTGGTCGTCGCCCGGCCACTGGCGCATCACCGAGATGAAGTCCAGCGTTACCACCGGAACGTCCAGGTCACGCCCACCCAGGCACTCCTCGTAGCGGTCGGCGGACGTGAAGACCGGCACCACGAGCACGCCGTCCATCTCCAGCGCCTGGGTCGGCACGATCACCTGGGACGTGACGAGCACGTCGAGCAGCACCTCGGCGTCCGGGGCGACGAGCGCGTCGCGCAGCAGCCGCTCGACCTCGTTGGCCGGGGTGAAGTCGCGCATCGTCCGCCGGGTGGGCACCAGCTCGGGCACGTCTTCGGGCTTGACCAGCACGCCGATCGGAGTGACCGGGTTGATCGCGAGCCCCCACCCGTCCGGCGTGCCGGAGACCACCTCGGTGAGCGTGGTCGCCCGCCAGCCGTCCGCCGGCACCGCCCTGTACATGGCTTCCGGCGAGGTGAAGACAAGCAGGTAGGGCACGCCGTCGCGCTCGCGGGTGAGCAGCCGCTGCCGGCCCGGCTGGGCGTCCGGCTCGTCCCGGTAGCCGGGCACCACCAGCGGCGCGACCGCCAGGATGCTCATCACCGCGTCGATGTCGCCCTCGCCCACCGCCCGCTGGAGCCGCCGCTCGACGTCGTTGGCCGGCGCCCAGGCGCTGGGACCAGTCTCCTCACCCTGCGCCTGCCACGCTCCGTCGCTCGGCGCTCGTTCGCCGTCGTGGTCAGGACCCGTAGCCTCCCGACTCCCGCTCATTCGGGCCTCACCCCGCCTCGAACATCGTGGCCACCGGGTCGCGGCCGGCCTTGGCGGGCGGCTGCCAGGGTGCCTTCATGCGCGCGGGCAGTCCGGCGCCGACCAGCCCGTCGCGCACGTGGGTCACCTGCGCCGCCCACCGGCCGGCCAGGTCGACGAGCGCCGCCGGCGGCCGCACGAGCCGGGCCCAGAGGTCGTCGACGCTGCCGGCGCACCGCTGCAGCAGGTGGGCGCAGACCTCCTCCGGCCCGAAGGACTCGCGGTCGCGCGGGTCGTCGTCGTCCAGGTACCAGACCGAATCCAGGTCGTCGCCGGAGACCTTGACGGCCAGCAGGCCGCCCTGCACGTATCCGATCGGCAGGAAGTCGACGGTCAGCCGGTCGCGCACCCATTCGCCCACATGGGACAGATCCTGGTGCCGGTCTTCGCGGGCGATGCCGAAGAGCGGCTGGTCGGCCACGAAGCCGTAAGGCGGTAGCACCGCGGGCACCGCCGGGCCGGCACCGTTGGTCTCGCCCAGGAAGCGGCGGTATGCCGGCGGCAGCGGCCACCCCAGCGCGCTCTCCAGCAGATCCAGCAGATCATCGGGTACGGCGTCGCCCGGCGCCGGGCCGGCGGCAGCTGCCAAGGACTCGGCACTCTGCGCCTGACCAGCACTCGCTGCGCTCGTGCGCAACCCGCGCCCGGCGGCCGGCAGCTGGCGCACGCCGCCCGCGTGGCGGAACGACCCGTGCAGCTCGATCGGCACCAGCGCGAGCAGCCGCGCCGCCTCCGGCGTGCCGACGTGCGCCCAGCACCAGCCGTCCGGCGTCGGCACCGCGCCCTCGCGCCCGCCGCCGACCGTGCCCGCCGCCCGCACCGGCCACAGTGGATCGCCGTCCGGGTCGCCGGCCACGCGGGCCATCGCCGCGTTGGCCGCGAGCACGTCGAGGATGCGCTGCTCCTCGAGCGTCAGCGCCGGGTCGGGCGGCGGCAGCTCGACCACCGCGCGGGCGCAGAGCGGCCAGTCCGGGTACCCGTACGGCGTCATGAGCACGCCCTGCCGGTAGCGCACCCGCAGGGTCGGCGAGCCCGGGTGGATCACGCTCATCGCGAAGCGCGCCGCGGGAGCCAGGTCGCCGGGATCGCCGTTCATGGCGCCAACTTCGCGAAGGTCCCCTCGGCGACGCGGGCCAGCCGCTCGGGTACCCCTTGGGGAAGGTCGTTGTCGCCGACGCTCGCGACCCGCAGCTCCAACACGAGGTTGCCGCGGTACGAGGTCAGCTTGACCTCGTGCCCGTCGGTGACGAAGAAGGCCGCGGCGCCGGCGCCCGCGATGTCGGTGGGCGTGCCGCCTCCACTCGTGCCGCGCGCGGTCTCCAGGTAGAGCCGCGCCTGCTGCTCGGTGCGGAGCAGCTCGGCGTCGATGCTCACGCTGACGCTCACCGACGACGACCGCCGCGAGGTCGCGCAGAGCCGCGGCGAGTCGGCGATCGGCTTGCCCGTGACGGTCGGAAACAGGTCGGCGAGCGGGGTCTGGTCGGCGACGCCGCAGAGCTTGCCGCCCAGCGCGTACACCGGACCGGGCGCGGACGCCGACGCGGACGCCGACGCGGACGCCGCGGGCGGCGCGGACGTCGCCTGGGAGCCCAGCTCGGTGTCGCCGCCGCATCCGGCGGCGACCGCGACGACCGCGAGGGCGAGCCCCCGCACCACCCAGCGGGTCATGCGCCGAGGGTTGGCTTGGGCTCGGCCTGCGACGTGACAGCCCGCTGCTGCGGTGCGCTGTCGAGCACGCCGCCGCCGGGCGTCTCGACCGTCCACGCCGCCTCGCGGTCGAGGAGCGCGCGGATGCGGTCGAACTCTTCGTCGACGTTAGCCTGCGCCTGGGCATCCGCCTGGCTGGCCATGCGCCGCGAACCGATCTGGCCGTCGGCGCCGATCCCGGCGCCCACGGTGCGCCTGCCACGCACCACACCCGTCGGCGGCTCCGGCGGGTGTGCGCCGGCGACCGGCCGGGCGCGCCCGACGACCGGGCTGGTGGTGGGCGGTGGCGGTGGCGCCAGCGGGTTGAGCGGGGCGCCGGGCACCTGCGGCTGCGCCGGGCGCCGGGTGGCCGGCATCGACGGCACGTTGCCGGCCGGCCGCTGGGGGCGGCTGAGCACCGGCGGCATCGCGTCCGGGCGCTGCGGCGTGGACGGGCCGCCCTGACCGGGTGCACCGGGCAGGCCCGGCGTGCCACGGCGCGGGCCCCCACCGCGGGTGCCGGGCGGGGCCGGCGTGTTGGTACGCGGGTTGCGCAGCACCGGCGAGGCCGGGGTGCTGGGCGGGCCACCGAACTGGTTGCCATCCATGGCCACGCGCGGCGCGTCGGGCGTCGCCGAGCTGGGGTCGCCGGGGCGGCCGCCACCCTTCCCCTGCGGTGACATCGGAGCGTTTTGCCCACCGCCGGGCCGCTTGATCTGCGGCGGCGGTGGCGCTCCGCCGGGGCGCTGCCCCTGAGGCATGCCGCCGGGCGGGAGGCCCTCCGCGTTGGGCGGCGTCAGCGCGCCGGACCGCAGCACGCCCGGACCGCCCCCGCCGGGGAGGTTTTTGAGCAGGCCCTGGCCGGGCGGCGTCGGCGCCGGTCCGGGCTGCCGCAGCCCTCCCGGGTTGGGGAGGTTGCTCGTGTTGACCGCCGGCGGCGCGATCACCGGTGGGAGCACCGGCGGCGTGACGGTCGGCGTCGTGATGTTGGGATCGACGGCGCCCGGCTTGTCGAAGTCGGACACGTCCGGCGTGTCGATGTCGGGCTTGGTGATGTTTGGATCGGTGATCTGCGCGTCGACCGTCGGCTTGTCGATGACCGGCGGGTCGATGTTCGGCTGGGTGATGTTGGGGTTGCCGATGTTGGGCGTCGCGATGTTCGGCTTGCCGATGTTGGGCGTGCCGAACTGGTTCATCATGTAGCGCTGGATGAACGCCGGGTTGGGCACGACCGCGTCGGTCGGTCCTTCGTAGACGGTCGCCCGCCCGCCCGCGAGGTCTTCCCGCATCACCCGGTAGTAGTCCTGCGCCATGTCGTACTGGATCTTCTGCGCCCGCTCGTTGAACTCGGACGCCTTCAGGCGCAGCTGGGTGATGTACTCGTCTTCGAACCCGGCGTCCTTGACCTCCTGCTCGGTCGTCACGCCGTACCGGTCGCGCTCTTCGCGGGCGAAGGTGAGCATCTCGCCCTTGTACTCGTTGTAGAGCGTCTCCATCTCGGACTGGCGGTCTTCGACGACGACGGCGAGCGCGAGCAGGCCGAGCCAGTTGTCGATCGCGGCCTGCTCCCAGTCGTCGATCGACTTGATCGTGGCGCCCGGGCCGCGGGCCAGGAACGCGTCCGCGCCGGCCCCGGTCCACCCGCCCTTGCCGTCCTTGCCTTCCTTCAGCTTGGTGGCGGCGTCGAGCACGCGCGAGCGGGCGTCGTCGAGGACGAGGTTGACCTCCCACCACTGCTGGGCGAGCTGGCGGATGACGACCGGGTCCTGCGCCCTGATCCGCTTGCGGATCTTCTCGATCGTCTCCGCGGCCCAGGCCCGGTCGACCTCTTCGTTCCAGTCGTCGTCGGAGACGCCCTCGAAGTTGAACGTCGGATCCGGGTACGGCGATGTGTTTTGCGGCGGCGTGTAGTGGGTGATGTCTTCGCCCATGCGCCGCGCCATCCGGCGGTTGTCCTGCAACGGCTGGTTGGTCGCCGTGGAGTAGTCGAAGTAGTCCTCTTCGCCAGCCATGACCCGTCCTCAGTACCCCTGGCCGTAGTCACCGACGAACTGGTCGGTGCCCTGGCTGTCCAGGTTTTCCTCGGCCGTCTCCACGGGGCCACGGTCTTCGTCCACCCGGTGCTCGCCGCGCTCCACCGTCGTGGTGTTGGTGGTCTCGGGGCCCTGCTTGCCCTCGGTGGTGGTCGAACTCGTGTTGGAGACCGTGATGTCTCCGTCGGGCGCCTCGGCCGTGGTCGTGGTGGAGGTGCGGTTGTTTCGCTCGTCGCCGGTGGTCGACGTCGTGGTCGTGTAGTTGTACCCCATGTGGTTGGAGTAGGTCCGCTCGGTGACCGTCGAGATCACGTTGCCATTCTTGTCGGTGATCGTCGTCGTGGTCACGATCACGTCGCTCGTGTTGTATCCACCGGCCTCGGTGCGCGACGTGATGTGCTTCGTCGAGCCGTCCGGGAACGTGTAGATCGTGCCGTACGGATACGACAGCGGCTTGGCCAGGGAGTTGTCACTGGTCAGCGCCATCGCGTTTTGGCCGGTCTCCTGGGCCAGGTCGTAGAAGGTCTTCACGTCGCCGCCGCGGAAGCCCTCGGGCCCGCGCGCGTTGGGGTCGGTGAAGGCGAAGCCGATGTCGTTGACGGTCGCGCCGTTTTCGCTGTCGGCGTTTTCGTAGATTTCCGCCACGACCACCGCCGCCGCGCCGACGTTGCGAACGCCCTCGTTGAGGTCGGTCATGAACATCTGGAACTCGGCGAGCCGGCCGGACATCGTGCGGGCGGCCATCGCGCCCTCGGGGAAGACACCCGCGTCACCGCCGGGCTGGTTGAGCCCTGTCGCGATCATCATGGACATCTCGCCCATCGCGGTGCCGGCGGCCGTGCCGATCTCGCCGGAGAGCATGCTCATCTCTTGGTAGTAGCTCACCAGGTCGGTGACCTCGACGTTGACCTTGTCGCCGAACGAGTCGTAGTCGGTCGGCGAACTGCCTTCGAGGTCCTCTCTTGGAATACCCACTGTGCCTCCCCCGGTTGGTGAGCGGAACTGACAAGAGACAGCCGGTCCCGGCGAAGGCGGCGCCCTCGCCGGGACCCGTCAGCGACTGAGCCGCGGGGGTCAGAAGCCGGCGGAGATCCGGTTGTCGACCTCCTGCATGCGCTCGGCCGAGCCACCCACGGCCGTGCCGAGGCGCGTCAGGGCCGCCTTGATCTCGTCGGCGCCCTGGTTCCACTGCTGCTGGGCGGCGTCGCAGGCCTGGCCCGCGGCACCCTGCCAGTCCTGCGCGAGGAGCGTCTTGAAGTCGTTGTACAGATCGCCCAGCTCGACGTCCATGTTTCCGCAGAACGTGCCGATCGCGGTCGACACGTCGGCGATGGCGCCGAAGTTATAGGTGATTGGGGTGTCAGTCATCGTGATGTCGCCTCTCGACTAGGTGTGGACGTCAGCCGCGCAGGGCCGAGATGACGGCACCGTCGCCGGTCGCGGCGGCCGCGTTGCGGATGGTCGAGGCGGCGTCGTCGTCCTGCACGCCGAACTCCGTCGAGGCGCTGCTGATCTTGCCAGACAGCTCGTCGAGCGCGTTGAGAATCTTCGTCATGCCCTCGTTGAGGTCGTGTGACGTGGTCTGCAGCGCGTTGTTGGCCGAGCCGCTCATGCCCTTGCCGCTCAGATCGGTCACCCGGTCGAGCAGCTGCGCCATGCCCGAAGCCAACCGCTCACGCACGTCCTGACAACGCTGAGCCATCTGATTGAGCTGCGTCTGCGTCGCGTGCACGTTTCCCACGCCGGGAGTTGCTGTCAAGGTGGACTCACCCCGCTCCTCTGTCGTGCCCCCCGCCCAGGGGAGCCTCCCCTTGGGACGCATGGATGACCATGCGCCAAACTCTCGCGCCCCGAAGGTAACGCCATTTGTCCACTCGGACCAGCCCGGGGCCGACATGTGCCGGTTTTGCCGGCAAGATCCCCAACCGTGATCAGAGCGTCCCTCATGTTGCCAGCTCACGGATGTGAGATGGCTCAACCAATACGAGGGACGCTCCGGTCCGGTTCAGTCAAATCTCGGCGCTCGTCCGGGCTTACAGCACCAGCTCGCCACCTTGGTGGTCGATCCGGTCGGCCTCTTCGTCGTCGAGCCACACGCCACCGGTCGCGAGGTACCGGAAGCGGTAGCGGCCCGGCTCCAACTTGACCGTGACGGTGCGGGTGCCGTCCTTGCGTGGCACCAACTCGTGGCGGCCCGGCTCCCACTCGTTGAAGCAGCCGACGACGCTCACCGCACCCGCAGGTGCGTCCTTCGGAAGGCAGAACGTCACCCGCGTCTTCGTACCGAACAGCTTGTTTCTCTTGATCACCTTGCTCCTCCGAGGCACGGAATGTTCGGGGCGTAGACCGAACATTGCCCCAGGGCCCGCCGCCGGGTGAAAGCGACACACCGTGTCGTCCTGGTGACGTGGCAGGATCGGGCCATGGAGCTGCACGTCGCGCCCTTCGCCGACCTCGACGCCCGCACGCTGTACGACCTGCTCAGGCTCCGCGTCGACGTGTTCGTGGTGGAGCAGAAATGCGCCTACCCGGAGCTCGACGGGCGAGACACCGAGCCGGAGACGCGTCACATGTGGCTTTCCCGCGAGGGCGCGCCGGTGGCATACCTGCGGATCCTGGCCGACCCCGGCGGCGTCGCGCGGATCGGGCGGGTCGTGGTGAGCCCGGCCGAGCGCGGCACCGGCGCGTCCGGCCGCCTGATGGAGGCCGCTCTCGACGAGATCGGCGGCCGCCCGAGCGTGCTCGACGCCCAGGCACACCTCGTGCGCCTGTACGAGCGCTACGGCTACACCGCCACCGGCCCGGAGTTTCTGGAAGACGGCATCCCGCACGTGCCGATGGCACGTGCCGGCGCCCGGTGACTCACGGCAGCGCGGCGACGATCTCCGGCACCGAGCGGCGCCGGCCGGTGTAGAAGGGCACCTCCTCGCGCACGTGGCGCCGCGCCCGGGAGGCGCGCAGGTCGCGCATCAGGTCGAGGATGCGGTGCAGCTCGTCGGCCTCGAAAGCCAACATCCACTCGTAGTCACCGAGCGCGAACGAAGCCACCGTGTTGGCGCGCACGTCGGGATAGCCGCGCGCCTGCCGCCCGTGCTCGGCGAGCATGTCGCGCCGCTCCTCGTCAGGCAACAGGTACCACTCGTAGGAACGCACGAACGGATACACACACACATACGCCTTCGCCTCCTCGCCGGCCAGAAACGCCGGGAGGTGGCTCTTGTTGAACTCCGCCGGCCGGTGCAGCGCCATCTGCGACCACACCGGAGTGAGGTGGCGGCCGAGGGCGGTGCGGCGAAACAGCCCGTACGCCTCCTGCAGCGCGTCGGCCGACGGCGCGTGCCACCACACCATCAGGTCGGCGTCGGCGCGCAGCCCGGACACGTCGTAGGTGCCGCGCACGACGACGTCCTTCGCGGCCAGCTGCTCGAAGAGCGAATCCACCTCGCCGGCCAGCGGGTCGCGCGGCGCCGGCAACGGACCGGCGGCGCGGAAGACCGACCACATCGTGTATCGGATGGTGGAGTTGAGCTCCTTGATGCGCGCCGCGTTGGATTGGTCGCTCATGACAGTCCTTTCAGTACGTCGTCGGCCGCCGTCTCGCCGGAGCGCACGCAGGCCGGGATGCCGACACCGTCGTAGCCGGCGCCGGCGAGAGCCACCGCCGGGGGCAGCATCGCGCGCAGCGCGGCCACCCGTCGCACATGCCCCACCGGGTACTGCGGAAGGGCACCGCCCCACCGCCGCACCCGCGCGCCGACCGGCTCGGGCAGTCGGGTGCCCACCAATGTGGACAGTTCGGTGTGGACGGCGTGGACCAGCTCCGGATCGCCGACGTGCAGCTGGTGCTCGTCGCCGTATCGCCCCACGGACGCCCGCACGAGCGCCACCCCGTCGTCGCGGCGGAGGTGGGCCCACTTGGTGGAGAAGAACGTTGCGGCCTTGACCAGCGTGCCCTCGCCCGCCGGCACGAGGAAGCCGGAGAGGTCGGGCAGCCGCGGCGCGGGCAGGGCCAGCGTCACGAGCGCCACGCTCGCGTAGTCGAGCGGCGGCTCGACGCCCAGCAGTCGCGCGGCCGCGCGGGCCGGCAGTGCCAGCACCACGGCGTCCACAGTGTCCGGTCCGACCCGCCAACCCCCGGGCACCCTGGTCAGCTCGCGCACCGGCGCGCCGAGGCGGATCTCCGCGACGGACGCCTCGGCCACCGCCGCCGCCAGCCGGCTCACGCCACCGGCGACCGTGGCGAAGACCGGCGTGCCCGGCGGCCGCGGCGCGGCGGCCATCGCGGACCGCACCGCGCCGGTCAGCGTGTGCTCCACCCGCGCCGCCCGGGCCAGGCCCGGCATCGTCGCGGCCAGCGACAGGCCGTCGGCACGACCCGCGTAGACGCCGCCGAGCAGCGGATCCACGAGCCGGTCGACCACCTCGTCGCCCAGCCGCCCCCGCACGAACGGCCCGACCGCGACATCCTCCTCCGGACCGAGCAGCGGGCGGCCTCCGTCGCGGTCGCGCTCCGCCTCCGGCCGCGCCACCGCCGCCACCTTCTCCAGATCAGCGGGTACGCCGAGGAGAGTGCCGCCGGGCATCGGCGTGAGCGTGCCGTGCAGCGCGAGCGCGGCCTGGGCGGTCGCCGGGTGCACCAGCGCGCCGCCGAGCCCCACCCGCCGGGCGAGCGTCACCGCGGCCGAGTCGCCGCCCTCGGGGTCACGGAACAGGAACGACTCCGCGCCCAGCTCGACCGCCGAGCCCGCCACCGCACCGGTGCGCAGCTTGCCGCCGACGGCACCGGACTGCTCGTACACGGTGATCGTCGTGCCCGCGGGCGCGCGATCCCGCAGCCGGAGCGCGGCGGCCAACCCGGCGATTCCGCCACCGACGACGGCGACGTTCGGCGGTCTCCTCACGGCCTCCACGGTAACTAAGCTGCCGGGCATGACGGGTGAGCGGGTGGCGGTGGTGACGGGTGCCGCACAGGGCATCGGTCGACGGGTGGCCGAGGTGCTGGGGGCCGAGGGGTACGCGCTGGCGGTGATGGACAAGCAGCCGGTGGCCGCCGACCTGGCGGTGTTGGGCGACGTGAGCACGGAGGCCGACGTGATCGCGTTCGCCGCGGCGGTGTACGAGCGCTTCGGGCGGGTCGACGTGGTGGTCAACAACGCGGGCATCGCGTTCATCACGCCACTGGAGGAGACCACGCTCGACGACTGGCGGCGGGTGATCGACGTCAATCTGACCGGGCCGTTCCTGCTGTGCCGCGAGTTCGGGCGGCTGATGCTGGGCGCCGGGGCGGGCACGATCGTCAACATCGCCTCGGTGGCCGGGCTGCGGGGCGTGGCCGACCGCGCGGCGTACAACGCGAGCAAGCACGGCCTCGTCGGCCTCACCCGCACCCTCGCGGCCGAGTGGGGCGGGCGCGGCGTGCGGGTCAACGCGGTCTGCCCCGGCTGGGTGAAGACCGAGATGGACGAGGCGTCCCAGGCCGAAGGGGCGTACGGGGACGCCGACATCACCGACCACGTGCCGCAGGGCCGATTCGCCACGCCCGACGACATCGCGCAGGCGGTGGCGTTTCTTGCCGACCCGGCGCGGAGCGGCTTCGTCAACGGCGAGGCGCTCTCCGTCGACGGCGGCTGGTACGCGGACGGCTCGTGGCAGGCGCTGCGCCTGTCAGCGCGCGCTCGCCTCGTGCACTAGCGCGACCACCCGGGTCAGCACCTCGGGGTCGGTCTCCGGGAGCACCCCGTGGCCGAGGTTGAAGACGTGGCCGGATGCGGCGCGGCCCTCGTCCAGCACGCGGCGCACCTCGCGCTCGACCACCGGCCACGGCGCGAAGAGCGCGCACGGGTCGAGGTTGCCCTGCAGCGAGCGGCCCGGCCCGGCCAGCGCCGCCGCGGCGTCGAGCGGGGTGCGCCAGTCGACGCCCACCACGTCCGCGCCCGCCTCGCCCATGGCGGTGAGCAGCTGGGCGGTGCCCACGCCGAAGTGGATGCGGGGCACGCCCGCGCCGGCCAGCCCGGCCAGCACATGTGCCGAGTGGGGCAGCACGAAGCGCCGGTAGTCGGCCTCGGAGAGCGCGCCGGCCCACGAGTCGAAGAGCTGCACGGCGGCGACCCCGGCCGACACCTGCACCCGGAGAAACTCCAGCGTGATCTCGGCCAGGCGGGCGCAGAGGGCGTGCCAGAGCTCCGGCTGGCCGTACATCATCGCCTTGGTCTTCGCGTGCGTGCGCGAGGGCCCACCCTCGACGAGGTAGCTGGCCAGCGTAAACGGCGCGCCGGCGAAGCCGATCAGCGGCGTGGCGCCCAGCTCGCGGACGAGCAGCCGCACCGCCTCGTCTACATAGGACACGTCTGCCGGGGTGAGCGGCCGCAGCCGCGCCAGGTCACCCTCGGTGCGGACCGGCTCGGCCACCACCGGCCCGGTGCCCGGCTCGATGTCGAGGTCGATCCCGGCCGCCGCGACCGGCACCACGATGTCGCTGAAGAGGATCGCCGCGTCGACGCCGTGGCGGCGGACCGGCTGGAGGGTGATCTCCGCCACCAACTCCGGCCGCCGGCACGCCTCGAGCATCGGTATGCCGGCACGCACCTTGCGGTACTCCGGCAAGGAACGCCCCGCCTGCCGCATGAACCACACCGGCGTATGCGACACCGCCAGTCCCCGGCAAGCCCGCACGAAAACGGAGTCGGCGGCAGGCTGCTCGCGGTGGGCGGCACTGCCCTCCATGGTCGTCGTCATCGCGTCCCATGCTCCCACGCCGGGCGACCCGCTGTTGATCAGGGAGTTGACGGCGCGACATACCGGACGACTCGCCCACCAAGTCCCTGATCAACGGCAGGGGTCACCACGGGCTGTCGGCGCGGCGGTCCCCCGCTGTGGCCGAACGCGGCTTAGGCTGCGGACATGGTGTCTCCGAACGGGCATCCGGAGATCTTCGCGCGGGCGGTGGCCGGGCTGAAGGCCGCTACACCGCGCCCGGAGATCCTGCTGGAGGAGGTGCCGGCGCCGCAGCGGCTCGCGCCGTACAGCTACGCGCTGAGCGGCGTCGTCATGAAGGACGGCGAGGAGGTCGCCACCGGCCGGCTGATCCTGCTACACGACCCGGCCGGCCACGAGGCGTGGGATGGCACGATGCGCCTGGTCACGTACGTGACGGCCGAGCTCGAGCCGGATCTCGCCGCCGACCCGCTGCTGCCCGCCGTCGGCTGGACCTGGCTCACCGACGCCCTGGAGGCCGAGGAGGCCACGCACACCGCGATCGCCGGCACGGTCACCCAGACTGTCTCGACCCGCTTCGGCGACCTGGCCGGGCCGCTCCCCGCGGCCGACATCGAGATCCGCGCCTCGTGGACACCGACCTGCGACGACCTGGGCGTCCACCTGCTCGCCTGGTGCGCCGTGCTGGCCTCGACCGCCGGCCTCCCGCCGCCCGGTGTCACCGCCCTACACAGCCACCGCATGTCCGCCTGACCGACCCGCGGGTTGGTCTTGCACCGCGGGCGTGGCAGCGGAGGTCGGGGGTTTCGGCGAGCCCTGGCGAGCCGCCGACCTGCGCGGTCTCCGGCGGGAGCGGCGGTCTGCCGCTGACGCGGACCCGGGACCAGTTCTTTCTGTAGTTGCGTTTCCGGGCCCCGCACGCGCAGGGCCCGGAAACCGCGCTAGAGGTACTTTTCCGCCTCGTTGCAGGGGCCTTCGAGGGCGTCGATCGCGCGGTCGGCCGCCCCGCTGTTGCCCGCGGCCAGCGCCGACAGGAACGCGTTGACCTTGTTGAGGCAGTCGGCGATGACCGCCTTCTCCTTTTCGGTCTGTTCCTTGGCGTTTTGCGTGCCGGTCAGGTCGCGCTCGGTCTGGGACAGCTTCTCGTTGGCCGCCGTCAGGTCGCGCTGGAGCTTTTCGGCCTCGGAGGTCTTCGCCGCGATCGTGTCGTCGCGCTGGCTGACCTGCTGGTCCATCCGCTTCTGGGTGTCGCTCAGGTCGCCCGACTTGCTGATGTACAGGCCGGTCATGATGCCGCTGGTGATGAACAGCAGCACCGCCACGATGCCCAGGATCAGCGGCAGCTGGCTGCGCTTGGGCGGCGGGACCGCGCCGTAGGGGGCGCCGTACGACGGGCCGGACGACGGCGGGACGGAGTGCGGCGGGCCGGAGTACGGCACGCCGGACAGCGGCGGCCCGGCCGGCGGCGCGGACGCCGGGTCGTACGGCGACGGGGGCTGGTAGGCCGGCTGCGGCTCGACGGGTGGGTACGCGGCCGTCGGCGGCTGTGCCGGGTATGCGGGCTGGGCCGGCGGGTAGGCCGGCGAGGCCGGCTGCGCCGGCTGGGTGTACGCGGGCGGCCCGGAGGGCTGCGCCGGCACCCCGTACGGCGGCTGCTGCGCGGGCGGCACCGAGCCATGCTCCGGCGGCGGGTACGAGGCGGCCGGTACCGAGCCGGTCGGGATCATGTACGCCTGATCGTTACCGCCCGGGATCGGCTGCGTCGGTGGCTGGTCACCCGGTGGCGGGTACGGTCCACCGGGAGCGTTCGGGGGGTAGGACATCATTCCTCCTGTGGGCGCTCGGCCGCCCGGTCAGAGCGCGGCACACCCGGCGGTTCTCGGGCCGGTCGAGCGCGCCGCGCGGTACGTCAACAGATCTTGAACTGATCGCAAGCGGTCTTGATCGGCACCGCGAGGCCGATGCCTTCGGCGTCACGGGCCTTGGCGGTGGCGATGCCGACCACCTGTTTGGCGGCGTTGACGACAGGGCCGCCGGAGTTACCGGGGTTGATCGGCGCGTCGAACTGGATCACCGTGCCGGAGCCGCCCTCGTCTTTGCGGATGGCGCTGATGACGCCGGTCGTGACGGTGTCTTCGAGGCCCAGCGGGGCGCCGACGACTATGATCTGCTGGCCCGACTTGGCCGCCTCGCGGGCAGTGGCCAGCCCGGTGAACTTGTTGTTGGTGCGCAGCTGGGCGACGTCTGCCTGCTGGTCGACCCGGACGATCGTCGCCGGCCACCGCTGGTCTTTGCGCTCGATGAAGACCTCGCGCTGGCCCGCCACCCACACCGACTCCACGACGTGGAAGTTGGTGAAGAGGTTGGTGCTGGTGCCGCTCTGCCGGCCGACCGCGAACGCCGTGCCGGTGAACTGCCCGGCCGACACGCGAAACACGCTCGGCAGCACCTCGCTCGAGATCGCCTCGGGGTTGAACGCCTTGCCCGCCGCGGTCTCCAGCTCGGTGGTGCGCCCGTCGAGCCCGTCCATGCGGCCCTTGTCGGCGGCCTGCGCCTCGGCCAGCGCGCGGTCACCGTCGGCGACGCGGCCCTGCAGGTCGCGGATCTGGATGGACTGCACGATCGCGACGATGCCGATGATCAGCGCCAGGGCGAGCGCGCTCAGGCCCAGCCACGAGGGCCGGCGGCGCGGCGGTGCGACCGGCGCCATCGGCGGGTAGGGCGTGTAGTGCGGGTCGCCGCCCGGCATCGCCGACATGGGCGGCGCGGTGACCGGGTAGGCCGGGGCGGGAAAGGCCGCGGGCGGCGGTGGCGGGTAGGCCGGGCCCGGAGGAGGCGGTGGCATCGCGCCGTACTGCGGGGCGTGTGGCGCCTGCGGTGGCGGCGGGGGCGGGCCTGGCCTGTACAGCCCGTCGGGCTCGTCGGCGCGCGGGGGGCCGCCGGCCGGCGCCACGCCCACCTCTTCGTCGATCGAGTGACGCGGACCGGGCACCTGTGCTCCGGGCTGCGCGGACAGCGGGTCGTACCCAGCAGTCATCGAGATCTAGCCCCTCCCCTAGGACGCCCGTTCCACAGTCGCATCTCGGCACAACCCCGGAACGACGTTTGTCTCCTTCATGCTGACATGAGCGCGGACGGCCCGTGCGGGCGTCCCTGTCGCGGCGACTGCCCGACGCGCCGGGCACCGGCTGCTCGTTGCCAGCCGGCGACCACACTACGGTTGTCGGGTGACCGACGAACCACCCCTGCGCCGTCGGGCCGCGCAACGCCAAGCAGGGGACGGACCACACAGCCGGCCCGCTCCGGCGACAGAAAGCGTGGGGCCCGACCCAATAACGCCTGGCGGGCCCGTGCCGCTGACCGCCCCCCGCGAGGGCACCCCGGCCCCGATCGAGACGCCCGACCAGCTCGCCGAGGTCGTGGCCCGCTTTGCCGCCGGCAGCGGCCCGGTCGCCGTGGACGCCGAGCGCGCCTCCGGCTACCGCTACACCCAGCGCGCCTACCTGGTGCAGCTGCGGCGGGCGGGCGCGGGCACGGTGCTCATCGATCCGCTCCCCCTGGGTGACCTGCGGGTGCTCGACGAAGCCATCGCCGACGCCGAGTGGGTCCTGCACGCCGCGAGCCAGGATCTGCCCTGCCTCGCCGACCTCGGCCTGCGGCCTCGTCGCCTCTTCGACACCGAATTGGCCGCTCGGCTGGCCGGATTCGAGCGGGTCGGCTTGGCCGCACTGACCGAACAGCTACTCGGGTACACGCTGGAGAAGCACCACTCGGCCGCGGACTGGTCGACCCGGCCGCTGCCCGAGTCGTGGCTGACCTACGCCGCGCTCGACGTGGAGCTGCTCACCGACCTGCGCGACAAGCTCGCGGCCGAGCTCGCCTCGCAGGGCAAGGACGAGTGGGCGGCGGAGGAGTTCGCGGCGCTCGTCGCGTCCGGCGCGCAGCCGCCCCGCCAGCGGCCCGACCCGTGGCGGCGCACCTCGGGCATCCACCGCATCCGTGGGGCGCGGGCGCAGGCCCGGGTGCGCGCGATGTGGTACGCGCGGGACGAGATCGCCGCCCGGCGCGACTCGGCACCCGGCCGGGTGCTGCCCGACGCCGCGATCATCGCGGCCGCCGAGCTCGACCCGAAGGACGAGCGGACGCTGCTCACGCTGCCCGGGTTCGGCGGGCGGTCGGTGCGGCGGCTGGCCCGCACCTGGATCGAGGCGCTGACCAAGGCCCGCGAGCTGCCCGACGACATGCTGCCGGTGGCGCCGCCGCTCGACGGTCCGCCGCCGCCACACCGGTGGGCCGAGCGCGACCCGGTCGCGGCCGCCCGGCTGGCCCGCTGCCGCGAGGTGGTCACCACGGCCGCCGCCGAGCACGCGCTGCCGCCGGAAAACCTGATCACCCCGGATTCGGTACGCCGGCTGGCCTGGACGCCGCCCGAGGAGATCACGCCGGAGACCGTCTCGGCGACGCTCCGGGGGTACGGCGCGCGGGCCTGGCAGGTGGGGTTGATCTCGGACGGGCTGGCGGTGGCGCTGCGCGAGCCACCCCCGCAGTGACCCGTCCCACAGCACCGCGCGAGGTTACTGGCGGGTAGCATCCGGGGGTAGGAGGACCCCACCCCACGAGGAGGCGCGTCGTGCCCCGTCAAGTCCGGGATGTCGTCTTTGTCGACGGCGTCCGCACACCCTTCGGCAAGGCGGGCGGCATGTACGCCAACACCCGCGCCGATGACCTGGTGATCCGCTGTATCCGCGAGCTCCTGCGGCGCAACCCCCAGCTGCCGCCGGAGCGGGTGGACGAGGTGGCCATCGCCGCCACCACCCAGATCGGCGACCAGGGTCTCACCATCGGCCGCACCGCCGCGCTGCTCTCCGGGCTGCCGAAGACCGTGCCCGGGTACGCGATCGACCGGATGTGCGCCGGTGCGATGACCGCGGTCACCACGGTCGCCGGCGGCATCGCCATGGGCGCCTACGACGTGGCGATCGCCGGCGGTGTCGAGCACATGGGCCGCCACCCGATGGGTGAGGGCGTCGACCCCAACCCGCGCATCCTCGCCGAGAAGCTTGTCGACCCGTCGGCGCTGGTGATGGGCTCGACCGCGGAAAACCTGCACGACCGGCTGCCCCGGGTGACGAAGGAGCGCGCGGACGCGTTCGGCCTCGCCTCGCAGGAGAAGACCGCGAAGGCGTACGCGGACGGCAAGCTCCAGCAGGACCTGGTGTCCGTGGCCGTGCGCGACCCGGAGGCCGGCTGGGGCCTCGCCACGGTCGACGAGGCGCCCCGCGAGACGAGCCTGGAGAAGCTCGCCACGCTCAAGACCCCGTTTCGCCCGCACGGCCGGGTTACCGCGGGCAACGCCGCCGGCCTCAACGACGGCGCCACCGCCAGCATCATCGCCGCCGAGGAGGTGGCCCGCGAGCTGGGCCTGCCGGTCGGGATGCGGCTCGTGTCGTACGGCTTCGTCGGCGTCGAGCCCGAGGTGATGGGCTACGGCCCGATCCCGAGCACCGAGAAGGCGCTGCGCCTCGCCGGACTGTCCATCGAGGACATCGGCCTCTTCGAGCTCAACGAGGCGTTCGCGGTGCAGGTGCTCGCGTTCCTCGACCACTTCGGCATCGCCGACGACGACCCGCGGGTCAACGCGTGGGGCGGCGCGATCTCGGTCGGCCACCCGCTCGCCTCCTCCGGCGTGCGGCTGATGACCCAGCTCTCGCGGCAGTTCGCCGAGCACCCCGAGGTGCGGTACGGGCTCACCGCGATGTGCATAGGCATCGGCATGGGTGGCACGGTCATCTGGGAAAACCCGTCTTGGGAGGGCACGAAGTGACGTACCAGGAAGTCGTCACGAAGTCGTTGCTGCGCCTCGTGCGCCTGCCCGGCCTCGACAAGCCGGCCGCACTGATCACATTGGACAACGGCTTCGACCACAAGAAGCCCAACTCGCTCGGCGCCGAGGGGCTGGCCAGCCTCGACGCGGCGATCACGTCGGCACTCGACGCCAGCCCGGCCTTCGTCGCGGTAACCGGCAAGCCGTACATCTTCTGCGTCGGCGCCGACGTCACCGGGCTGCCCACGATCACCGAGCGCGAGCAGGCGGTGGAGATCGGGCGGCTGGGCCACCGGGTCTTCGCGCGGCTCAAGGACAGCACGGTGCCGACGTTCGCGTTCGTCAACGGCGCGGCGATGGGCGGCGGCCTGGAGCTGGCGCTGCACTGCCACTACCGCACGCTCTCCGGCGGCGCGGCGGCACTCGCGCTGCCCGAGGTGCTGCTCGGCCTCGTACCCGGGTGGGGCGGCACCCAGCTGCTGCCCAACCTGATCGGCATCGCGCCGGCCGCGCAGGTGATCATCCAGAACCCGCTCACCCAGAACAAGATGCTCAAGCCGGCACAGGCCGCCGAGCTGGGCATCGCCGACGTGCTGCTGGAGCCGGCCGACTTCCTGGAGCGGTCGCTGGAGTGGGCGGCGGGCGTCGTGCGCGGCGAGGTCACCGTCACCCGGCCCGAGGTCGACAAGGACATGTGGGACGGCGTGCTCTTCTTCGCGAAGAAGACGCTCGACGACCGGCTGCACGGCGCGGTGCCGTCCGCCAACCGGGCGCTGGAGCTGCTCGGCCTCGCGAAGGACGCGCCGTTCGCCGACGGCACGGCCGCCGAAGACGCGGCCCTCGCCGACCTCGTGATGAGCGAGGAGCTGCGCAGCGGCCTGTACGCGTTCGACCTCGTGCAACGCCGCGCAAAGCGGCCGGCCGGCGCACCCGCGCCGGCGCTGGCCCGCGACGTCACCAAGGTGGGCCTGGTCGGCGCCGGCCTGATGGCCGGCCAGATCGCGCTGCTCTTCGCCCGCCGGCTGGAGGTGCCGGTCGTGCTGACCGACCTCGACCAGGCGCGGGTCGACAAGGGCGTCGCGTACGTGCACGGCGAGATCGACAAGCTCGTCGCCAAGCGCCGGCTCGACGCGGGCAAGGCCGCCAAGTTGCACGGCCTGATCAGCGGCTCGGTCGACAAGGGCGTCTTCGCCGACGCCGACCTGGTGGTCGAGGCGGTCTTCGAAGACCTTGGCGTGAAGAAGCAGGTCTGGGCCGAGCTGGAGAAGATCGTCAAGCCGGAGACGGTGCTGGCGACCAACACCTCCTCGCTCTCCGTCACCGCGATGGCCGCCGACCTGGAACACCCGGAGCGGGTGGTCGGCTTCCACTTCTTCAATCCGGTCGCGGTCATGCCGCTGCTGGAGATCGTCCGGGGCGAGCGCACCGACGACGCCACGCTGGCCACCGCGTTCGCGGTCGGCAAGGAGCTGAAGAAGTCCTGCGTGCTGGTCAAGGACGCGCCCGCGTTCGTGGTCAACCGGCTGCTGACCCGCTTCCTCGGCGAGATCTTCGCGGCCGTCGACGAGGGCACCCCGCTCGACGTCGCCAACGAGGCGCTCGACCCGCTCGGCCTGCCGATGCGGCCGCTGCCGCTGCTCCAGCTCGTCGGCCCCGCGGTCGCGTACCACGTGGGCGGCATCCTGCACGGCGCCTTCCCGGACCGCTTCCCGGTCAGCGAAAACCTCAAGCGGCTCGCCGAGTCCGGCCGGCCGTTGTTCGTCGACGACGAGGTCGACAAGGAGGTCGCCGCGCTGCTGGTGGTCGGCGACCGGCCGTCCACCGCCGAGCAGGTGCGCCAGCGAGCGCTCGAGGCACTGGCCCAGGAGACCCGGCTGATGCTTGACGAGGGCGTGGTCGCCGAGCCGCAGGACATCGACCTCTGCCTGATCCTGGGCGCCGGCTGGCCGTTCCACCTGGGTGGCATCACGCCGTACCTGGATCGGAGCGGCACCTCCGAGCGGGTGACCGGCAGGCGCTTCATGGCGCGCGGGGTGGCCAGCCTGCCCTGATCCCTCCTCCCGGCGGGGCGCGACCCGCCCCGCCGGGAGCCCTCACTCGTAGACGTGGCCCGGATCCTCCTCCCACGGTTCCGCGCGATCACCCGGGACAAGTCGTGCAGCGGATAGCGGGCATTTAGTCCGCTGCGCCCAGATTCTGCCTAATGTGGGCACATGCGCGGGATCGGGGCGTTACTCGTCGCGGTGCTGCTGGCCGGATGCGCGCGGGGCGCACCCGCCGCCGGCGAGTTCCGGCCCGCGGTGGCCGGCGAGCTCACCGTCGCCACGGCCACCGTCCCCCTGCCCGGCTTCTGGGAGGAGCCGGGCGGATTCGAGTACGAGCTGGCACGCGCCCTCGCCGACCGCTTCGACCTGCGGACGCGGGTGGTGCGCGTCCCGTTCGAGCGGATCGTCTCCGGCGACCTCGGTGGCGCGGACCTGGCGCTCTCCCAGGTGACCGCGACCGCCGACCGCGAGCGGGTCCTCGACTTCTCCCAGCCGTACCTGGCCGCGACGCCGGCCGGGCTGGCCCACTCGGCGATCCCCGACCTGGCCGCCGCCCGGGACACCCGCTGGGCGGTCAAGCGGGGCACCACGCTCGCCTCGGTCCTCACCGGCTACGTCCGGCCCGGCACGCCGCCCGCCCTCACCGCGGACGAGCCGGCCGCGCTCACGCTACTGGCGGCCGGATCCGTCGACGCGGTGCTGCTCGACTCGCCGGTGGCACTTGTCCTCGCCCACCGCTCCGGCGGATCGCTGCGCGTGGCGGTGCGGGTCGACACCGACGACTCGCTCGCGGTCGCCCTCCCGGGCGGCTCGGCGAACCGCGAGGCGGTCGACTCGGCCATCCGCGCCCTCACCGACGACGGCACGATCGACCGCCTGGCGCGGCGGTGGCTCGGCGGCGACCTGCGCGACGTGCCCGTCCTCAGGAGATACAAGTGAGCGCCCCGCACGGTCCGGCCTGGGAGTTCCTGCTCCTGTTCGTCGTGGTGATCGGCGGCCCGCTGCTGCTGGAACGGGCCCGGGTGCCGGGCATCATCGGGCTGCTGCTCGGCGGATACGCGATCGGCCCCAACGGCTTCGGCTGGATCAGCCAGGCCAGCGACACCCTCCCCGACCTGGGCCAGCTCGGCCTGCTGTACCTGATGTTCGTGGCCGGCGTGGAGCTCGACCTCGCACTGCTCCGCGAGTACCGGCGGTCGGCGCTCTCGTTCGGCCTGCTGACGTTCGCCGCCCCGATGGTGGCCGGCGCGGCGGTCGGCTTCGCGCTCGGCTGGAGCGCGCCGGCCGCGCTTCTGCTCGGCTCGCTGCTCGCCTCGCACACGCTGATCGTGTACCCGCTGATCCGCGAGGGCGGCCTCGGCGGCGACCCGGCGGTCGCGACGGCGGTGGGCGCCACCGTGCTCACCGACACGCTCGCGCTGACCGTGCTGGCGGTCGTCTCGGGCACGACCGGCAGCGACTCCTCGACCTGGGAAGTGGCGGTGCGGCTCGTCGCCGGCTTCGCCGTACTCGCGGGATTCTGCTTCTACACGCTGCCCCGCGCGGCCCGGTGGTGCTTCCGGCGCCTGGGCGGCGAACGCACGGTGCGCTACCTCGTCGCGGTCGCCGGCTTCCTCGCGGCGGCCGTGCTGGCCGAGGTCTTCGGCATCGAGGGCATCGTGGGCGCGTTCTTCGCCGGGCTCGCGCTCAACCGGCTCGTACCCAACGAGGGCCGGCTGATGGACCGGATCGACTTCTTCGGCGCGGCCGTTTTCATCCCGGTCTTCCTCGTCTCGGTCGGGCTCATCCTCGACCCGCGCGTCATCGCCGAGCCGCGCACGCTCGGCCTGGCCGCGCTCTTCGTCGCCGCCTGCCTGGGCGGCAAGGTGCTCGCCGCCTGGCTGGCACACCTGCTGCTCGGCTTCTCCCGCCCGCAGGCCGGCGTGATGTTCGCGCTGACCGCGCCGCAGGCCGCCGCCACGCTCGCGTCGACGACCATCGGGTACCAGATCGGGCTGTTCGGCACGTCGGTGGTCAACGCCGTGCTCGTGCTGATCCTGGTCAGCCTCGTCGTGTCGCCGATCGCCGGGCGCCGCTTCATGCGCCAGGTGCCCCGCCCGTCGGCCGCCGACCGCCCGCTCGGCAGCCGGGTGGTGCTCGCGGTGTCGACAGTGGACCCGCCCCCGGAGGTCTTCCGGCTGGCCGCGCTGATCGCCGCACCCGACGGCGGCGTGGTGCACCCGGTGCTCCTGCGCCGCGAGTCGGACCCGGCCCACGACGCGGCAGCGGTGAGCGCCCTCGAGGCCGCCGCGAACGCGCACGGCGTCGACGGCGCCGGCGCCGTCGTGGTCGACCGCTCACTGCCGGCCGGCGTGGCCCACGCGGCCGCGGCCCACCTGGCCACGCTCGTGGTCGTGGACGGTCCACTGTGGTCGGACGGCGCCGGGGTCGCGCCGCCCGCGCCGGTGCTGGAGTTTCGCGGCGCGGACTGCGCCCTGCTGCACGCCCCCACGTCACCCGAGCTCGCCGGCGAGATCTCCCGCCGCGCCGCGACCCCGGTGGACGCTTAGCCTCGCGCCACCGGGATGCCCGTCGTGGGTCCAGCCGCACCCGCCGGCGTGCGGTGTGCGGCTGGACGCGCCACTCCATCAGGGTCGAACGGTTACGGTCAGGTCAGCAGCGGCCGCCAGCCGTCGCGATATCGAACGCCGTCAGGCCTGAGCCGGACCTCGTCGTGCAGGGCACCGGGAACGGGCTCGGTGTGTACGGTCTCCGGCCGTTCGACGACGACGCACACGTCCTCGCCGGGCCACCACCAGCCGCACGAGCGCGCCAGCGCGGCCCATTCCGCGAAGTGGTCGGCCTCGTCCGGCGCGTATCTGGCCAGTCCGAGCCGGTGCAGGACGTCGTAGTAGCCGACCCAGAAGGCGTCCTGCTGCCCGTACCAGCACACCGGCAAGGGCCCGTTGCGTGCCAGGGCGGCGCGGACGGGCAGGTAGTAGCCGTGTGCCAGGCTGCGGTGCAACGCCGTGCGGACGCCTTGGTGCAGGACGACCCCCAGCGGCACACCGCTGCCGAGTGCCTGCGCCGGCGGCAGTTCGGGCCAGGGATCCTTTGTCTTGCTTCGGCGGACCGGGGACAACTCGGGATCGGCGTGGGCGACGCCCGCACTCAGCGCCCCGCGAAGCTGGGACACCAGCATGGCGAGGTCGCTGGCGAGCGGTGGCTTGCCCGGTGGGCTCGGCTGGCGGATCCACCGGTAGAGGCCGTCGATGGTGGGCAGGCCGCCGATCAGGGGCAAAGCCTTGTCAGGCGAGTCGACCCACTCGAATCGCGGCCGCGGGCGGGAAATCCTCGCGTAGATCGCGGTCAGGTTTCGCTCGGCGGTGTGCCTGTCGGCTGGCTGTGCGGACAGGCCTCGGCCCAACCACTCCTGCCGGATCCTGGAGGCCTCCTGCCACAGCTCATGAGCGCTGGTGCTCGCGGCGTCATAGCGCCGCGCGGGCGCGGTCATCGCGCCGGGGCGTCGCCGCCCTTTCGGTTGGAGAACATCCCACGATGATCGCCGACAGCCCGGGACGCCGCAACCCCCGCGGCACCGCGTCCCGGGCGTCGTGCTTTCGGGGTCGAGGTCAGCGCTTGTCCACAATGTCCTAAGCCGCCAGACCGCTGCCGACCGAGCCGGACCGACCCCGGTCGCGGCCAGTAGCCGCCGCGCCGGGTAACCGGCACCAGGTTCGCGAGGTTTCGCGATCTAGAACGGTTAGGGCGCTATATCGACCCTAACCGTTCTAGATTCACACCTACCTCCAAGCCGCCGCTCCCCGTGGCCGCACCCATCCGCCGCTGCCACGCGCCGAAGGATTCCCGCGTGCCCGCGTCCGGGCAGGCCTCTTCGGGGCCGGCGTAGCCGGGCCCGGGGTGAGATTGCGCAGACGCGCAGGGTGAGGCCGCGGGAGCAACGGCCTGGACCACAACGGACATCGCGGTAGCCCAAATCTCCTGTTTGGAAAGGGTTTCCGTCGCCACACGGGCCAAGGGTCACCCCGACTCCGACACCTCTCTAGGCCCGCTCCGCGGCGCTGCGCTCCACGCAGAACTCGTTGCCCTCCGGGTCGGCGAGCACCGCCCAGCCCGTGCCGTCCGGCTTGCGGTGGTCGTCGACCAGCGAGGCGCCCAGGCCGAGCAACCGCTCGACCTCCTCGTCGCGGGTGCGGTCGGTGGGCTGCAGGTCGAGGTGCACCCTGTTCTTCACCGTCTTGCCTTCCGGCACGCGCTGGAAGAGCATGCCGCCCTCGCCGATGTCGGCGCCCGACAGCACGGCGCACTCGTCGTCGCCCGGTTTATCGTCCGGGTGTTGACGCCAGCCGGTGACCGCCGCCCAGAAGCCAGCCACCTTGTACGGGTCCGCGCAGTCGAAGTCGACCCATCGCACTCTCGAAGCCATGGCACCAACCTCTCACGCCGGGCAACCCAATATGCGGCTACCGCGCGACCCCGTTGTACCTCTGGCCGGTGGCCGGGTCCGGGCAGTAGCACGGGCTCCCGACCGGCACGCCGGCCGCGAGCGGGCACCAGGCACCGCCGCCGAGGTCGCACGTCGTGGCGTACTCGGTGCCGTCGCCGCCACCACCCGCGCTGTTGACGGCGATGGCGACGGCCGCGACAAGCCCCACGATCGTGAGGATCACACCGACCAGCACCCAGCCGATCGCGGACGAACCCTTCGAGCGCGGGCGCGGAGGAGCCGGCGGGGCGGGCGTCTGGCGAGGTGTCACCGGGGGCGGCGGCGCAGGAGCGGGCGCCGGGGCGGGCGGGGCGGGCTGGGACATGAACCGGCGGATCAGCTCGTCCCGCACCGGCCCCTTCTGCTCCGCCGTGAGCCGCGGGTCGCGCACCATCTCCTCCAGGCGCTCGATGGGGAGCGTCCGGTAGTCGGGCTGTCTCATGTGTCGCTCCTCGACCGGTCAGATGCTGAGCAGCCGTTGCACCCGGTTGGTGGTCAGCGGCGCGAGCCGGAAACCCTGGAGCGTCTCCACGGTGGCGCGCACGGCGGCCGACGTCTGCTTGAGGAGGCGGAGCATCGCGATGAACTCCAGGACGTTGATCTGGATCCGCGCGTTTTCCCGGATCACCTCCAGCGTCGGCACCCGGCCGCGGACCGCGTCCACGCGCTCGTAGTACTTGCGGGTGTCCCGCATGTACGCCGCCCACTCGTCGACGACCGCGTCGATCGCGCCGCCGCGGCTCCGGACGTCGCCGAGGATGGCGTCGCGCACGGCCGGCTCCACCGCGTCCTGCGAGGCCATCTGTACCAGCTGCTGCTGGTCGTGCCGGGCCTTGTCCACACGCAGCATCACGTCGCGGTGCAGGCGCTCCAGCTCCGCCATGCCGCCGAGGCTGAAGTCCTTGACGTACCGGATGACGAAGTCGGCCAGCTCGAACATGAGAACCGCGTTGCCGAACATCCGGTTGAGCTCGGACTGCGGGTCGCGGGCCTGCTCGATGCGCTGAAGCACGCCTTCGTTGAGCTCGCCGTAGAACTCGACGGTCAGCCGCAGCGTCTCGTACGAGATGCGCAGCCGCTCGTCGGCGTCGATGAGCAGCCCGGCCCGCTCGCGATCCTGGTAGCTCTGGATCTGCACCAGCCGCTGGCGTGTCTCCCGGGTGCGCCCGCTCTCGATCGCGGCGGCGATCTGCTCGACCACGACGCGGATCCGGTGGTGCAGGCTGACGATGTCTCGCCTCGCGCCCTCGGGCACGTGGGTCTGCCGGTTGACGTTTTGCACGAGAAGGTCGGTGTCGTTGACCCGTATCCGGGAACGCACGTCGAGAATCCGGCCCACATGGCCGTCGAGGATCTGCCGGATACTGCGGACGCCGGCGACGCGCCGCAGATTTTCGACCGGGTCGACCTTCGCCACGAGCTCGCCGGAAATGGCGCCGGGATCGTCGAGAATAGCGAGCAGCCGCTGCGCCAGCATCGCGACGTCGGGGTCGGCGGCGGCGCCCGCCTGCCGCAGAGTCCGCTCGACCACGGCACGGCTGCGCGGGTCGGCCGGATGCGCCTCCATGGCCTCGATGCTCTGCTGCACCGGGTGCCCGTATCGACTGACGACCAAGCCCTTGAGCTGCCCATACGCATCTCGGCCGGCCTCGCTCGCCGCGCCGTGGATCATCGCCATCAGGGCCTGTCCCAGCGCGGCCACGATGAGGCTCACCGGATCGATCATGCAATCCCCTGGATTCGCTCGACAATTCCAAAGTGTCGTGTACCGGCGGAATGATCAGCAGAGCGAAACGACGCGTCTCGTTTGGCGATCATCCATTCCCGGGGTCCGAAGGAATGACATGATCCGCGCCGATGTATCAGGCGATGCCCGAAGTCACTCGTCCCTCAACGCGATCGGCACGGCGGCGGTGGCGGCCACCACCGGCGTGGTGTCGGCCGCGGGCAGGGTGACCGTGACCTCCAGCCCGCCGCCGGGCTGGGCGGCGGCCGTCACGGTGCCGCCGTGCGCGTCGCAGACCGCCCGCACGATCGACAGGCCCAGCCCCGAGCCGCGCGCGCCGGTGCGCTCGCGCCCGCCCCGGCGAAAGGGCTCGAAGAGCCCCGGCACGTCGGACTGGTCGACCTCGAAGCCCGTATTGCCCACCACGAGCCAGGCCGCCGCCGCGTCGGAGCCCGTGCGGGCCCAGACCTTGCCGTGCAGGTGGTTGTAGCGGATCGCGTTTTCGATGAGGTTGCCCGCGAGGCGGTCGAGCAGGCTCGGGTCGCCGACCACCGGCGCGGGCTTGAGCGACGTGGTCACGGTCAGCTGGAGGCGGTCGGCCTCGCCGCGTACCGCGGAAAGGGCCGTCGTGGCCGCGGTGGCCAGGTCGGTGTTGACCTTGCGGGCCAGCCGCCGGCCGGACTGCGCCTCGCTGCGGGCCAGCACGAGCAGCGCGTCGACGAGGCCGTTGGCGCGCTCGGAGGCGTCTCGCACGACCGTGGCCATGCGCCGGTACTCGGCGACGTCGGCCTCCTCGTCGGCCATCGTCACGTCGATCTCGGTGCGCATCACGGCCAGCGGCGTGCGCAGCTCGTGCGACGCGTTCGCCACGAAGCGTTTCTGCGTCTCGAACGCCTCGCCCAGCCGGTCGAGCATCGCGTCGAACGTCGCGGCCAGCTCGGCCACCTCGTCGTCCGCCCCCGAGTAGCGGATGCGCTGGTCGAGCGTCTCCTCGCCGAGCCGCTGGGCGGTGGAGGTGACCTGGTGCAGCGGGCGGAGGGCGCGGCCGGCCACCGCGTACGCACCGGCGACGCCGACGACGCTGATCGCGAGCAGCGCGACGAGGCCCTTGGCGAGCAGCTCGCGCGAGGCCGCGTCGACCACCTGGTCCTGCCAGTCCCGGGCGTCGAGGTGGCTGCCGTTGGCAAGCTCGACGGTCGTGCCGGCGCGAAGCTGGTCGGCCGGGTGCAGGGCGTCGCCGACCAGCAGCCAGGCGAGCAGCACGAGGATCGCGCCCGCGCCGACCAGCAGCACGCCGTTGAGCAGCGTCAGCCGCAGCCGCAGCGTCGGCCGCAGCCGGTGCCGGCCGGGCCGTCCAGAGTAGACCGTCATGCCGGGTCCCCACTTCGTGGTGACCCGCCCTGCCCGGGGGCGCTGAGCCTGATGACGACCTCGCCGCGCTCGGTCATGAGGTCACCCGATAGCCGGCGCCGACCACCGTCTCGATCAGAGGCGGGTCGCCGATCTTCTTGCGGAGTGTCATCACCGTCACCCGCACGGTCGTCGTGAACGGGTCGGTGTTGGCGTCCCAGACCCGCTCCAGCAGCTCCTCGCTGGACACCACGCCGCCGCGCGCCTTGAGTAGCTCCTCCAGCACGCCGAACTCCTTGCGGGTCAGGTCGAGCGGTATCCCGGCCCGGGTGGCGACCCGCTTGGCCGGGTCGAGCACGAGGTCGGCGACGGACAGCACGGGGGGCGCGGCGGGCGTGGCCCGCCGGCCGAGCGCCTGCACGCGGGCGACCAGCTCGTCGAAGGCGAACGGCTTGGGCAGGTAGTCGTCGGCGCCCAGCTGCAGCCCCTCCACCCGCTCGGCGACCGTGCCGCTGGCGGTCAGCATCAGCACCCGGGTCAGGGCGCCGGACGAGACGAGGTCGGCACAGATCTGGTCGCCGTGCACGCCGGGCAGGTCTCGGTCGAGCACCACCACGTCGTATCGGGTCACGAACGCCATCTCGTGCCCGGTGGAGCCGTCGTACGCCAGATCCACCGCCATGCCCTGCCGCCGCAGCCCGCGGGCGATCGCGTCGGCCAGGTTGCGCTCGTCTTCGACCACCAGGACCCGCACGGTGGCCACCTCCCGTTCGTTTGCCGCCAGGCCAGCCTCCACCCCGGGGTGTGAAACCGACGTGAGTCAAGGTAACGGGATGGGGCGCCAGATACCCACAGTCGCGTTGAGGCGTCGGCAGATCACCGCGCCAGCGCGCACCGCGCAGTCGCCGGTGACGCCGTCGACCACCCCGAAGAACCGCGCGCCGCCGGTGGCCGGGTCGACACGCGCCAGCCAGGCTCGGGAGGTGGTCAGGTCGGTGCGCATGGCGATCAGCTCGCCGTCGCCGGCGGGCGGCGCGATCACGGTCCAGGCGCCCAGCCGCGCGCGCTCCCGCCCCGTCGCCGGATCGAGCGAGGTGAGCTGGGTGAGGCCGTCGCCGCCGCTCGCCTCGCTCACGAGGTAGTCGCCGGCCCGGCTGATGGACGAGCGGGTCGGGTCGGCCCACAGAATGTGGCCGGTGGCTGGGTCGACCACCCGGACACCACCGAGGTGTGCGATCACGCAAAGCTTGTCGCCGCAGCCGGGCGCCACGTACTCGGTCGCCAGGTCGATCGCCGCGCTCCACCGGCGCTCGAGGTGGTCCAGCCCGTACGCGACGACCGTGGGGCCCTCGCGCACAAGCATCATGTCGAGTGCGAACTGCACGTAGCTCGCCGGCGTCGACGCCGGCCGCGACGGGAGGAGGTCGGCGGCGGCCAGCACCCGCGCGTCCGCGATGTCGCGCACCTCGACCCGGCCCGACGCGAGCAGCGTGACGACGTGGGTGGGCGTCTCGTCCGAGTACCTGAAGTAGAGCCACCCGCCGGCCGGCACCCGGTAGGCCCACCGGGCGGCACCGGTGACCGGGTCGACGGCCTCCAGCGTCTCGCCCCCGGTGGTGGCGCTGGGGGTGCCGTCGAGCGAGGCCCACAGCAGCACCTGGCCGCGCGGCGTCACGCCCTCGAAGCGCGCCCGGCGCCGCCACGTGATCTGGCCGGTGGCCTCGCGGATCGACAGCGTCTCGATCTGCTCCCGCAGCTCCGGCTGGGTGCTGACGAGCATCTGCCCGCCCGCGGCGCCCACCCCGTGCAGCGCGCCGGTGAGCTGGAGCGGGGCCTGCCACAGCCGGGTGGCGCCCGGCAGCGCGTACGCGGTGATGGTGCGCGGCCCGTACGTCGTGGTGCGGTCGGTGTTGACGACGTAGAACTGCTCGCCCACGGCGAATGCCGCGTCGCCAAGCCGCGCCGGGATGGTGGCCTCGGCCAGCGGGAGCGGCTCGGGCACCGCCGGACCCAGCGTGGCGGCGAGCACGGCCAACCCGGCGAGCGCCCAGGTGAACCGCCACCTCAGCGGCGTGCGCACCGGCTCCGGCACGGCGATCTCGCCACCGTGCCGCATCTCGCCGAGCTCGATGACGCCGGTCACACTGACGGTCACGGTTACAGTCTGCGCTCGGGGTACCAGACTCCGATAGATCCGCCCGCGCGGCGGCAGACCACCGCCACCGGGCTGGCCTGGCACTGGAAGACGCCGGCGAGCAGACCGAGCACCTCCGCCTTCGCCGTGGCCGGGTCGAGGCGGCCGACGAGCGTGCGCGTGCCGTTTTCCCGGATGCCGAGCATCTGCCCGTCTTCGGCCGGCAGCGACGCGTTCCACTCACCGAGGTCGCCCACGAGGTGCCCGTCCGCGGGGTCGAGCAGTGCCGCCCGGGGGTTCTTCGTCTCGCCGCGGCCGTACGCGAGCAGGTAGGGGCCGACCCGGTACGCGTACCCCCAACCCGGCGCGAACCAGCGGGTGCGGCCGGTGGCGAGGTCGACCAGGCGGATGCCGGCGTCGTCGCGGATGCCCACGCACAGGGCGTCGCCGCACTCGCCGCTGACGTACTCGTTGCGGACGTCGACGTCGGCCCGCCAGCGGCGGTCGAGCCGGTCCAGGCCGTACGCGGTGAGCCCGGCCCCCTCCTCGGGGATCAGCAGCAGGCCGTCAACGACCTGCGGGGTCAGCTCCGGGTCGAGCGGGAGGTGGGCGGTGGCGAGCACGTCGCCGGTCGCGCTGTCGTGGACCTGCGCCGTGCCGGACCCCGTCCAGTGCACGAAGCGGTCGCCCTGGACGAGCACGGGATCCTCCGCGGGGTACACCCGCGACCAACCCACCGTGCCCGTCGCCAGCTCCACGCCGAAGACCTGCTGCGTCAAGCCGCGCGAGTGGTCCAGGAGCAGCCCGTGGCCCGGCGAGGCCTCGTACCACCAGCCGGTGCGGCGCCACACCTCCCGGCCCGTGTCGGGGCGGATGGCGATGGTCTGGATCTCCGGACCGGCCTCCGAGACGGCGAGCAGCATGCCGCCCACGAGCGACGCGCCGCGCACCCGGCCGGCGGTGTAGATGCCGGCCTCCCACTCCGGCCGCGTCGCGTCGGGCAGCCGGTATCGGGTGATCGTGCGCAGGCCGGCCCGCACCACCACGCCGCTGGGCCGCATCAGATAGAGCGCGTCGTCGTCGACCACGAACTCGTCCGCCGCCGTCGCCTGGATGGTCACGGCGACGAGCCCGGACCGCACCGGCGCGGCCGCGCCACCCGCGCTCAGCAGCGTCGTGAGCGCTATCGCGGCCCCGACGGCCCGCCGGTGGCGGGGTGACCAGGGCCGCGGCGACAGCTCGATCTCGTCGTCTCTCGGCTCCCCCAGGTCGATCACCATACGAAACCGATCCCCGGTGCGGCCGGAAAGTTTCAGCGATACGTCCAGATGCTCAGTTTGTCATCGGGCACACGGCACACCAGGCTCCGCTCACCCGCGACACATTCCCACACCCGATATGGCACCACGCCGAGCGGCCGCGGCGCAGCCGTGTGCGGCCGGGCGAGCGACAGCCAGCTCCGGTCGTCGCCGACCGCGCGGTCGACGGAGACGATCCCGTACTCCGTGCGCTGGTCGAGCACCGTCTCCGTGCCGCCGATGTCGAAGAGGGTGCGACCGGTGGCCGGGTCGACGGCCGTCAGCCCGGCCGGCTGCGCGTCGGCCACGAGCACCCCGCCCACGTCGAAGACCGCGTCGGCCTCGGTGGTGTGCCACACCAGCGTCCCGGTGGTCGGGTCGATCGCCTCCACGCCGACCGCGCCGGGCGTGCAGACCAGCGAGCCGCACGGGCTGAAGAGCCGAACGCCCTCCTCGGTGATCACCCGCTGCCAGCGCGGCTCGAGCGTGTCGGTGTCGTACGCGGCGACCCCGCGGGCGCCTTCCGCGTCCTGGTAGCCGAGCAGGAGCGAGTCGCCCACCGTCACGGAGAGGGTGGGGCCCGTGCCGGGCGGCAGCACCGCACGGGAGGCCAGCACCGCGCCGGTGCGGATGTCGCGCACCTCGGCGCGGCCGCCACCGTCGCCGCCGGTCACGGTCACGGCACGAGCACCGGGTACCGGCCGGACCATCGTCGGTGCGGGATAGCTGGCGCGCCACAGGTCTCGCCCGGTGGCCAGGTCTACCGCCCGGACGGTCGGGGCGGCCGGCTCGCCGGGACGCAGCAGCCCGCCGATCACGCCGGTGCGCCCGTCGTCGGCCACGGCCACGCGCGTCGGCAGCGTCCAGAGCAGCCGCCCGCTGGCCGCGTCTACCGCGGTCGTGGGCGTCGAGATGCCATCCCCGGCGACGAGGCCGGTGACGAGGACGACGCCGTCGGCCGGCTGCACGTCGACGAACTGCTCGACGCTCGACGGGTACGGCGCGGTCCACAGTGGACGACCGCTGGGCAGCTCGTACGCGGAGAGCAGCCACCGCTGCTCGTCCGGCGTGCCGGTCCGGTCGCTCGCCACCGACACGTACAGCCGGTCGCCGATCACCACGAAGTCGGTACGCCGGTCGAGCGCGAAGCTCGTAGCGAGCGTGAGGTGCGGCGCCGGGGCGGGCGAGGAGGCGGTGACGGCGAGTAGCAGCGCCGCGACGAGCGCGAGCGCCACCGGGCGCCAGTGCCCGGGCCGCCGCCCCCAGTCACGCAACCGCGCGACCGGCGGCTCCCGATCCAGCCCCAGATCGATCACCATGCGGACAAGGGTGCCACGCGTTTCCGGCTACGGACGGCCGGCCTGCTGGGGGACGCGGACGGCGTCGCGCTGCCAGGTCTGCACGTACGAGGCCGCCGACATGCGCTCCACGTCGTCTAGCTGGAGCACATCGGACACGAGGTCGACGAGCTGTGTGCTGTCGCCCCCCTCGGCGGGCGCGTGGCGGTCGAGCGCGGCGTGCACCCGGCTGCGCAGCGAGCCCGGCTGATCCTGGGCCGCCGATCCGTTGTGTGCCGGCACCCGGGCGGCGTCTCGCCCGATCACACGGCCCTCGACGTCGTCGGCGTGCGGGCTGGCCGCGGCGTCCTGGGCGGGCACGCGTGCGGTGGCCCGGGAACGGCGGCGGGGCGAGTCGCCGTCGGCGGCGCGGGTCGCGGCGCGGCTGGGGCGCTGCAGCTCCTCCCACTCGCGCCGCACCGCCTCGATGACCCGAAACTCCGCGCTCGGCTCGGTCAGCGCCCCGCTCGGCTCGGCCAGCGCCGGCGGCACCGCGGCGGGCGGCGACGGCGACGGCTCGGTGGCGGGCGGCGGCTGTGACGGCACCGCGGCGGGCGGTGGCGGTGGGGGCTCGGCGGCCTCGGGCTCCGCCAGCCGCGGCATGACCAGCTCTTCGCCCGGCGCCAGGCCGGCCAGCCGCGCGGGCGCGAGGTCGGCCGCGATCAGGTCGGTCAGCCCGTCGTAGTCGGCCCGGCGGGCGAGGCGGGCGGCGATCTCCTCCAGGTCGTACACGGCGAGTGCGATGTCCGCGGTCTTCGGGTCGACGGCCGACCGGATCTTGCGGTGCAGCACCTTCGCGATCGCCCGCTGCCGCCGATCCCGCCGCGTCTCCGCCCGGGCGGCCGCGATCGACGTGTACAGCCCGAGCTCCGGATCGGCCTTCGCCATCGACTTCGCCCGCAACGTCAGGAACGGATGGCGCAGCCAGTGCCCGAACACCTCGTACGCCGGGGTGGTGGGCGGCAGGTCACCGGTGGCACGCAGCCGGTCGCGGCGCTGGTTTTCGGTGTGTGTGAGCCACACCAGGTAACCGAGCGCGGACATGCCCGAGAAGAAGCCGCCGAGCAGGTGGTCGTCGTGCGCCAGCCAGTTGAACGCGACCGCGCCCACCGCGATCGCCGCCGACAGCAGCCGCGAGCCGATCGCCCGCTCCCCCAGCCTGCGCCGCACGTCGGCGTTGGCGAGCACCACGATGCCGCCCAGCTCCAGCGCGCCCACGGCCGGGATCGCCGCGACGAGCGGGATGCCCAGCGCCTCCACGGCGCCGGAGACCTGACCGGCGAGCGCGACGAGCAGCACGACCACGTAGAAGCACTGCCGCATCACCGAGGCCCGCTTGACGGACCGCTGCAGGGCAGCGTCGAGGGTCGCCCGCCCGCCGCTGACCGCCCGCTCGTACGCCACCGTGCCTCCCCTCGCCGTACGCCAGCCAAGGAGGTTACCGGCCATCTATCGGATCATGGTTACCGGACACGATCAGGGACGTGCCAACATCCAACGCGCCAGCACGCCCCCGGTGGCACTCCGCGGTCAGAGGATGACGATCGGGTACACGAACCCCTTCTGGATGGACACGGGGTAGTCGTTGTACACCTCGGTGGCCCGCCCGTTGCCGCTGATGGTGAACGTATCCGCGACGTAGCCACACTGGCGGCCCAGCTCGTACGCGATGGTCAGGCCGATCGCCTCCTCCTGGTACTGGCCGGTGTAGAACATCCAGCTGCCGAGTGAGTTCGGGCACAGCTGATTCGGCGGCAGGACACCGCTGGCGGCCGCGGGCGATGCCACCGCAACGGCGCCCAGCGCGACGCTGAGCGTGGCCGCGGCGAGCTTCCTTCTCCAGGTCATCCGGACAACTCCTGACGGTCGATGGGCTGGCCGGAGACGGTCCGGCCACTGCGACCGCCCGAACCTCCCACGGCCGGTTCATCGAAACCGCATCGTCTTCGCACCGTGACAGCCGGCGTCCCGGCCGCCGGGTGGGACGGATCGATGACGTTTCGATGAACCGGCCGTCGCAGTCTGCTTGGCGGCCGGCATCGCGCCGGCCGACCGCGGTCGACATCTGCAAGGGGAGGAAGCGCGAATGCGGAAGTGGAACTTCGTACCATTCGTGGCCATCGTCGCGACGACGCTGGCCGGGGGACTCGCACCGACCCCGGCGTCAGCGGCCGGCAAGCCGCCGCCGGTTAGCGTTCCCGCGATCCGGAGCAAAGGGGCACACACCCGGGTCGACGCGAACGCCACCTATCGAAACTGGGCCGGCTACGCGGTGACGCCCACCGCGTCCACCACGCCGATCGTCATCTCCGTCTTCGGGACCTGGACCCAACCGACGATCACCTGCCCCACGCCGGACGCCGCCGCCTATTTCTGGGTCGGCCTCGACGGCTTGAACAACAACACGGTCGAACAGATCGGCAGCTGGGGACGGTGTGTCAACGGCAACCCGGTCTACGAGATGTGGTGGGAGATGTATCCCGACCCGCCGAACATCATCCGTGCGATCAACCCGGGCGACGTGATCAGCGCGGGGGTCGGCTACAGCCCGGGAGCGAACACGTACCGCCTCTCCATACAGAACGTCACCCAACGCAACGGCTTCGCCACGACCCAGACCTGCCCCGCCGGCCAGACGTGCAACAACAACTCGGCGGAGTGGATCGCGGAGGCCCCCGGCAATCCCACGGTGCCGCTGGCCAACTACGGCCAGGTGACCTTCAGCGCCGCGAGCTTCATCGACGGCAACGGCGCGACGAACACACCGAACCCGGGGACGCCCTGGCTGCGGACGCGGATCGACCAGGCCGACGCGACCACCACGTACGCCACCACGGGCCCGACCAGCAGTGACGGCCGAAACTTCACGGTCACCTGGGCCCACGAGTAGCGCACCGGAGGCCCGGGCCCCGTCAGCGGGCCGAGGACCTCCGGCCGAGGACGCCCGCGTCGTCGGTGAACGACGGGGCGGGCGCCTCCAGGCCGGTGAGCCAGCCGGTGACCTCGCGGGCCACGTCCTGCGCGGTGAGGCCGAGGTCGGCCAGGATCTGGGCGCGGGTGCCGTGCGGGTGCCAGCCGACCGGCACGCCGAGGTCGCGCACCGGCACGTCGACGTCGGCGTCGCGCAGCGCCTTGGCCACGGCGTCGCCCACGCCCCCGGCGCGCACGCCGTCTTCGACCGTCACCACGAGACGGTGGTCGCGGGCGAGCGAGACGATCTCGGCCGGCACGGGGCGTACCCAGCGGGGGTCGACCACCGTGACGCCGTAGCCCTGCTCGGCCACCCGGGCGGCCACCTCGACGCCGAGCTGGCCGAACGCGCCCACGGCGACCAGCAGCACGTCGCGGCTAGGTGAGTCGACGAGCACGTCGACGCCGCCGGCGCGGCGGACCGCGGGCAGGTCGGCGGCGACCACGCCGGTCGGGAAGCGGAGGACCGTGGGGCCGTCGTCGACGGCGAGCGCCTCGCGCAGCTCCTCGCGGAGCGTGGCGGCGTCGCGCGGCGCGGCGATGCGCAGGCCGGGCACGACGCCGAGGACCGACATGTCCCAGATGCCGTAGTGGCTCGGCCCGTCGGGCCCGGTGATCCCCGCCCGGTCGAGCACGAACGTCACCGGCAGCTTGTGCATCGCCACGTCGAGCAGCACCTGGTCGAACGCCCGGTTGAGGAACGTCGCGTACACCGCCACGACCGGGTGCAGCCCGCCGAGCGCGAGGCCGGCCGCCGACGTCACGGCGTGCTGCTCGGCGATGCCCACGTCGTACACGCGGTCGGGGTGCTTGCGGGCGAGCGTGGCGATGCCGGTGGGCTCGCCCATCGCGGCGGTGATGCCGACCACGTCGGGCCGCTCGTCGGCGATGGCGACCAGCTCCTCGGCGAAGACGTTGGTCCACTTCACCGAGGGCGCGGCGGGCACGTCGGAGCGCCCTTGATCCGGGCGTACCTGATGCAGGCAGTCGGCCTCGTCGTCTTCGGCCGGGCGGTAGCCGTATCCCTTGCGGGTCACCGCGTGGACGATCACCGGGCCGCCGAAGCCCTTGGCCCGGCGCAGCGCGGCCTCGACCGCGGCGATGTCGTGGCCGTCGATCGGGCCGACGTACTTGATACCGAGGTCTTCGAACATGGCCTGCGGCGCCACGGCGTCCTTGATGCCCGTTTTGACCGCGTGCAGCACCTCGTACACCGGCCGCCCGACCAGCGGCGTGGCACCGAGCGTGTCCTTGATCGCGTCGAGCACCTTCTCGTACCCGGGGTTGAGCCGCAGGCTGGAGAGGTGGTCGGCGAGCCCGCCGATCGTCGGCGCGTACGACCGGCCGTTGTCGTTGACCACGATCACGAGCGGGTTTTTCGCGGTGGCGATGTTGTTGAGCGCCTCCCAGCACATGCCGCCGGTGAGCGCGCCGTCGCCGACCACCGCGACCACGCTCCGCGCCTCACCCCGCAGGGCGTAGGCCTTGGCGAGGCCGTCCGCGTACGACAGGGCGGTCGAGGCGTGCGAGTTTTCGACGATGTCGTGCTCGCTCTCTGCCTGGCTGGGGTAGCCGGAGAGCCCGCCGCGCTGCCGGAGCTGGTCGAAGCCGGCCTGGCGCCCGGTGAGCATCTTGTGCACGTACGACTGGTGGCCGGTGTCGAAGAGGAACCGGTCGAGCGGCGAGTCGAAGACCCTGTGGAGCGCGAGCGTGAGCTCGACCACGCCGAGGTTGGGCCCCAGGTGGCCGCCGGTGCGGGACACCTTCGCCACCAGGAAGTCGCGGATCTCGGCGGCGAGGATCGCCAGCTCCTCCGGCGTCATGCGCTTGACGTCCTGGGGGCCACGGACCGTGCTCAGCAGACCTGGTTCTGCGCTCATGCCGGCCGAGTCTATCGGCAGGCTCACAGCGCCGCTCCGCTGTCCGGGTCGAAGAAGTACAGCCTTTCGGGGTTGATTGCCAAGGTCAGGGGCTCGCCGACGCTGACTGGCTGGTCAGCCGAGAGGCGTACGGTGAATCTCGCCCGGTCCTCCGGTAGGAGTAGCGCGTCGTCAGCCGTCTGGGCGTCCACCGCCGCCCGGGTGGCCTCCGTGTCGACCCGCGGCGCGTCGAGATCGAAGATCACGAAGCGCTCGTCGCCGAGCTCCTCGACGATCTCCGGCCGCACCTCGATCGTCGGCCAGCCGTTGCCGTTCGCGGCGACCAAGCCGGTGGGGCGCACGCCCAGGATCACAGGCCCTGGCGGAAGATCCCTTTTGACCGGCATGCGCATCTCCGCGAACGTCACCTCGCCACCCGCCACGGTGGCGCGGACGAAGTTCATCGACGGCGAGCCGATGAACGCGGCCACGAACAGGTTGACCGGCTTGTGGAAGAGCGTCTGCGGGGTGTCGCACTGCTGCAGCACCCCGTCGCGGAGCACCGCCACCCGCTGGCCGAGCGTCATCGCCTCGACCTGGTCGTGCGTCACGTACACGGTGGTGGTGTTGAGCCGCTGGTGCAGGAGCGAGAGCTGGGCGCGCATGCTGACCCGCAGCTTGGCGTCCAGGTTGGACAGCGGCTCGTCCATCAGGAAGGCCTGCGGCTCGCGCACGATCGCCCGCCCCATCGCCACCCGCTGGCGCTGCCCGCCGGAGAGCGCTCCCGGGCGGCGTTCGAGCAGGTGCTCCAGGCCGAGCACGTCGGCGACCTCCTTCACGCGCCGCTCCCGGTCGGCCTTGGGCGTACGCCGCATCCGCAGGCCGAACGCCATGTTGCGGCGCACGGTCATCCGCGGGTAGAGCGCGTAGCTCTGGAACACCATCGCCACGTCACGCTGCTGCGGAAGCTCCTCGGTCACGTCGTCGTCGCCGATGAAGACCTTGCCCTCGGACACCTCCTCCAGGCCGGCGATCATGCGCAGCAGCGTCGACTTTCCGCAGCCCGACGGGCCCACGAGCACCATGAACTCGCCCGGCTCGACGGTCAGGTCGACGCCTCGCACCGCCACGACGCCACCCCGGTACTTCTTGGTGACGCCTTCCAACCTGATCCCGACCACCGCTTACCCTTTCAGCGCACCGGCCATCAGGCCGCGCATGAAGAACCGTCCGAGTAGGACGTAGACCAGCAACGTGGGCAGGCTCGCCAGCAGTGCGCTGGCCATCGCCTGGTTGAACGGCACGGTCTGCCCGCCCGCGATGTTGTTGAGCGCCACCGTGATCGGCCAGAACTCGCGGCTGGTCAGCAGGACGCCGAAGAGGAAGTCGTTCCACGCGGAGGTGAACTGCCAGATGAGCGCGACCGCGAACGCCGGCGGCGCGATCGGCAGCGCCACGAAGAAGAACGTGCGCAGCATCCCGGCACCGTCCACTTTGGCCGCCTCGATGACCTCGTCCGAGAGGCCGGTGAAGTAGCTGCGGAAGATGAGCGTCGTGATCGGCAGCCCGTAGATGACGTGCACGATGATGAGCCCGTCCAGCCCGCCGACGAGGTTGGCGCTCTGCATCGTCCGGTACATCGGGATGAGGATCGCCTGGTACGGGATGAACATGCCGAAGAGGATCAGCGGAAACACGAAGTCGGCACCCGGAAAGCGCCACTTGGAGAGCACGAAACCGTTGGCCGCGCCGAGCATCGCCGAGATGAGGCTCGCCGGGATCGCCAGCAGCAGGCTGTTGACGAAACCCTCCCGCAGGTCGGGCCACACGATCCGGAAGTTTTCCAGCGAGAAGGTGTCGGGCAGCTCCCACATCCGCACCACGCTGACCGAGGCGGGATCCTTCAGCGCGGTGACGAGCAGCGCGTACACCGGCATGAGGAAGAAGCAGACCAGCAGGAAGAGGGCCAGGTAGCGGCCCACGCGAAGCACGGCTCTCATTTTCGCCGCTCCGTCCTGACCGACCACCAGATGTAGGGCACGATGACCAGCGCGATGCCGAAAAGCAACAGCGTGGCGATCGTCGCGCCGCGGGCGAAGAAGCCCGGCTGGAAGGTGGTGAACCACATGTACAGCGCGGGGGTGTCGATCCGCAGGTTGCCCTGGTCGATCGCGTAGAAGAGGTCGAACGTCTTCATCGAGATGTGCGCGAGGATCACCACCGCGCTCATCAGCACGGGCAGCAGCATCGGCCGCACCACGTACCAGAAGACCTTCCGCTCGGGCGCGCCGTCGACCCGGGCCGCCTCCTTCAGCTCCTCCGGCACCGCGCGCAGGCCGGCGAGGAAAAGCGCCATCACGTACCCGGAAAGGGCCCAGCCGGCGGGAAGCGCGATGGCCGCGATGGCCCACGACGAGGGCGTCTTGTGCCAGTCGCTGAAGAGGAAACCAAGCCCGATGTTGTCGAAAAGCTTGTTGAGGCCGGCGGTCGACTCGCCCGAGCCGTTGTTGAGCAGCCACCGCCAGATGATGGCCGTGGCGATGAACGAGATGGCCATCGGGAAGAGGAAGACGCTCCGGAAGAAGGCTTCGAAGCGCACGCCCTTCTCCAGCAGCATTGCCATGAGGAAACCCAGCAGCAGCGAGCCGCCGATGAACACGAACGTGAAGACGGCAAGGTTGCGCACGTCGATCTGGAAGCGCTCGTTGTCGAACAGCTCCGAGTAGTTGCGCGTGCCCACCCAGTCGTACACCGGCGCCTGCCCGCGCCAGCTCGTGAACGACACCCGGATGTTCCAGCCCAGAAAGCCGTACACAAAGATGCCGAGCACGATGAGCGAGGGGGAGACGAGCAGCAGCCCCGGGCCCCAGGCCCGGAGCCGCCGCTTCGCCTTACTACTTGTTCGCGGCATAGGCCTTAGCCACGGCATCGGCGAACTTCGTCACGTTGCTGTCCTGCACGAAGATCTGCAGGGCCGTGTCGATCTCGCCCTTGAACGCGTTGTTGGCCACCACGCCGTGCGCCAGCGAGCCCACGATCTTCGTGGACGGGTTCTGCCACTCGGTGAGCGCGGTCGCGAGGTAGTCGGTGTACTTGCTCTTGTCCGCGTCGGTACGCGCCGGCACCGAGCCCTTCTGCGGGTTGAACGCGTCCTGGCCCTCGGTCGAGCCACACTCCACGAGCCACTTCTCCGCCGCGCCCTTGTGCGGCGCGCCGACCGGCAGCGTGAACGAGTCGGAGAGGAAGTTGTAGACGCCCTCACTACCCGGGCTGGCGACGACGTCGTAGCCGGTCTTGAACTTCAGCGCCTTCGCGCCCTTGAGGTAGCCGTCGGCCCAGTCGCCCATCACGTTGTACGCGGCGGTGCCGTCCACCACCTTGTCGAGCGCCGGCTGCCAGTCGGCCGCCGCCGACTTGAGGTCCGAGAAGCCAAGGATCTTCGTGTACTTGGTGAGCGCCGCGGTCACCTCGGCCGACTTCCAGTCGGTCGAGCCGTTCCACAGGCCGGTGTACTTGTCGGTGCCCAGCTCACCCAGCAGCACGTTTTCCAGCAGGTGCTCCTGTGTCCACCCTGGACCGATGGAGAGCGCGGTGATGTTCTTCGACTTGAGCGTCGCGGCCTGCGTGAGAAACTCGTCCCACGTCTTCGGCGCCGCGGTGATGCCCGCCTTCTGCAGCGTGGTCGGGTTGAACCAGAGCAGGTTCGAGCGGTGGATGTTCACCGGCACCGAGTAGATCTTGCCGTCCACCGTGATGGCGTCGATGAGTCCCTTGGGAAACTTCTCCTTCCACCCCTGCTGGTCGTACAGGTACGTGATGTCCGTGACGTACCCGGCCTGGATGTCGCTGGCCAGCTCCAGACCGGCGTGCACCTGGTACGAGTCCGGCGGGTTCTTGGCCTGGAGGCGGGTGGCGAGCACGGTCTTCGCGTTTGTGCCGGCGCCACCGGCGACGGCCGCGTTGTTGAACTTGATGCCCGAGTTCTTCTTCGTGAAGTCGGCGATCATCGCGTCCAGGCCCTCTTTCTCGCCCGGACCGGCCCACCACGAGAAGACCTCGACCTCGGTGTCGCTGCTGCCGCTCGAGCCGCCATCGTCGTCGTTGGCGCTGCTGGAGCAGGCGGGCAGCGCGAACAAGGCTGCGGCTAGACCCAGGGCGACGATGCCCCGGCGGCTGTATCGCATACCACCCTCCCAAAGGTCGCGTTTGCCGTCGAACGATCGCCCCCCGGAGACAAGGTTGTCAACGCCCGGAGACGATTCCGTGATCGAGCCGCAACGATGCGGCCCGACCGCGCAGAGAGCGCTCTTCCGGACAGCCGCGCCCGCATAGTTCCGCGCCCGCTCCACCAGGGCAGACGTTCCCCGACCAGATTTCCCGGGTCCGCGTCAGCGCCAGGCCGCCGCTCCCGCCGGAGACCGCGGAGGCCGGCGGCTCGCCAGGGCTCGCCGAAACCCCCGACCCCCGCTGCCACGCCCGCGCCGCAAGCCCAGGCCGTCAGAGCTCGGGTCCACAGGGGACGGCGATGTGGTTGGTCACGGGGAGGTTACTGTCGCGACCAGGACAGTTTCCCCCAAACGAGTTACGAAACGGACAGAAGCCCCAAGTCCCGAGTACGCTCGGTGACATGTCCGCCGCTCCCCCGGCACATCGCGTGCGCCGGCCTGATGGCTCCGCCGCCGGTCAGACGATCGCGATGCTCGTCATCTTGCTGCTGTCTCTGCCCTTGCTCCCGTTTGTGCTCGTTGTCGTCGCGGTCGTGCGTGTCCGCGACCGGCTCGCCACCGCCCGGGCCGCGCGCCAGCCGGCGACCCTCACGCAGCCCGCCACCGCCATCCAGCCGCCCGTTCTCTAGCTGTTTACGGCTCCCCCTCAGAGCGACGGCACCAGGAGCCCTACGCACTCGACGTGGTGCGTCATCGGAAACATGTCGAACGCCCGCAGCGCCGCGAGCTGCCAGCCCCCGTCACGAAACGTGCGCACGTCCCGGGCGAACGCCGCCGGGTCGCATGCCACGTAGGCGACCGCGCGCGGGCCGGCGGCCATGACCGCCCGGGTCACACCCGCACCGGCGCCCGTGCGGGGTGGGTCGAGCACGACGAGGTCCACCGGGCCGTCCAGGCGCCGGCGGCGGAGGGCCACCTCCACTGTGGACTGCACCACGCGCAGGCCGGTCAGGTCGGTGAGGTTGTTACGGGCGGCGGCCACCGCGGGCTGCGCCGACTCGACAAGGGTGATCGGGGCGGCCGGGCCGAGCTTGCTGGCGAGCGCGGCGGCGAAGAGGCCCGCCCCGCCGTACAAGTCCCAGGCCGACTCGCCGGGGCGGGGCTCCAGCATGTCGAGCACCGCGCCGGCGAGCGTATCCGCGGCGGCCGGATGCACCTGCCAGAACGCGTCCGCCGGCAGTGTCCACTCGCGACCCACCGCCCGCTCGACGATCGGGCCGCCGAAAACACCGTCCGGGCCGACCAACGCGGGACCGGCCGCCGGCGCCACCGTGTCCACTGTGGAGGCCGACGGCCAAGCGCGGCCGGTCACCGGCAGCTCCTGGATCGCGGTGTGTGCGATCCGGCAGCGGTCGACCGGCACCACCTCGTGCGAGCGGTGCTTGAGCAGCCCCGCCCGGCCTGCGGCGTCCACCGTGTACCGCACGCGGGTGCGCCACCCCAGCGGGCCGCCGGGCAGCGGCTCCACGCGCACCGGGAAGTCCGGCAGGCCGGCGAGCCGGGCCAGCTGCTCGCGCACGACGGCGGCCTTCCACTCCAGCTGTGCCGGCGGGGCCAGATGCTGGAGGTCGCAGCCGCCGCACGCGTCCGGCCGCGCGTACGGGCAGGGTGGCTCGACCCGGTCCGGCGACGCTTCGAGCACCGAGACCGCGTCCGCGCGCAGGTATCCGGGATGCTCCTCGCTGATCTCGGCGACCACCCGCTCGCCCGGCAGCGCGTGGCGGACGAAGACCACCCGCCCGGGTGGCTCGCCGATGCGGGCCACGCAGTGCCCACCGTGCGCCACGGCGCCGACCGTCAGCTCGACGCGTTCCAGGATCACTGCTGGGGCGTCCGGTCGCGGGGGCCGCGCGCGGGGCCGCGGGCCAGGTCGCGGTCGAGGCGGTCGAGGTCCTTGGCGGCGCTGGACGCCAGCTGCCACGGCACGCTCGTCACCATCACGCCCGGCTCGAAGAGCAGCCGCCCCTTGATCCGCAGCGCGCTCTGGTTGTGCAGGATGTGCTCCCACCACTTGCCCACCACGTACTCCGGGATGAAGACGGTGACCACGTCGCGGGGTGAGCTGCGGCGGACCGACTTGACGAAGTCGAGGATCGGGCGGGTGATCTCCCGGTAGGGCGAGTCGACGACGGTGAGCGGCACCGGGATCTCCCGCCGCTCCCACTCCTCCTGGATCCGCCGCGTGTCCTTGTCGTCGACGTTGACCGTGACCGCGGTGAGCGAGTCGGGGCGGGTGGCCTGGGCGTACGCGAGCGCCCGCAGCGTCGGTAGGTGCACCTTGCTGACAAGCACGACCGCGTGGTTACGGGCGGGGAGCACCTGGCGGTCCTCGTCGGGCGTGAGCTCGCGGGAGACCGTGTCGTAGTGCTTGCGGATCGCCAGCATGGTGACGTAGATGACGGCCATCGCGGCGATGGCGATCCACGCGCCGAGAAGGAACTTCGTGATCAGCACGATCACCAGCACGGTGCCAGTCATCGCCGCGCCGAACGCGTTGATCGCGCGCGACCGGATCATGCGGCTGCGCTGCTCGGGGTCGCGGGTGCGGGGCAGCAGCCGGTTCCAGTGGCGGATCATGCCGATCTGCGACAGCGTGAACGATACGAACACACCCACGATGTACAGCTGGATCAGCCGGGTGACCTCGGCCTGAAACGCCACGATCAGCAGGATCGCGAAGAGCGCCAGCAGGATGATGCCGTTGGAGAAGGCCAGCCGGTCACCGCGCGTGTGCAGCTGGCGGGGCAGGTAGCGGTCCTGGGCCAGGATCGAGCCGAGGACCGGGAAGCCGTTGAACGCGGTGTTGGCGGCCAGGAAGAGGATGAGGGCGGTCGCGGCGGCCACCACGTAGAGCAGCACCCCGCCGCCGAAGACCGCCTCGGCGAGCTGGGTGGTGACGGTCTTCTGCTCGTACGCGGCCGGTCCTCGCACGATCTGGGCCGCCGGATCCTCGACGAACTGCAGGTGGGTCAGGCGGGACAGCCACACGATGCCGACGAGCATCGTCACGGCGACGAGGCCTAGCAGCAGCAGCGTGGTCGCGGCGTTGCGGCTCTTGGGCGGCTTGAACGCGGGTACGCCGTTGGAGATCGCCTCGACGCCGGTGAGCGCCGCGCAGCCGGACGAGAACGTGCGTAAGAGCAGAAACACCATCGCGAACCCGGTGAGGTGGTCGTCTTCGGCCGCGATGAGCAGGTCGGCGCTGGGCGCGCGCAGGTCGTCGCCGAGCACGAAGATGCGCACCAGCCCGGTGAGCAGCATGCCGATGATCACGATCATGAAGCCGTACGTCGGGATCGCGAACGCCGTGCCCGACTCGCGCAGGCCGCGCAGGTTCATCGCGGTGAGCAGCGCGACCGCGGTCACCGCCACGCCCACCTTGTGCTCCGCGACCCACGGGATGACCGAGCCGAGGTTTGCCACGCCCGACGAGGTCGACACGGCCACGGTCAGCACGTAGTCGACCATCAGCGCGCTGGCCACGCCCACGCCCGCCTTGTGGCCCAGGTTGACGGTCGCCACCTCGTAGTCGCCGCCGCCGGACGGGTACGCGTGCACGTTCTGCCGGTAGCTGGCCACCACCGTCAGCATCACCACGACGACGGCGAGCGCCACCCACGGCGAGTAGAAGTACGCCCCCGCGCCGGCGATCGAGAGGGTCAGCAGGATCTCGTCCGGCGCGTAGGCCACGCTGGAGAGCGCGTCCGAGGCGAACACCGGCAGCGCGATGCGCTTCGGCAGCAGCGTGTGCTGGAGGCGGTCGGACCGAAACGGCCGCCCGACCAGCAGGCGCTTCAACAGTGAGGTGGGACTTGCCACAAGCGCCGATCGTACGGTGGCGGGGTGGCCGCCGCCCCACAGGAGCCGATCACATGGGAGGCTTCTCCTGGGAACGAGAGGAGTGTCACGGGGTGCACGTGGTGATCATGGGCTGTGGGCGGGTCGGCTCGACCCTCGCGCACAACCTGGAGGCGCGCGACCACACGGTCGCGGTGATCGACCAGAACGCGGACGCGTTCCGGCGGCTGGGCCCGGAGTTCGGCGGCATCACGGTGACCGGCATCGGCTTCGACGGCGACGTCCTGCGCGAGGCCGGGATCGAGCGGGCCGACGCGTTCGCCGCGGTCTCCAGCGGTGACAACTCCAACATCATCTCGGCCCGCCTGGCCCGCGAGACGTTCGGCGTCTCGCGTGTGGTCGCCCGCATCTACGACCAGAAACGCGCCGAGGTGTACGAGCGGCTCGGCATCCCCACGGTCGCCACCGTGCGCTGGACGGCCGACCGCATCCTGCGCCAGCTCGTGCCCGAGGGCACCGTCGAGATGTTCCGCGACCCCACCAGCACCGTGTCGATCATCGAGGTGCCGCTGCACAAGGAGTGGTACGGCCACGCCGTCAAGCAGCTCGAGGCGAGCACCGGCACCCGGATCGCCTACCTGACCCGCTTCGGCATCGGCACGCTCGCCACGGGCTCGACCATGCTGCAGGAGGGCGACCAGGTGTTCATGCTGGTCACGGACGACATCGTGGAGCGTGTGAGCATGGTCGCCAGCACCGCGCCGGAAGTGGGGCGGTAGCGATGCGGGTCGCGATCGCCGGAGCCGGCAACGTGGGGCGCTCGATCGCCCAGGAGCTGATCGAAAATGGCCACCAGGTGATGCTCATCGAGCGCCAGCCGAAGATGCTCCGCCCCGAGCGGGTGCCGGCCGCCGAGTGGGTGCTGGCCGACGCGTGCGAGCTGGCCAGCCTCGAGGAGGCCGCCCTCTCCAGCTGCGACGTGGTCGTGGCCGCCACCGGCGACGACAAGGTCAACCTCGTGGTGTCGCTGCTGGCGAAGACCGAGTTCGCGGTGCCGCGGGTGGTCGCCCGGGTCAACCGCGCCGAAAACGAGTGGCTCTTCACCGAGCAGTGGGGCGTCGACGTGGCGGTCAGCAAGCCGCGCGTGATGGCCGCCCTGGTCGAGGAGGCGGTCACGGTCGGCGACCTGGTGCGGCTGATGACGTTCCGGCAGGGCGAGGCCAACCTCGTCGAGATCACGCTGCCGCCCGCCGCGCCGTACGTCGGCCAGCCCGTGCACGCCGTGCCGCTCCCCCGCGACGCGGCGCTCGTGGCCATCCTGCGCGGCAAGCGCGTGCTCGTGCCCACCCCCGACGACCCCATCGAGGCCGGCGACGAGCTGATCTTCGTCTGCACGGCCGAGGTCGAAGACACCGTCCGCGCCGTGATCCTCGGCGCCGACAGCGTCGAGCGCACCCGCGGCGGCTCCTAGAGACATGCGCCCGAAGCCACCTCCAGCAGCGAGGTGGTGTCGATGCGTCCACGCCGTCGTGCGCGACCTCGGGGGATCGACGGACGCAGGCTGGATCAGGCGGGCGCGGCCTCCGCTGTCTCTCGCATCCGGGTCTCGCGGCGGACGGCCCAGACTGTGAACGCGAGCAGCAGCAGGTAGGGCGGGTAGCCGAGCACAAGGCGCGCGACGCCGAGCGCGGTGTCCTGGTCGGCTAGGTAGAGCGCGGCCTGCACGCCCACCTTGGCCAGCCACACCACGCCCCACAGCACGGTCAGCCGGCTGAAGAGGCGGATCAGCTTGGCGTCGGTGCGCCACTCGGACCTGCCGCCGTTGACGATCACGGACCAGATCCAGCCCACCAGCGGCTGCCGCAGGCCGACCGAGGCGAGCAGCGCCAGCCCGTAGCCGATCCCGTACAGGATGCCGGGCAGGTAGAAGTCCTTTTCGTCACCCGTGCGCCATGCGATGAACGCGCCGATGCCCACGCCGAACAGCCCGTTGACCGCGTGGCGGATCGGACGGCGCTGGATCAGGCGGAGCACGGCGATGCCCACGGCAATGCCCACGGAGGCGATGAGGGCCGGGTTGAGGTCGGCGATCACGTTGACGAGGACGAACACCACGACCGGCACGCTCGACTCGACCAGACCCCGCCAGCCACCCAGCTGGTCGGCCATCTGCTCGGCGAAGCTGGGCAGGCGTTCTTCCTCGTCCTCCGGCTGCGTCGTCATATCTATCGAGGCGCTTCCAGCTCGTAGTACGGGTTGTAGATGACTTTACGGTCGTCACGCACCGCGACGCGACCGCGCGCCGTCAGCTGCCGGCCCGGCTCGATGCCGGCGATGTGCCGCCGACCGAGCCACACCAGGGTGACAACGTCACTGCCGTCGTACAGGTCCGCCTCCAGCGTGGGCAGGTTGGTGCGTGGAGTGTAGACCACGGTACGCAACCGGCCGGACACCGATACGAGCTGCCCCCGGCGGCACATGCCCGCCAGCGTCGAACCGGACTCTGCGCTCTCCCGCTGCAGCTCCTGCGCGTCGAGCTCGGCCTCGCTCGCGGTGAGTCGCTGGAAGAACCGGCGTACCGAAGATTGGGAGTGGTCGGTCGCCATGACCTTGGGTGTCAGCCTCCTAGGCAAGCCCGGCGCCCGCCCGCCGGGTTCGTCCCAGGGTACGCGCCCGCGGACCACACGTCGATCGACGCCGGTCGACCCAGGGCCTGTTTGATACGGGCCCTAGGTGCGACGCGGCCGGGGAGAGGGCCGGCGGCGCGGGGGCTGGCTCGGCCCGGCGCCGTTGACCGGCGGAGACGGGTCGTCGGGCGCCTCGGGCGCCGCACCCGCCTGCTGGGCCTGTGCCTGCTCGGCGACCTCCTTGGGCAGGCGCAGCGGGAGCGGCTCGCGCACCGGCTTGGCCTCGTGCCCGCGGTCGACCACCAGGCCGTGCAGGCACTCGGCCAGCGGGCCCGCGACGGCCGGGTCGACCGCCACGCCACCCTGGAAGACGCCCCGGACCATCCACCGCGGGCCGTCGACGCCGATGAACCGCAGGTCGGTCAACCCGTCCGGGGTACGCACGCGGGCCCGCAGCTCCACGCCGTACTCCCCGTCGATCTCCTCGGCGGCCACGCCGTCGTCGAAGAGCGACTTGCGGATCTCGGCGCGCACCTCGTCCCAGATGCCCTCGCTCCGCGGCGCGGCGAAGACGCCCAGCTGGAGGGCGTTTTCCCCGTGGACGAGCACGACCTGCTGCACCACGCCGTCCGGGTTGGCCTGCACCCGCACCTCGACGCCGTCGACCGCGGGGATCTGGAGGCTGCCCAGGTCGAGCCGCCGCACGCCCTCCGGCGCCTCGGTCACGTCATACGGCCCGACGCTCGGCACCGCCGGCTCCGACTCGGCCGGCTGCTCGTTGTACTGCTCCGCGCGGGCGCGACGCTGGCTGTTGTCACGCGCGTGCCGCCCGCCGCCCTCTCGCCGTCGCGAGAACATCAGCGCACCTCCCCAACCAGGCCAGAGTGGCCACCCGTCGAACCGTGTCCACCCCCGCCGCGACTGGAGTCGGGCAGCTCGTCGACCAGCTGGAAGTCGGCCCGCTCCACCCGCTGCACCACGAGCTGCGCGATCCGGTCACCCCGCGAGATCTTGGCGGTGGCGGCGCGGTCGTGGTTGACCAGGTTGACCATGATCTCGCCGCGGTAGCCGGCGTCGACCGTGCCGGGCGCGTTGAGCACCGTCACGCCGAGCCGGGCGGCCAGGCCCGAACGCGGGTGCACAAGACCCACATACCCCTCCGGCAGCGCGATCGCCACGCCGGTGCGGACCAGGGCACGCGCACCCGGCACGATCTCCACGTCTTCGGCCGCCACGAGGTCGGCGCCCGCGTCGCCAGGGTGGGCGTACACGGGCAGCGGCAGGTCCGGGTCGAGCCGGCGCACCGGTACGGGCACAGCGTCGGTCACGTCTGTCTCTTTCTCGCGTGGGCTTGCGGAGGGGGTGGTCCCTCCATCCTGCCGTGTGCGGCTGAACGCCCGGGACGTACCCTCACCCCGTGGAGGAGTATGCCGAACGTCTGACGGTTCCGTGGTGGCTGTGGCTGCCGGGTCTCGGCGCCGCCGGCCTCCTCGCGACCGAGATCTGGATGGGTTCCACCGGGGTGCGCGCGTGGCTCCCCTTCGTCGTGCTGATGCCGCTGGCGGTCGCCGGCCTGTGGTGGGTGGGCCGCATCCGGATCCGGGTGGCCGCCGGCGAGCTGTTCGTCGACGACGCCCACCTGCCGGTGCGCTTCATCGCCGACGCGGTGCCGCTCGACGTCTCGGGGCGCCGCGAGGTGCTCGGCGTGGGCGCCGACCCGCTCGCCTTCGTGGTGCAGCGGCCGTGGGTCGGCGGCGCCGTGCAGGTCGTGCTCGACGACCCGGAGGACCCCACGCCGTACTGGGTGGTCAGCTCCCGCCACCCCACGAAGCTCGCCGCCGCGCTGGTGGCCGCCCGCACCGGCGGCCGGAGCTAGATGATCTATTCCAAGAGATGGAGATTCTGAGCTACCGCGACGCCCGTCGTGGTCCATGCCGTCGCTCCCGCGGCCTCACCCGTCCGCCGTTGGTCACGGCTACGGCCCGTCCACGGTGGGCGTCGCGTGATCGTTAGCCCGGATCCCGTGTGACAGGCCGGAGTAGGGGCGGGATTTGGGCTAACGATCATGCCGTCGCTGGGATGTTGGGCCGCTTCTCCCAAAGGATGGGAGGCACCGATCCGACAGCGGACAACGTGGACGAAGCGCCGATGGCGGACATCGCGGTAGCTCGAAATGTCCTGGAATTGATCGTCTAGGGGTTAGACGACCTGGCCCTCGATCGCACCGCGGCCACGCTGCCGCAGGTCGTCGCGGATGCGGTCGCCGAGCGCCTGGGTGGCCCGCCGGTTGAGGTAGCCGGCCACGGCCGCGCCGGTCAGCATCGGACCGAGCGTGGTCAGGTTTCGCCCGAAGCGGCGCAGCAGCCGGTCGCGCAGCTCCTTGCGGGCCGCGGTGCCGAGCACGGCGCCGATGCCGACGCCCGGCGTCAGCGGGTTGAACCCGCGCTGCTGGGACCAGGCATGCACCAGGTGCATCGCGCGCTGGGCGCGGGTGCCGGGCACCGGCTGCCCATACACCTCGTGCAGCTCGCCGATCAGCTTGATCTCGACGGCCACCACGGCGACCGTCTCGGCCGCGAGCAGCACGGGCGCGGTCAGCAGGGTGGGCGTCGCCGCCCATTCGACGGCGGCGATCCCACCGCCGGCGGCCCCCACACCGGCCGTGACCCGGCTGGCGTTGCGGATGAGCCGGTCGGCGAGTGCATCGCCATCCAGGCCGTCATGGTGGCGGCGGAGCGTCTCGAGGTCGCGGACCGAGATGTGTGGCGCCACGTCGGCCACGGTGTCGGCCATCCAGCGGACGGCGACCTTCGGCCGGAACATCGCGCCGAACCGGCGCACCGGCACCTGGCCGGCGATCCGCCGGAGGAGCCGCTTTCGCTCGTCTTTGGGCACGCCCTCCTCGCCGAGCTCGGCGATCGCCTTGCCCAGCTCAGGGTCCACCCCGGACTCCTGCTCTCCGCCCGTCACCGTGCTGCCCTGCTCAGGCGCACTCGGTGCAGATCAGCTCGCCGTTCCGCTCGTATGCCAGCTGGCTCCGGTGGTGTACCAGGAAGCAGCGGGCGCAGCGGAACTCGTCCTGCTGCATCGGCAGCACCTTGACGGTCAGCTCTTCGTCGGCGAGGTCGGCTCCCGGCAGTTCGAAGCTCTCGGCAACCTCGGCTTCGTCCACGTCGACCGCACCCGACTGTGAGTCGGTGCGCCGTGCCTTGAGCTCCTCCAGGCTGTCCTCGCCGAGGTCGACCTCGTCGCGACGCGGGGCGTCGTAGTCGGTGGCCATCGGTTGTCACTCTCCCGTTCGTGTGTCGCTTCCGGATGTAACCCGGACGACGATGTTTCTGTGCCCAACTATGGGCGGCGTACCTTACCGCCCCGCGGGCGAGGCATGTATACCGCCCCTGTGGGATGCATGTACGCCCCCGCGCGCGAAGTTGTTCCCAATGTGACTCAGGCGACACGAAGATAGGGGTACCCGCGTCTGCCACATCGTCAACACACCGGCGACTCGACCTGATTCGCGGCTTTGCGCGCCTCCGTCCGCGAGACGAGCGACCAGGCGCTAACCTCACCGGCATGACCTTTGCCCGAGTGCGAGCACTCGTCGTCGTCGGCGTACTGGTCGTGTTCGCGCTGGTCTTTGTCGCGGTCGCGCTGGTGCGCGACTCGCAGGGCGGCGAGGCCCCGTCGACCAGCTGCCCCGAGGGGTGGCCGAGGGCCGACCTCAAGCTTCGCGAAGCCAAGGACATCAAGATCAACGTCTACAACGCGACAGACAACGTTGGCCTGGCCGAGTCGGTGGCGGAAGACTTCGCCGGCCGCCAGTTCCAGGTGAAGAAGAAGGGAAACGACCCGAAGAAGAAGGCCGTCGAGGGTGTCGCCCTCCTCCGCTACGGGCCGAAGACCGTGGGTTCCGCCCAGGTGCTCCAGGCGTTCTTCCTTGGCAAGGCCGAGACCGAGGGCGGCTACGACCCCAAGCGCCAGGACGACGTGGTCGACGTGGTGCTCGGCGACAAGTTCCAGCAGCTGGCCACGCCCACCGAGGTCAACCAGTCGCTGGTCGACCTGGGCAGCCCGCAGCTCCCGACCGGCGCCTGCGCCGCGGAGACGGACGCCTGAGCGGCGGCTCGGGGAGCCTCAGGGCCCGCCGGCGGCGTCCAGCTCGGCCAGGCGGTCGTGCAGCGGCTTGAAGAGGGCCGGCGGCGCGGCCACCACCATGTCCAGCCCGGGCGGCGCGCCGCCCAGGCCGGCGACCACCAGGCCGGCCTCCGTCGCGACGAGGCCGCCGGCGGCATGGTCCCAGGGGTTGAGGCCCTTCTCGTAGAACGCGTCGAGCTGGCCGGCCGCGGCCGCGCACAGGTCGAGCGCGGCCGAGCCGAAGCGCCGGATGTCGCGCACGTGGCCGAGCAGCCCGCGCAGCACACCGGCCTGGTGCACGCGGCGGGCCGGGTCGTAGCCGAAGCCGGTGCCCACCAGCGCCTGCCCGAGCTCGGTCTGCGGCGAGCCGTGCAGGCGCTCACCCTCGCGGTACGACCCGCCGCCCAGCGTCGCCGTCCACTCCGCGCCCGTCGCCGGGTTGCGCACCACGCCGGCCACCACCTGACCGTCCACCTCGGCGGCTAGCGAGACGGCGTACTGCGGTAGGTCGTAGAGGTAGTTGACGGTGCCGTCGATCGGATCGAGGATCCACAGCACCTCGCCACGGGTGCCGCTCGCCCCGTACTCCTCGCCGAGGACCACGTCGTTCGGCCTCCGTACCCGGAGCGCGTCGACCACCTGGCGCTCGACGGCGCGGTCCGCGGCGGTCACGACGTCGGTGTCGGTGCTCTTGGTGGTGACGCCGGAGACCCCCTCGACGCGCATCCGGCGGGCACTCTCGCCCGCCTCCCTGACGATCTCCACGGCGATCGCGAGCAACTCCGCCGCGTCCGGCATGCGTACCCCCTAGAAACGGCCTGCGGCCCGTATCATCCTGTCAGAGCCTCGAAAAGACCCTCTGCGGCGGCCCCCGGAGCCGCTCCCCCGGCGTGCGCCGCGGGATGATCGCCGCAGACAGCGTTACAATTCACGCTGCCCACCGCGACGCGGACCGTCACCGCCCGGACGGTCCACGAGACGGGGGCTCCCACAACAAACCGGCCGGCTCTTCACGTTGTGCTGTGCCGACCGGTTGGCCGCGTCGTTCATCGCCTCCGGAAGGTCATTCGTGACAGAGCCTCGCCACACCGGCGCCGACGTTCGCTCGATCACCGACTCTCTGATCGCCCACGCCGAGCGCGCCGGCGGCCAGCTGACCTCCGCGGAGGTCACGCAGACCGTGGAGGCCGCCGCGGTGACCCCGGCAGAGGCGAAGAAGATCCTGCGCGCCCTCGCCGAGCGAGGCGTGACCGTTGTTTGGGATGGCTCGGTCAGCACCCGCCGCCGCGTCTCCGCCGCGCGGTCCGCGACCCCGGCGTCGAAGGCGACCACCGCCAAGGCGACGAAGACGGCGGCCAAGAAGGCGCCGGTGCCCAAGCCGGCACCCGCCGAGGAGGCCACCGTGACCCCGCTGAAGAAGGCCGCGCCCGCGGCCGAGGCACCCGCCCGTCCCGCGAAGGCCGCCAAGGCCGCGAAGGCGGCCGCCAAGCCCGCCGCCGACGGCGCGCCCACCACGGGGCCGGCCAAGGCGGTCAAGGGCGCCAAGCCCGCGGAGGGTGGCGAGCAGCCCGCCGACGGCACGCCGCCCGAGGGCGAGGTCGAAGACATCGATCCCGAGACGCTGGCCGCCGAGATCGAAGACGTCGTGGTCGAGGAGCCGGCCGAGCTCGCTCAGGCGGCGCAGGCCGACGCCACCGCCGACAGCAACGACTTCGAGTGGGACGACGAGGAGTCCGAGGCGCTCAAGCAGGCGCGTCGCGACGCCGAGCTCACCGCCTCCGCCGACTCGGTCCGCGCCTACCTCAAGCAGATCGGCAAGGTCCCCCTGCTCAACGCGGAGCAGGAGGTCGAGCTCGCCAAGCGCATCGAGGCCGGGTTGTACGCGGCGGAGCGCCTGCGCGCCGCCGAGGAGGGCGAGGAGAAGCTCCCCACCCAGATGCACCGCGACCTGAGCTGGATCGGGCGCGACGGCGAGCGGGCGAAAAACCACCTCCTCGAGGCCAACCTGCGGCTCGTGGTCTCGCTCGCCAAGCGCTACACCGGGCGTGGCATGGCCTTCCTCGACCTCATCCAGGAAGGCAACCTCGGCCTCATCCGCGCCGTCGAGAAGTTCGACTACACCAAGGGCTACAAGTTCTCCACCTACGCCACCTGGTGGATCCGACAGGCCATCACCCGCGCCATGGCCGACCAGGCCCGCACCATCCGCATCCCGGTACACATGGTCGAGGTGATCAACAAGCTCGGCCGCATCCAGCGTGAGCTGCTCCAGGACCTGGGCCGCGAGCCCACCCCGGAGGAGCTGGCCAAGGAGATGGACATCACACCGGAGAAGGTGCTGGAGATCCAGCAGTACGCCCGGGAGCCCATCTCGCTCGACCAGACCATCGGCGACGAGGGCGACAGCCAGCTCGGCGACTTCATCGAAGACTCCGAGGCCGTGGTGGCCGTCGACGCGGTCAGCTTCTCGCTGCTGCAGGATCAGCTCCAGCAGGTCCTGCAGACGCTCTCCGAGCGGGAGGCCGGCGTGGTCCGGCTGCGCTTCGGCCTCACCGACGGCCAGCCGCGCACGCTCGACGAGATCGGCCAGGTCTACGGCGTGACACGCGAGCGCATCCGCCAGATCGAGTCGAAGACAATGTCAAAGTTGCGACACCCGTCGCGGTCTCAGGTGCTCCGCGATTACCTCGATTGAGGGACGTTAGTCAACAGAGCGTGTCGCTTTGAACACCACGCGTACATCGCGACGTGGTCATCTCGCCGTTGCCCAGATGTGATCGTTGACGTGGCACCCTTGTCGCACGGCACACTGTCGGTACCCGGGTGTGACGTCGGTCCCCAGAGGGCACTCCGGGAAGGCAGCACCCCCAGTGGGTGTTGGACGATAGGTGAGCAACGACCGAAGAACGTGTTCATCGGTGACGACCAGAGGAGGAAGGCGATGACCCCGACCCTCACGCCGCCGCCCGAAACGGCGGCCCCGCCAGCCGCCGATGAACGGTGCGACCGCTGCAACGCGGCTGGCAAGCTGCGCATCACCCTCGCGGGTGGGAGCGAGCTGGTGTTCTGTGGGCACCACGCGAACAAGTACGCGGAGGATCTCGTGAAGATCACCGTGCAGTTCGTGTCGGACCCGGAGTTCACCTGGCGAGGCGCCGAGTTGATGGCCAACTCGAACTGACGCGAGTTCGACCCACAGCACAAACACAGACGTAAACCGGCCGGAGGAGGTGTGCCTCCGGCCGGTTCTGTGTTCCTCGGCCCAGTTTCGCTGAGAGCGAAACCCGTGGGCGCGACAGGAATCAGAGCGTCTGGACCGTTGCGATGCGCTCTTCGAGCTGCTCGATCGTGGCCTGCGCGCTCGGCGGCCCACCGCAGAGGCGGCGCAGCTCGGCATGGATCTTGCCGTGGGGTAGGCCGGTGCGATGGTGGTGGGCGTTGACCAGCGAGTTGAGCTGGCGGCGCAGCGCGATCCGGCGCTCCCCGGCCGTGCGCGGGCCGGCCGGCTGGGCGGGCACGGTCGGGGCCGCGGACCTCGTGCGGCGCTGTGCGGCCAGCTGGTCGGCCTGGCGCTTGTTGAGCAGCATCGCCACCTGGTCGGCGGTGAGCAGGCCGGGCAGCCCCAGGTACTCCTCCTCCTCGGGAGTGCCCGCCTGCGCGCCAGTGCCGAACGAGGCACCGTCGAAGATGACCTGGTCGAGCTCGGCCGTGGCGGAGAGCGCCTCGAAACGCTTTTCCAGCTCGCCGCTCGCCTGCTCGTTGCGCTGAGCCCGCTCGAACAGCTCCTCCTCTTCGGACTTGCGCGGCTCGCCCAGCACGTGGTCGCGCTCGGCCTCCATCTCGCTCGCCAGCCCCAGCAGGTGCGGCACGCTCGGCAGGAAGACCGTGGCGGTCTCGCCGGGGCGCCGGGCGCGCACGAAGCGGCCGATCGCCTGGGCGAAGTAGAGGGGCGTCGAGGCGCTGGTCGCGTAGACGCCGACGGCGAGGCGCGGGATGTCGACGCCCTCGGAGACCATCCGCACGGCCACCAGCCACCGCTGCTCCGACGCGGAGAACGAGGCGATGCGCGCCGACGCGCCCTGGTCGTCGGAGAGCACCACGACCGCCTTCTCGCCGGTCACGCGCTCGATCAACCGCGCGTACGCCCGGGCGGCCTGCTGGTCGGTCGCGATGACGAGCCCGCCCGCGTCGGACATGCCGCCGGCCCGGAGCACCTGCAGGCGCGCATCGGCCGCGCGCAGCACCTGGGGCATCCACTCGCCGGCCGGGTCGAGCGCCGTGCGCCAGGCCTGTGCCACGAGATCCTGCGTCATCGGCTCGCCCAGGCGGGCGGCCAGCTCGTCGCCCGCGCTGGTGCGCCATCGGGTCTCGCCCGAGTAGGCCAGGAAGATCACCGGCCGGACCACGCCTTCGCGGAGGGCGTCGGCGTAGCCGTAGACCGAGTCGGAGCGCGACCGCTGGAGGCCGTCAGCGCCCCGCTCGTACGTCACGAAGGGGATGGGGTTGTCGTCGGACCGGAACGGCGTGCCGGTCAGCATGAGGCGCCGCACAGCCGGCTCGAAGGCCGCCCGCACGCCGTCGCCCCACGAGCGGGAGTCGCCGGCGTGGTGGATCTCGTCGAGGATCACCAGCGTGCGGCGGGTCATCGTGCGGCGGCGGTGCACCTGGGGCGCGACGCCCACCTGCGCGTACGTCACCACGGCACCGTGGAAGTCGGCCGAGGAGTGGACGTCGGCGTTGCGGAACGTGGGGTCGAGCTGGATGCCCACCCGCCCCGCCGCGGCGGCCCACTGCGCCTTGAGGTGCTCGGTCGGCGCCACCACGGTGACCGCCTCGACCGTGCCGTCTACGAGCAGCTCGGCAGCGATGCGCAGCGCGAACGTGGTCTTGCCGGCGCCGGGGGTCGCCACCGCCATGAAGTCTTCGGTGCGGCGGCGCAGATACTCCACCATCGCCTTGCGCTGCCAGGCCCGAAGCGGTGGAAAGCCGTCCAACGCCAGCCGCACCCGACACCCCCTTGGCACAAGAAATCGCCCCCGCGCGAAGGCGCGAAGGCGGCCTTCAGCATAACCGCGCGGAGGCCCCAGTGGCTGCCAGCCACCACACGCGTCACACCGCCGCGGGCGGGAGAGGTGCGCTCCACTTGCGCAGGAGCGAGATCAGGCGCAGCCCGAAGACGAGTGTCGCGGGCGCGAGGAGTACCACGTTGTGGTGCATGTCGGCGCGTCGCAGCGCGACGGCCGCGACCGCGCCGGCGAGCGCGGCCACGGCGTAGATCTCGCGCCGCAGGACGACCGGGATCTCGCCGGTGAGCAGGTCGCGGCCGAGGCCGCCGCCGATGCCCACGAGCATGCCGATCAGGCACGCGCCAGCGGAAGGCACGCCGGCGTCGAGCGCCTTGAGCGTGCCGGTGACCGTGACGAGGCCGAGCCCGGCCGCGTCGAGCACCAGCACGGTGCGGCGGAGCCGGGCGAGCTGCGGGTGGAGCCAGAATGTGGCGGTGGCCACTACGGCGGCGACGGCCGGGTAGCGCCAGTCGGCGAAGGCGAGCGGCGGCACGACGTCGATCACCACGTCGCGGATGATGCCGCCGCCGAGCGCGGCGACGAAACCCACGAAGATCACGCCGAACAGGTCGAGGCGCTTGACGACGCCGGCCGACGCTCCGGAGGCGGCGAAGACCGCCACCCCCACGAGGTCAGCGATGAGCAAGGTGGCCGGTCACTCGCGCATCGACTCGTAGATCTCCTTGCACTGCGGGCAGACCGGCGAGCCCGGCTTGGGCGCCTTGGTGACGGGGAAGGTCTCGCCGCACAGCGCGATCACGAAGGTGCCCATGACCGCGCTCTCGGCGATCTTCTCTTTACGGACATAGTGGAACATCTCAGGACCGGTATCGGCATCCTTCAGATCCGGACGCTCGAGAACCTCAGTGCTCACGTCTTCGACACCTCCAGCCGTCTACTTTCCCACCTCAGCGGCGGGCGGTCCAACGTGCCACATACGGTAGTGATCGTGACGGACCTTCACATCCGGGTCGGCCCCGAAGTCGCCGAGGCCCTCCGCGCTGGACAGCCCGTAGTGGCCCTGGAGAGCACCATCGTCGCACACGGCCTGCCCCGCCCGGACAACCTTCGGGTGGCCCGCGAGATCGAGCGGGCGGTACGCGCGACGGGAGCCGTGCCGGCCACGATCGGCATGATCGAGGGCGCCCTGACCGTGGGGCTCGACGACGCGCAGCTGACCCGCCTCGCCACCGCCGACGGTGTGGCCAAGCTCTCGGTGCGCGACCTCGCCGTCGCCGCCGCCGCGGGCGCGGACGGCGCCACCACCGTCGCCGCCACGAGCGCGGTCGCGGTGGCCGCCGGCATCCACGTCTTCGCCACCGGCGGGCTGGGCGGGGTGCACCGCGAGGCCTTCGACGAGTCGAACGACCTCGTCACGCTCGCCCGCACGCCGATCACGGTCGTGTGCGCCGGCGTCAAGTCGATCCTCGACGTGGGCGCCACGCTGGAGCGGCTGGAGACGCTCGGTATCACCGTGCTCGGGTACGGCACGCGCCGCTTTCCCGGCTTCTACGTCACCGACGCCGGCTTCGACCTCGACTGGTCGGTCGACACGCCCGAGCAGGTGGCAGCGGTGATGGCGGCGCGGCGCGAGCAGGGCGTACACGGTGGCGGCCTTGTCGTCGCCAACCCCCTCCCGCTCCACGAGCAGCTCGACCCCGAGCTGCACGACCGCACGCTCACCGAGGGTCTCGAGAAGCTGCGGAGCGAGGGGATCACGGGGAAGGCTGTGACGCCGTTCCTGCTCGCGCACTTCCACGCGGCGACCGAGGGCAGGAGCCTCGCCGTCAACGTGCGCATCATCCTCCGCAACGCCGAGCTCGCCGGCCGCATCGCGGTGGCGGCCGCTTGATCCTCGTCGTGGGCGACCTGGTCACCGACGTGGTGGCGGCCCGGGCTAGTCGGCGTCGATCGTCTTCGGCGGGGGTGTGCTCGGGAGCGCCTGGCGCGGGACCTCGTCGGTCTCCGGGGGTTTGTGGCGGAAGCGGTGCTGGTCTTTCGGCGGGCGGTCGTTGGCCAGGATGACGGCCAGCCACGGGATCAGGACCATGCCGAGCAGACAGAGCGGCAGCCAGAGCCAGAGCAGCGGCGCCTTGACACCCACCAGGATCGCGGCGACCAGCAGGCAGACGCCGCGGATGGACATCATCAGGACGTACCGCACCTGACGGCTGTGCAACTGCTCCGCCTGGCTGCGGTCGGCGTCGGTGATCAGGATCGGCCGCGCGGCCTTTCGCTTCACCCGTCCATCCTTCCACTCGCCTCACCGGCGCGAATTTCGCCCGCCTCGCGTGTTACGTGCGTGGTACGCTCGCCGGGTGGGCAGCAGGTTCAGCTTCACCGAGGAGGGCCTGGCCAACCTGCGGCTCTACGAGGTGACTCCGGGCGAGGTTTGGGAAGCACTCCACAGCACTCGCCGGATCATCAGACACCTGGGCGACGACGTCATGGTGGTGTACGCGGCGGCCGGCCGCGGGCGGCGGCTCGCGATCCTGCTCATCGAGGCGGACCGCGGCGACAACGACTGGGATGTGCTTTCCGCCCGCGACCTGACCGACGTCGAGTCCAAGCGGTACGACGAGGCACAGCAGGGGTGGCGACGATGAACAGAAACGACGCGATCAAGCAGTTTCACGAGGGCGGGGAGCGGCTCGCCGAGCTGATCGACGAGGGACCCCCGGCAGAGCTGCCCACCCCCGACAGTGACGTGCCAATGGTCAGCCGATCGGTCCGCCTACCCGTCGAAACGTATGAGCGGGTGCGCGAGGCCGCCGAGGCCCGAGGCATCGGCGTGACCACCCTGATGCGCCAGTGGATCGAAGCCGGATTAGCCGACCTCGACGAGTCGGCCACCGTCTCCCTCGCCGACGTCCGCCGCGCGATAGCGGCACTCGCCCACCCGCACGCCGCCTGAAGAATTCGCTACTTCTTCGCGGCCGCCTTCATCTCCTGCTTGTACTCGCGCACCTTTACCAACGCCTGGGCGTCGACGATGTCGGCGACCGACTTGTACGTGCCCTCCGGCCCGTAGGCGCCCGCCGCCTCGCGCCAGCCGTCGGGCCGCACGCCGAACCGCTTGCCCAGCAGCGCCACGAAGATCTGCGCCTTCTGCTTGCCGAACCCGGGCAGCGCGCTCACCCGCTTGAACAGATCCTTGCCGTCGGCGGCGCCGGTCCAGATGTTTTCGGCCTCGCCGCCGTACGAGTCGACGACGATGCGGCACGCCTCCTGCACCCGCGCGGCCATCGCCTTCGGGAAGCGGTGTAGCGCCGGCGGGGTGGCGAAGATGGCGGTCAGCGCCTCCGGGTCGAAGTCGGCGAGCTCCTCCGCGGTCGGCTCGTGCCCGAGGCGGCGGCCCAGCTCGTACGGCGCGGAAAAGGCGCGCTCCAGCGGAAACTGCTGATCGAGAATCATGCCGACCAACAGGGCCAACGGGCTCCGCTGGAGCAGCTTGTTGGCTTCGGCGTCGATGGGCAGGTTGAGCGTCATGCACCCATCCTGCCCCAAAACGCGCCACCGCCGTGACCGGGAGGATACGACTCCACTATGGAAAGCGCTGTGTGAGCACGCTCGCCGATCTCGGGGAGGTAATCTCACGCAGTCGACAAATGTGGCAGGTCGTCCCACCGATGGTTTGCGGGGGCGGGCCGGGGGACCCACTGGACAGGAGGCTCCCGTGAGTAGATACGTCATCACGATTACGCCCGACAATGACGGCGCGGCCGGCGCCGCCACCGCACACACCACCGTGCGGGTGGACATTTCCACCGGACAGACCCGGATCACCGAGCTGACCGTGCGGGCGGCCAGCGGTGGCGGGCTGGCCCCGGCGGACCTGCCGCCGGTCGACCTGGACCTGCTCGTCCGCGCGCTCGCCGCGCCCACACCGCCGGCGGCGCTGCCACCGGTGGCCCAGCAGGCCGAGCCGGTCGAAGACGTCGCACCCGCGCCGCGCCGCCGGGGGCGCAAGACCGCGGTCAAGAAGGCCGCGGCGAAGGCCACCAAGTCGGCGGCGAAGAAGGCGACGAAACGGGTCGCGGAAAGCACCGGCACCCGCGCGTACCGGCGGATGCCCGAGCCCGACGAGGTCATGGACGTCTACCGGGAGACCGGCTCCATCACCGCGGTCGCCGAGCACTTCGGCGTCCCTCGCCACACCGTGGCCGGCTGGGCCCGGCGGCTGCGCGCGCAAGGACACGCCATCGGTCGGCAGTAATCTTTTCCTCGGCCTTTCGCCCCGTTCTGGTGCGATTGAAAGAGCCGACGAGAGGGGCACGACCGTGCGGAAGACCGTAGTGGCACTTGCCCTGCTGGCGACCCTGACCGCGTGCTCAGGCGACGGCGAAAGCGACGGCAACGGCGACGGCAACGGCGACAACGGTGGCCAGGCGCAGCCGGCGCCCACCGTGCCCACGCCGACCGCGTCCGGGGGCGCCAGCAGCACGCCCGGCGGACCGCCCGACCTCGGCGCGCCGCAGCAGGTGGCGAGCGGCCTCGACGTGCCGTGGGGCATGGCGTTTCTGCCCGACGGCGATGCCCTGGTGGCCGAGCGCGACACCGCCCGCATCCTCCAGGTGTCGCCGGGCGGCGGCCAGGCGCGGCGGGTGTACGAGGTGCCGGGCGTCGACCCGGGCGGCGAGGGCGGCCTGCTGGGCCTCGCGGTCTCGCCCGACTACGCCCAGGACCGGTGGGTGTACGCGTATTACACGTCCGACTCCGACAACCGCATCGTGCGCTTCCGGCTCGACGGCAACGCCCGGCCGGAAGTCGTCTTCGACGGCATCCGCAAGGCGGGCAACCACAATGGAGGGCGCATCAAGTTCGGCCCGGACGGCATGCTCTACGCCGGCACCGGCGACGCGGCCAACACCGCCTCCTCGCAGGATCCCGACAGCCCCAACGGGAAGATCCTGCGCCTGACGCCGGAGGGCGACCCCGCGCCGGGCAACCCGCGGGCCGGCTCGCCGGTGTACACGTTGGGCCACCGCAACGTGCAAGGTCTGGCGTGGGACAGCGCGGGGCGGATGTACGCGACCGAGTTCGGCCAAAACCGCCTCGACGAGGTCAACCGCATCGAGCCGGGTAAGAACTACGGCTGGCCCGAGGTGGAGGGTGAGGGCGACACGCGGGGCGGCCGGTTCACCAACCCGATCGTCACCTGGTCGACCGACGACGCATCCCCGTCGGGCGCGGCCATCGCCGGCGACACGCTCTACGTGGCGGCGCTGCGGGGCGAGCGGCTCTGGACGGTACCCCTGAATGACGGTGACCCCGGCCAACCGCGCGCGGAGCTGCGTGACCGGTATGGCCGGCTGCGTACCGTCGAGGTCGCCCCCGACGGCGCCCTGTGGCTGGCCACCTCCAACCGCGACGGGCGCGGCGACGTCCGAAACGGTGACGATCGCATCCTCCGCCACCCCGCGCGGCCGTAACCGCCAGAATGAGCCAGTGACGAACCCACGACCACCGCTCGCCGAGCAGCTCGACCTGGCGCCCCACCCCGAAGGCGGGTGGTTTCGCGAGACCTGGCGCAGCGACCACGCGTTCGAGCCGGAGGGCTACGGCGGGCCGCGCCGCGCCGCCACCGCCATCTACTTCCTGCTCCATCCGGGCGAGGAGTCGCGGTGGCACGTGGTGCGCTCGGACGAGCTGTGGCTGTGGCACGCGGGCGGGCCGCTGTCGCTGCGCATGCGCGGGCGGGAGACCGCGGTGCTGGGCAACGACATCGCCGCCGGCCAGCGGCCGCAGGTGCTGGTGCCGGGCGGTGTGTGGCAGGCGGCCGCGCCCGCCGGTAACCAGCCGGTGCTCGTCAGCTGCGTGGTGGCGCCCGGCTTCGACTTCGCCGACTTCCGGATGGACTGAATGCTTTTCACCGACAAGGGCGTCGAGCAGCTGCGCACCGCCCTGACTGACTACACAGCCAGCGGCATCGCCGAGCGCCTCGGCCCGGCAGCCACGGCGGCCGTGTCGCGCGACGACTTCCGGGCCGCGCTGCGCGCCACCGCCGACCGCGACCCGCTGGCCGTGCTCATCCGGCTCTTCGTGTGCGGGCAGACCGAGCCGGCCACCGCGGTGGAGGCCGCGCTCGCGCCGCTCCCCCTCGCCGACGCGCTGGCCGCCGGCCTGGTCGTGCCGGACGGCGAGGGGCTGCGGCAGGGGCTCGACCTGGAGGCGTACGGCGACTCGTGGTGGGTCCTCGCCGACCTGCCCGCCGCCGCCCACCCGGGCGTGCCGCTCGCGCCCGACCACGTGCTCGGCGTGGGCGGCGCCTCCACCACCCTGGCCGGGGCCACGATCCGCCGCCCGGTGGGTGCGGCGCTCGACCTGGGCACCGGTTGCGGCGTGCAGGCGCTCCACCTCTCCCAGCACGCCACCACGGTCACGGCCACCGACGTGAGCGAGCGGGCGCTCAGCTTCGCCGCCACCACCGCCGCGCTCAACGGCCTTTCCTGGGAGCTGCTCCGCGGCGACATGGTCGCGCCGGTCGCGGGGCGCCGCTTCGACCTGGTGGTGAGCAACCCGCCGTTCGTGGTGGGACCGGGCACGGCCACCCACGCCTACCGCGACTCCGGCCGCCCCGGCGACGGCGTGAGCGCCGAGCTCACCGCCGCCGCGGCCGGGCTGCTGACCGAGGGCGGCACGATGCAGTTCCTGGCCAACTGGGCGCACGTCGCCGGTGAGGAGTGGGCAGACAGGGTGGCCGGCTGGGTCGCCGGCACCGGCCTCGACGCGTGGGTGATCCAGCGCGAGGTGGCCGATCCCGTGTCCTATGTGGACCTTTGGCTGACCGACGCCGGCGAGCCGCACGACCCGGTCCGCAAGGCCGCCTGGCTCGACTGGTTCGACGCCCACAAGATCGAAGCCGTCGGCTTCGGCCTCGTCACCCTCCGCCGGTCCGGCGCCGACGACCCGGTGGTCCGGGTCGAAGATCTGCGCCAGCAGGTCGCCGGCCCGCTCGGCGCGCAGGTGGCGGCCTGGTTCGACCGCCAGGACTTCCTCCGGGTACGCGACGCGGCCGGCCTGCTCGCCAGCCGTTACAAGGCCGCGGACGGCCTGCAGCTGCGGCAGGAGGCCACGATGGGCGCCGACGGCTGGGCGGTCGACCGGCAGGTGCTGGCCATGCCGCGGGGCCTGCGCTGGAGCGAGGAGATCGACCCGCTGGTGCTGGCGCTGGTGGGCGGCTGCGACGGGCGGGTGCCGCTGCGCGACCAGATCGCCGTGCTCGCGGTGGCACACGAGGTCGCGGAGGACGACCTCGCCGAAGCCGCGGTGCCGATCGTCGCCCACCTCGTCGAGCGCGGCGTCATCACGCCGGTGGGGAGCTGACCCGGTGCGCGCCGTGGTGCAGACCGTCGGCCGGGCCAGCGTGACGGTCGACGGCGAGGTGGTCGGTGAGATCAAGGACGGCCTGCTGGTGCTGCTCGGGGTCACCCACTCCGACACTCGCGCGACCGCCGACACGATGGCCCGCAAGGTGTGGGAGATGCGCATCCTCGACGACGAACGCTCCGCCTCCGACGTCGGCGCGCCCGTGCTGGTGGTCAGCCAGTTCACCCTTTACGGTGACGCCCGCAAGGGCCGCCGCCCGACCTGGATCGCCGCCGCGCCGGCGGAGGTGGCCGAGCCGCTGGTGACCGACTTCGTGAAAGCGCTCGAAGCCCGCGGCGCTCGCGTGGCCACCGGCCGCTTTCGGGCCCACATGCTCGTGGAGAGCGTCAACGTGGGCCCGCGCACCGTGTTGCTCGACCTTTAGGGCGTCTGCCGGCTCAGCCGGCCGGGGTCCAGGCGGTGTCCTCCACCACCGGCGACCGGCCGATCAGGGGACGCCACCACGCCTCGTTGTCGCGGTACCACGCGATGGTCTCGCGAAGGCCCGTCTCGAAGTCGACCGTCGGCGCCCAGCCCAGCTCCGAGCGGATCTTGGACGAGTCGAGCAGGTATCGGCGGTCGTGCGAGGGCCGGTCGGGCACGATCGTCTTGAGGTCGTGCGAGGCGCCGAGGTGGTCCAGAATCAAATCGGTGATCGTCTCCACGTCAGCCTCGACGCCACTGCCGACATGGTAGGTCTCCCCGATCGTGCCGCTTTGCAGGACCCTGTCGATAGCCCGGCAGTGGTCGCTTACGTGCAGCCACTCCCGCCGGTTTTTGCTCGACTTGTAAATAGGCAGCGACTTACCCTGGATGGCGTTGGTGGTAAACAGCGGGATCAGCTTTTCGGGAAACTGGTATGGCCCGTAGTTGTTGCAGCAGTTTGTGATCGTCACGGGGATGTTGTAGGTCAGGCCGTAGGCGCGGACCGCGTGGTCACCGCCGGCCTTCGCCGCGTTGTAGGGCGTGCGCGGCCGGTAAGGCGACTCCTCGTGGAACGAATCGGGGTCGTCCAGATCCATGTCGCCGTACACCTCGCAGGTCGAGATGTGGTGGAACCGGCCAACGCCGACCCTGCGCACGGCCTCCAGCAGCGCCACGGGCCCCATGACGTTTGTCTCGAAGAACTCCGTCGGGCGAAGAATGGCGTATGAGTTGTGCGACTCGGCGGCGAAGTTGACGACGATATCGACGCCGTGCTCGCGCAACAGGTCCTGGATCGCGTCCTGCTTGCGGATGTCACCTTGCACGAACTTTACGCGGTCAGGCAGGCCGGCGAGGTTGTCGACATTTCCGGCGTAGGTCAGGGCGTCCAGTGCGACAATTTTGTCGGACGGATGCTCCTCGACCCAGTAGCGGGCGAAATTAGACCCGATAAACCCGGCCGCGCCCGTGACCAGAATTGTGTTCGACAAGGTGGGGCTCCTTATTCAACTGGCACTTAGTGCCGCGCGCCTCCATAATTTGACAACACCATATCATGGGGCCTTTTCGGTAGGCGGCACCGGCAACCTGGTCGGTACCGCCACCCGAGCCACGATCGGCGATGTAAGCGCGGATTTAGAGGAACAGCCCCCGACGTTGGGCCGACTGGCGCAGCCAGGCGTCCAGCTGGCCGGCCCAGTCGGCCTGCTCGGCTCCCGCGTAGTCGACCGTGAAGCGGCCGAACGCGTCCTGGCCCTCGGTGAAGAGGCCGCCGCGCTTGTCGAGCTCCAGCACCACCCGCAGCTGGTGCGGCGTGGGCAGGAAGGTGACCTCGAGCTGGTCGAACGCGCGCGTGTACTGCGGGGCCGGGTAGAACTCGATCTCCTGGTAGAACGGCAGCGACTGCTTCACGCCGCGGATGCGCCCGCGCTCGACGTCGGCCTTGCTGAAGCGGAAACCGAGGCGGAGCAGCGCGTCGAGGATGCGCTCCTGTGCCGGCAGCGGGTGCACCGCCACCGCGTCGAGGTCGCCCTTGTCGACCGCGCGGGCCACCTCGAGCTCGGTGCGCAGGCCCATGGTCATGCCGTGCAGGTGCTGCCCGTACAGCTCGGTGATCGGGGTCTCCCACGGCACGTCGAAGCGGAACGGCACGTCGTGGCGCCCACCCGGGGCGAGCCGGAACGAGCCGGTCAGCCGCTGGCGGTGGAACTCCTGGGTCGTGTCGTACTCCGAGTCGCCACTCTCCCCCTCGACGCGGGTGACAAGCCCGACCGTCACGTATTCGATGTCGACCGGGTGGTCGCCGCCGACCACGTGCACCTGACCCTCCAGATAGCCGCCCGGCCGGCAGTTGGGGTTGCTGAGCACTGTCTCGACCGACGGGCCTCCCACACCCATCGCCTGCAACATGCGCTTGAAGACCACGTCGTCCTCCCGGATCGGTGGTTGGAGCTATCGCAACTTCAGCACACTAACTCCAAGTAGCAACCGGCGACATTTCCCCTAAAAGGTGTACGACGGGCCAATCAACTACCGGATTAGTGCCACGGAGTGTTCGCCTCACCCCCGCTTCACGCCCCGACCGCCAAGCTTTTCTCACCAGCGCCACTCGGGCAGCTGGGACGCGTGCCATCTGTCGACGCGGGGAGGCGACTAAAGGTGGTCCTGCATATGAACGACAACGAGCTCACCCTCGATGCCGACCTCGACGCCACCGACGAGCGGGGAGTGTCGGCCGACCTGGTCCGGGCGTATCTGAACGGTATCGGTCGGACCAAGCTGCTCACCGCCGTTCAGGAGGTCGAGCTGGCCAAGCGCATCGAGGCCGGGCTCTTCGCCGAGGAGAAGCTCGCGGACGCGACGCTCCCGCCGGCCATACGGGAAGACCTGGCGACCGTCGCCGTCGAGGGTCGCGCGGCAAAGGACCACCTGCTGGAGGCCAACCTGCGGCTGGTGGTCAGCATCGCCAAGCGCTACACGGGGCGTGGCATGGCCTTCCTCGACCTCATCCAGGAAGGCAACCTCGGCCTCATCCGCGCGGTCGAGAAGTTCGACTACACCAAGGGCTACAAGTTCTCCACCTACGCCACCTGGTGGATCCGGCAGGCCATCACCCGCGCCATGGCCGACCAGGCCCGCACCATCCGCATCCCGGTGCACATGGTGGAGCAGGTCAACCGCATGGTGCGCGCCCGCCGCGACCTCAGCACCACGCTCGGCCGCGAGCCCACGATCGCCGAGGTGGCCAGGGCGATGGGCGTGCCGGAGTTCCAGGTGATCGAGCTGATCTCCTACGACCGCGAGCCGGTCAGCCTCGACCAGGCCGTCGGCGAAGACGGCGAGAGCGCGCTCGGCGACTTCGTGGCGGGCGTCGACCCGCGCGAGGAGCCGGCCGACAGCGTCGCACAGGGCGAGCTGCGCAGCGAGGTCGAGATCGTGCTCGCCACGCTCTCGCAGCGGGAGCAGGCGGTCATCCGCCTCCGCTTCGGCCTCGACGACGGCCGGCAGCGCACGCTCGACGAGGTGGGCCGCGAGTTCGGCCTCTCCCGCGAGCGTATCCGCCAGATCGAGAAGGTCACCCTGCTGAAGCTCCGCCACCCCAGCCGCGCGAAGCGGCTGGAGGCCTACGCCAGCTAACGCGCACAGACCACTTCGCCGTGGAGGATGGCAAACCAGCCGTCCTCCACGGCGCCCCATTTCCGCCAGCCTTCCGAGATGTGGTCCAGGTCCTCCTTTGAGTACCCGGCGGCGAGCGCCTGGTCGGCGATGGCCGAGTGCGTGATCCGCTCCGCCCACATGCCGCTCCACCAGGCCCGGTCCTCGGCCGAGGCGAAGCACCACACCGACGCCGAAGAGGCGACCTCGGCGAAGCCGGCCCGCCGCGCCCACGCGTGCAGCCGCCGGCCCGCGTCCGGCTCGCCGCCGTTGCGCCGGGCCACGTCGCGGTAGAGGGCCAGCCAGGCGTCCAGCTCGGGCACCTCGGGATACCAGGTCATCGCCGCGTAGTCGGAGTCGCGCGCGGCCACGATCCCGCCCGGCCGGCACACCCGGCGCATCTCGCGGAGCGCGGCGACCGGGTCCTCGACGTGCTGGAGCACCTGATGGGCGTGCACGACGTCGAAGGAGGCGTCCGGGAAGTCGAGCGCGTGCACGTCGGCCACGGCGAACTCGACGTTGGCCGGGCCGGCCGCCCGGCGTGCCTCGTCGAGCGCCGCCTCGGAGGTGTCGATCGCGGTGACCCGGCCGGGCGCGACGAGCCTCGCCAGGTCGGCCGTGATCGTGCCCGGGCCGCATCCCACGTCGAGCACGTCGAGGCCGGGTGCGAGGTGGCCGAGCAGGTAGGCCGCGGAGTTTTCCGCCGTGCGCCACCGGTGCGAGCGCAGGACCGAATCGTGATGCCCGTGCGTGTACGTCGCCATGACCGGCACGCTAACGCGGCTAGCCCACGATATGGGAGAGCTTTCCCAGTATCAGAGACGGCGGGGGGCCTCGTCGGGCCGGGCGGTGGGCGGGCCGAGCACCACCTCGGCGTGCAACACCGACAGCCCGTCGGCGCGGGCGAGCACCGGGTTGAGCCGCAGCTCGCGCACCTCGGGCCGCTCGTCGGCGAGCCGACCCACCCGGATCAGCAGCCGCGCCAGCGCCTCCCGGTCGACCTGCTCGGCGCCCCGGTAGCCGCGCAGCAGCGGCGCGGCGCGCGGCTCGTCGACCATCGCGGCGGCGTCCCGGTCGGTGAGCGGGGCGGGCCGCCACACCCGGTCGCCCAACAGCTCGGTGGCCACGCCGCCCAACCCGAAGCCCACCACCGGCCCGAACGCCGGGTCCTCCACCAGCTCGACCACGCAGGCCACGCCCGGCGGCACCATCGCCTGCACCAGCACGCCCGGGCCGAACTGGGCGGCCATCTCCGTGTACGCCCGCGCGACGGCTGACTCGTCGCTCAGGTTCAGGCGCACCGCGCCCAGGTCGAGCCGGTGCCGCAGCGCCTCGGCCGCCGACTTGAGCGCCACGGGGTAGCCGAGCCGGCCGGCCGCCGCCACCGCCTCCTCCGCGGACTCGGCCGGCAGCGAGGGGACGACCTCGATGCCGTACGCGGTAAGGACGTCGAATGAGTCCACTGTGGCCACCTCGGGCACCGTCCCGGGTGGACGGCGCAGCCAGTCCGCGTACGCGGAGACGCGGGCCAGCGCGCGCACCGCCTCCTCCACAGAGGGGTACGCCGGCACGCCGGCCGGCATCTTGTCCACAAGGGACGTCACGACGGTCGGCTTGTCGCCGGCCAGCGCCACGCTCGCCAGCGCGGTGGCGAAGTCGGCGTCCTCATCGGACAGCTGCCCCGGCACGGGCGGCGCGAAGACCACCACGAGCGCGTCCGCGCCCCCGTCGGTGGCCGCCTCGGCGAGCACGTCGCCGAACTCGTGCGCGCCGGCCTGTGGCGGCACGTCCCGCGGGTACCCCTCCGCGACGGCGAGCCCGCCGTCGGCGCAGGCGGCCGAGGCGAGGCGGGTGAGCGCGGTCGAGTTGCCCACGATGCCCACGCGCCGGCCGGCGGGCAGCGGCTGGTGCGCCAGCAGCACGCCCAGGTCGAAGAGCTCGGCCACCGTGTCCACCCGGATCACGCCGGCGTGGGCGAATAGCGCGGCCACCCCGGCTCTGTCCGGACCCGCGGCGCCGGGCGGCCGGGCCGGCGAGGCGACCGCGACGATCGGCTTGGTGCGGCCGATCCGGCGGGCCAGCCGGGCGAACTTGCGCGGGTTGCCGAAGCTCTCCAGGTACAGCAGGATCACGTCGGTCGCCGGGTCGTCCTCCCAGTACTGCAGCAGGTCGTTGCCGGATACGTCGGCGCGGTTGCCGGCCGACACGAAGCTCGACAGCCCCAGCCCGCGCCGGTCCGCCTCGGCCAGCAGGGCTACGCCCAGCGCGCCCGACTGGCTGAAGAAGCCGGCCCGGCCGGGCAGCGGGAGGCGCGGCGCGAGGGTCGCGTTGAGGCGTACCCCGTCCTGGGTGTTGGCCACGCCGAGACAGTTGGGGCCGACGACGCGCATGCCCGCCGCGTGGGCCGCGCGGGTCAGCTCGCGCTCGGCGGCGACCCCGGCCTCGGTGCCCGTCTCGGCGAAGCCGGCCGAGACCACGACGAGCCCGTGCACCCCGGCGGCGGCCGCGTCGTCGACCACGCCGGGCACCGCCTCCGGCGGCACCGCGACCACCGCGAGGTCGATGCCTTCGGCGAGCCGCGCCGAGCGCAGTGCCGGCAGCCCGCCGACCGTGCCCGCGCCGGGGTGGACCGGGTGGATCGGCCCGGTGAAGCCGCCGTCGCGCAGGTGGCCCAGGATCGCCGCGCCGATGCCGTGGCCGCTCGCGCTCGCGCCGTAGACCGCCACGCCGCGCGGGCTGAGCAGGCGGGCGATCGAGCGCGCCTCGGCCCGCTGCTCGCGCCGCCACTGCACCTCGAGTGACTGCTCAGTCAGCGCGATCGGGAAGGTGAGGTGCACGACGCCGTCCGCGTACTGGCGCTGGACCTGGTAACCGGCGTCGGCGAAGACCCGCAGCATGGCCGAGTTTTCCGGCAGCACCTCCGCCACGAAGCGGCTCATCCCCGCCTCCCGCGCCGCCGCGGCGAGGTGCTCCAGCAGCACCGACCCGATGCCCCGCCCCTGGTAGGCGTCCTCGACCACGAACGCCACCTCGGCCTCCGCCGCCTCCGGCCCCAGCCGCTCGTAGCGGCCTACCGCGAGGATCCGGTCGCCGCTCTCGATGACGAACGCCTCGCGGGCGTCGTGGTCGACGTTGACGAAGCGCCGCAGGTCGCGCTCGGGGATGCGCGGGTAGGGCGAGAAGTAGCGCAGGTAGCGGGTGCGCTCGGAGAAGCGCGAGTGCATCGCGACGATGCCGGCCGCGTCCTCCGGCCGGATCTGGCGCAGGTGGACGGTCGAGCCGTCACTCAGCAACACGTCGGCCGACCGGTCCCGGATCACGCCTCCCATCATCGCCTCGCCGGGCCCCCCGCGGTCCAGCTATCGCGGGCGGAAGGTCGTCGCGCCGTTCTCGAATGTGTATATCCGCTCGGCGGTCGTGGCGACGACCTTCGTGGGAAAGCCTGTCTCGCCGGTCCAGGAGGCGGCGTAGAAGCCCCCATTCACTTCCGCCGACACCACCCGGCCGCTGGGTAGCACCACCTCGACCCGCTGGGTGCCGGACGGCGTCTGGCCGACGGCCCAGGCGAGCGGCGCCTCCGGCGATATCACCCGCGGGGTCAGGTTGTAGGGCCAGCCGCCGTTCGCCCCCGCGGTGGCCGGCGGGCGGTAGGTCGAGACCCCGTCCGGGCGGCAGGTCACGATCGCGGTGGCGTCGGCGTATATCCACAGGTCCTCCCGCAGCTCGAACCGCAGCGGCGGCAACGCTGGTCGGCCCGGATCGGCTGCCGCCGCCTGCTCGGCACAGAACTCGCCGAAGCCGGCCGCCTCCGGCCCTGGAGCCGGTCGCAGGATGCCCACACCCACCACCGCGGCGGCCGCTGTGGCCACCACCGCGCCGGCGTACGCCCACCGCCGCCGTGGCCGCCGGCCCGCCCGCCGCTCGATCTCGGCCAGCGGCACGGCCAGCCGCTCGTCCGCGTGCGCCCGGACGATGTCCTCGACGTTCATCCCACAACCTCCTCGCCGAACTGGAGCCGGAGCGCCGCGAGCGCGCGGTGCAGGTGTACGTGCACGGTGGCCGGCGCGATGCCGAGCAACTCGCCGGCGTCCTCCGCGCTCAGGTCGGCGAGCACCCGCAGGGCCACCACCTCGCGCTGCCGGCGCGGCAGCGCCGCGACCGCCCGCCGCAGGTCGGCGTCGATCCCGATGGCCGGCGCGTCCTCGGCGCCCCGCTCGGGTACGGCGCCGAGCAGCTCCCGGCCGGCCCGCCGCCACCACGACCGCCGCAGGTTGAGGGCGGTGCGCAGCACCCATGCCTTCGGGTTGGGGTGGGCGCGCAGCCGCGACCACCGCGCGCACGCCCGCGCGAACGCCTCCGCGCTCGCGTCCTCCGCACCGGCCCGATCCCCCGTCGCGACCAGGACCGCGCGGAACACGCCGTCCTTGGTGGCCGCGTAGAACTCGCCGAAGTCGTCCATACACCCCGCTCCCTGTCGCCGGATAAACGCCTGAGGGGGGCGGGACCTTTACCTAGTCGCGCGGGTCGTGCGGGTCGAGGCCGTGCAGGGGGAAGACGGCCTTGCGGGTGGCCATGATGGCGCGGTCGACGGCGTCGGGCTCGCTCTCCGGCTGCCACGGCTGGTACGACACGTCGGCGTCGTCGGTCATCCGCAGCGGCACGTCGCGCTGCGGGCGGCGGCGCTTGGCCAGCTCGCGCCAGCCCAGCGGGGTGAGCGTCGCCGGCTCGATCGGGTCGCCCGTGGCGGCCGCGAGCAGGTGGGTCCAGGTACGCGGGACGACCTCGACGAGCGCGTACCCGCCGCCGCCCGTCGCGATCCACCGGCCCGCGCACAGCTCGTCGGCGAGGCCGCGCAGGGCCAGGTGGGCGGCCCGCTGCCCGTCGACCGACAGGCGCAGGTCGGCGAGCGGGTCGAGGCGGTGGCTGTCGGCGCCGCACTGGGTGAAGAGCACCTGCGGCCGGAACGCGCGCAGCACCGACGGCACCACCGCGTGAAACGCGCGCAGCCAGCCGCGGTCGGAGGTGCCGGGCGGGAGCGCGACGTTGACCGACATGCCCTCGGCGCCCTCGGCGCCGGTCTCCTCCGGGAAGCCGGTGCCGGGGAAGAGCGCGAGCGGCGTCTCGTGCAGGCTGACCGTGAGCACCCGCGGGTCGTCGTAGAAGATCGTCTGCACGCCGTCGCCGTGGTGCACGTCGATGTCGACGTACGCGACGCGCTCCGCGCCCAGGTCGAGCATGCGGGCGATGCCGACGGCCGGGTCGTTGTACACGCAGAAGCCGGCCGCCCGCGCGGGCATCGCGTGGTGCAGCCCGCCGGCGACGTTGACCGCCCGCCGCGCATCGCCGCGCCACACCGCCTCGGCGGCCGCGAGCGTGGCGCCGCAGACCAGCGCGCTCGCCTCGTGCATGCCGTCGAAGACGGGGTTGTCCGGTGTGTTGAGCCCCCAGCCGGAGAAGAACGGGTCGTCCGGCGCGGCACGCACCGCCTCGACGTAGTCGGCCCGGTGTACGCGGGTCAGCGCGGCGTCGTCGGCCGGCTTGGGTGCCACAACGCGCACTCCCGGGCGGTCGAGGACGCCCAGCTCGCGGGCGAGCGCGATGGTCAGCTCCACGCGGACCGGGTCGAGCGGGTGGTCGCCCATGTCGTACGCCAGCAGGGCCTCGTCCCACACCACCACCGTGCCGTCCGCCATAGAGGTCATCGTCGCACGGTGAGCAGGAGCGGCACGCCGTGGCGCGGGCGGAGCGTGATCAGCGGCCGCGGCACCACCGGCCCGGCTGGCGCGAGCCGCCAGCGCGCGCAGACGGCCTCGGTGACGCGGGTCGCCTCCAGCTCGGCGAAGTCGTTGCCCACGCACTGCCGCGGGCCGCCGCCGAAGGGAAAGTACGTGTACCGCTCCGGCGGCGGCCCGCCGAGCCACCGCTCGGGGAGGAACCGCTCCGGCTCCGGCCACCACGCCGGGTCGCGGTGCATCACCCACGGGCTGAGGACGAGCGTCGCGCCGGCCGGCAGCCGCCGCCCGCCCACCTCGCGCGCCTCGACGAGGTGGCGCCAGATCGCCCACGCCGGCGGGTAGAGGCGCAGCGACTCGCGCACCACCGCGGCCGTGTACGCGCGGTCGCCGCCCGCGATCCGCTCCTGCGCCGCCGCGTCGTGCGACAGCAGCGCGAACGTCCAGGCCAGCGCGTTCGCCGTGGTCTCGTGCCCGGCCAGCAGCAGGGTCAGCGCCTCGTCGCGGATCAGCCGGTCGGGCATGCCGGTGGCGAGCAGCAGGCTGAGCAGGTCGCGCCCGCCCGCCTCGGCGCGCCGCGCCTCGATCAACCCATGGATCACCGCATCGACCGCCGCGCTGTCCGCGCGCCACCGCCGGGTCGCCGGCAGCGGCAGCCGGTCCAGGAGGGTACCGCCGGGAAGGATCTCGCGGCGAAGAGCCCGCTGGTTGCGGTCGAGCGCGCGGCTGACCGTGGTCACCGCGGCGTCGCCGACGTCGGCGTCGAAGACCGTGCGCGCGACGATCGCGAGCGTCAGGGCGGTCATGTCGCGGTGCACGTCGCGCACCTCGCCGTCGCGCCACCCGTCGGCCGCCGCCCCGGCCAGCGCGGTGAACGTCTCCTCGTACCCGGCCACCGCCTCCCGGTGGAAGAGCGGCTGCACCAGGCGGCGCTGCTGGCGGTGGAGGCCGGGCGGGCTGGTCAGCAGGCCGTCGCCGAGCACCCGCTTGAGCGGCTCGCGGCCGTGGCGGCCGACGCCCTTCGCGTACTCCCGCTGGGTGCGGGTGAGCGCCTCCTGGATGGCGGCGGGCTCGCTGACCAGGTAGACACGGGCGCCGGGCAGCGGCAGCCGGGCCACGGTGCCGCGGCGCCGGGCCCGGTCGAGGAGCGCGAGTGGGTTCAGGCCACGGGGCGCTCGGGGTCCGTGATCCACTCGCTCCACGACCCCACATAGAGCGCGGCGTCCGCGCGGCCGGCCAGGTTGAGCGCGAGCACGGTGTGCGCGGCGGTCACCCCGGAGCCGCAGTACGCCCCGACGGGTGCCCCGTCGCCGACGCCCACCTCGGCGAACCGCGCCCGGAGGGCATCGGCGGCGCGCAACCGGCCGTCTGCCTCCGCATGCTCGGTGGTCGGGAGGTTGACCGCGCCGGGGATGTGGCCGGCGACCGGGTCGATCGGCTCGACCTCGCCCCGGTAGCGCGGCGCCGCCCGCACGTCGACGAGCACTCCCTCGGCGGCCAGCCGGCCGGCACCGGCCGCGTCGAGCACCGGCATGCCGCCCGGCCGCACGGTGAAGTCGCCCGGCTCGGGCTCGGGCGCCTCGGTGGTGACCGGCCCGCCGGCGGCCGCCCAGGCCGGAAAGCCGCCGTCGAGCACGCGCACCGCCTCGTGCCCCGCCCAGCGCAGCGTCCACCAGGCGCGCGCGGCGGGGAGGCCGTCGCCAAGGTCGTACACGACGACGGGGTGACCGGCACGCACGCCGGCGGCCCGCAGCGCGCGCTGGAGGTCGTCGGGGTCGGGCAGCGGGTGGCGCCCACCCTTTCCCGGCGGGCCGCAGAGATCGGCGTCGAGGTCGAGGAAGACGGCGCCCGGCAGGTGCCCGGCCGCGTAGTCGTCGCGGCCGGGCGGACCGGCCAGCCGCCAGCGCACGTCGAGGAGCGTCGGCATCGCCATCGTGCTCAGCTTGCTCAGCTGGCTCGCGAGCTGGGAGGGGTCCACGATAAAGTCTTCGCGTACGGCCACGCGGTCCAGTCAACCACCGCCGGGCTGCTACTGCGGGACAGGCCGCGCCGTCTCGCGGGGGTAGCATGTTCCCGGGAGGGCTGCGCCGTGAACGACTTGGTCGATACCACCGAGATGTACCTGAAGACCATCCTCGAGCTCGAAGAGGAGGGTGTTCCGCCGCTGCGCGCGCGCATCGCCGAGCGGCTGCACCAGAGCGGCCCCACCGTCAGCCAGACCGTCGCCCGCATGGAGCGCGACGGCCTGCTCACCGTCGAGGGCGACCGCCACCTGCACCTCACCGACTCGGGCCGCACCCACGCCGTCTCGGTCATGCGCAAGCACCGCCTGGCCGAGCTCCTCCTTGTCAACGTGATCGGCATGCCCTACGAAGATGCCCACGAGGAGGCCTGCCGGTGGGAGCACGTGATGAGCGACACCGTGGAAAAGAAGGTCTACGAGCTGCTCAACCGCCCCACCCGCTCTCCGTACGGCAACCCGATTCCCGGCCTCGACGCGCTGGGCAACGGCGCGACCCCGACCTCCGGCGGTGACGACGGCGGCGAGCGCAATCTCGCGTTTCCCGGCCTGACCGGCCAGGTCGTGGTGCGGCGCATCTGCGAGAGCGTGCAGACCGACGCCGACGTGCTCCGCCAGCTGCACGCGGCGGGCGTCGACCCGGGCGTGACGGTCACGGTCGCCCAGGAGCGCGACGGCGTCACCATCGACCGCTCCGGCGACAAGGTCCGCCTCCCCCGCGAGGTCGCCTCCCGCGTCTTCGTCGCCGCCCGCTAGCCCCGGCCCCAGCGGCCCGCCGCGCTCGCCGCCGCGGAAGACCCATTCCAAAGCCAAAGATGTGAGCTACCGCGACGTCCGTCGTGGTCCGGACCGTTGCTCCCGCGGCCTTACCCTTTCGCTGTTGGTCGCGGTTTAGGCCTCCGGCCGGAGCATCGGGGCCTTCGTCGCCCTGAGTGACCGCCGAGATGGTGCGACCGATCGACGCTGCGTTACAGGCGCGCATCCCCCGGACTGCGGGCCCGCCACGGCCTCAGCGGTCGGGCTTGGCCCGCGGAGGTGGCAGCGGAGGTCGGGGGTTTCGGCTCGCCCCGCGAGCCGCCGACCGCAGCGGTCTCCGGCGGGAGCGGCGGTCTGCAGCTGACGCGGACCCGGGAAGATATCTGCTTCTAAACGCTCGTCTGGTTGATTTCCTTGGCCAGGTCGACGAGCTTGGGGCCCAGCGCCTCGGCCGCCGACTTGGGCTCGCCGGGCGCGAAGGTGTAGCGGAGGACGATCAGGCGCGCGTCGGCGGTGAGCCAGCCGACCTCGACGCCCGGGCCGGCGCTGCCGCCGGCGCCGCGGATCTGGCGGTAGGCGGCCTTGCCCAGGCCCTTGACTGCGGCGCCGCCCTCGGGGATCAGCTCTTCCTTGAAGACCTCGGCGTCGGCCTGCGTCACCGTCACCGACAGCACGAGGTCGGGGCGGGCGGCTCCCATCGACTGCACCGCGCAGGTGTATGTCTTGTCGACCTTCTGCGCGGCCGCGATGTCGAACTTGACGCCCACGATCCGCTCGATCAGCACGTAGTCGAGGAGCTGGCACACGCCACCGGCGGCAGCGGCCGGGATGTCGGGCGCCACCGGGGGCGGCGCGGGCGGTGTGTCGGCCGACGCCTCGGCGCCGCAGCCGGCGAGGAGCAGCAGCAAGAGGCTGGCGCCGAAGCGTCGCGCACGGGTACGCACGGGTGTGGCCCTCCCGGTACCGGGTCGAAGTTCGTGGGCCACGATAGGGCCTCAGGCGGCGGCAGGAAAGCCCGGAAGGTGCGACACGATGTGTTTTGCGATCTCGAGGGAGCTCGTGGCCGCGGGCGAAGGGGCGTTGAGCACGTGTACCTGCCGCTCCCGCGCCACGATCAGGAAGTCGTCGACCAGCGAACCGTCCGGCGCGATCGCCTGCGCCCGCACGCCCGCCTCGGTGCGCACGAGGTCGCTCTCGCCCACCTCCGGCACGAGGCGGGCCAGGCTCTGCGCGAAGCGCCGCTTGGAGAGGGAGCGGCGCACCTCGGTCAGGCCGTAGCCCAGGTGGCGCCGGGCCAGCCGCCACAGTCCGGAGTAGACGGCGAAGTCGGCGATGTCGCGTGGGTTTATCTTGCGCCAGCTGTAGCCTTCGCGGGCGAGCGCGAGCACCGCGTTCGGTCCAGCGTGGACGGTGCCGTCGACCATGCGGGTCAGGTGTACGCCCAGAAACGGAAACTGCGGGTCGGGCACCGGGTAGATCAGCCCGCGCACCAGGTCGCGCCGCTCGGGGCGCAGCTCGTAGTACTCGCCGCGAAACGGGATGATGCGCGCGGGCGGGTCTACGCCGGCCAGCCGCGCCACCCGGTCGGCGTGCAGGCCGGCGCAGTTGACGAGCACGTCCGCGCGCACGTCACCCACCGTGGTCTCGATGATCTGGCGGTCGTCGCGTGCCACGATGCCGGTCACCTTGGCGCCGAAGCGCACCTCGGCGCCGGCCTTCTCGGCGAGCGCGGCCAGCGTCTCGCACACCGCGGCGAAGTCGGCGATGCCGGTCGAGGCCACGTGGAGGGCCTGGAGGCAGCTGACGTGCGGCTCGTACTCGGCGGCCTCCTCCTTGCCGATCAGCTTGACCGGAAGGCCGTTGGCCGCCGCCCGCTCGTGCAGCGCGCGCAGGCGCGGCAACTCCTCCTCGCCGGTGGCGACGATCAGCTTGCCGCACACCTCGTGGCGGATGCCGTGCTCGGCGCAGAACTCCACCATCGACCGCGAACCCGCCCGGCACAGGGTCGCCTTGAGGCTGCCCGGCTTGTAGTAGACGCCCGCGTGGATCACGCCGGAGTTGTGGCCGGTCTGGTGCGCGGCCGCCCGCTCCTCCTTCTCCAGCACGGTCACCTGCGCGCCCGGGAAATCCTGGGTGATCCGGTGGGCCACCGCCAGGCCCACGATCCCGGCCCCGACCACGACAAACTTCGCCATGGCCGGACAGTAGCGCGCCGGTTCGATCTACGGGCTGTCGGCGTACGGACAGTGGCGGCAGCCGCGGCCGCAGCATGTGCCGCGCTTGGCGAGGAAAGCGGCGGTGAGCACGAAGAGGCCGGTCTCCGGGTCGAGGTAACCCGCCTCGTCCGCGGCCACGGCGGCATCGTGGGCCGCGAGGATCTCGTCGCGCCGGGGGTGGTCGAGGGGCTCCACGCTCCGACCCTACGCGGCCGCCACCTCGTACTCGGCCTCGGCAGTCACCAGCACGGCCACCGCGCCCAGCAGCACCACCGTGCCGGCCACCGCCGCGGTGGAGAGCCGCTCCCCCAGCAGCACCACCGCGATCACGGTCGCCACCACCGGCTCCAGCAGCGCCACGACCGAGGCGGTGGCCGCGCGTATGTGGACCAGGCCGGCGAAGAAGAGGCCGTACGCGAGGGCGCTCGGCACCGCCCCGAGGAAGACGAGCCACCCGACCGTGCTCACCGAGTACACGCCGCCCAGCCCTTCCAGGAGCGCGAAGGGCAGCAGGCACACCCCACCGACCGCGAACCCGACGAGCGTGGTGTCGTAGGCCTGTCCGGCCGTGCCCCGGGCGCGCATGACGAGCGTGACCACCGCGTACCCGGCGGCGGAGAGGAGCGCGAGGCCGATGCCGAGCGCGGGGCGCGTGCCGGCACTGCCTGACCCGCCGGTCAGCAGCGCCAGGCCGGCGAGCGCGAGCGCGACCGCGGCCGCGCCGGCCCGGCCGAGGCGTTCGCCCATCGTGAACCGGGCGCCGAACGCGATCAGCACCGGACCGGCGCCCAGCGTGACGACGGTGCCGACGGCCAGCCCCACGTAGGCGACCGCGCCGTAGTACGCGGACTGGAAGACGGCCAGGCCCACGCCGACGGCGACGAGCGAGCCCCAGCCCTTGCGCGGCAGGGCGATGCGCCGCCGACGCACCGCCTGCACCACGCCCAGGATCGTGACGCCGATGACGAAGCGCCACCACGAAACGGCGATCGGGCCGAGCCCGCTGGTGCTGTAGAGGAGGGCCGCGACGGCCCCGGCCGTGCCCCAGGCGGTCGCGGCGACGGAAATGAACAGGAAACCACGTGCACGCATGCGAAAACTCCACTGTGGATGGTTGACGGGACCGCTTGGAATGCGGGCGGCAACCATCGACCGCCGGGGGAACCGGCGGGTGGTTCAGTGGAGGAGCCGCCCGCTAGCGGGCGGGAGGGGGAAGCACGCCGAGATGCACGCCGACAAACCTAGCCGGTACCCGGGAAAACGTCCCGGCAATTCCTGACACCGGCTGTCAGGCCCCGTCCCGATGGGAGACCAACTGGCACATGTACTTCACCCGCACCGCCTGAAACGCGTGATGGCCGCCCCGGGCGGGGCGGCCATCACGTCAGGGTCGTCAGCTGCAGCCGCTCGTGGAGCCGCAGCCCTCGCACACGTAGCAGCTGCCCGCCGGGCGCATCTTGGTGCCGCAGGTGAAGCAGAGCGGCGCGTCCGCCGCCTTGCCGATCACGGCCTCCAGCAGCTCGGTCGACGAGCCCACGTTGGGCGCGGGCTTGGCCGCGGCCACCTCGTCAGCAGCCGACGCCGGCGGCGGCACCGGGGCTGACACCGGGGCGGACTGGGCCATGCCGGCCAGGTCGAGCGTGCCCTCTGACTCGGCCGCGATCTGGGCGGCCCGCTCCTTGGCCGTGAAGATGCCCAGCTCGGCCCGGCGCTCGTACGGCAGGAAGTCGAGCGCCAGCCGCCGGAAGATGTAGTCCATCACCGACGCGGCCATGCGGATGTCCGGGTCGTCGGTCATGCCCGCCGGCTCGAAGCGCATGTTGGTGAACTTGCCGACGAACGTCTCCAGCGGCACCCCGTACTGCAGGCCGATGGAGATGGCCACCGAGAACGCGTCCATCACGCCGGCCAGCGTCGAGCCCTGCTTGGACATCTTGAGGAAGACCTCGCCGAGGCCGTCGTCCGGGTAGGACGAAGCGGTGAGGTAGCCCTCAGCCCCGCCGACCGAGAAGGAGACCGTCTCGGAGGGGCGCTTCTTCGGCAGCCGCTTGCGGATCGGGCGGTACTCGACGACCTTCTCCGGCTCCGCGGCCGCGACCTCCGACTTCTTGGAGGACGCCGACAGCGGCTGGCCGACCTTGCAGTTGTCGCGGTAGATGGCGAGCGCCTTGAGGCCGAGCTTCCAGCCCTCGTAGTAGATCTGCTCGACGTCTTCGACGGTGGCCGCCTCGGGCATGTTGACCGTCTTGGAGATGGCGCCGGAGATGAACGGCTGCACCGCCGCCATCATCCGCACGTGGCCCATCGGCGCGATCGAACGCTCGCCCATCGCGCAGTCGAAGACCGCGTAGTGCTCGCTCTTGAGGCCCGGCGCGTCGACCACGTGGCCGTGCTCGGAGATGTGCTCGACGATCGCCTCGACCTGCTCCTCCGGGTAGCCGAGGGAGCGGAGCGCGCGCGGGACCGTCTGGTTGACGATCTGCATCGAGCCGCCGCCGACCAGCTTCTTGAACTTGACCAGCGCCAGGTCGGGCTCCACACCGGTGGTGTCGCAGTCCATCATCAGGCCGATGGTGCCGGTGGGGGCGAGGACCGAGGCCTGCGAGTTACGCCAACCGTTTTTGTCGCCGATCTTGTTGCCCTGGGTCCACTGCTTGGTCGCCTCGCGCACGATCGCGGTGGCCGCCGGGTGCGACGGCTTGATCTCGTCGTTGGCGGCGGCGTGCTTGCGCATGACCCGCTTGTGCGGCTCGGCGTTGCGCGCGTAGCCCTCGTAGGCGCCCACCACGCCGGCCAGCTCGGCCGAACGGCGGTAGGCCGTGCCGGTCATCAGCGAGGTGATCGCGCCGGCGACCGAGCGGCCACCCTCGGAGTCGTAGGGCAGGCCGGAGGCCATCAGCAGCGCGCCGAGGTTGGCGTATCCGATGCCGAGCTGGCGGTAGGCGCGGGTGGTGACCCCGATCTTCTCGGTCGGGAAGTCGGCGAAGCAGATCGAGATGTCCATCGCGGTGATGACGAACTCCACCGACCGCACGAACTTCTCCACCTCGAAGCCGCCGTCGGCGCGCAGGAACTTCATGAGGTTGAGCGAGGCGAGGTTGCACGAGGAATTGTCCAGGTGCAGGTACTCCGAGCACGGGTTGGACGCGGTGATGCGGCCGGTCTCGGGGCAGGTGTGCCAGTCGTTGATCGTGTCGTCGTACTGCAGGCCGGGGTCGGCGCACTCCCACGCGGCCTGCGCGATCGAGCGGAACAGACCGTGCGCGTCGACCTTCTCCACCACGGAGCCGTCGAGGCGGGCCCGGAGCTCGAAGTCGCCCCGCTCGTCGACCGCGCGCATGAACTCGTCGGAGACGCGCACCGAGTTGTTGGCGTTTTGGTATTGCACGCTGACGATGTCGTGGCCGCCCAGGTCCATGTCGAAGCCGGCGTCGCGGAGCGCGCGGATCTTGTCTTCCTCGCGCGCCTTGGTCTGCACGAACTCCTCGATGTCGGGGTGGTCGACGTCGAGGATGACCATCTTGGCCGCGCGCCGCGTGGCGCCACCCGACTTGATGGTGCCGGCGCTCGCGTCGGCGCCACGCATGAAGCTGACCGGGCCGGACGCGGTGCCACCGCTGGAGAGCAGCTCCTTGGACGAACGGATGCGCGACAGGTTGACGCCGGAGCCGGACCCGCCCTTGAAGATCAGGCCCTCCTCCTTGTACCAGTCGAGGATCGAGTCCATCGAGTCGTCGACGGCGAGGATGAAGCACGCGCTGACCTGCTGCGGCGACGGCGTGCCCACGTTGAACCAGACCGGCGAGTTGAAGCTGAACACCTGGTGGAGCAGCATCCAGGTCAGCTCGTGCTCGAAGATCTCCGCGTCGCCCGGCGTGGCGAAGTAGCCGTGCTCCTCCCCCGCCGCCCGGTAGGTCTTCACCACCCGGTCGATGAGCTGCTTGAGCGACCACTCCCGCTGCGGCGTCCCGACCGCGCCGCGGAAGTACTTGGTCGTCACGATGTTTGCCGCGTTGACGCTCCAGAAGTCGGGGAACTCGACACCCCGCTGCTCGAAGTTGATGGAGCCGTCGCGCCAGTTGGTCATCACGACGTCGCGGCGCTCCCAGGCGACCTCGTCGTAGGGGTGGACGCCCTCGCTCGTCCACACCCGCTCGACCTTCAGCCCCCCGGCCGCGCTACGCGTCGCACGCCCTCTACCTGCGCTCACGCCTTCCCCCGACATAGTCACATGCCCCCTCGGAACCCCAAAACCTCAAAGATCAAAAACCCTAAAGCCCTTATTGGGTACGCCCGCCGGCCGGCTCTGGCACCGGACTGCGACTGCCGCTCTCCGCTCGACCCGCGCCCTCGCGGGCCGCGGCCGCCGCGCGGAGTGTCGCGATCTCCCGCTCGAAGTCGCCCAGCGACTCGAACGAGCGGTAGACGCTCGCGAACCGCAGGTAGGCCACCTCGTCCAGCTCGCGCAGCGGCCCCAGGATGGCCAGGCCCACGTCGTGGCTGGGGATCTCGGCGGCACCGCGCGCGCGGACGGTCTCCTCGACCTTTTGCGCGAGGAGCGCGATGGCGTCTTCGTCGACCGGCCGACCCTGACACGCCTTGCGCACGCCACCGATGATCTTCGTCCGGCTGAAGGGCTCGGTCACCCCACTCCGCTTGACCACGGCCAGCACCGCCTCCTCGACGGTCGTGAACCGCTTGCCACACTCGGGACACGCCCGGCGGCGGCGGATCAACTGGCCGTCGTCGGCCTCTCGCGAGTCGACGACCCGGGAGTCGGCGTGCCGACAATACGGACAGCGCATCGACACACCTCCCTTCAGCACCCCTGAGGCTAGGCCGCCCGTATGACAACTTTCGCGCACACTGATACCCAGCCGAGCGCCACGGCCTGTGGACACGGCTGTGTATGACGTGTGGGAAAGCTGTGTGGAGCCAAACCCAACCTGTGGATGACTTACACCCTTGTAACTACTACATCTAGGGGTTCGACGTTAGGCCAGCGGACGCGCTGACGCAAGCTCAACGTCGTTTCTGCCGCTAGGTTTCGTCGTGTTGTGGATCTCAGGCCCGGCCGCGGGCAGCCTCTTCCCCCGCTCAGGTCCCGCCAAACGGACGAGCGCTGGGGACGAGGGGGTCAGTTGGGGAGTTTCAACTGCTGGCCGGTGTAGATCGTGTAGCCGTCGAGCGAGTTGAGGCGGCGGATCTCTTCGATGACCGCCCTGCGGTCGCCCTTCAGATGGTGGCGCTCGGCTATCGACCAGAGGGTGTCGTCCTGCTGGACGACCGTCGTGGCAGCCGGGCCGGACGGGTCGGCGGCACGGGAGGCGGTGGCCGCCAGGATGACCGCGGCGGCGGCGAGCGACAGGAAGAGCGCGAACACCACGACTCGCCCTCGGCGGGTGAGCCGCAGCCGCGGCTTGGCCCCGCGGCGCGCGGCGCGCGTGCTTATCGCGGCCTGTGCGTCGATCGTGTGCATAGCGGCCCCCATCGATTGACCCGACCCCTGGGTCGAACGGCAGTTCGATCGAACGGACGTACGATGGTCTACCAGAACATCTGTGCGATGTCGAGGCCCGACACACGACACGCCGACACGCAGGTCGTACAGATGTTTGAAACTGGCCAATCTTGCCGATACGGTGAGTCCACCGATCCGGGGCACCGCGGCACTATCCCCACGAAAGACGCGGCCGGCCGGGGCTACGAGCGATATGTGAGCACCACCGTGCACCGCGAAGCACTACCGCGACAGCACCACCCGCGACCAGGGAGGACAGACCCGTGCCCACCGACGAGCGAGGCGGGCGGCCAGCGCCGACCCAGCAGAAGAGCGCCAAGGCCGCGGCGACGACGGCCGGCACGCGGCGGCGTAGCCCGGCCCGGTCCCGGAGCGCCGACGCGCCTCAGCTGCGCGCCGTCACGCCGGTGGTCAGCTCCTTCCCCGACCTTGTGACGGCCGACCTGACCGCGCGGCAGCGGCGGATCCTCGAGTTCATCCGCGACTGGGTGGAGCGCTACGGATACCCGCCGAGCGTGCGCGAGATCGGCGAGGCGGTCGGGCTTGTCTCCCCGTCGAGCGTGGCCTACCAGCTGAAGGAGCTGGAGCGAAAGGGCTTCCTGCGCCGCGACCCCAACCGTCCCCGCGCGGTCGACGTGCGGCCGCCGAGCGAGATGCTCGACGACGAGACCGCCCGCGCGGCGCGGCCCACCCCGGCATACGTGCCGATGCTGGGCCGCATCGCCGCCGGCGGCCCGATCCTGGCCGAGCAGGCCGTTGAAGACGTCTTCCCGCTGCCGCGCGAGCTGGTCGGCGAGGGCGAGGTCTTCATGCTCCAGGTCAAGGGCGACTCGATGGTCGAGGCGGCGATCTGCGACGGCGACTGGGTGGTCGTGCGCCAGCAGCCCACCGCCAACGCCGGCGAGATCGTGGCCGCGATGATCGAGGGCGAGGCGACCGTCAAGACCTACCGGCGGCGCGACGGGCACGTGTGGTTGATGCCGCAAAACCCGGCCTTCGACCCGATCCCCGGCGACGACGCCACGATCCTCGGCCGCGTCGTGGCCGTGCTCCGCCGCGTGAAGTAAGGCCTCAGGCTCAGTAGCCCTCGTCGGGCGGGTACATGCCGCCCTGTGGACGGCCGTAGACGCCGCCCGACGAGTAGGTGCCACCCACGATCGGTGGGCTCTCCTGCGGTGCGCGGCCCTGCCCGCCACCGCCGTAGACGTTGCCACCGCCTCCGCCACCGCCGCCGTACACCCCGCCGCCGCCTGAGCCGCCGTAGACGCCTCCGCCGCCGGACTTGGGGCGGGCCGAGCCGTACGTGGTGCCGGCGGGCTGGTAGTCGTCGTCGGGGCGGCCGGAGTGGTAGCCGTCGTCGTAGCCGCCCGGCCGGCGGTCCCAGCTCGCCTCGTCGTATCCGAAGCTCTTGTCGGCGGGGATCGGCGCCGCGGCGGCCACGCCCGCGGCACCCGGCACCGGCTGGCGGCCAAGGGTGGGGCCGGAGGGGTCGTCGCGCGGGCCGCCCTTGAGCGACTGCGGTGCGCCGCCGGCGCGGCGGCGGGCCCGCAGGATGCCGAAGACGCCCGCACCCACCATGATCGCGCCGAGCACGCCGAGCGCGCCCACCATGTAGGTGATGTCGCCGATCGTCAGGTCGTCGGTCCACGAACGCCCGCTGGCGCCGCTCGTGCCGCCCGGCACCTCCGCCGCCACCGTGTCTTTCGGCTTGCTCTGGGACGGCGTGTATCGCAGCATGTCGTTTTTCACGTCGTCGCCGAGACTGCCCAGGTCGGAGACGGTGACGAAGGTCTTGCCGTCGGCGCTGTAGGTGATCGCCTCGCCGAACTGGTCGCTGTCGAGCCCGGTCGCGCGCGGCTCGCCGGTCGTGAGCGCCTTGACCACGTCACCGCCGGCCACGTCGTATTCGAACGCGTCCGCGTACGTGCGCAGGACGACCCGGCTGCCGTCGGGCGAGCGGGCGGCGCCGGTGACCGTGAGCCGCCCCACCGCGCCGAACGGGTTGTCGGTCTCCGTCTTCGGCAGCGCGACCTCGCCCACCTTCTTGAGCGGGACGGGCGTGTCGTTATTGGCCTTGAGGGCGGCGGTCGGGCTGTAGAGCTCGGCCTTGCCGGCCGTCTTGGTGATGATGATCGGCGTGTTGTTGGCGCCGATCAGCAGTGCCTCGGCGTCGAACTGCTTACCGCCCGGGTAGGACACGCGGTGGAGCACCGGCCGCGAACCGCCGCCGATCGGCATGGTCCACAGGGCGACGCTGCTGCGCCGCTCGCTCGACTCGGGGTTGTCACCCGTATCGGCGATCCACAGCGTCTTGCCGTCGGGCGAGACCGCGAGGTCTTCGGTGTCGCGAGGGCCGGCGCCCGTGTACTGCACGCTTTTGGTGACGGCGCACTTGCCGTCGAGGTAGAAGACCCGCCTGCGGCTCGACGACTCACTGCTGTCGTTGATCGTGATGTATCCGCTGCTCGTGGCCACGAGCCCGGACAGCTCGTCGAGCTTGGGATCCTGGATGGTGCAGATCTTCTTGCCAGCCGCCAGAGCGGGCGCCGGGAAGGCGGCGAGCCCAGTGCCGACCAGGCCCAGCGCAACCACCACCGAGGACACCAAACGACGCATCAGATCAGTGTCGCACGGCGCGCGCATCCCGTGGGTAACGCTATGTTTCGTCACTCGGCGTGCACAAACGGCGCCAACTCCGCGGCGAGCGCCTGGTCGACCCGCACGTGCAACTCCGTGCCGCGGTCGGTGTGGCTGGCCGAGAGCACCTCACCACGTCGATGGATGCGGGATACGAGCTCGCCCCGCTCGTACGGCACGACGACCGTCAGCTCGACCGCGGGGACCGGCAGCCGCGCCTCGATGGCGGCGCGGAGGTCGTCGATGCCCCGCCCGGTGCGGGCGGAGACGAAGATCGCATCCGGCCAGGTGCGCTTGAGCCGCAGCAGCGTCTCCTCGTCGGCGGCGTCGACCTTGTTGACCGCCAGCAGCTCGGGCAGCGAGTCGGCGCCCACCTCGGCGAGCACCTCGCGCACCGCCCGCACCTGCTCCTCCGGATCGGGGTGCGCCCCGTCGACCACGTGCACGACGAGGTCGGCCTCGGCCACCTCCTCCAGCGTGGAGCGGAACGCCTCGACGATCTGGTGTGGCAGGTGGCGCACGAAGCCCACCGTGTCGGAGAGCGTGTAGACCCGCCCGTCGGGTGTCTCGGCCCGCCGCGTGGTCGGGTCGAGGGTGGCGAAGAGCGCGTCTTCGACCAGCACGCCCGCGCCGGTCAGCCGGTTGAGCAGGCTCGACTTGCCCGCGTTGGTGTACCCGGCGATGGCGATGGCGGGGATGGAGTTGCGGGCGCGGCTGGCGCGCATCGTGCGGCGCACCGTGCGCATGCCCTTGATCTCCCGGCGCAGCCGCGAGATGCGGGTGCGGATGCGGCGGCGGTCGGTCTCGAGCTTGGTCTCACCGGGGCCGCGCAGGCCCACGCCGCCGCCGGCGCCACCGCCCCGCCCGCTGCCACCGCTCTGCCGGGAAAGCGCCTCGCCCCAGCCGCGCAGGCGGGGCAGCAGGTATTCGAGCTGGGCCAGCTCGACCTGCGCCTTGCCCTCCTTGCTCTTGGCGTGCTGGGCGAAGATGTCGAGGATCAGGGCGGTGCGGTCGATCACCTTGACCTTGGTGCGCTGCTCCAGGTTGCGCAGCTGCGACGGGGAGAGCTCGCCGTCGCAGATCACCGTGTCGGCCCCGCTCGACCGCACGACGTCGCCCAGCTCGTCGACCTTGCCGCGCCCGACGTACGTAGCCGGGTCGGGCCGCCCGCGGCGCTGGATCACCCCTTCGAGCACCTGCGAGCCGGCGGTCTCGGCGAGCGCGGCGAGCTCGGTGAGCGAGTTTTCCGCGTCGGTGACCGTGCCCTCGGTCCACACGCCGACGAGCACCACGCGCTCGAGTCGCAGCTGCCGGTACTCCACCTCGGTGACGTCGGCGAGCTCGGTCGACAGGCCGGCCACCCGGCGCAGTGCGTTGCGGTCCTCAAGCTCCAGCTCGCCCGTCGTGGCGTCTTCGCTCATGAGAACGACGTCCTGCAAGCTGGTCTCCCTGGTGAGTGTCCGTTTGGTCCGGCCTTCCATGGTGTCACGAGCCTCGCTCCAACGCACCTGTGTTAAGTACCCAGTCGACGCCGGAGTACAAATGGCCTTACCCGTTCAAAGTCGAAGGGATCGCTGTGCCGACCACCCGCCTGCCGAGCGCCGGCTTCTCCATCACCATCCGGGTGAGCGTCACCGCCGACGCGTCGGCGATCGGGCGGCTGACCATGTGCGTCGGCGAGGCCGGCGCGGTCGTCACCGCCCTCGACGTGGTCGACTCCGACCACGTGCGGGTGATCGTCGACATCACCTGTGACACCGCCGACTCGAGCCACGCCGACCAGGTGGTCAAGGCGCTCGAGGTGCTGCCCGGCGTCGAGGTGCACAAGGTCTCCGACCGCACGTTCCTGCTCCATCTGGGCGGCAAGATCGAGGTCAACTCGAAGGTCGCCCTCCGCAACCGCGACGAGCTGTCCCGCGCGTACACGCCGGGCGTTGCCCGCGTCTGCCTCGCCATCGCCGAAAACCCGGCCGACGCCCGCCGCCTCACGATCAAGCGCAACACCGTGGCGGTCGTCACCGACGGCACCGCCGTGCTCGGCCTGGGCAACATCGGCCCGGCCGCCGCGCTGCCGGTGATGGAGGGCAAGGCGGCGCTCTTCAAGCGCTTCGGCGGCGTCGACGCCTGGCCGGTCGTGCTCGACACCCAGGACACCGACGAGATCGTGCGCATCGTGAAGGCGATCGCCCCGGCGTACGGCGGCATCAACCTCGAGGACATCGCCGCGCCGCGGTGCTTCGAGATCGAGGAGCGGCTGCGGCAGGAGCTGGACATCCCGGTCTTCCACGACGACCAGCACGGCACCGCCATCTGCGTGCTGGCCGCGCTCACCAACGCGCTGCGCGTCGTGGGCAAGCGCCTCGAAGACGTGCGGGTGGTCGTCTCCGGGGCCGGGGCGGCGGGCACCGCCATCATGAAGCTCCTGCTCCGCCAGGGTGTGGGCGACATCATCGCGTACGACCGGATGGGCGCCCTCCACCGCGGCCTCGCGGGGCTCGGGCCGGCTCACCAGTGGCTTGCCGAGCACACCAACTCCGGCGGGTACGCGGGCGACCTGCCGGGCGCGATCCGGGGCGCGGACGTGTTCATCGGCGTGAGCGCGCCCAACCTGCTGACCGGCGACGACATCGCGACGATGGCGCCGAACTCGATCGTGTTCGCGCTCGCCAACCCCGACCCCGAGGTCGACCCGCGCGAGGCCCGCAAGCACGCGGCGATCGTGGCCACCGGCCGCTCCGACCAGCCCAACCAGATCAACAACGTGCTGGCCTTCCCCGGCGTCTTCCGCGGCATGCTCGACGCGCACGCCGAGGAGTTCACGGAGGAGATGGCGCTGGCGGCGGCACGGGCGATCGCCGACGTGGTGGGCGAGGAGAAGATCAACCCCAGCGTGATCGTGCCCAGCGTCTTCGACTCCCGCGTCGCGCCAGCGGTGGCGGCGGCGGTGCGTGACGCCGCCCGCCCCTCACCCTCCTGATCAAAGGGGGCGCCCTAGGCTAGTGTCCCGTGATTGCGATCGCCTTATCCTTGCGTTTGCAGCGGGCACCGCGTTTTCGCAGGTCAGACGCCCGAACGCGTGCAAGGTCGAATAAACCGATCAGCATCACGCAACACTAGGCCGACGGGCACTGGTTGGACGACTTGCGCTTGGCTATCGCGGCGTCGGCGCCGCTGGCGTACTCGACCAGGGTGTCGCTCGCGGGCTCGTACTGCCACTTGCCGCCCGCCTGGCGTAGTGCGCTGTGCCCAACCTTGTCGCCCTGGCGCCAGGTCAGCTCGACGAGCTCCATGCTCACCGGGCGCACGTCCTGAAGCTCGATCTTCTGGCCCTTCTGGACGGGGCAGGTCTTGTTGACCTTCTCGAAGTCCTTCTGACCGACCTGCTTCTTGGCCGACTCGGTCCACAGGCCCCAGGCGTCCGCCCAGTTGCCGTCGGCCAGCAGCGTGAACTGCTTGTTGGCCACGTCGAGCGCCTCCTGGACGTTCGGGCCGTTGGGGACCGGCGTGCCCTCCACCGGGGCCGGCGCGGACGCGGACGGGACGCCGCCGGGCGGGCCCGCGTTGTCGCCCTGCGGGCCGTTGCAGCCGGTGGCGAACGCCAGCACAGCGACACCGAGCAGCACACCGCTGGTCCAGCGCATCGGTCGACCTCCGAGATTGATCGCAGTCAGTGGGAGCGTTCCCAAGCGTGCAGTCTGACACCTCGACCAACATCGATCAAGAGGTCAGATCGAAAGCTCCCCCGACGCCACGATCACGGCCGGCCCGGCCAGGTGGGACTCGGCGCCGTCGAAGGTGACCGCCAGCCGGCCACCCGGGACGTCGACCGTCACCGCGCCGGTGTCGTGCCCGGCGTTGGCCAGTGCCACGGCCGCCACGGCGACCGCGCCGGTGCCGCACGAGAGGGTCTCGCCCGAGCCGCGCTCGTACACCCGCATGCGCACGTGCAGGTCGCCGACCGGCGTGAAGAACTCGACGTTGACCCCGGAGGGATAGAACTCGGCGTCGTATCTCGGCGCGACGCACAGGTCGATCCCGTCCAGGGACACCGACTCGGGCAGCGCGCACACAAGGTGAGGGTTGCCGCAGTCGACCGCCACGCCGGGCAGTTGCATGGCGCCGACCCGGGCGCTGCTCTCCCCGTACACCTTGGGGAGGCCCATGCCGACGCTGATGGTCTCGTCACCGATGACCGCGCGCACGACGCCGGCCCGGGTCTCGAAGGGCACCGTGCCGGCCGCCAGGCCGGCGGTGGCGAGGTAGCGGGCGAAGACGCGCGCGCCGTTGCCGCACATCTCGGCGAGCGAACCGTCCGAGTTCCAGTAGTCCATGAACCACTCGACGCCGGACAGTGACGAACGCGCCACGCGCAGCACGCCGTCGCCGCCGATGCCGCGCCGCCGGTCGCACACCGCGGCCACGAACTCGGCCGTGAGCTCGGGCGTGCCCTCCGGCAGGATGACGAAGTCGTTGCCGGTGCCATGGCCCTTCAGGAATCGCACGCCACCCATCATCCCGCAATCTCCAACGCGGCCTCGACCAGATCCGGGCGGGCGGCGTCCAGCCAGGCGATGCGGGGGTCGCGGCGAAACCACGTGCGCTGCCGCCGCACGAAGCGGCGGGTGGCCCGCACGGTCTCGTCGCGGGCCTCTTCGAGCGAGAGGTCGCCGGCGAGGTGGGCGAGCACCTGCTGGTAGCCGAGCGCCCGGCTGGCGGTCCGGCCCTCGCGCAGACCGCGGGAGGCCAGCGCCGCGGTTTCCGCCACCAGCCCCGCCGCGAACATCACGTCGACCCGATCCGAGACCCGCGACGCCAGGTCGGCCCGGTCGACGCCGATCTGGACCGCGTCGTAGTACGGCTTTGGGTCGGGCAGCGAGGCGGTGAACGGCGCCCCGGTCAGCTCGATCACCTCGAGCGCCCGCACGATGCGCCGCCCGTTGGTGGGCAGGATCTTGGCGGCCGCGGCGGGGTCGGCGGCGCGCAGCCGCTCGTACAGCGGGGCCGGGCCCTCGGCGGCGAGCGACGCTTCGAGCGACGCCCGCAGCTCGGCGTCGGTGCCGGGAAACTCGAACTCCTCCAGCACCGCCCGCACGTACAGCCCTGAGCCGCCCACCAGGATCGGCATCCGGCCGCGCGCCCGCACGTCGTCGACGGCCGCTCGGGCCACCCGCTGGTACGCGGCGACGCTCGCCGGCTCGGTGACGTCCCAGATGTCCAGCACGTGGTGCGGCACGCCCTCGCGCTCGGCCGGCGTGAGCTTGGCGGTGCCGATGTCCATCCCGCGGTAGAGCTGCATGGAGTCGGCGTTGACCACCTCGCCGCCGAGCGCGTGGGCGAGCGCGATGCCGAGCGCCGACTTGCCCGCGGCGGTCGGCCCCACGACGGCGATCACGTTCACGGTGTTCGCTCCCACGACGCGACGAAGTAGGCCACACCGTAGGGCGCTGCCGCGTAGTCGAGGCGCGCCCGCCACGTGCCGCCCGCCGCGGCCGCCGCGAGCACCTGCCACGGCGCGCGCCCGGCCACCATCAGCTCCGCGGAGAGCACCGGGTCGAGGCCGCGCAGGGCGTCCAGGTCCGCGGTAGCCAGGGCCCGTTCGATCGATGCGTCGTACGGGAGGGCGCGCGGGTCGTCGTATCCCGGCGCGCCGGTGCCGCGGCAGGCCGAGCCGTCGCCCAGCACGAGGAGCGCCCAGGGCTCGTCCGAGCCGAGGTCGTCGGCGAACGCGGCGCACTCCTCGACAGGTGCGGTCTCCGCGATCGTGGCGAATCTACGGATGACCGACGGAACCGGCACGAACGCCCGATTGATCAGCCAGGCGCCAACCGAAAGGCTGAGCGGCAACGAGGGCGGCTCACCCGGAGGCTCGGGCAGGCCCCATCGGGAAAACGAGACCCGCACCGGAAAGCTATAGTCCATCGTCGATGAGTAAGTACCCAGGACCACCAGCGAACGGGCGCCGGAAGCGGCGAGCCGCCGCACCGCCGTGTCACAGGCGGCGCGCAGCGGATCAAGCTCGGGGGCCGCGCCGCTGGCGACCTCCGGGACGATCATGGGTGGATGCGGACAGACCGCTGCGGCGACCAATGGCACGGTCACACGGTAGCGGCGACCTAACTATGTCGTGCGCAAGCCAACCAAGGACACCGTATGGTCACGGTCAACGTTTAGCGCTCGACGCGGACCGGGTGGGACCTGTGACAATGCCGGGAGATACTTCGCTGCAAACATACTGCGCTGTGGCGGTAGCCGCCGGGTAACCCCCGCCCGACGGTGCCGGGAGAACGAGGATGGGCACATGAGCGACTGGACCGCCTTCGGTCGAGTGGACGCCGACGGCACGGTGTACGTCAAGACGGCAGAGGGCGAGCGAGTGGTCGGGTCGTGGCAGGCCGGGCCGCCAGAGGAGGGATTGGCCCACTTCGCCCGGAGGTTCGCCGACAAGGTCACCGAGGTCAATCTGGTCGAAGCCCGTCTCAACTCGGGCGCCGCCGACGCGGCCCACTCGCTGGCGAGCGTCCGGCGGATCCGCACCGAGCTGGCCGAGGCACACGTGGTCGGCGACATCGACGGCCTGTGCGCGCGGCTCGACAAGCTCGCGAGCCTGGCCGAGCAGAAGGCCGGCGAGGCCCGCGCCGCCCGCGACGCCGCCCGCGCCGAGGCGCTGGCCCGCAAGACCTCCCTCGTCGAAGAGGCGGAAAAGCTCGCCGCCGAGTCCACCGGCTGGAAGACGGCCGGCGACCGGCTCAAGGAGATCCTCGACGAGTGGAAGACGATCCGCGGCGTCGACAAGAAGACCGACGGCGAGCTGTGGAAGCGGTTCGCGGCGGCGCGTGACTCGTTCACCCGGCGGCGGGGGGCCCATTTCGCCACGCTCGACGCGCAGCGCAAGCAGGCGCAGGGCGCCAAGGAGGCCCTCGTCGTCGAGGCCGAGACGCTGGCCGAGTCGACCGACTGGGCGCCGACGGCCGCCCGCCTCAAAGACCTCATGTCCCAGTGGAAGGCCGCGCCGCGCGCCTCGAAGGAGGCCGAGCAGCGGCTGTGGGAGAGGTTCCGGGCCGCGCAGGACGCGTTCTTCACCCGGCGCAGCGAGGTCTTCTCGGCCCGCGACGCCGAGCAGCGCGGAAACCTCGACCGCAAGCAGGAGCTGCTGGCCCAGGCGGAGGCGATCGACGTCGACGCCGACCCGCGGGCCGCGCAGGCCAAGCTCCGCGAGATCCAGGGCCAGTGGCACGACGCCGGCCGGGTGCCCCGCGAGGCGGCCGCCGGTCTCGACCGCCGGCTGCGCGCGGTCGACGACAAGGTCCGCCAGGCGATGGAGTCGGCCTGGCGGCGCACCGAGCCGTCCGCCAACCCGCTGCTCGCCCAGATGCGCGAGCAGGTGGCCGAGGCCGAGGCCCGGCTCAACAGGGCGCGCACGGCGGGCGACGCCAAGCGCATCCGCGAGGCGGAAAAGGCCCTGGAGTCAAAGCGCCAGTTTCTCAAGCTGGCCGAGCAGACCAGCTAGGGCCTGTTTTGGGCTACCGCGACGCCCGTCGTGGTCCAGACCGAATCCCACTCACCCTGAGTTGAGTTCTCAAAGGAATTTCCCGGGCCGCGTCAGTCGCTGACCGCTGCTCCCGCCGGAGACCGCGGGGGCCGGCGGCTCGCCAGGGCTCGCCGAAACCCCCGGCCCCCGCTGCCACCTCCGTGCACCAAGCCCCACCCACCCGCCGCTGGTCGCGCACGAAAGCATCCCCGCGCGCACAGGCACGGCCAGCCCTTCGGGCCGGCGTAGCCGGCCGGGGTGAGAATGCCAGACACGGACGGTGAGGCCGCGGGAGCAACGGTCCGGACCACGACGGACATCGCGGTAGCCCAAATCTCTTGTCTGGCAAGGGTTTTCGCCGCCACGCAACCCGAGGGTTACCCCTACTCCGAAACCTCTCTAAGCGCGCTGGTTTACCGGGACGCGCTGGCTGCCCACGGGTGGCGGCGCGTCCGGCGCCGGCTCGCGGTCCATGCCCAGCACGCCCATCGCGCAGTCGAGCAGCGTCTGCCGGAGCACGACCGGCGAGACCTCGGCGACCGTGACGACCGACGACACCGCGCCGCCGAGCACCTCGGCCGCGGCGACCGCCCTGATCCGGTCGACGTCGGTCGGGTGCGGGCCCGCCAGCCAGGTGTGCAGCTGGGTGGCCACCTGCATCATCTCCTGCAGGATCGGCTTGACCGAGGCGAGCGCCGGGGTGTCGCGCATGACGATGCCGCACGCGTCGCGGTGGCGGATCATCGTGTCGATCATGCGGCCAAGGGCCACCCGCACGGTCGGCGGCGCGTAGGGCTCGCGCTCGGCCGCGTCAACCTCGCGGCGCCACTCGTCGACCAGCGGCTGGATGAGCGCCAACAGCAGCGCCTGCTTGGACGGGTAGTGGTAGTAGAGCGAGGCCTTGGTCATGCCGACCCGCTCGGCAATCTCGCGAAGGCTGGTCCGCTCGTAGCCTTGGGCGGCGAAGAGCTCCATCGCCACGGCACGGATCCGGGCCTTGGTGTCATCTGCGACCACGGGTCGTGCACCTCCTAAACGCGCGCCGATCGTACCCAGCAACAGGCGCGTTACGCACTCTCAGCTAGCTCTCAGCGCGCCTCCCGCATCATCTTGGTGCGAGCTTGGTCATACGCGCGAAAAGTCCTTGCCGTACGCTCAGATCTTATCTACCGTGCGGCAGGTAGACATCTACTTGCCGGACGGTAAGGACCGAACGGCTGACTGAGGGGGAGTCATGTTCGAACGGTTGGGGCGCTTCGTCGTCTACAACCCGTGGAAGGTCATCCTCGCCTGGGTGGTGGCGGCGGTGGGCATCGCCGTGTTCGCACCGACGCTGGCCGACGTGACCACGAGCGACCAGGCAAACTTCCTGCCCAACAGCTACGAGTCGGTCAAGGCTCAGGAGCTGGCGGAGGAGCGGTTCGCGCAGTCCAATGACTCCACGGCCACCGTCGTCGTGCGCCGCACCGACAACCAGCCCCTGACCGAGGCCAACCAGGCCAAGGTCGGCGAGCTGGCCGAGGCGGTGCGGTCAGCCGAGATCGAAAAGGTCACCGGCGTGGCGACCGGCCCCGAGGCGGTCTCCCCCAACAAGCAGGTCCAGCTGATCAGCATCGGCATCCAAGGCCTGCCCGACGACGAGAAGGTGCTCGACTCCGTCCAGCGGATCCGCGACACGGTCAAGCCGATGGTGGCCGGCAGCCCGCTCACGCTGGCGGTGACCGGTGACGTCGCGATGCAGCTGGACAACCAGGACGCCTTCGAAAACGCGCTCACGATCGTCGGTATCGCCACGGTCGTGCTCATCATCGTGCTGCTGCTGCTGATCTACCGGAGCCCGGTCGCGGCATTCCTGCCGATCGTCACGGTCGGCATCGTGAGCGCCATCTCCCCCGGCCTCATCGCGCTCGTCGCCAAGGCCACCGACCTGCAGGTCGACCAGTCACTCCAGATCATCCTGACGATCGTGCTCTTCGGCGTCGGCACCGACTACATCCTCTTCCTGCTCTTCCGCTACCGCGAGCGGCTGCGCGCCGGCGACAGCAGCAAGGACGCCCTGGTCAGCGCCGTTGCCCGGGTCGGCGAAGTGATCGCCTCGGCGGCGGCGGCGATCATCATCGCGTTCATGGCGCTGCTGCTGGCCATCTTCGGCGCGTTCCGGAGCCTCGGTCCCGGCCTCTCCATCGCGGTCGCGGTGATGGCGCTGGCCGCGGTCACGCTCATCCCCGCGGTGGTGTCGCTGCTCGGGCCGCGCGTCTTCTGGCCGTCCAAGTCGTGGCAGAAGGTGCCGCGGGGCAGCGTCTTCCAGGGCATCGGCAAGTTCGTCGGCCGCCGCCCGGCGGTTGTCGCGGTCGTCTCCGGCCTCTTCATGGTGGGTCTCGCGCTCGGCTCGCTCGGCATGGCCACCGACTACGACCAGACCGCCCAGCTGCCCGAAGACACCGAGTCGTCGCAGGGCTTCCGGGACTTGCAGACCGGCTTCCCGGCCGGCGCGCTCAACCCCACCACGGTGTACGTGCGCAGCGACGGCGGGCGCCTCGACCAGGCGGCGATGGATCAGTACGCGGCCAAGCTCAAGGAGGTGCCCGGCGTCGGCGGCATCATGCCCGCGCCGGGAGGCGCGCAGGCACTGCTGAGCCAGGACGGCACGGCCGCGCAGATCAACCTGCTGCTCGCCAACAGCCCGTACTCCAACGAGGCGCTCGACCTCGCCGGCGGCGACCTGCGCGACGCGGCCCACGCGGACGCGCCGTCCGGCACCACCGCGTACGTGGGCGGCGCGAGCTCGATCTTCGCGGACGTCCGCGACGCCAACACCCGCGACCTGTGGGTCATCTTCCCGGTGGCGGGCGCGCTGATCGCGATCATCCTGGCCCTGCTGCTGCGGGCCCTTGTCGCGCCGATCTACCTGATGCTGGCCGTGGTGCTCGGCTTCTTCAGCACGCTCGGCGCGACGGTGCTCGTCTTCCAGGGCATCGGTCCCCGGCCCGGCCTGTCGTTCATGCTCCCCACGATCCTGTACCTCTTCGTGGTGGCCATCGGCACCGACTACAACATCCTGATGATCGCGCGACTCCGCGAGGAGGCGAGACTCGGCAACGACCCACGCACGTCCGCCGACCTCGCCGTCGAGCACGGCGGCCCCTCGGTCGCCTCGGCGGGCCTCATCCTGGCCGGCACGTTCGCCTCGATGATGCTGGCCGGCATCGCGTTCCTGAGCGAGATGGGCTTCGCGGTCTCGATCGGAATCGCGATCTCCGCATTCGTGATGTCGATGTTCCTGGTGCCAAGCATCACCGCGCTGCTCGGCCACGCCGCCTGGTGGCCCGGCCACGGCGACGCGCCCGGCGGCCACGGCCAGCCAGCACCCGAGCGCGAGCCGGTCGCGGCCGGCACGCACTAACTGTTCCTCCTCCCAATGGTGAGGGCTCCCCGACGGCGGGTCGGGGAGCCCTCACCCCTTTTGGCAGACATATGTCCCGGTCCGCGTCAGCCGCTGACCGCCGCTCCCGCCGGAGACCGCTACGGCCGGCGGCTCGCAGGGCTCGCCGAGATCCCCGGCCTCCGCTGCCACGTCCACGGTGCAAGACCAGACCGCGCGGCCAGCGGCGGACGGGTGAGACGCGGGAGCAGCGGTCTGGATATTCGGGCCGGTGTTGCTGCGGCCTGATCCGTCCATTGTTGGTTGCGGTCAGCCCGTTTGGCCTCCGGCCCGGGAGCGCTCCGGACCATCCGGGTGGCACAGGCGAGCGGGGTGTGCGCGCTGCCCGGCGTTTTGTCCACATTGTCTGGTGCCGGCGCGGCGTCGGGAAGATCGTCGCGGAATTTCGTTGCCCTGAGTGACCGCGGTGGTGGGGTGAGCGGCGCCAAGGTTCGGATCTTGGCGAGTTCGGGTTGCTATTTCAACCCTAAGTTTCCAAGATCGGGAAGCCGCCACCCTCAGCCGGTGACACTGTGTCACATAGCTGCGCGCGGGCGGGTGCGCTTCCTCGCCTCGGCCGTGGGCACCGTTTGACGAGGACATTCACAGGCATCAGAATGGCCGTTGGAGCCAGGGCAACGTTCTTTCCTCGACGCTGCATTCTTCTGGATGGAGAACCCTGGCAATGTCCCGCAGAGCGCTCGCGAGCGCCCTCGCCGTCGCCACCACCGCCGCCGCTGGTTTTCTGGTCGCCATCGCCATGGCGCCGGCCGCGCACGCGGCGGGCACCGGCACCGGATACCTGCGCACCAGCGGCAACAAGATTGTCGACAGCACGGGCGCGACCGTTCGGCTGACCGGTATCAACTGGTTCGGCATGGAGACAGACAACAAGACGTTCCACGGCCTGTGGTCCAGCAACCCCTGGCGCAACCAGATCGACAAGATGGCCAGCCTGGGCTACAACACGCTGCGCATCCCCTACTCGAACGACGCCCTCAAGTCGGGCGCGGTCGCGACCGGGATCAACGACTTCATCAACCCCGACCTCGTCGGCAACTCGCCGTTGCAGATCCTCGACAAGGTCATCAACTACGCCGGCACCAAGGGCATGCGGGTGATCCTCGACCGGCACCGCCCCACGGCGGCCGGGCAGTCCGCGCTCTGGTACACGGACACGGTCTCCGAGGCCACGATGATCGCTGACTGGCGGATGCTGGCGCAGCGGTACGCGGGCAACACCACCGTGATCGGCGCCGACCTGCACAACGAGCCGCACGCCACCGGCACCAACCCCAATGCCACGGGAGCGTGCTGGGGTTGCGACGTGCAGGCCCGCGACTGGCGGCTGGCCGCCGAGCGGGTCGGCAACGCGATCCTCGGCACCCAGCCCAACTGGCTGATCTTCGTCGAGGGCGTGAGCTGCCCGAGCGGCGGCGAGTCGAACATCTGGGACGGCGACCCCAGCAACGACGAGGACTGCGGCTGGTGGGGTGGCAACCTCACCAAGGCCGGCCAGTTCCCGGTGCGGCTGAGCGTGGCCAACCGGCTCGTCTACTCGCCGCACGAGTACGCGATCTCGGTGTACCACCAGAAGTGGTTCGACGACCCCTCGTACCCGGCGAACATGCCGGCGATCTGGGACAAGTACTGGGGCTACATCTACAAGCAGAACATCGCGCCGATCATGATGGGCGAGTTCGGCAGCACGCTGGCCGACCCGAAGGACAAGGTGTGGCTGCAGGAGCTGATGCGCTACACCGGCACCGGCGTCAACGGCATGTCGTTCACGTACTGGTCGTGGAACCCGAACTCGGGTGACACCGGCGGCATCGCGCTCGACGACTGGACCAACATCAACACGGAGAAGCAGGCGATCCTGCAGCCCTACCTGATCGCACCGGTCGGCGGCGGCAACCCAACCACCGGCGGTCCGACAAGTGGCGGACCCACGGGCGGCACCACCACCGGCCCGCCGCCCACCACCAACGGGCCGCTCGGCTGCCAGGTGACATACCAGCAGACGAACGCGTGGCAGGGCGGCTTCCAGGGCAACGTGACCGTGCGAAACGGTAGCGGCAGCGCGGTCAACCCGTGGAGCGTCGTCTGGACCTGGCCGTCCGGCGTGACGCTCGGCAGCGGCTGGAACGCCACGGTCACCCAGAGCGGCACGACCGTGACCGCGGCGGCACCGACCTGGAGCCCGTCGCTGCCGGCCGGCAGCTCGGTGACGATCGGCTTCACCGCCAACGGCACCGCCAGCCCACCCTCGAACGTGCGCCTCAACGGCGCCGCCTGCACACCTACGGCATAGCGCAACGAACCAGGGCGCCACTCATTGGCGGTCTTGAGTGGCGCCCTGGTTCATGCTTTCATGGGAAAACGCTTACCCCCGGGCTGGAAGCGCCGAGTCGGACGTCGTGGGCGATTGGGCAGCGCCCCCACCACAAAGCCCAGGAGACACCATGTTCGATACACGGCGCCGCATCGCGCTGTGCACCGCCGCCACGGCGGCCGCCGCGCTCTCCGCGGCGGGCGTCGTCATCGCCGCCACCGGAGCCCAGGCCGCGGCCGGATGCCGGGTCGGATACACCGTCAGCAACCAGTGGCAGGGCGGCTTCGGCGCCAACGTCACCGTCACCAACCTCGGCGACCCGATCACCAGCTGGACGCTCACCTGGTCGTACTCCGCCGGCCAGACCGTCACCCAGGCGTGGAACGCCACCGTGACGCAGAGCGGCAGCCAGGTGACCGCCAGCAACGTCAGCTACAACGGCAGCCTCGCCACCAACGCCAGCACCAGCTTCGGCTTCAACGGTTCGTGGAACAACAGCAGCAACCCGGCACCGACCAACTTCGCGGTCAACGGCACGGCCTGCACGGGCAGCGCCACCCCGACGACGCCGGGCACCTCCCCCACCACCGGCGCGCCGCCGACGCAACCGCCGGGCGGCAGCGGCGTCGGGCTGGTCGGCTGGGCCACCCAGAACGGCGGCACCACCGGCGGCGGCAACGCGGCCACCACGACCGTCAACTCGGCCTCCGCGCTCACCTCGGCGCTCGGGTCGACCAGCGCGTCGGTCATCCGCGTCTCCGGCACGATCTCGTGCTCGGGCATGCTGCGGGTCCGTTCCAACAAGACCATCATCGGGAACGCGGGCGCGACGATCGCCGGCTGCGGCTTCAACATCAGCGCCGACCGCAACGTCGTCATCCGCAACCTGAGCTTCCGCGACTGGAACGACGACGCGATCAACGTGCAGGAGTCGGCCACCAACATCTGGATCGACCACAACAGCTTCACCAACGGGTACGACGGCGCGATCGACATCAAGCGCGGCTCCGACTTCGTCACCGTGTCGTGGAACCGGATCTACGGCCACGACAAGTCGATGCTGCTGGGCCACAGCGACGACAACGCCGGCCAGGACGTGGGGCACCTGCGCGTCACGTACCACCACAACTGGTTCGACGGCAGCAACCAGCGTCACCCGCGCGTGCGCTTCGGCAACCCGGTGCACGTGTACAACAACTTCTACAGCAACGTCGGCGGCTACGGCGTCGCGTCCACGATGAACGCGGGCGTACTCGTCGAGGGCAACTACTTCGAGAACACCGACGACCCGTTCCACCTCGGTGAGGGCGACTCGGGGCCCGGCTCGCTGGTGGCCCGCAACAACTTCTTCGCCAACTCGGGCTCGGGCCAGACCGGCGGCAGCGTGGCCGGCATCCCGTACTCGTACTCGATGGACTCCGCCAGCGCGGTCAAGAACCTTGTCTCCCAAGGCGCCGGCGCCGGCCGGATCAGCATCTAATTAGGACGGACGGACAGCGGGCATCCCGAGCAGCACGCCCGGCGTGCGGGGTGCCCGCCCCGACGCCCACGCGTCGCCGGCCCGGGTGCGCCGGTGGTGCAGCGGGGCACCGTCGGCGTTGAGGTGGTGCGGCGCCGCGTAGGTGACGACCGTGTGCACGATGTCGCCCGGCCTCGGCTCCAGGCCGCCGGTGGCGCTGTGCTGGTCGCTCGCTCCGGCTGGCGCCGTCGCGAAGTGCACAAGCCGGCCGTCGCGGGCCCGGCCGGACATGCGGCCGGTGCGCTCGTCCTTGCGCCCCTCGCCCACGGCCACGAGCACCTCGACGGTCTCCCCGACCAGCGCCTTGTTTTCCGCCCAGGTGACCTCTTCGACGACCGCCATCAGCCGCTGGTAACGCTCCTGCACCACCTGCTTGGGCAGCTGGTCGGGCATCGTCGCGGCGGGTGTGCCCGGACGCTTGGAGTACTGGAACGTGAACGCGCCGGCGAACCGGGCCGCGCGCACGACGTCGAGTGTCTGGGCGAAGTCTTCCTCGGTCTCGCCGGGGAAACCCACGATGATGTCGGTGGTGATGGCCGCGTCGGGCATGGCCGCGCGGACCTTCTCGATGATGCCGAGGTACTTCTCCGCCCGGTAGGACCGGCGCATCGCCTTGAGCACCGCGTCGGAGCCGGACTGCAGCGGCATGTGCAGCTGGTGGCACACGTTGGGCGTCTCGGCCATCGCGGCGATCACGTCGTCGGTGAAGTCTTTGGGGTGCGGGCTCGTGAAGCGCACCCGCTCCAGCCCCTCGATGCCACCGGTGGCGCGCAGCAGCTTGCCGAACGCCAGCCGGTCGCCGAACTCCACACCGTACGAGTTGACGTTTTGCCCGAGGAGCGTCACCTCCAGCACGCCCTCGGCGACGAGCGCCTCGACCTCGGCGAGGATCTCGCCCGGCCGGCGGTCCTTCTCCTTGCCGCGCAGCGACGGCACGATGCAGAACGTGCAGGTGTTGTTGCACCCGACCGAGATCGAGACCCACCCCGCGTAGGTGGACTCGCGCCGGGTCGGCAGCGTGGAAGGGAAGACCTCCAGCGCCTCGAGGATCTCCACCTCGGCGGTGGCGTTGTGGCGTGCGCGCTCCAGGAGGGCGGGCAGCGAGCCGATGTTGTGGGTGCCGAAGACGACGTCGACCCACGGCGCCCGGCTCACGATCTCGCCGCGGTCCTTCTGCGCCAGGCAGCCGCCGACCGCGATCTGCATGCCGGGGTGCTTGTCCTTGACCGGCCGCAGGTGACCGAGGTTGCCGTAGAGGCGGTTGTCGGCGTTTTCCCGCACGGCGCAGGTGTTGAAAACCACCACGTCAGCCTCGTCCGACTCGGCCGCGCGCACGTACCCGGCCTGCTCCATGAGGCCGGAGATGCGCTCGGAGTCGTGGACGTTCATCTGGCAGCCGTACGTGACCACCTTGTAGCTCTTCGTCTCCACCACGCGCCCCTCTTCCACGGCCACCAAGCGTAACCCCTATCGCGCGTCCACCCCCATGCGCCCTCTGGAATGCGCTATGGTCCTGAACCGCGAAGAAAGAAATGCACGATCGACAGTTTTGCTAATTGCCCAACATTTGCGATCTAACCAAAACACCGTAGGCGTGTCGCACCCCGAAGCAGCCTTGCGCCCCTTCCACACGACCGTGTATGGTTAGGGGGCCAGCAAGACCGCTGCAAACAGGGTGCAGCAACCCCTACGGCCGCCGAGAGGCGGCCGTAGACGTTTGTCCACCTTTTTCGCACCCTTGGAGAGCAGTGATGTACATTGGCTACCTCGATGAAGCTGGCAACGATCAGGCACTTCAGGTGCCTGGAGAAACCGGTGCGCCGACCCTCGTCAGCGCCGCACCACCCCTATTCGCCGTTGCGGCGATCTTCGTACCCGGCGACCGGCGTGATTTGCTATTTCGCGATTTCCTGCGACTGAAAGAGGAGCTATGCCGTCACGCGCTCGTCGATGCCAACATCACCAACCTCATCAGGCACGAAATCAAGGGCGCCGACATCAGGCAAAACATCCGAAACGGTAACCGTCGCCACTCGCGTTGGGCGTTCGCCGTGCTGGATCGCGTGGTCGAGCTATTGGAAAACCACAACGTCAAAATATCCGCACAGGTATGGATCAAGAAGATCGACGAGGTCCTGCGGACCACGGCCTATCCGACGGCTGTCGCTCACATCGCCAGCGACCTGCACCGACTGCTCCAACGCGACGGTGTCCCGGGCCTGCTGATCCTCGACTCCCGCACGAAGTTCAAGAACGAGGATCTCGTGCACACGATCACCACGCGCAAGGCCCGCAAGGCGGGCGACCTGCTGCCGTTGCTGGTCGAGTCGCCGGTTTTCGGCCACAGCGACACGCACGCCCTGCTCCAGATCGCGGACCTGGTCGTCTCGTCGCTCATCTACCCCATGGCGTGCCTCGCGTACTGCGACGACCTGACGTGGAACGCCAACATCTGTCCGGCCTACGAGAAGGTACAGGAGCGGTACAGCGCGGCCTTGCGTTCGTTGGAGGCCAAGACCACCGACACACTCGGCCGGACGATCGGCGGCGTGACGGTTCGCGATCTACGGCGGAGGCGGGCGGCGCACCAGCTCTTCGGACCGGGCGGCCTCGATATGATCCTGGAGCCGGTAGGCGGCCGGTCCGGAGGCTCACTTTCGTCGTCGCGGGCCGCGGCGCTGGTCCGGCAGGATCGAGACCGCTGATCAGTTACGGGGAGGACCGCCATGTGCCGGAGCATCGTGACCTTGCGGGAGCCGTTCGTCGAAGAGGTCACCGAGGCTGACATCCAGGCGGCCGCGCTGCAATACGTTCGCAAGATCTCTGGCTTTCGCACCCCGGCCGCGCACAACGCCGAGGCCTTCGATACCGCGGTCGCCGCGGTCGCCGACGCCACGCGGGCGCTGCTCGCCGATCTCGTGGTGCGCCCCAGCCCCAACGCGGACACGCCCGAGGTGCGGCGCGAGAAGGCGCGCGCGGCCCGGCTTGCCTCAGGCCGCGGTTAGGCGCGTCAGGCCACGGTAGGCGCCTCAGGCCGCGGTCAGGTCGGGCGCCGCGACCACCAGATCCGGCTCCCAGCGCGACTGCCGGCACTCCTCGGACTCCCGGCAGCGCTGGGTGGCGATCGTGCACGGGCGGGCGTTGGAGTGGGCCGCCCCCTCGTCGGTGTCGGCCACATCCACGTGTGCCGGGCGGAGCGTGCCATCCGGGCTGGCCAGCAGGTGACGGCCGGGGTTGAGCGTGTCGTCGGCGACCAGAAAGCGGTGGCCGAGCCGCCGGGCGAGCGCGGCGACCACCGCGGCCTCGATCACGCCCGCCGGCGGGCCGTAGCACTCCACGATCGTGGGAAAGTCGCCCGAGGTCTGCCACACGTCGCAGATCACCGCATCCGCCGGTAATCGGGCGGGGTCGGCGGCGCCCAGGGGGACCACTGGACGGGCCAGCACCGCCTCGAGAGCGCCGCACAGCCGGGCCGGGTGGATCCGGGCGTCCACCGACCAGGTCCAGAGGGCGGTGGGGGTTTTCATATGACGATGGTGGCTGTCCGGCACGGTACGCGTGGCCGGTGTTATTCCCTCGTGACCAACTAAGTGGCTTTTCCGCACTCCGGCCCGCTTAAAGTGGCCGAAGCCGAGGCATTCGGCCCACCGAGAGTAGTCGTGACGTTACAGGGCGGTGACGACAGTGGCAGCGGGCGAACCGCTCATCGTGCTCGAGTCGGTCAACAAGTGGTTCGGTCCGTTGCACGTGCTGCAGGACGTCAACCTTTCGGTCGACCGCGGTGAGGTAGTGGTGGTCATCGGGCCGTCCGGCTCGGGCAAGTCCACGCTGTGCCGGGCGATCAACAGGCTCGAGCCGATCAACTCCGGCTCCATCACGTTCGACGGGCAGCCGCTGCCCGCCGAGGGCCGCGCTCTCGCGCGGCTGCGCAGCGACGTCGGCATGGTGTTCCAGTCGTTCAATCTATTCGCGCACAAGACCATCCTCCAGAACGTCACGCTGGGGCCGATCAAGGTGCGCAAGGAGAAGCCCGCGGCGGCCCGCGACCGGGCGATGGCGCTCCTGGAGCGGGTGGGCATCGCGAGCCAGGCGGAAAAGTACCCGGCCCAGCTCTCCGGCGGTCAGCAGCAGCGGGCGGCGATCGCCCGCGCGCTGGCGATGCAGCCCAAGGCGATGCTCTTCGACGAGCCCACCAGCGCGCTCGACCCGGAGATGGTCGGCGAGGTGCTCGATGTGATGACGTCACTTGCCCGAGACGGCATGACGATGGTGGTGGTGACGCACGAGATGGGGTTCGCGCGCCACGCCGCCAACCGGGTGGTCTTCATGGCCGACGGCCAGCTCGTCGAGCAGGCACCGCCCGACGAGTTCTTCGGCAGCCCGAAGAGCGAGCGGGCCAAGGACTTCCTGTCGAAGATCCTGACGCACTAAGCGTCCACTGTGGAGCATCCCGCCGGGATCCGGGTGCTCCGTCGAAAGAGGAGGGTTACGAAATGCGTATCTCGCGCATGACGGCGATCGCCGCGGTGGCGGTGCTGTCTTTGGGCGTCGCCGCGTGTGGGGACGATGACGGTGACGACACCGGCTCGTCGGGTAGCGGTAGTGGTGCGTCGGGGGTGGTGGGTAAGGCGGAGAAGGACAAGAAGCTGGTGATCGGTGTGAAGGCCGACCAGCCCGGCCTCGGCCTGCAGACCGGCACCGCGTACGAGGGTTTCGACATCGAGATCGCGAAGATCATCGCGAAGGGTCTGGGTGTACCCGAGTCGGGGATCGAGTGGAAGACCACCGTGTCGGCCAACCGGGAGCCGTTCATCCAGCAGGGCACGGTCGATCTGGTGGTTGCGACGTACACGATCAACGACGAGCGCAAGACGAAGGTGAACTTCGCCGGTCCGTATTACACGGCGGGTCAGGACCTGCTGGTGCCGACCGGTTCGGACATCACCGGTCCGGAGTCGCTGGACGGCAAGAAGGTCTGCTCCGTCTCCGGCTCCACGCCGGCGAAGCGGATCCAGACGGAGTATCCGAAGGCGCAGTTGCAGCAGTTCGACGCGTATTCGAAGTGCATCACGGCGTTGGCGGGTAACCAGGTGGACGCGGTGACCACGGATGACATCATCTTGGCCGGGTACGCGGCACAGGATCAGTACGCGGGCAAGTTCAAGGTGGTGGGTAAGCCGTTCTCGACCGAGCCGTACGGGATCGGGTTGAAGAAGGACGACTCGGCGGGTTGCCAGAAGATCAACGAGATCTTGACGGCGGCGGCGTCGGACGGTTCGTACAAGGCGGCCTGGGACAACACGCTCGGTAAGAGCGGCACCGCGGCACCCACGCTCGACACCAGCAAGCTGACCAACTGCGGCTGACATCCGCACACCGTGGGGCCGGCCCGAGCGGTCGGCCCCACGGCCTGTGGCGCCACCTCAGGGAGCGTGACCCATGCACGTATTTCAAGATTCGACCAACTTCGACCTGTACGTGTCGGGGTTCTGGTGGATCCTGCGGCTGACGCTGCTCTCCACGGTCTTCGCGCTGGTGATGGGCGTGATCCTCGCCGCGATGCGGGTGTCGCCGGTGCCGGTGCTGCGCGGCTTCGGCACCGCCTGGGTCAACATCTTCCGCAACACGCCGCTGACCCTGATCATCTTCTTCTGCTACTTCGGCCTTTTCTCCACGCTCGGGCTGAGCCTGTCGGACGACATCAACCTCAACAACTTCTGGCTCGGGGTCATCGGCCTGTCGGTGTACACCGCGGCGTTCGTGTGTGAGGCGTTTCGCTCCGGCATCAACACCGTGCCGCCGGGCCAGGCCGAAGCCGCCCGCGCGATCGGCCTCACGTTCTTCCAGACGCTGCGCATCGTGGTGCTCCCCCAGGCCGGGCGGGCCGTGATCGGGCCGCTGGGCAGCGTGTTCATCGCGCTCGCCAAAAACAGCACAATCGCCGGCACGATCGGCGTCATGGAGTCCTCCAGCGTGATGAAGGACCTCATCAACGCCAACGGTGACGCGGTCATCCAGATCTTCCTGGTGTTCGCCGGCACGTTCGTGCTCTTCCTGGTGCCGATCGGCTACCTCTTCGGCTGGCTGGCCAACCGATTCGCGGTGAGGCGGTAATGAGCAACAGCACGGTTCTGTACGACCACCCGGGTCCGCGCGCCAAGGCCCGCAACTGGATCCTGACGGCCATATTCGGCATCGCCCTGCTCCTGCTGCTGTGGTGGATCTACACCCGCTTCGACGCCAAGGGCCAGTGGGCGGGCAACCTCTGGGAGCCGTTCACCAAGTCGAGCCCGTGGACCGACTTCATCCTGCCCGGCCTGTGGCAGACGTTGAAGGCGGCGGCGACGGGCATGGTGCTGTCGCTGGTGTTCGGCATCGTCTTCGCCGTCGGGCGCCTCTCCGACCACTGGTGGCTCAGCGTTCCGGCGGGCGTGGTCGTCGAGTTCTTCCGCGCCGTACCGCTGCTGCTCATGATCTTCTTCATCTTCTACGGCGTGCCGTTCCTGATCGACGACGCGGTGCCGGCGTTCTGGGCCGTGGTCGTCGGCCTGACGCTCTACAACGGCTCGGTGCTCGCCGAGGCGTTTCGGGCCGGCATCCGCGCGGTGCCGGGCGGCCAGTCCGAGGCGGCGTACGCGGTCGGCATGCGCAAGGGCCAGGTCATGCAGCACATCCTCGTGCCGCAGGCGGCCCGCGCCATGCTGCCGGTGATCGTGAGCCAGCTCGTGGTGCTGCTCAAGGACACCGCGCTCGGTTACATCGTGGCCTTCCCCGAGCTGATGCAGCGGGGTGTCAACGACCTGCCGGCCAACTTCGGCAACGTCATCCCCGCCGCCATGGTCGTCGCCGCCATCTACATCGTCATCAACTCGCTGCTGACGGCGTTCGCCAACTGGCTCGATCGCCGCACCAAGCGCGGTGGCCGCGCTCCGCGCGCCGCGGCGAAGCAGATCGCCTCCACCGTGGTCGAGCCGCAGGGCTAACCAGATACTCTCAGTCGACGTGGCACGGGTCGTGCGACCCGCGCCACGTTTGCGTAACCACCGAGGTCAGCGGGCGATCTCCGTGACCCGGGACTCGCGGACCACCGTCACGCGGATCTGCCCCGGGTAGGTGAGCTCCTCCTCGATCTGCTTCGCCACGTCGCGGGCGAGCACGGCCGCGCCGATGTCGTCGACGTCGTCGGGCTTGACCATCACCCGGATCTCGCGGCCGGCCTGCATCGCGAAGACCTTCTCCACGCCCGTCTTGCCGGCGGCGATCTCCTCGATCCGCTCCAGCCGCTTGACGTACGCCTCCAGGCTCTCCCGCCGCGCCCCCGGTCGCCCGCCCGAGCAGGCGTCCGAGGCCTGCGTCAGGACCGCCTCGATGGTCTGCGGCGGCACCTCGTTGTGGTGCGCCTCGATCGCGTGGACCACCTCTTCCGGCTCGCCGTACTTGCGGGCGAGGTCGGCGCCGATCAGCGCGTGGCTCCCCTCCACCTCGTGGGTGAGCGCCTTGCCGATGTCGTGCAGGAACGCGCACCGCTTGATCATCTGCGCGTCGAGCCGCAGCTCGGACGCCATGATGCCGGCGATGTGCGCGGTCTCCACGAGGTGCTTGAGCACGTTCTGCCCGTACGACGTGCGGTAGCGCAGCCGCCCCAGCAGCGTCATCAGCTCCGGGTGCAGGTCGGTGATGCCCACCTCGACGAGCGCGTCCTCCGCAGCGCGCTCGCACAGCCGCTCCACCTCGTGCTTGGCGGTCTCGAAGACCTCCTCGATGCGGTGCGGGTGGATCCGCCCGTCGAGCACGAGCTTTTCCAGGGTCAGGCGGCCGATCTCGCGCCGCACCGGGTCGAAGCAGGACAGCAGGACCGCCTCGGGCGTGTCGTCGATGATCAGGTTGACGCCGGTCACCGACTCGAAGGCGCGGATGTTGCGGCCCTCGCGGCCGATGATGCGCCCCTTCATCTCGTCGCCGGGCAGGTGGAGCACGCTGACCACGCTCTCCGCGGTCTGCTCGCTGGCCACCCGCTGGATGGCGTCTACGACGATGTGGCGGGCGCGCTGCTCGGCCGTGCCGCGGGCGTCGTTTTCGATGTCGCGGACCAGGAGCGCCGCCTCCCGCTTGGCCTGCCCTTCGATCGCCTCGACGAGCTCCGCCTTCGCCGCGTCGACGGTCAGCCCGGCCACCCGCTCGAGCTCGCGCCGCCGCAGCTCCTCCGCCTCGACGAGCGTCGCCTCGCGCTCGGCCAGCACCGCCTCGCGCTCGGCCAGCTCGGCCGCGGCGGTCGCGATCCGCCGGTCGCGCTCGGCGATCCGGTCGAGCTCCTCGGTGTGTTGCCGCTCCCGCTCGTCGAGCCGCGCGGCGCGCCGCTCCAGGTCCGCGGCCTGCTCCTTGACGGTCGCGCTGAGCATGGCGATCTCGCGTTCGCCGCTGCGGCGCGCCGCCGCCCGAGCCTGCTCCGCCTCTGTCTCTGCCTGCCGGTGTGCCCGTTCGAGGATGGTGTCCGCCTCGGCCCGGGCCGCGTCGAGCACCCGGCGCGCCTCCGCTCGCGCCGCGCGTGCCTCGGCCTTGGCCTCCGCCGCGTCGGTGCGGGCCGCGGTGGCGGCGGTCTTGGCCTGCTCCGCCGCGGACGTCGCCTCACCGGCCGCGCTGCGCAGCGCGGCCAGGGACTCCTCCTGGCGATCACGCTCGGCCGCGAACGCCGGGTCTTCGGCCCGATCCACCGCGGGCTGGGGCGCCGTCAGGCCACGCAGCGCCCGCGCACCGAGGGCTATCGCAACAAGCACGAGTACGGCCAGCGCCAGCACCGCGATCAGCAGTACTACGGTCATCCCGCCCATGCCGCCTCCCTTCGCCGCCTCGGGCGTCAGGGGACGGGTTGTGCCCGCACACTGACGCGCCTTACGGCTGTGTCGCCCGACCGAGGCAGCGGACCGCAGGTACGACCGTCAGCGGCGCCCACCTGGGCACCGCCACTGGCCTGATATGTCACGCCGTCGCCGACGCGGCCCGGTCGACGACGGATCTAAAGTGATGCCGTACTGTTACGCGATCTATGTTGTGCGATTAGCCTGCGATGGTCGGGCCTTCTCGTCTGTAACGCGAGGCTAGGTCGCGAGTGGCGGTTCGGTCAAGGACCCATGATCCGGCCGAACCCGGGACGTACGGCATTCGAACGCTCACGCGCAGGTCATGGCCGGTACGGGCATTCCGGGACGAGTCACGAACGCCGCACATTTTTCGGCTGACCTGCGCGATCATTCGGACGATCCCGGGGTCACCCCAAAGGTCAACGCGGCTTCCACCAGAGCGCGATTGCCGGGTGCCATCGTGCCATCTGGCATCATCCGGGTGTCTTCCAGCCCCACGCGCGCGTGCAGGCCGAGCCGCACCGCCTCGCGCAGGACCGCCCAGACCGCCGGGCCCTCCGCGTGGAGGAGCACCGGGCCGTCGTTTCCCAGCGCCGCCGGCATCGCGTGGGCGTTGGCCAGGGCCGCCTCCTCGTCCGGCTCCATGCACTCCAGCAGCAGCCGCACGCAGGGCACGCGCCACGCCCGGTAGGCCGTCACGGACGCCGGCGTCCACAGCCCCGCCTCCACCCCGATCCCCCGCGCGTGCAGGGCCGCCGCGACCCGCTCGGCCCCCTCCTCGTGCGCGTTGACCGAGGCGAAGTCCGGCAGCACGCGCCACGACTCGATCGCGGCGACCCGCTCGGCCGGATCGGGTGCCATCCACGCTCCGGTGCTCACGCCGACCGGCAACTCCGGGCAGGACCGCCGCAGCGCCGCCACGGTCGCGTCCACCGCCTCCGCGGCGAGCGTCTCCCGCCCCTCCTCGTCACGCGGGTGGACGTGTACGGCGGCCGCGCCGGCGCTCTCGCACCGCACCGCGTCGGCCGCCACCTCGGCGGGCGTTATCGGCACGGCGGGGTGTTCGTGCCGGAGCACGCCGCCGTTCAGGCAGGCTTTGAGCATGCCCCCATTTTGAGCCGCGACTCAGGCTTCAGCCGCGCTGGGCGGCTCCCCACGGCCGTCGCCGATCGCGCGGCTGACGGCCCCAATGGGGGTATCGCGTGATCGTTAGCCCAAATCCCGTGCGACACGCCGGAGCAAGCGCGGGATTTGGGCTAACGATCATGACCGCTCGGATATTGGGCCGGCTCTCCCAAAGGATGGGAGCGAAGCCGGGCCGCCGCGCACGGCCAGGGTAGGCGCACCCCACGGCGGACGGGTGAGGCCGCGGGCGGAAGCTCTGGGCTTCAAGGCCGCCGTCACTCCGCGCGGTCGCCGCCCTCCATGTCGGCCAGCGCGTCCGCGTCGACGGCGTCGGCGAACTCGGCCGCCTCCGCGCTCTGTGCCGCCATCGCGTCCTTGACCACGCGGATGGCCAGGCCCGGGCCGTAGCCCTTGCGGGCCAGCATGCCCACCAGCCGCCGGAAGACGGCCTCGGGCTCGCCCCGCGCCGCGCGCAGCTTGCGGTCGACGAGCGCCCGTGCGGTGGCCGCCTCGGTGTCGGGGTCGAGGTCGTCCAGGGCGGCGCCGGCCGTATCGGCGTCGACGCCCCGCTGGCGCAGCTCGTTGGCGAGGGCGCGGCGGGCCAGCCCGCGGCTGTGGTGGCGGCTGGAGACCCACGCGCGCGCGAACGCCGCGTCGTCGATCATGCCGACCTCGTCGTAGCGCTCGAGCACCTGCACCGCCACCTCGGGCGAGATGCCCCGCCGGGCGAGCGCGACGGCCAGCTCGGCGCGCGTACGCGGGCGGACGGCGAGCTGGGCGAGGCAGATCTCGCGGGCCCGCTCGGTCTCGTCACGCGGCGGCTCGCCCTCTTCGGCGGACCGGCCGCCACCCCGACGACCACGCCCTCGCGGAGCCTCGTCGTCCGCGGCTGGACGGCCCTCGCCCCAGCGCCCACGCGGGGCGTCGTCGCGCGGCTCGCCGTCAGGGCCTGGCGGGCGGGTCGATCGTGAGGGAGGGGCGGGCACGGCGCCCTCAGGCCACTCGAACTCGCCCTCGTCGGGACCTGGCGCGGGCACCACGCGACGGCCGGAAGCGGGCGCCGCCGAGGACCCGCGAGAACGTGCCCGGGGCGGCGCGGCATCCCAGCCCCGCCCCGAGCGCGCGCCACGCCGTCGTCCGGCCATGGCGGGCCGGGTCAGAAGTCGACCGGGGGCAGCTCGACCCCGCCGGCCTCGTCGGGAGCGCCCTGCCCGACGCCGAGCTTTTCGAGGATCTTCTTCTCGATCTCGGCCGCCACGTCCGGGTTTTCCTTCAGGAACTCGCGGGCCTTTTCCTTGCCCTGGCCGAGCTGGTCTCCGTCGTACGTGTACCACGCGCCGGACTTGCGGATGATGCTCTGCTCGACGCCGACGTCGATGAGCGAGCCCTCGCGGGAGATGCCCTTGCCATACATGATGTCGAACTCGGCCTGCTTGAACGGCGCGGCCACCTTGTTTTTCACGACCTTGACGCGGGTGCGGTTACCCACCACGTCGGTGCCGTCCTTGAGGCTCTCGATGCGCCGCACGTCGAGGCGGACCGAGGCGTAGAACTTGAGCGCGCGGCCACCCGTCGTGGTCTCCGGCGAGCCGAACATGACGCCGATCTTTTCGCGGAGCTGGTTGATGAAGATGGCGGTCGTGCCGGAGTTGTTGAGAATACCGGTGATCTTTCGCAGCGCCTGGCTCATCAGGCGGGCCTGCAGACCCACGTGGCTGTCGCCCATCTCGCCCTCGATCTCGGCGCGCGGCACGAGCGCGGCCACCGAGTCGATGACGATGATGTCGAGCGCGCCGGAGCGGACCAGCATGTCGGCGATCTCCAGCGCCTGCTCACCGGTGTCGGGCTGGGAGACGAGCAGCTGGTCGGTGTCGACGCCGAGCGCCTTCGCGTACTCCGGGTCGAGCGCGTGCTCCGCGTCGATGAACGCGGCGATGCCGCCGGCCCGCTGCGCGTTGGCCACCGCGTGCAGCGCGACCGTGGTCTTGCCGGACGACTCCGGGCCGTAGATCTCCACCACGCGACCGCGGGGCAGGCCGCCCACGCCGAGGGCCACGTCGAGCGCGATCGAGCCGGTGGGGATGATCGCGGTCTGGATGACCGGCCGCTCGCCCAGCCGCATGACCGAGCCCTTGCCGAACTGCTTGTCGATCTGCGCGAGAGCGAGGTCTAGCGCCTTCTCCCGATCTGGTGCTGCTGCCCCCATTGCCGCCACCCCTACATTCGCCGCCTTCGCGGGCGTCTTCGCCGAAGAGCTTCTCGTCACGCGGACACGCTAGGCGCTGGGTCTGACAGAAAACAGCCGACGAGCCGCACCCTGTGGACAAGCACCCAGCTGTGGACAATAGCCGAACACCTGTACGACGCAAGCGCCGACACGCCACACAAAACGTCCGTTAATCCGAAGATGACCGAACGAAGTCGACACGACACTCAGCGGAGTCGCGTGGGCACCCGATCGGGGTACGCGGCCACCACCGCCCGCCACACCACCACCGCCGGGGTGCCGGCGTCGAGCGCCTCCCGGATGGTGCGGCCGTCGAGCTGGGGCAGCACCTGGTCGGCGGCGAGGCTGGCCGCGTAGACCGGCCCGAACGCCTCCTCCAACCGCGCCCAGAAATCCGTGAGCCGCACCCGTCAGACCCCTCTCGACAACACCGGCACAGGCCGCAACGCTAGCGCGACCAGCGGCACTGTCGCGATGGCGGCCAGCGCGGTCAGCGTGGCGTATCCGCTCGCCCCGACCACAAACCCGCTCAGCGCGCCCGCAGACGCCCCCGCCAGGCCCATGACCAGGTCGGACAGCCCTTGCGCGGAGGGGCGCACCTCGACCGGCACCGACTCGGAGAGCAGCGTCGAGCCGGCCACCATCGTGCCGGACCAGCCGAGCCCCAGCAGCGTGAGCCCGACCGCCAGCCGCGGCGTGTCGTGCCCCGCCGTGCCGGCCGTCGCGCACGCGACGACGAGCAGCCCGATCCCGCCGAGCACCACCGCGCGCCGCCCCACCCGGTCGGTGAGCCAGCCGACGAGCGGCGCGAGCGCGGTCATCCCGGCGATGTGGAGGCTCAGCACGATGCCCACGACCCGGAGCACGTCCGCGTCCGAATGCCACTCGCCGAGGTGTACCGGCGTCATCACCATCACCGCCACCATGACGAGGTGGCCGACGGCGACCGCGGCGATCCCCAGCCGGGCCGCCGGTCTTTCCGCGACCGCGCGCAGCGCGGGCCGGAAACCCACGCGATGCGGTGGCGGGTCCACCTCCGCGACGCGCCGCGCGGTGAGGAGCGGGTCGGGCCGCAAAAGCAGTGTGAGTACCAACGCCGAGCACCCGAACGCCAGGCCGCTGAACAGGAAGGGGCCGCTCAGCACGGGTACACCCGTCCAGCGCACCGCGTCGTCGGCGAGCGGGGCGAGGTTGGGCGCGGCGACCGCGCCGATGGTCGTCGCCCACACGATCAGCGAGAGGTGGCGCCCGCGGTGCGCCGGCTCGGCGAGGTCCACGGCGGCGTACCGGGCCTGGAGGTTGGCCGCGTTTCCCCCGCCGAAGAGCATCATGCCGAGGAAGAGCAGCGGCGCGGCGTCGAGCACCGCGGCGGCCACCACGACCACCCCGCCGAGCCCGCCCGTGACGTACGCCGCGGTGAGGCCCCATCGCCGCCCGCGCGCGTTGGTGAGCCGGGTGACCGGCACGGCGAGCAGCGCGGTGCCCACCACGCCGGAGCTCATCACGAGGCCGGAGATGCCGGTGCCGCCGAGCCGGGCGGCGAGCAGCGCGCCCACGGAGAGCCCGATGGATACACCCATGCCGCCCACGACCTGCGTGACGAAGAGGAGCCGCAGCGTCCGCCGCTGGACGCCCGTCACATCGAGAACCGTCACAGCCCCAGGCTACGCCCGATGATCTCCTTCATGATCTCCGTCGTGCCGCCGTAGATCGTCTGCACGCGGCTGTTGAGCCACGCCTTGGCCACCGGGTACTCCAGCATGTAGCCGTATCCCCCGTGCAGCTGGACGCACCGGTCGGCCACGCGGTTTTGCAGCTCGGTGGTCCACCACTTCGCCTTGGCGGCGTCGACCACGGTGAGCCGCCCCGCGTTGAACTCGCGGACGCAGTGGTCGAGAAACGTCCGCGCGATCGTCACCTCGGTGTCGAGCTCGGCGAGCAGGAAGCGGTTGTGCTGGAACTTCCCGATCGGCCGGCCGAACGCCTCGCGGCTCCGCGCGTACTCCAGCGTGAGGGCCAGCAGCCTTTCGCAGGCGGCGACGGCGGCGACCGCGATGCCCAGCCGCTCGCGGGGCAGGTTGGCCATCAGGTGGTAGAAGCCGTGGTTTTCCGTGCCGATGAGGTTTTCGGCGGGCACGCGGCAGTCGTCGAAGAAGAGCTCGGCCGTGTCGTTGGCCTTCATGCCCACCTTCTCCAGGCGCCGGCCCCGGGAGAAGCCGGGCGTGCCGCGCTCCACGGCGATCAGGCTGACGCCGTGTGCGCCCTGGTCCGGCGCGGTCTTCGCGACCACGACGACGAGGTCGGCCATGTCACCGTTGGTGATGAAGGTCTTCTGTCCATTGAGGACGTACGCGTCGCCGTCGCGCCGCGCGGACGTGCGCACGCCGGCCAGGTCGGAACCGGCACCCGGCTCGCTCATCGCGATCGCGGTGACGATTTCGCCGGAGCAGAAGCCCGGCAGCCACCGCTTGCGCTGGTCTTCGGTGGTGAGGTCGGTAAGGTACGGCGCGACGATGTCGTTGTGCAGCCCGAAGCCGAGGCCGGAGCACCCCGACGCCACGATCTCCTCGACGAGCACCGCGTTGAAGCGGAAGTCGCGCTGCCCACCCCCGCCGTACTCCTCGTCGACGTCCATGCCCAGCAGCCCCGCCGCGCCGGCCTTGCGCCACACCTCGCGGTCGACGATGCCCTCCCGCTCCCACGCGTCGTGGTGGGGCACCGCCTCACGGGCCAGAAACTCCCGGCACAGCGCCCGAAACTCGTCGTGGACCGGCTCGTACAGCTGCTGCTCCATGGGGCTAGTCTCCCAGCACCCCCGCGACCACCCGCAAGTCCGCGACGAGACCGTCGAACGCCATGTCGCGGTTGTCGGCGCGCAGCACGGCCGACGGGTGGATGGTGGCCACCAGCTTCGCCGGCTCCACCGGAAAGTCGTCGGGGTGCTGCGCGGCGGCGGGCCACTCGAGCACCTGGCCGCGCTGCTGCGTCACCCGGAACGACGGCCCGAGCAGCGCCTTGGCCGCGGTCGCGCCGAGCACCACCACGACCTCCGGCCGCAGCAGCGCGAACTCGGACACCAGCCACGGCCGGCACGCCTCGATGTGTACCCGATCGGGTGTCTTGTGGATGCGCCGCTTGCCGCGCAGCTCGAAGCGGAAATGCTTGACAGCGTTGGTGATGTACACGTGCGCCGGGTCGAGGCCGGCCTCGTCGACCGCGCGGCGCAGCAGGTGGCCGGCCGGCCCGACGAAGGGCAGGCCCTTCTGGTCCTCGACGTCGCCGGGCTGCTCGCCCACGAAGACCACCCGTGCGTGCGCGTCACCCCGGCCGAAGACCACCTGCGTGGCGTCCTGGTAGAGCTCGCAGCCCTTGCACGAGGGGGCGGCCGCCTTCAGCTCGTCGAGCGTGCGGGCACCCTCCGGGACGAACTCCTGCGCTGTCGTCACCGCACTGTTCTACCCCATTCGGGCGCTGATGATGCGGCGGCGGCCACCGCGTCGGCGAGTGGCGGGATGTCCGAGTCGGACAGCGGGCTGATCGTGATGCGCACGCCCGGCGGGGTGGCCTGCCGGTACAGCGCGCCGGGCGCCACCGCGTATCCCGCGTCGCGGAGCGCCGTGACCGCGCGCGTCTCGTCGGCGACGGGGATCCAGACGTTGATGCCCGTGCGCCCGGAGGCGGGCACGCCGCGCTCGGCGAGTGCCGCCACGAACGCGTCGCGGCGGCGGTCGTAGCTCCGGCCGGCCGCGACCACGCCGGCCGCGACGGCCGGGTCGCGCCACAGGCCCATCGCCAGCCGCTGCAGCAGCGTGGAGACCCATCCGGCGCCGAGCCGCATGCGGCCGGCGACCCGCGCCACCGTCGCCTCGTCGCCACCCAGCGCGGCAAGCCGCAGGTCGGCGCCGTAGGGCTTCGAGGCCGAGCGGAGGAACGCCCACGTCCGCGTCGCGCCGGCCAGCGGATGCAGCGGTACGTCCGCGATCTCGCCCGCGTGGTCGTCTTCGATCAGCAGCACGCCATCCTGCCCGGCGAGCACGTCGCGCAGGTCGGCCGCGCGTGACGCGGTGAGGTAAGCACCGGTGGGGTTGTGCGCGCGGGTGGTCACGACCACGGCCCGGGCGCCGGCGGCGAGCGCCGCACGCAGGCCCCGCGGCGTCGCGCCCTCACCGTCGACGGGCACCGGCACGGCCCGGAGACCGAGCGCGGCGACCAGGTCGAGGAAGTTGGACCAGCCCGGGTCCTCCACGGCCACCGCGTCGCCGGGGCGCAGGTGGGCAGTGAGCAGCCGCTCGGCGCCGTCCAGCGCGCCGCTGGTGACGGTGACCGCGGGCGCGTGCACGCCGTCGGCCGCGAGGCGGGCGCGGATCAGGTCGGCGAGGCCGGGCAGCACACCCGCCTCCGCGTACCCACTGGGTGGCCCGACCTCCGCGGCGAGCGCGGCGAGGTGCGGGCCGAGCGGGGGCAGCAGGGCGCGGTCCGGCTCTCCGGAGGAGAGGTCGAGCGCCCCCGGCGGCACGGTGGGGCGGAGCGCGGCACGGGTGGCGGTGACCGGCGGGCGGGGGCGCACCCGCGTGCCGTTGCGCCCCGCGGTCTCGATCACGCCGCGCTGGCGGAGCACCTGGTATGCCTTCGCCACCGTGCCCGGGCTCACGCGGAGGTCGTCGGCCAGCGCCCGCACGGCCGGCAGCGGGGCACCCGAGGGCAGCTCACCGCTGCGCACGCCGGACTCCACGCTCGCCGAAATCTCCGCTGACGTGGCTCCGGTGATCTGATAATGTACTGGCACAGTCACGGTTTTGTACTATAACAAATCTCGGAAGGTGGCGCATGTACCAACAGACCGAGCGGACGACCGCCAACCGGGAGCGCGGCCGGATGTCCTACGAGCGCGCCACGGCCCACGCGATCCTCGACGAGGCATACCACTGCGCGCTTGGGTTCACTGTGGACGGTGAGCCGCGGGTGCTGCCCACGCTGCACGTGCGGGTCGGCGAGACGGTCTACGTGCACGGCTCCACCGGCAGCCGCCCGCTGCTGGCCGCGCGCGGCGACGCGGGGCTGCGCGTGTGCCTCACGGTCACCCAGCTCGACGGGCTGGTGCTGGCCCGCTCGCAGTTCCACCACAGCGCAAACTATCGCTCGGTCGTCGCGCACGGCGTGGCCCGGCTCGTCACGAGCGAGGAGGAGAAGCGGACGGTCCTCAACGCGCTGGTCGACAAGATCGGGCGCGGCCGCTCGGCGCAGACCCGCGTCCCCACCCGCAAGGAGCTGGCCGAGACCGCGATGCTGGCCATCCCGCTGCACGAGGTCTCGGTCAAGGCCCGCACCGGCGGCGTACTGGAAGACGAGGAAGACCTCGACCTGCCCTACTGGGCGGGCGTGGTGCCGCTCCGCCTGGTGCCCGGCATGCCCGAGCCCGACGCCGGGGTGACCGTGCCGGTGCCGCACTACCTGCGGCCGCCCCGCTCCCCTTGGCTGGCGCCCGAGCCGATGCACGGCGACCACGTCATCCTCGAGCCGCTCGACATGGCGCACGTCGACGAGCTGTTCGCCGCCACCCGCGACCCGGAGGTGTGGCGGCACCTGACCCACGGGCAGCCCGCCGACCGCGACGGGATGGCCGAGATCGTCGCCGACGCGCTCCGTATGCACCACACGGGCACGCGCGTGCCCTGGGTCCAGCGCGACGCCGCCACCGGCGAGGTGATCGGCACCACGTCGTACTACGAGCTCAACGAGGCGAAGCGCTCGCTCGGCATCGGCTACACGTTCCTGAGCCGGCGGTGTTGGCGTCGTGGGTTCAACACCGAGGCCAAGCTGCTGCTGCTCACCCGCGCGTTCGAGGAGCTCGGTGCGGTGCGCGTCGTGTGGCACACCGACACCCGCAACGAACGCTCGCAGGCCGCCATCGAGCGCCTCGGCGCGCGGCGCGAGGGCGTGCTGAAGATGCACCGGCTGCGCGCCGACGGCGCCTGGTACGACAGCGTGCAGTACGCGATGACCGTCGACGAGTGGCCAGCGGCACACATGAGGCTGCGGGAAAAGCTTCGCGCACCCGCGGTCGTGGGGTGAGGATGGCGCAGTGCTGGGGATCACCGACATCTGGACCTACGTGCTGGGCACGGTCGCCATCATCCTGCTGCCCGGGCCCAACTCGCTCTTCGTGCTCTCCACGGCGGCCCGGCGCGGCGTACCGTCCGGCTACCGCGCCGCCGCGGGCGTCTTCCTCGGCGACACCGTGCTCATGGTGCTCTCGGCCGCCGGTGTCGCCTCCCTCCTGAAGGCATACCCACCGGTCTTCCTGGCCATCAAGTGGGGCGGCGCGGTCTACCTCGGGTACGTGGGCGTGCAGATGATCCGCGGCGCCTGGCGCCGCTGGCGCTCACCCTCCCCGGCCACGCCTCAGCCCGCGGCGACCGAGCCGGTGGTCAACCCCTTCCGCCGGGCGGCCGTGATCAGCCTGCTCAACCCGAAGGCGATCCTCTTCTTCATCTCGTTCTTCATCCAGTTCGTCGACCCGGCCTACGCCTACCCCGCCCTGTCGTTCCTGCTGCTGGGCCTGATCGCGCAGCTGGCCAGCGCGCTCTACCTGACGCTGCTCATCTTCGCCGGCACGTTTCTGGCCGCCCAATTCCGCCGGCGCCGCCGCCTGGCCGCCGGCGCCACGACCGCGGCCGGCACCCTCTTCCTAGGCTTCGGCCTGAAACTCGCCACCGGCTAGCGAGCTACCGCGACGCCCGTCGTGGTCCCGACCCAGTGCCACTCAGGTTGAGCTCCGCGCACCAAGCCCAACCCATGCGCCGACGGCCGGCCCAAAAGGGCCCCGCACCGCCCGACACTGGCGTTTGGTCCACATTGTCTGCTGCCGGCTCGGCAGGCGGGAAGATCGCCAGAGGCCGTGGCCAGCGGCGGACGTGGTGATGCCGCGGGAGCGACTGTCTGGACCACGACGGACAGCGGTCACCGAAATAGTAGTGTCGCCGCACCGCCCGTAACGTAGCGTGACCGGGTTAGGGGCGCAGCTTCGCGATCTAGAGACCTTTCGCTATGGTTCGACACTGTCCACAGTGCTCCTCGGCGGATCCCGGGCCCGCGCACGCCGGGATGCTTTGGTGCGTGGCCAGCGGCGGACGGGTGCGGCCACGGACCATGACGACGTCGCGGTAGCGCAAAATGGTCGAAATGTGCGGGTGCCGCCGCACCGCCGGTAACGTAGCGTTATCACCTTCGGGGCGTAGGTGTGGATCTAGAACGGTTAGGGTCGATATAGCGCCCTAACCGTTCTAGATCGCGAACCTGGTGCCCGTTACCCCGCCGTGGGGCTACTGTGCGCGACCGGGGCCGGCCCGGCTCGGTCGGTGCAGGCGTGGCAGGTCGCGACATTGTGGACAATCGGTGACTTCAACCCCGAAAGCTCTATAGAGGGGTTTGGGTGACATATCAGCCCTAAGTCCCCTCGTCTCGTAGCGGTCCAGACTGCTGGTCACGCGGTCTGGTCTTGCACAGCGGAGGTGGCAGCGGAGGCCGGGGATCTCGGCTCGCCCCGCGAGCCGCCGGCCGTAGCGGTCTCCGGCGGGAGCGGCGGTCCGCAGCTGACGCGAAGCCGGGAAATCTATTTCAGAAAGGCCCGCGGACCAGAACCCACTGCCGGAACGGACCGGCCGGACGGTGGCGCGCCGCGACGATCAGGCACGAATGTCGGGCGGACTCGCGCGATACCGGACGATGCGCACCTTCGATATTCTGCCCGGGCATCGCAGGCAGAAGTCTCGCGGAAGGAGCCCGCCGGCACCCCGCAGCTGGAGACTGGGCGGGGGTCAGCGTGACGCAGGTCGAGCGGTTCACGCCGCAGGCGCGCGAGGTGTTTCGGGTCGCCACCGACGAGGCGCGTGGGCGTGGCGACGCCCGGCTGCTGCCCGCACACGTCGCGCTCGGCATCCTGCGGTTGCCGGAGTGCCTGGCTCACCAGCTGCTGGTGGCGATGGCCGTGGCGACCGGCGACATGTACGAGCGGATCGACCTCGCGCTGCCGGTCCGCGCCCCCACCAACGGCGCCGTGACCCCGGATCCCAGCATCGCCCAGCTCGTGGCGCACGCCTCCGGCGAGGCGGCCAACCTCGGCGTGCCCAACGTCGGCACCGAGCACCTGCTGCTCGCCCTGCTGTGCGTCGGCGGGCTGGCGGCGTTGCAGGCCGACGGCGCCCAGGTGGCGGCCGTGCGCGAGTACCTGCGGCCGAGCCTCAACGGCACGCCGCCGCGCGAGGAGGCGCGCACGGCCGGGCGGGGTGGGCGGCGCGCGGACGGGTTTCGGGTGACGGAGCCGCCGGGCAACCCGCACAACATCCGGCAGCCGCCGTCGCTCGAGTACTACTCGGATCTGGGCAAGCGGGTCTTCGGGCGCGCCATCGAGGAGGCGCGGGCGCTGCACCACTCGCGGGTCGGTGCGGAGCATCTGCTGCTCGGCCTCTTCTGCCAGCCCGACAGCGTCGACGCGCTGGCGCTGGCCAGCCTCGGCCTCACCGAGGCGACGACGCGCGCGCTCGTCCGTTCGTGGCTGGGCACCGGGTTCGGGCTGACCGAGACGCCCCTCGTCCTCAACGCGCGCGGCCGCGACGCCCTCGGGCGGGCGCACGAGATAGCCCGGGAGTGGGGCGCGCCCCAGGTCGACTCGTCGCACATCCTGCTCGGCATCCTCAGCCAGCCGGGCGGCGTGGCGGACATGCTGACCAACGCGGGGATCGCACCGCAGCAGATAAGCCTGCGCCTCGCGCACATCGTGCAGGGGCGGTTCCTGCCCACCGCCGCCCCGCCGCCCGTCCCGGCGCCGGGCGGGATCGTGGTGATCCTCACCGCCCTGGAGGTGGAGTACAACGCGGTCCGCACCGCGCTGGGAAACCTCCAGGCGGTCCGCCACCCGGCGGGCACCATCTTCGAGGTCGGGCAGCTGCCCGGCTCCCCGCAGCCGATCGCGATCTGCGTGATGGGAGAGGGCACCCAGACCGCGGGGATCATCACCGAGCGGGCGGCGGGCATGTTCAACCCCAAGGCGGTGCTGTTTGTCGGGGTGGCCGGCGCGCTACACGACGACATCCGGGTCGGCGACATCGTGGTGGGCACGCGCGTGTACTACTACCACGGCGGCCAGGAGGACGACAGCGGCTTCCACTCCCGCCCGCGTTCCTGGGACGCGCCCAACGACCTCGAGCAGCTGGCCCGATACGTGGCGCGGGGCGGCACCTGGCGGCGCTGGCTGACCGATGGCGGCCCGGCGCACGGCACCGTCCACTTCAGACCGATCGCCGCCGGCGACGTGGTGCTCAACTCGCGCACCTCGCCGCTGGCGACCCAGATCATGCGCCACTACAACGACAGCGCGGCGATCGAGATGGAGGGGGCGGGCGTGGCCCGGGCGGCGCACCTCAACCGCTCGATGGCCGCGCTGATCATCCGTGGCGTCAGCGACGCGGCCGACGGCACGAAGACGGCCACCGGAGACGCCGACTGGCAGCCGATGGCGGCGGCGAGCGCCGCGGCGTTCGCCTACGAGCTGATCGCGAGCCTGCCGGGATAGGCCGTCGAAACGCGGTTCGAAAGGTTTTCGTAGGGCTTGACAGGCAACGGGTCGAGGCCGGAACATGCCTGTTAACGTGAACAGGCGAATTGTTTCACCGGGTTTGAGAAACGGGGCCCAGACGCATGGCGGAGCGACGAGACGGCGGAAGCCTATCGGGGCGTGGCCCGCGCCGGCAGGTCGGGATGGTCGATGTGGCCCGACTGGCTGGAGTCTCCCACATGACCGTCTCCCGCGTCATCAACGACCAGCCGACCGTCAGCCAGGTGACCCGCCAGCGCGTGCTCGCCGCGATGACCGAGCTCGGCTACCGGCCCAACGTCGCCGCCCGCGCGCTCGTCACCGGGCGCACCCGCACGCTCGGCGTGGTCAGCATCGACACCACCCTCTACGGGCCCGCCTCCATGCTGCTCGCCATCGAGCGGGCGGCCCGTGACATCGGATACGCGATAAGCATCGCCAGCCTGCCCAGCGTCGACCGCCGCTCGTTCGGCGAGGCGTTCGAGGCGCTGATGGCGCAGGCGGTCGAGGGCATCATCGCGATCACGCCACACACCTCGACCACGACGGCGCTGCGCCACGTGCCCAAGGACATCCCGGTGGTCGCGGTCGAGGGCGGCCGCGCGCCGGTGCCCACCGTCGCCGTCGACCAGCGGCTCGGCGCCCGCCTCGCCACCGAGCACCTACTTTCGCTCGGCCACCGCACGGTCGCGCACATCGCCGGCCCCGGCGACTGGCACGAGGCCCAGGAGCGCGAGCGGGGCTGGCGCGACGCGCTCACCGACGCCGACCGCGAGATCCCCGAGCTGGTGCGTGGCGACTGGAGCCCGCGCTCCGGCTACGAGGCCGCCCGCAAGCTGATCGGCGGGCCCGGCCTGACCGCCATGTTCGTGGCCAACGACCAGATGGCGATCGGCGCGCTGCGGGCGCTCTCCGAGGCCGGCATCCCGGTGCCCGAGCGGATGAGCATCGTCGGCTTCGACGACATCCCGGAGGCCGAGTTCTTCACGCCGCCGATGACCACGCTCCGGCAGGAGTTCGGCGAGGTCGGCAGGCAGAGCCTCGCCCTGCTGATGGAGCAGGTCGACGGGGCGCCGCGCTCCCGCCGCCGCATCGTGATCCCGCCAGAGTTCGTTGTCCGCGAAAGTACCCGCGCCCCCCTGAGGTAACCCCATGCCCCATGCTGTTAACGCTAACGAGCCCCCTCGATACGTCGTGGGCGTCGACTACGGCACCCTGTCCGGACGCGCCCTGGTGGTCCGGGTCGACGACGGCGCCGAGATGGGCACCGCCGTGCACGAGTACCGGCACGGCGTCATCGACCGCACGCTCCCGGCCACCGGCGCCCCGCTCCCGCCCGACTGGGCGCTGCAGGACCCGGAGGACTATCTCGACGTGCTGCGCGTCGCGGTGCCGGCCGCGCTGGCCGACGCCGGCGTCGACCCGGCCCTGGTGACCGGCATCTCCACCGACTTCACCGCCTGCACGGTGCTGCCGACGCTGGCCGACGGCACCCCGCTGTGCCGCGTGCCGGAGTTCGCCGACCGGCCGCACGCTTACACGAAGCTGTGGAAACACCACGCCGCCCAGGGGCAGGCCGACCGCATCAACGCGCTCGCCCACGAGCGCGGCGAGCCCTGGATCAACAGGTACGGCGGGAAGATCTCCTCCGAGTGGCAGTTCGCGAAGGGCTTGCAGCTGCTCGAGGAAGACCCGGAGATCTACGCGCGCGCCGAGCGGTGGATCGAGGCGGCCGACTGGATCGTGTGGCAGCTCTGCGGCGCCGAGACGCGAAACGTCTGCACGGCCGGCTACAAGGGCATCTACCAGGACGGCAGCTACCCGAGCGCGGAGTACCTCGCCGCGCTCAACCCCGATTTCGCGGGCTTCGTGGCGAAGATCGACCACCCGCTGCTGCCGCTCGGCGCGCTGGCCGGCGGGCTGACCGCGCAGGCCGCCGCCTGGACCGGGCTGCCCGAGGGCATCGCGGTCGCCGCCGGCAACGTCGACGCCCACGTCACCGCGCCCGCCGCGCAGGCCATCACGCCCGGCCAGCTCGTCATGATCATGGGTACCTCCACCTGCCACGTCATGAACGGCGACACGCTGGCCGAGGTCCCCGGCATGTGCGGCGTGGTCGACGGCGGCATCGTGGCCGGCGGATACGGGTACGAGGGCGGCCAGAGCGGCGTCGGCGACATCTTCGCCTGGTTCGTCGACTCGTCGCTGCCGGCCGACTACCGGGCCGAGGCGGAGCGGCGGGGCATCGGGCCGCACGAGTACCTGAGCGAGCTCGCCGCCGCGCAGAAGGTGGGGCAGCACGGCCTCGTCGCGCTCGACTGGCACAACGGCAACCGCTCGGTGCTCGTCGACCACGAGCTCTCCGGCGTGATCGTGGGCCAGACGATCGCCACCCGCCCGGAAGACGTCTACCGGGCGCTTGTCGAGGCCACAGCCTTCGGCACGCGCACGATCATCGACGCGTTCGAGGGCTCCGGCCTCCCGGTCACCGAGCTCGTCGCGGCCGGCGGCCTGCTGAAGAACACGTGGCTCATGCAGCTCTACGCCGACGTCACCGGCCGGCCCATCTCGGTGATCGGCTCGGAGCAGGGCCCCGCGCTCGGCTCGGCGATCCACGCGGCGGTGGCCGCCGGCGCCTACCCGGACGTGCCCGCCGCCGCGGCGGCGATGGGCCGGGTGCAGCGCCGCGTCTACGAGCCGGACGCCGCGCGCACCAAGGCATACGAGGCGCTCTACGAGGAGTACAGGCTGTTGCACGACTACTTCGGACGCGGGGAAAACGACGTGCTGCACCGGCTGCGCCGGATCCGAAACGAGGCCCGGGTATGAGCGGCGTCGACCAGCTGCGCAAAGACCTGGTGGGGCTGCACGACCAGCTGATCCGGTGGGGCCTTGTGGTGTGGACCGCGGGCAACGTCTCCGCGCGCGTGCCCGGCGAAGACCTCTTCGTCATCAAGCCCAGCGGCGTCTCGTACGACGAGCTGACCCCCGAGTCGATGGTGGTGTGCGACCTCGACGGCAAGCTGGTCGACGGCGCCTACGCCCCGTCGAGCGACACGGCCGCCCACGCGTACGTCTACCGCGAGATGCCCAAGGTCGGCGGCGTGGTGCACACCCACTCGACCTACGCGACCGCCTGGGCCGCCCGCGGCGAGCCGGTGCCCTGCGTGCTGACCGCGATGGCCGACGAGTTCGGCGCGGAGATCCCGATCGGCCCGTTCGCGCTCATCGGCGGCGACGACATCGGCAAAGGCATCGTGGCCACCCTGCGCGGCCACCGCTCCCCCGCCGTGCTGATGCAAAACCACGGCGTCTTCACCATCGGCAAGAGCGCCAAGGCCGCGGTCAAGGCGGCGGTCATGTGCGAAGACGTGGCCCGCACCGTCCACATCGCACGCCAGCTCGGCGAGCCGCTCCCCATCGCACAGTCCGATATAGACAAGCTTTACGACCGCTACCAGAACGTATACGGGCAGCGCTAGGGCGTGTCTCCTGGATCTCGGTGGAGCGAGGCGAGGTCCAGGCGGCGGTCCGGGGGTGCCGGACGGAAGGTCGCATACCGGTGTTGTATGCGGCCTTTCGTCCGGTGCCGCCGGTCGTCGTCTGGACCCGCCGCAGCCCTTCGAGATCCAGGAGACACGCCCTGAGACGTGGAGGTCTGGCGGGGATGGTGGGCCCTGCCAGACCTCCTCGCTTTCGTCTACTCCAGGATGAACGTGGCGTCGGCGCGGTCGGTCGCGGTGCTGACCGGCTGCGTGTAGAGCAGGCCGGACGAGTGCCGGATGTAGCGGCCGGCGAAGTTGGCCGACTCGAACGACGCCCCGGACGCGTCGGCGAGCCCGGCGCGGCGGAAGAAGCTCGCGTCGGCCCGGAAGAGCGCCGAGCCGTCGTTGCGCTCCACCCACAGCTCGTGGTTACGGTGGCGCAGGAAGTAGCCGGGGTAGTTGGCCGACTCCAGCGACACCGTGCCGCCCCCGTTGAGCCCGGTGACGATGCGGAATTGGGAGTCGGCCAGGTTGGTCACGTTGGCCTCGACCCGGGCGCGGAAGTCCCAGTGGCGGATGTACTGGCTCGTGAGGTTGTACGAACGCAGCCGCACCGGCGTGATCCCCTCGGCGACCGGGATGCCGAAGTTCGGCGTGCCGTCGGAGTTCCAGTAGAGCTTCTGGATGCGGGTGCGGCGGTTGGGGTCGTTGAGCGGGTCGCCGCTGATGTCGCGGTAGCCGCGGTCGTGGTACACGAGGATGTCGCTCTGGCCGTCTTCCGAGACGGTAAACGAGTTGTGCCCAGGGCCGTACTGGCTCGTGTTCGCGTTGCTGCGGAAGACGGGCTGCGCGCTCTTCGTCCACGACGCGGGGTTCATCAGGTTGCTCGTGGCCGACGCGGTGAGCAGGCCCATGCAGTAGTTGGCGTCGGTCGCGCTCGCCGAGAACGTCATGAAGACCCGGCCGTTGCGCTGTATCACCGACGCGCCCTCGTTGACCCGGTGTCCCACGGTCTCCCACGAGTTCGTGGGCACGCTGATCCGCGCCGGGGTACCCGTGATGGTCCACGGGTTGGACATGGGCGCCAGGTAAAGGTTGGTGCCGGTGCCGACGGCCGGGTCGTTCTGCGCCCAGGCGAGATAGCGCGTTCCATTGTGGACGAAGGTCGTGGCGTCGAGCGAAAACGTGTTGAGCGGCGTGACGATCCGGCCCCGCTCGGTCCACGCCCCGGTGAGCGGGTTGGCGGAGGCGTTCTCCAGCACGTACATGCGGATGGCCCACACGTCGTCGCTGCGGCCGGCGGCGAAGTAGATGTACCACCGGCCGTCGATGTAGTGGATCTCCGGCGCCCAGATGTGCGCGGCCATCTCGCCGCTCGTGTGGCGGCGCCAGATCACGCTCTCGGCGGCGGTGGCGAGCCCCTGGAGCGTCGTGGCGCGGCGCAGCACGATGCGGTCGTACTCCGGCGCCGTGGCGGTCATGTAGTAGTAGCCGTCGGTGTGCTTCACGATGTGCGGGTCGGCCCGCTGCGCGACGAGCGAGTTGGTGTACTGCACGGCCGGCGCGGCCGTTGCGGGCGGCGTGGCGACGAGCAGGCTCGCGGCCGTCAAGAGGACGGCAATCGCGGCGACTCTGCCCCCGGCCCACGTCCTGCGAGGGCTAGGAGCCGCGGGTGACCACGGCGGCGCTGGACCCGGATTCCGATTCAAGATTTCCCTCCTCTTCAGACTGGCTGGAGTTGCCACTGCTGGCAGTTGTTGTCGAGCCACGACCACAGGCGCACGTCGGCTCCGTCGCCGGTGCCGCAGTTGGCGACGTCGGCGACCTTGCCGGTGGCCTGGTTGGTGAGCCGCACCCACCCGCCGGACGCGGTCAGCACGAGCCGGAAGCGCTGGCAGGTGTTGTTGAGCCACGACCACTGGCGGATGTCGGTGCCGTCGGCCGAAGCGCAGTTGGTCACGTCGGCCACCTTGCCGGTGGCCACGTTGACGAGCCGGCTCGTGTCGTCGGCCTGGTCTTCGAGGCGCCACCGCTGGTTGTTACCGCCGTTGCACGTCCACTGCTGGATGTTGGCACCGTCCGCTGTGGACCCGCCCGCCACCTCCAGGCACTTGCCGCTGTTGCGGTTGACGATCGTGTACGCGGTCGGCGTGGCCGCCGTCTCCCCCGCCGGCCCGTCGGCCGTGGTGCCGAGCCGCATCGGCGTGCCGAAGTTGGGTGTGCCGTCGGAGTTCCACGTGAACTTCTGCGCCCGCGTCGTGCGGTTGTTGTCGCAGCCGCCGCCGGAGGAAGCGTTCGCGTGGTAGACGATCCAGTTTTCGGTGCCGTCGGGCGAGGTGAAGAAGCCGTTGTGGCCGGGCGCGTAGACACTGTTGGCGTCGCTGCGCTGGAAGACCGGGTTGGCGTTCTTGGTCCAGGACGAGGCGCTGAGCGGGTTGGTGCCGGTGAGCGTGAGCCGGCCGAGCTTGTAGTTGGGGCCCCAGCAGGCGCTCGCCGAGTACACGACGAACGTGCGCCCGTCGCGCTGCAACGCTTCCGGCCCCTCGTTGACGTTGCCCTCCTGCCGCTCCCAGGAGAGGGTGGGCGACGAGATGAGGCTGAACGTGCCGCTGACCGTGTAGGGGTTGCTCATCGGCGCGATCACGAGGCTCTGCGTGCTGCCGTTGATAAAGCCGCTGCCCATCAGGTAAAGCGATCCGTTGAGCTGCAACACGCTCGCGTCGATGAGCCAGCCGCCCGGCGTGAGGTTGGAGCCGGTGAGCATGTTGCGGTACGTGTACGGCCCGAGCGGGTCGGAGCCGGCGCTCTCCAGCACGTGTGTGCGCTGACTGTCGCAACAGGACACGCCGACCGCGCCGGCTGAGTAGTACAGGTACCACCGTCCATTGAGGAAGTGGATTTCCGGCGCCCAGAAGTTGGTGCCGCGGGACGACGTCGTGTCCTGCCAGATCTGCACGCTCGGCGCGGTGGCGAGCCCGGCGAGCGTGGGCGACTTGCGCATCGTGAGCGTGTTGGTGAACGAGGTGGTGACGAGGTAGTAGCTGCCGTTGTAGTACTGCAGCCAGGGATCGGCGCCCTTCTGCGACTTGATCGGATTCGTGTACGGCCGGCCGGGCGCCGCGTGCGCGGGCTGCGGCACGGCGGTGGTGAACACCGTGAGCAGCACTGTCGCGGCGACGAGCCATGCCCAGGGGCGGGTCATCGCGACTCCTTCTTCTATCGACGGTTACGTCTGTTAACGTTCACACAACGGGCGCGGCGCTGTCCCGCTTCACAAGGGCCGGCGGCACGCGCGTGTGGCGCCCGATCCGCCGCCCTTCGGCGATCTGCCGGACCAGCAGGTCGATGCTGGCCCGGCCGAGTGCGGCGAGATCCTGCCGCACGGTGGTCAACGGCGGCCGCAGAAACGGTGCCTCGGCGATGTCGCCGAACCCGACGACGCTCACCTCCTCAGGCACCGAGCGGCCGGCCAGGTGTAGCGCCCGCATCGCGCCGAGCGCCATCGGATCGCTGGCGCAGAAGATCGCCGTCACGCCGGGACCGGTGGCGAGCTGGCGGGCCGCCTCGTATCCGGACCGCACGCTCCAGTCGCCGGCGAGGACCAGGCCGACCGGGACGCCCGCCTCGGCGAGCGCGGCGCGCCAGCCGGCCGCACGCTCGCGCGCCTCCGGCCAGCCGGGTGGCCCCGCGATGTGGTGGACGGTCTGGTGGCCGAGGTCGAGCAGGTGGCGCGTGGCGGCGCCCGCGCCCGCCACGTTGTCGAAGCCGACCACGGGCACGCCCGCGGTCTCGCCCGCACCGACCGCGACGAGCGGCACGTCCGCCGGGATCCGGGAGAGCGCGGCCAGCGCCGGATCGGTCGGCGCGACCGCGAGGACACCACCGACCTCCCGGCAGAGCAGGGTCTCGACGGCGGCGGCGACCGAGCCGGCGTCGAGCGAGCGCGCGCTGACCACCGTGAGCGGGTGGCCGGCGGCACGCGCGGCACGGGCGAGCGCGTGCGCCGTCGAGGTCGGACCGGCGAGCGACGTGTCGAAGGCGACCAGGCCCAGCGCGGGCGACCGCCAAGCGACGGGACCGCGCGGCACCGTGCGGTGTGCCAGGCGGGCGGCACCGGTCAGCACGGGCCTGTCGCGCAACCGACGCGCACTGCGCATGGTGACCTCCCTCCGGCCCCGCGTCAGTGGCAGTGTTAGCGCTCACACTGGCGCTGTCAAGGGGTTGACTAGAGTCGATCTGTTCAGCTACATACCGCGGCGGTCACGATTGCGTGAAGCCCTTGACGCCGGATGACGTGAGCGTTAACACTCTCGCAAACACACTCGTGCCACCGCGGCAGGCCCCGCAGCGGTCGCGGTGATGTTAGCGCTAACAGTGATGGCGAGGAGTGCGAGATGCGCAGAAAGATATCGACGATCCTGCTAGCCGCCGCACTTGCCGGCCCGCTAGCCGCCTGCGGTGGCGGCGATGATGGTGCCGGTTCTGGTAGCGGCTCGGACGACGGGAAGATCACGCTCGGGTTTTCCCAGGTCGGTGCCGAAAGCGGCTGGCGCACCGCGAACACCAAGTCGATCCAGGACTCGGCCAAGGAAGCC
>Ga0081539_10000167_pt1 | contig 153726 bp, 121 predicted proteins | sample TabmetS4T2R2_FD_71023 | JGI IMG/M metagenome (GOLD analysis project Ga0081539, IMG submission 71023) | Tabebuia heterophylla rhizosphere microbial communities from the University of Puerto Rico - S4T2R2 | ecosystem: Host-associated > Plants > Roots > Rhizosphere ... | reverse complement strand
CGCAGCTCCGGCCCCTCGAACTCTCCACCAGTGATCGGCACGATCCTGCGGCGACCGTGCGAGACGACACCAACGTCGAGCGGTTCGCCGACGATGGCGCGAACCGCGAATGCGAACTCGAAAGAGGGCATGGCGTCCGGCTGCATGAGCGAACGCGATTGTAGTCAAATCGCCGCCGTTCAGAACCGGCGTCCCGTTTGTTTGGATCGGTGTATCGCTCTCTGTTCGAACGCGGGCGAGAGCAGGTCATCGCGCCGAGGAGGTCTGCCATGCGACGTCTGAACGCGCTCGCCGTATTTGTGCTGTTTTCGGTGACGGCCCGTGCGCAGTGGTTGAACTTCCCCGAGCCTGGGACGCCGCGCACCCGTGACGGCAGACTCGATCTGACCGCGCCCGCGCCGCGCACCCTCGACGGCAAGCCCGACCTGTCTGGAACGTGGATGCACGAGGTGACCACGCCCGCCGAGATGAAGCGGCTGTACGGCGCCAGGATCGACGAGGCCATCGAGGTGGGCGTGCCCGGCATGGAGATCGGGACGCAGCACAAGTACGCGGTCAACATCCTGGTCGACTTCAAGCCCGAGGACGTGCCGATGCGAGCGGAAGCGACCGCGCTCCTGCAGAAGCGGACACGCGAGCGCGACCCGTCTAACGTCTGCGCGGGCGTACCCGGCTGGCCTCTCGCGGGGTTCCTGTCCGAGCCGATCAAGATCGTGCAGGCACCGCGCGAGACGATCGTCCTCTACGAAGCAGGATCGCTGCATCGGCAGATCTACACGGATGGCCGCGCGTTTCCGAAGGAGTTCGAGTTCCCGGCATTCCTTGGTTATTCAGTTGGCCGCTGGGAAGGCGACGTGTTCGTCGTCGAAACAACCGGCTTCAACGACAAGACCACGCTCGACGGGATTGGCCATCCGCACAGCGAAGCGCTGCGCGTCACGGAACGCTTCCACCGCACCGACTACGGACACATGGACGTCGAGATGACGTTCGACGATCCGCAGATGTACAAGAAGCCGTTCACGATTACGGTGCCGCACGACCTGCAGGCCGACGCGGACATCTTCGAAATGTTCTGCGAGAACGAAAAGGACCGTGTCCATATCCAGAACGCGGGTCAGCGCGCGACTTCGCCCTGATGCAGCTCAATCGGCGCAGGGTACGGGATGGCCATGACCAAACATACCAATGCTGCTTCTGCTGTTGCTTCTGCGACCGGCTACTTCAGATTCGGTCCAAGGCGTAATTGAAGCGGCCGGCGCGGTTTCGGCTTCGGGTCAACTGCCAGCGGTCTCCAAGCACGCCGCTCTCCTGCGGCAGGGATGGCCCCGCAGACGCGACAAACCCGGACTCGGTATTCGAGAAGATCTGAAACTGAATCTCGTCGCCACGTGCGTCGATCAACCAGTACTCGCGGACTCCCGCCCGGCCGTAGATATCATGCAACAGCCGCGTATCCTTTCGCACGGACGAATCGCTCACAATCTCGACGACGAGGTCTGGCGCACCAACCAGCTCGATGTAATCCGACTGATTGCCTTCGCGAGGCTGAAGGCGCACACGTCCATCGGCAACGGCGGCCCACGAGACGAAGCACAGATCCGGCTCGGTACTGAGGCCTGCCTCTTGATGCGTCAGCAGCATTCCATCGCTGTAGACCTCACCCAGATCGTGCTCACGGACAAACGCCCCAATCGCGATGGTGAGGGCGGTCTTCACCTTGTTATGAGCCTCACCGGCCTCGGGACTCATTTCGACCAGCACCTCTCCCTCGACGTACGTCGTCCGCAGACCATTCGGATAATCGTCCGACATCACCCACGCTCGATACCCGCGGTGATCGAGCGCTGTGCTGGGGATCGTCACCCGATCTTCGATGGTGAGGCCCGGCGCCATGATCGGACAGTGTACTACCGGCGTTCCGGCATGAGCGTGACCTTCACGTAGTCACGCATGTTCAGATACGTCTGCGCCGCTTCCTGAATCTGCGCGCCGGTCAGGGCCGCGATGCGCTGCCGCATCTCGAACACCGACCCGACATTCGCCGCATCCTTGTCCTGATAGCGACGCGAGATCTGGCCGAGCAGATAGCCGTTGTTCTGACTCTGCTGCTCGAACTCGCGCTGCAGCGCGGCGCGAATGCGGTTCACCTGGTCGGGCGACAGCGTCGTGTCCCGCACGAACGCAATCTCCTTGAACACCTGCTGCACGAGGGTCGCCGTCTGCGCGGGATCGCACGTCCAATCGATCCGCACGGTGTACTGAGGCCGCGGAAACTTCACGGTCGACGGGTCCACCTCGATGCTGTACGTCGCGCCGAGCTCCTGCCGGATCTTGTCGAACAGCCTGCCCTGCAGCACCATCGTCATCGCCCGCATCGCCAGGACATGCGCATCGTCGTAGACGAACGGACCGGAAAAGACAATGCCCACTTCGCTCTTGGGCGCGATCCCCTTCTCGATCATCTTTTCGACGACGCCGGTCGGCGTCGCGATCCCGAGGTCGCGCCACGTCTCGCGCGCGCGGGTCGCCGGGAGGCTGGCCACGTACGTCTCGACCAGCGGCTTGATCATCTCGGGCGTGAAGCTGCCGACGAAAACGAACGTGAAGTTGCTCGCATCGGCAAACCGCGCCTTGTAGAACGCCAGCGACTTCGCGAGGTCCCACCGGTCGACCGTTTCCGGCGTCTCCGGCTGACGACGCGGATGATTGCCACTGAGCACCGTGTTGACGGTCTGGTCGAACACGACGTCGGGACTCGCCAGCCGATTGGCCAGCAGACCCTTGACCTGCGATTTCAGCGCGGCAAATGCGATCGGATCGGCACGCGGCTCCGTGAATCGCAGATACATCAGCTGAAACATCGCCTCGAGATCCTGAGGCGTGCTCCCGCCGACCATCCCCTGCTCGATTTCACCGATGAACGGGCTGACCTCGGCGACCTTGCCGACCATCACCCGGTCGAGTGCCGTCGGGCTGAAATGCCCGACCCCTCCGGCCCCGATCACATCGTCTGCGGATCGCGCGGGAATGAAGTCGGCATCGCTCGCCAGCGACGTCCCGCCGGGTGCCGTCGCGCGAAACAGAATCTGATCCTCCCGCAAGGTCGTCGGCTTGATGACGACGGTGGCGCCGTTCGATAGCGTCCACTCGGTGATTCCCGCCTGCGCGTGCGTGGTGGTTTTGACGATCGATCCTTTCGCCGGCGGCCCCTCCATGAGCGACTGCGCCGAGGTCGTGTCCACGTACGCGTCGAGACGCTTCTCCGAAGCCGCCTTGACCGCCGCGGCCAGCTGCGTCTCGGTTGGCAGCGTGACGCCGATCCCTTCGGGGGCGGACGCGATCACGAGACGGTTCTGCTCCGGGAACCAGTCGCGGGTGAGCGCGTTGATCTCGGCCAGCGTGATTTCCGGCACGAACCGGCGATTGAATGCCAGCTCCTGCCAGATGGTGGGCAGCGCTTCGGCCTGGAGGAAATTGCGCGTGTATTCATCGGCGCGGCTCGATGATTCACGGTCCGGGCTCTCGGTGACGCTGCGTTCGTAACCGAGCAGCCGTGTCTGCTTGGCGCGAGCGAGCTCCGTTTCCGTGAAACCGAATCGCTCGACGCGGTGCAGCTCGGTGAGGAGTGCCTCCAACCCCGGTGCGACGCCGCCGTTGGGAACGAGCGCCTCGAGCACCGCCTCGTCTCTCGTGCGCGGTGTCTGGAACAGCTGACGGCTCGCCGCCACGCGCAGGAACGGCGGATTCTCCCGCTGCATCAGCTCTTCGAGGCGCGCGTCCAGCATGTCGCCGAACAGCTGGTCGCGCATGATGTCGCGATAGCCGCCGACGGTATCCTGCCGCCGCGCGGGTCGCAGATTGCTGAGCGCCACGGATGTCGCCGTCAATTCCTGATCCGTGACGATGGTGTATTTGGTGCCCGGATGCTCCGGGACGTCGAAGATCGGCCGTGGCCGTGCGGGAGATGGCGCGGTCAGCGACGTGAAGTGCGAGCGGATCATCCCGACCGTGGCGTTGGGATTAATGTCGCCGACGACGATCACCGCCATCAGGTCGGGTCGATACCAGTCCTTGTAGAACCGCAGCAGCTGCTCGCGCGTCGCCTTCTGAATGATGTCGGGATTACCGATGGGCGTCCGGTCCGCGTATCGCGATCCTTCCAGCTGCGAGCGTCGGACCTTGTCGCCGATGCGCTCGCCGGCGCCGAGGTGCAGTCGCCATTCGGACAGCACGATGCCGCGTTCACGCTCGATGGCGGCCTGGTCGAAGGTGGCCGCCTGCGCCCAGTCCTCCAGCACGAGCAACGCCCGATCGAGCACGTCCGGCGAATCGGTCGGCACGCGCAGCGTGTACTGCGTCTCGTCGTAGCTCGTCGCCGCGTTCGCGTCGGGACCGATTCCCAGCCCGAGCGACGACAGGAAGTCGATGATCCCCTGCCGCGGGAAATGCGTCGTCCCTTCGAACAGCATGTGCTCGACGAAGTGCGCCAATCCCAGCTGATCGGGATCCTCGAGCACCGATCCGGCCTTGATGACGAGCCGGAGCTCGACGCGGCCGGCGGGCCTCGGGTTCGGACGGACGTAATAGCGCAGTCCGTTCGGCAGCGTGCCGATGGTCGCTTCCGGATCGACCGGCATCAACTGCGTCAATGAATACGAGGCGACGGATGCAGCCGACGTTTCCCGTCCCGGAAGGGTCTGCGCGGAGGGACCGGTCCAGACGAGGACGCCGATGGCAAGGCCGCAGAAGACGACGCGGAGGCGCGAGCACGTCATACAGACATCCTACTTGACGCGGGGCAGACGCGTTTACTGCGTTCCGTGTGGAAAAAGGGTCGTGATTTCGCGTACGCGGGTCGTCACGATGCGGCGGCCGTCGTGCATCAGTTCCATCGAGAACCCGCGATGAATCGCGCGCAGCTTGAGGAAGCTGCCGCCCAGGGAGCAGCCGGCGACGCGGACGCGCGTGTGCTCGGGAAAGAATGACCCGCCGCGCACCAGGACGTCTCCGGTGCCCGGCGACAGCACAGTCAGCTCGTAGGTGGTGTTTCGTGTGCGGACCGCGAACTGCTCGAGGCCGGCGAGCGCATCGATCTGGACGCCACCGCTCCAGTCGCGCTCGGCCCATCGACGAAGATCGCACGCCACGGCGGACGCGCGGAAAATGCCCGTAGCAGTCACGTCAGGAACCCGTATTCTAAACCACTCACGCTCGTCGCCAGTTTCTCACTTTTTCCGTGGGCCGAACGGTGTGCGCACAATGGGAATCGGCCTCGCGTCGCTGGCGTTGAGCGGATGGCGCCGACAGCCACGACGGCATGCGATGCGACCCACATTGGCAGCGCTCGTGACGGCTCTCGGGCGCCGCCGGCCGCGGGAGCAGGAACAATCCGGTCTGGTAGTCGGGTGAGTACGCGATCGTGTCAGCCGTCCTCCATGCCGCCCCCGCCCGTTCGGAGCGTCCGCGACGATGCGTATTCTCCCCGACGCAAGATCGACGCGCGCTTCGCGGTCGAACCGATCGCCGAACGCCCAAGGACGGTCTTGATGGCGACGGCGCGGTCGACACATGTGTCGCGTGCGCGATACACGTCGCCCATTCCCCGGATCCGATGGGCGCTTCGATGACGTACGGACAAGACGGTCGCCGGTGGCCAGTGGCATGGAAAGGACGAGGCGCGCGTACTCTACTTCTACGTCTGGCACCTGATGCGTGGTGGGTAGCGGACGTACGAACTCCAGATTATCTGGGCGAAACCGCTCGGGCACGAACGTTGCTCTGAATCTGGACGAGGAGAAACGTCATGCTCTCCGCGAATGTAATTGCTGCGTTGATTCAGCGGCTCCAGGATGTGTTCCTGGACATCCCAGGCCTCTCGATGACCATCGAGCAGGCACAACGACTGTTTCGCATCGATCGGGCAACGTGCCAGGCGCTGTTCGACGTTCTGCTCGAATCGGCCGTGGTCACCAGGGCGCCGGACGGTTCGTTCGTCAGGTACACGCCGAGCGCAGCCTGATCGATTCGCGGACAGCGCGTCGAACTCTCACTCGATCTGTCCATTCATCCGTGTCGGTGCCAACCTCGTGCGGTGAGGTAGGATCTGGCCTTCGGCTTCATCCTATCCGCACCACTCGCGTGCAGAGCGGCGCGGACCTTTACGGTCCGCGGGCGGGCCATAAAGGCCCCCCCGCATCCGAATTGATCACATCGGCCGTGCGTCGATGAGGGAAACCGGTGACGCGGTCGCCGTCACGCTCGCTACCGTGAAGCTGGCGGCACGCAGCAGATCGCGGAACTCGCGTTCGGTCCGCTCGAGGCCGTTGGGAGGGAACAACAGCATCATCATGTCGAACAGCTTCGCGACCGACGGATCGTTGCCCTCGGGAACGATCGTCTCGATGATGAGCACTCGGCCATTCGAGGGAATCACGCTGCGAATGTTCTTCAGGATCTTCAGCGAGAGCTCGTCGCTCCAGTCGTGAATGATGTGACGCATCTGGTAGGCATCGGCTCCCACGGGTACCGATTCGAAGAAGCTGCCGCTCACGAACTGGCTCCGTCCCGAAATGTCCTCATCCGCAGCCACTCGCGCGCGGTCGACGACGTCGGGCTGATCGAAGAACACGCCCTTGAGCGACGGATAGCGGCGAAGCGTCGCCGTCAGCACAGTCCCATTGCCGCAGCCGATGTCGGCGAGCGTGGACACACCATCATACGAATAGGCTTCCAGCACCGCGTCGGTCTCGGGTCCGTGAAAGCCGTTCATCGCCGCGTCGAACAGCACCGCGTCCTCCGGATGCGTGGGCAGATACTCGAAGAGGTGCTGCCCGAAGGCCATCTCGAACGGATTCTTCCCGGTGCGAACGCCATCGAGCAGACCACTGACAGTCCCCGGCCCCACTCGTCCCATGATGCGCGACATCGAGCGCATGGAGTCGGGTGCGTCCGATTTCAGCAACTCCGCCATCGGCGTCAGACCAAAGCGCTCCTGCTCGTCGGCCTGGAAGATGCCCAGTGACGCGAGATAACGCATCACTCGATACAACGCCCGCGCGTCGCTGCCCGTCGCCTCCGCCAGCTGCGTCGCGGTCATCGGCTCGCTCGCCACGAGATCGGCGATGCCCACTTCGGCGGCAATCGCGATCGCCTGCGCGGGGACGAATCCCATGATCAGGCCAGACATGTGCACTCGCGGGTCGACGGTCGTCAGCATAGGAACCCTCGTTGGAGTCGGAACGTGGTTGCGATCGGGTGAGTCGCGAATTATACGTGGCTTGGGGAGCATTGGCGCTGCGCTTCGCACGACATCGCTCTCGCGGTTGCGGGTGTGGCCACATGTGGCTATACTCGAACCGTGGAGACCGGGATTCGCGAGCTGAAGGACAACTTGAGCCGATATATTCGGCGAGTCGAAGCGGGACAACGGATCGCCGTCACCGCTCATGGGCGCGTTGTCGCGGAACTCGTGCCTCCAGGAACGGCGACGCGCAAATCCCCCGTCAGTCGATGGGACGAGCTCATTGCCGCCGGCATTCTTCATCCGCCGGTGGAGACGGGCGACCCGTTCGAGGACTGGCCCGACATCCGCCTGCCGCCGGGCACGGCCGCGGAACTCATCGACGCCGATCGTGGCGAAGCGTAGTGCCCCACGACGCCGCGTCGCCCGAAGAGTAGCGTCGGTGCGTCCGGCGGGAGCAGTGGCCGTCCAGACGAGAGTGCGGTACATGGAGTCGAGCGCCCTGGTCGCCGCATTGCTCGAGCGTGACACCGCTGTTATGAAGAAAATTCCACGCGGCACACAGCAGGTGACTTCGGCCCTGACGCTTGCAGAAGCCGGGCGGGCCATCGTTCGAGCCCGCGCGACCGGCCGTCTGACGGCGGAAGAGGAGCACGCCGCCGTGCGCGCCCTGCGGACATTCGAGCGCCGCTGCTTCATCCTCGACGTTGACCGTGCGGTGCTCGCTCGAGTCCGCCGTTCCTTCCCAGTCGAACCAATCCGCACACTCGACGCTGTCCATCTTGCAACGGCGGAGCTGCTCGGCGAGGCGCCGCTGGTCACCATCGTCACGCGGGATGACCGCGTGCGCAAGAATGCCGCAGCGCTTGGTTACACCATCGAGTAGGCCGCGTCGTAATCTCTACCTGTCCCCGCCTCCGAGGCGACATGTGTCGGATCAATCGGCGCTGCGGCAGTACTGTACGGTAGGCACGACCCTCCGGATCTCGTAGCGAGCACCTGGACTCAGGATGAACTCGCTGGCGCCTTCACGGCTGCGCGGGTTGCCCCAATCATAGGTGTAGCCGAGACCGGTCCACGGCACCCGGGGCTCCGTGCGGAAGTCACCGAAGTAGAGGTTCTTGTAGAACGCGGGATAGTTCGCGATCCCTTTCACGGTCGGCGCGGGCTCGGAGAACTGGAGGTTGCACGTCGAGTCCGTCGGCTCCGGATCGACGCACGGTCGGAACACTTCTGCCGGATCGACCCACATCTCCACGAACACGTCGTACGCCCACGACGGATTCAGACCGAGATACTGCTTCAGTCGCAGGATCACCTCCGCATCGGTTGCGCGGGGCCGCTCGCGCAGGTAGTTCTGACAGAAGCGCTGCACCTGCGGCGCCAGCGTCACCCACACCACATAGGCTTCCACCGTCGATGTTTCCGTCTTGTCGCGGAAGTTGCTGTCGTACGAGCTCTGGCTCTTCCAGGTCACGGCGAGCACCTTCGAACCATCCGCGCTCCAGACCAGCGACGCGTTGGAGCGATCGAGCCGTTGCAGGTCGTTGACGATCTGACTCTGGTCGACGACGGCCGCTCGCCTGACCGCCAGCGCGTATTCATCGTCGAGTCGTGCAGCCGACGCTCGTCCACCGCCGCGCGCCGCGCATCCAGCCAGGAGCAAGACAACGAGCAGAGGAAGATGTCGCCTCATAACGCCCGAAACGCGGACAGGTTCAACCACATCCAGCACGCGGCATCAATAATCTGCCACAGTGCAGGCCGGAGAGTTCGACGAACTCGCGTTCTTTCGCGCGATACAGGATGCCGGCGCGCGGGCACTCTTGATTGGACGTCGAGCGCTCGTGCTCCTCGGATTACCGGTACTGACGGCCGACTATGATTTCTGGATCGCCATTGAGAACATCGCCATCTTCAACGACGCGGCAGCGAAATGCGATCTGCAGCCGACGATGGAGCCGGACGCGGCGCGACGGCGCGGACGGTATGTGCTCGAACATGCCGAGCACGTCGACGTGCTCGTGGCACGCTCGATGACGCCCGTCGACGGCATCGACGTGGCGTTCGAGACCATCTGGCCGCGACGCCGGACGATCGCGCTGACGCCAGAGACCGAACTCCACATTCCGCACCTGGACGACCTCATACTCACGAAGCGGTTCGCGGCAAGACCCAAGGACCTGGAGGACGTCCGGTTGCTCACTATCCTCAAATCGGAGTCGAATACGTGACCGGACGGTCGGCGAACATCGCCGCATTCGCCAATCGTGAGCTTGGACTGGATGATGTGCGCGCGTATCTCGAGGCGCCTGTCAGCGATGATGAGCGCGAGCAGACCATCGCCCTGATCCAGTGGTTCACTCGCCGATATCGCACGCCACTGGAACGTCTCGCTTACGTGAGGCGCGCGTACGCGCGCTGGCGGCTGAACGCCCTTTTAACTCGCCGGTGATGAGCGAAGGGGCGGTGTTGTGGTCCGGCCGAAGCCGGACACGAGCGAGGCTAGAACCGCTTGGTGAGCTGGAAGCCGATGCTGCGTCCGCGCGGATGGTAGACGCCGTTGTTGATTGCCATCCCGATCGGCTCGACATTGTCGAGGAGATTCATCGCGAACACACGCAGGTCGGTGTGCGCGAGCACGTCCTTGGCCAGATAGTTCGCGTCGACGTACGCCTGCGCGCCGAGCTCACCGTAGGCGCCAGGATTGGCGGCGGTGAACGGCTCCACGATCTGCATCGTGCTCCATCCGCGAACGTTCGCGTTCACCCAGTGCTGGGGCAGGAAGCGGTAGTCGACGCCCGCATTCCACATCTGCGCGGGATAGTTCAGCCACTGACGGTCGGCGTTGGTCAACGCGCCGTCGAGCCGCTGTGTCACACCGGTGCGATCCACACCGGTGGGAATCGTCCGCAGGGAGCCATGCGCGAGCGAGTAGTTGCCGCTGACGGACAGCTCCGGCGACAGCGAATAGCGCGCCTCGATCTCGACTCCATGTGAAGAAGCCGACCCCATGTCGCGATAACCGAGATCGAGCTTCGTCTCCCAGCTGATGAAGTCGGCAACCGTCATGTAGAAGAGGGTCCCCATGACGTGGCTGCGCCCGCTGGCGAACGACAGCTGCGCGTCGTGGGAGCGCACCTGCTCCGACCGGTTGACGACGTTCACCGATTCGATCGTCTTGGAGGGCGAGCGATAAAACTTGCCGCCGGATTTCGAATACGCCGCGTTGGGACGGAGATATCCGGTGTTGAACACGTATTTTGCCGTCACGCGGCTGGAGAGGGAATGAATGAGCCCTCCACGTGGCAGCACCACGACGCGATTCTCGCGCCAGTCGTTGTAGTCGGCGCGCGCGCCGCCGAAGACGTTGGTCCGCCCTCCGTTGAACGTGAGCCGATCCTCGGCGTAGACGGCGACGTCGTTGTCGTTGCCGGATGGAATGTCGATCACCGGAACCTGCTGTTCGCCGCTTCCAGGAACGGTCGGCAGATCGGTGCCGGTATCGAAGCGGAACCCGCGATTGGGACCGGCGATGGTGTGGATGTACTTGCTCCCGAACAGCAGCTCGTGGCCGCTAGCGATCGTCTGCGTGGCGGTGACCTCGCCGCCGAACGCCAGCTCTTCTCGGCTCTGATCCTCGACCCAGCGCGTGTCCCCGGTTTGCATCTGCAGCTGGCCGGTCGGAAAGCGGTTCTGCACGAGCATGTCGCCGTAGAGCGTGTACTGGACCTTCAGCCTATCGCTGTACGTCGACGTCGTCTGGTAATCCAGATACGCCTTGCGCATCCGCAGTTCCGCACCCGGTCGAACGCCGCCCTGCGGGTTGTATGACCAGCTGTCCCACGGATACGGGACGCTCGTCTGCGCCACGCGGGCGAGGATCTGCGGACCGTCGTCCTGTTTCAGTTTCAGATAGAGCTCGAAGCCCGGGTTCTGCGCATCGAGCCGGGGCCACAGATTCGTCGTCGAGCCCCACGGGAATTTCACGTTCGGACCGGCGGACGTGTTGTAGCCGTCCGACTGCCAGACGCTCGCCGACACGATGCCGGTCGCATCGGCTCCCATCTGAATATTCTTGAGGAGATTCAGGCTCCACAGCTGGTCGCCCTGCGCGTAGCCGGTTGATACCTGCACCGATTTGGATCCGGCAATCTCGTTTCGCGTGACGACGTTGATGATCGCGTGGGCGGCACTGGTGCCCCACAGCACGGAGCCGGGTCCGCGGATGATTTCGATGCGCTCGACCTTCTCCAGCACAGGCATCTGATCCTGCTGCTGGAAGCCGTGCGCGAGGATGCTGTTCTGCGGATGTCCGTCGATGAGCAGCAGGATGTGATCGTTGCCGTCGGCGAGCAGCCCTCGCGTGCCAACGAGCTTCCACGTCGCTTGGCTGGACGCGAAGAAGCCGGGCACGCGGGCCAGCACGTCGGAGATGGTTCGAAACCCGGCACGCTCGATGTCGGCCGCGGTGATGACGGTGATCGTCGACGTCGACCGTGTGAGCTGCTCCTCGAGACGCGACGCGGTGATCACCTTGATCTTCAGCAGCTCCTCGAGCGGCAGATCGATGATCGGCTCCTTGATTCGCCCGTTCGGCTGAGACTGGGCATGGGAGGGCCGCGCGATCACCGCAACGCAGATGACGGCGAACAGCACAACGCGAGTGGCGACCCAGTCCATTCGTGGCAACGACCTATCCTCTGCAATCCAGCGCGAGCCTGACCCGGCGCGACCGAGCCCTCCGTGAAGGTATTCGGCATCCGACGTGCTGGCTGTAGCGCTCAACTGCGCCGGGACGTGCAGGCCAGAGCGAAAGAGCGATGGGATGGCTACGAGCCGCGCGTGCTGGAACGCCGGCGGGAAGGTCGAGCGAGACGCTCGATGGCATCCAGCCAGATGGTGAGGCCGAACTCGAACAGGCCGTCGGAGTCGTCGGCGGTCAATTCGTCGGCCAGCTCGATGAGCGTGGGATAGTCCGCCGGCGGCAGCGATTTGAAATGCTTGCGCGCCTCCGCCAGCAGCTTGCGGCGCGTGACTCCGGGCGCCGCCAGCATGGCGTCGAAGCGCGTCTCGTCGGCAACGAATTCCGTCACGAAGTTGTTGCAGTGATAACCCACGCGGGCGGCATCGCGTTCGCTCAGTCCGGCCGAGCGCAGCACGCGCAAGAACGCCTCGATGTGCCGCAGGCGGCGAGGACCAAACGGGGCCGTCGCGGCCAGCACTCGCGCGGCGTCCCGATGCTGCCGGAGTCCGCGCCTGACGTTCCAGGCAATCTCCGTCACCTGCTCGCGCCAGTCGCCGTGTGCTCCGACGAGCGGAATCTCTCCGCTGATCTCGTCGCCGAGCAGCAGCAGGAGCTCCTCTTTGTGCCGCACGTGTCGGTAGAGCGACGCGGGCTGCACCCCCAGCCGCTCCGCCAGTCGCCGCATCGTCAGCTCTTCGAGGCCGACCTCGTCCAGCAGCGCCAATGCTGCGCGCACCACCTGAGACTGATCGAGGGTGCGTCGCCGGCGCGCCCCTTCCCTCTTTCGATACGGAACGATGCTCATGAGCTCGTGGCCATCGTACTCACCCACGCTTGACACACGCAACAGCGTTCTCATAAGTTAACATTGTTCACTAATAGTGAATTTCGTTCATTCACGGCCGCCGGAAGGCGGCCCCTACGCAAGCGGAGGGAGTGATGCACACACAGAAGGCGTACAAGGGGTTGCCAATGGAAGGGCCCATCGCCACGTGGTACACGAAGAACACGCGGCGCGACACGCGGCGATTCGAAGCGGTGGCGCGAGCGATCGTCGCGCAGCTGCCGCCCGGCGCCCGCGTCCTCGAGGTCGCGCCCGGTCCGGGCTACCTGGCGATCGAGCTCGCGAAATCAGGCTGCCACGTGACGGCGGTCGATATCAGCAGAAGCTTCGTCCGCATCGCGCGTGAGAACGCCGCCCACGCCGGCGTTGCCGTCGACGTGCAGCAGGGCAACGCGTCGGCGCTGCCGCTGGCGGATGGCTCGTTCGATGTCGTCGTCTGCATGGCAGCCTTCAAGAACTTCACCGACCCGATCGGCGCGCTCAACGAGATGCACCGCGTGCTCGTGCCGGGCGGCCGCGCCGCGATCTACGACCTCAGAAAGGACGCCACGCGCGACGAAATCGATCGTGAGGTGCGGCAGATGCGCTTGTCGACGGCCAACGCCGCCCTCACCCGCTTCATCTTCCGCTTCGGGCTGCTGAAGGCCGCGTACACGCGCGATGACCTCGAGCGCATGGCACGCGCCAGCCGCTTCGGCCGCTGCGAGATCGTCCCCGACGGCATCGGACTTCAGGTTCGGCTGACGAGGTGATTCGACGCGTTTTGGCATTTGGAATTTGGGAGTTGGGCGTTGGGAGTTGGCCAGCGTCTAGAATCGACGGATGGCGCAACGCTTCGAACCCAGCCCTCTCGCGCCCCGAAGGACTCCCGACGAGACCGGCCGCGACGACGACCTGGGGTTCGGGTCGATCGTCAGCCGCGACAGCCGTCAACGGCTGCTCAATCGGGATGGCTCGTTCAACGTCATTCGATCGGGACTCGGCCGATTCGAAAGCTTCGCGCCGTACCATCACCTGCTGACCGTCTCGTGGACAGCGTTTCTCGGCCTCGGGGCCGCGTGCTATCTGCTGCTGAACGTGGTCTTCGCATTCGCCTACATGCTTTCCGGCGAGGACGCACTCGTGGGCACGGGCGGCCCGATGCTCGGCGGCTCGTTCGGTCGCGCGTTCTTCTTCAGCGTGCAGACGTTCGCGACGATCGGCTACGGACAGCTCGCCCCGAACGGCGTCGTCGCCAACCTGCTCGTCACGCTCGAAGCGCTCGTCGGCCTGATGTATCAGGCGCTCGCGACCGGCCTGTTGTTCGCGCGGTTCGCCAGACCCACGGCGTCCGTGATCTTCAGCCGGCACGCCGTCATCGCCCCCTACAACGACGGGCAGGCGCTCATGTTCCGCATCGCCAACAAGCGCCGCAACGAAATTCTGCAGCTCGAGGCCCAGGTGCTGTTCACCGAGATGCGATCGGACGGACGTGGCGGGGTGACGCGCCGATATGCCCTGCTGCCACTCGAACGGAATAGGGTGACGTTCTTTCCGCTGTCGTGGACGATCGTTCATCCCATCGACGCCAGCAGTCCGCTCGCGGGAAGGTCAGCCGACGATCTGCGGCAGACCGAGGCGGAGATCCTGGTCCTACTTTCCGCCACCGACGAAACGTTCGAGCAGACCGTCCATGCCCGATCGTCCTATCGCGCCGGCGAGATCGTGTGGAACGCGCGTTTCCGGTCGATGTTCGTCAAAGCCGACGCGCACTCGCGGGTGATGGTCGACGTCAGCCGGATTCACGACATCGAAGACGCCTGATCGCCCTCACTCCCAGATCGTGTCCGCGGCCAGCTCCTGGCCCGCACCCATAACTTTCCGTTGCCCCAGCGGGTTATTAGGATCGAGACGCGCGGTCTACATTGACGCCAACCACCGAGGACGACCGGCTCCTGTTAGAGGCGGCACAGGCCGATCCCGCTCGATTTGTCGACATTTACGAGCGGTATGTCGATCGGATCCATACGTTCGTCAGTCGCCGGACCGGCAACCGTGCGGTCGCCGAAGACATCACGTCTCAGGTGTTCGAGCAGGCGCTTCGCACGCTCGGACGCTTCGAATGGCGCGGCGTGCCGCTGGCGGCATGGCTCTACCGGATCGCCGCCAACGCGCTCGCGGACTACTGGCACGATCGCGGGCGAGAGGCGCACGAACCGCCGCCTGAAGTCCCGGATGCGGACGAGGGCGGCGAACTCGATCGGCGGATCGCGTTGTATCAACAGGTCGATCAGCTCCCGGATCTGCAGCGACGAGTCATCCGGATGCGTTTCGTCGAGGAGAAGAGCATTCGCGACGTGGCCGCTGCGCTCGAGCGGTCCGAAGGGGCCGTCAAGCAGCTCCAGCTCCGCGCGCTGGAGAACCTGCGGAAGAGCATGGGTGGCCATGGCTGAACGGGCGCTCGTCGATCGGCTGAACGAGGTTGTCGACGCGATCATCGCGCGTGGTGATGCCACCGCCGCGTTGCGCGACCCGGAGCTGGCGACGCTCGCCCGTATCGCAGTGGATCTGCGCCACTATCCCAGTCCGGAGTTCAAGGCGAGGCTCCGGGTGCAACTCGAACGGAGAACGACCATGACAGCAGCAACGATGGCACCGGCAATTCGTGAGGGGTTCACCACCGTGACTCCGTACATCCGTGTACCCGATGCCGGGCTCTTCGACTTTCTCACCAAGGTGTTCGATGCCGAGGAGACCTTCAGCGGACACGGCGGCGGCGGTGGCATGCATCGCGAAGTGCGCATCGGCGATTCGATGTTGATGATCGGTGAAGGCAGCGGCACCGGCGGGATGATGCCGATTCGGCCGATGGCCTTCCACGTGTTCGTGAAGGATGTCGACGCGACGTTTGCGCGCGCGCTTTCGGCCGGCGCCACGTCGATGGGCGAGCCGGAGGACCGGCACTACGGTGAGCGTTCCGGCTTCCTGGCCGATCCGTTCGGCAACCAGTGGTATGTGGCAACGCCGCTGCGTCCGGAGTCGCTGGCCGCCGCGGCCCGGGCGGTCACGCCGGTTCTCCATATCGAGGACGCCGCAAGCTATATGGAGTTCGTCAAACGCGCCCTCGGCGCGATCGAGGAGATCCGTGTTCCCGGCCCCACGGGAGAGCTGCGCTACGGTCGCGTCCGGGTTGGCGACGCCGCGATCGAACTCGGCGAAGGTGTCCCGATGCCGGGATCATTCATGCTCTATGTCGCCGATCCCGATGCGATGTATCACCAGGCGATCGCTGCCGGCGCCACTTCCGTCATGCCGCTCAGCGATCAGCCGTACGGCCGCGTCGGCGGTGTCGAGGATTACGCCGGCAATCAGTGGTTCTTCGCGCGACCGCAGGCGCCGACCAGTTAGCGCCAGACTGGTCGCGCCTTGAAGCAGCGCGGGACCGCATGTCCGGAGCCAAACCGTAGCAAGTGTTTGGTCATACTCCGTCAGTCGGCGGCGAACGCTGAGGCGCGTGGATCAAGTCGGTTTGGCGGAGCGACATGCGGTTCCGCGCTGCCTCACGCGACGCTTCAGCGCTTCGCGGCCTGCTGATCGAGCAGCTCCACGGAGAGCAGGATCGTGCGCCCGACGATCTCGAGGCTCTGCTGCGACACCTTGTCCATCGTGTCGGTATTGGCGTGGTGGAACTCGCCCATGCCGTCGAAGCTCGGACCCATACGCCCGAATTCGGCGTCGACGACATCGACGGCGGGAATGCCGACGTTCAGGAACGGCACGTGATCGTCGATGATCTGCGTCTCGTACTGGAAGAAGTAGCGTGAGTATCCGAGCTGCGCCGCCGCTTGCGCGATGACGTCCTGCAGCGAGCGGGTGGACGAGATCTCACGGGCGACATTCAAATTCTTGTCGCCGATCATGTCGAGCAGGAAGAGTCCCTTGACCCGTGGCGCCACACCCGCGGCTTTGAGCTTCTGCGCCAGATGACGGCTGCCGTACAGGCCGTCGTCGCCTGCGAACGATTCGATCGCCTCCTCGAGATCGGTCCACACGAGCCAGATCTGCATCCGCGTCGTTCGGCCGGCGAGCGCCTCGGCGAACGCCAGCAGAATCGCAGTACTCGAGCCTCCGTCGTTGGCGCCGATGAAACCCTTCTTGAACAGCGTGTCGTAGTGACCGGCGAGGATGAAGATCGGCTGCGCGGGATCGGCGGTGACGTTGTACTTTCCGATGAGCGTATGCACCGCGACGGGCCCACGGGGCGTCGTCGCGGTGAAGTCGTCGGACTCGATCGTCGCGCGCGTGGTCTTCAGGACCTGGCGAATCAGCGCCTGTGTCTTCTGATGGCCGGGTGAGCCCGGCGGACGCTCACCGAAGCCTGCGACTTGCGAGGTATACGCGTATGCGTTCGCGGCGTTGAACGCCTCGTGGAGCGTTGACGCCGCCCCGCCCAGCACACACCCACACGACAGGATGACGATTCCAGCGAGGAAGCGCGACGGGATCATCGGACGCATTCCGCGTGATCCTACCCTGTCGGCCGGCGAAACCTCCCGCTAATCCTCGCGACGTGCTCCGCGCGCCTGAATGGAGCGGACGGCCGTGACCATCGACAGCGTGGCGTCGCGCAGCGACTGGCGCTTGTGCGGCGGACACTTCATGGCCGCAAGACGAGCCGACAAACGCGGGTCGTACACGGTGCTGAAATCGCGGCACAGCATCCCGACCACCAGCATGACTTCGTCGGTGGTCACCCCGTGCTCCTTGGCAATGGCGACGACGTGCGCGTGCACGGCGGCTTCGAGCGCGTCCCTGACCATGTCGATGATCACCTGCGAGTGTGAGGCTCGTCCTCTTCCAGTCCGAGTGTGCGGCCGCGAGTCCCGGCCACGTCGAAGTAACGGGTCGCTCCGATCGTCTGATAGTGAAGTTCGGTCCGAACTCCGCCACTTGCCGAAGGCGCGCGGGCAACGCGGCGGTTCGCGGTCGGTGTGACACCCGCAGGGAATGCCTCGGTCAACACGCGACCGAGACGTGTTCCGCGATGACGCGGGGTGAGCCCCAGCACAGCACCGATGGTCCGACCGACGTCCGCGTTGCTGACCGGCAATGGATCGACGAATCGGGTCTTGAAGTCCGGGCCGATCGCCGCCATGAAGTTCATCGTATCGGCCCGGCTGAAGCTGCCGTGATCGCCCTGACCCTGTTGCCGCGTCGTGTCGGCGACGTCCACCGCACAGACGAGCGGCGTTGAACAGCCTGTCGAAAACGACCGGAAGCTCACGACCATCGTGGGCCGCTGCGTCTTCGCGCTTCCATTGAGGTAGATGTCGCTCAACGGCAATGTGCCTGGCAGGTCGCCAACGCGATCGTCGACGAAGATTCCGCTGACGTAGTCCTGTTTGCCGAGAATGTCGACGATCCGCGCGGCCAGTGGTTTATCGCCGCTCGGCACGTAGACGAGGTCCGAGCCCCCGTTGGCGGCGACGACGACGTCAGGGCGGCTTGGATCTCGTCCGATCAACCCGTTTGCGCGTTTGGGAAAGTGCCCGCGGCCGATCGCGGCGTTCTGATCGTCGGGATCGAACAGCGGAAGGTCGAGAGCGGTCGCCAGATCGATCGCGAGGAAGCCCGGCGGCAGGTGCGAAGGCGGCACGTCCGAATACGTGTCTCGCGCGGCTCCGCTGGTCTCACTCTCCTTCGAGACTGTCGAGAATCCGTGATCGGCAGCCACGATGATGTTCGTCGTCCGTGCGAGACCGTTCGCTTCCAGAGCCGATTGGATGCGCGACAGGTTCTCGTCCGCGTTTTTCAGCCCTGCTCGCGATGTCGGGCCGTTGATCCCTGGCGTGAGCTGATTGAGGCTGTCGCCCTGGTTGTGCTGACTGCCGTCCGGATCTCGCGACCAAAACACGAGCATGAACGGACGCCCGTCCTTCGCGAAAGCGGGCAGGATCACCTTCGTCACGGCATCGACGAAGTAGTTCTGCTGCTCGATGTTCGCGCTGTGTGTGCCCGGCTTGGTGGAGGTGCCTCCCTCGCCGTTTTCGCCCCGCGTGGGCGCCTGCATCGGAAGCCCCGCGTCGCTCAAGGACCGACGCATGGCGTCGGACAACGGAATACCGCCCGGGCGCCCCGTTGAATCGTCGATCACGATCGTCGAGTCGCCAGTTCGCGCGGTATGGTCGAAAATCAGCGTCGGACCGAGCTTGCCGACAAGAGCGGTACGAAATCCGGCCGCGCGCGCGGCAGTGAGCACCGTCTCCTCGCCGAGATAGTCGCCGCCGAAGTGATCGTCCATGTCGCCCAACGCGACGTCGTGCTCGAGGAACGGCGTCACGCTGTCGGCGACGCTGCGCACGCGAAATCCGACATAGAGGGTGTTGGCGAAGTTGCCGGTGTCGCCGAAGTAGTGTCCGGTGGCCATCGCCGACGCGTTGGCGGTGGTCACGGTCGGCACGAGCGAGTGCGGGTCACCGAAATTGACGCCGCGATCTCTCAGGGCCGCGAGCGTCGGCGCGCTCTCCGCGTTCACCGCGAGCGCACGCAATCCATCGGGAATGAAGAGGACGATGTTGTGAGGCCGAGCCAGCTGGTTCGCGGGGACAGGTTCAAAGCTCGCGAACGCGAGCGCCCCCGCAAACGCTGCCGCGAACCTCACGCGTCCCACTGATTGCCATATTAACGACACAGTGTGACGCGCAAGCAACCGCAAACTATCGCTGAGGCGACACTGGAGGAGCTGAGCCACAGGCCGCCCGATCCTCAGTGACTCTCACCGCCGCGCATGCGACATCGGGAAAGTCGCCGAAGATCCCGTCAACCCCGAGCGCGACGAACTGCCGGTATTCCTCCGCAGGACTTCCGTGGTACGTCGGTGGCAGGAATACCGGTTCGCTGCGCAGCGTCCACACGTGCACGAGCAGCCCGGCACGATGCGCGTCTGCGACCAACGTCGTCGGCGCGCGCAGCGACCGATCCTCGTTGGCAGGTATGACCAGTCGCGTGTTCGGTCCGATGCCGTCTGCATACTTCGCAATCTCGGCGAGGCGCATCGGTGACGTATCGGCACCCTGATCGAGCAACTGGATCAAGCGGAGTCTGGTCAGCGGACGCAGGATCTGCAGGCTCGATGGCTCGAACGACTGGATGAACACGGCGTCCGTCTTCCGGTTCTTGCCGTGCTTCTTCAACACGTCGAGCACGCGCTGCTCGAGCGGCAGGCCGATCGACCGGAAGTAGGTCGGATGCTTGGTTTCCGGGTAGACACCGATTGGCCGACCGACTTCGCGCGACTTCGCGTCGGCGAGCGCGATCACCTCGTCGAACGTCGGGACGAGGAACCGCCCGTCGAAGGTGTGCGACCGGAACGGCAGCCGCTCCTTCGCGCGCAGTGTCTTGATTTCGGCAAGGGTGAAGTCCTCGGTGAACCAGCCGGTCACCGGCTGCCCATCGATCGTCTTGGTCGCCTTCCTCTCGGGAAACTTGTCGGCGACATCGGTCGTGCCGCCGATCTCGTTTTCATGTCGCGCGACCAGGACGCCGTCCTTCGTGGAGACGAGATCGGGCTCGATGAAGTCGGCGCCCATCGCAATCGCGAGCGTGTACGACTCGATCGTGTGCTCGGGGCGATGTCCGCTTGCGCCACGATGCGCGATGATCAGCGGCGGTTTCTGGGTTGCAGCGTCGGCGAGGGCCACTGTCACAATCATCGCTGCCACCGTCGCTCGCGCTACCACAGGACTTTCACTCCGAGCTGGACTTGCCGCGGATCGTAGGCAGCGGTGATCGTGCCGAACCCTGCCTGAGTCCGATTGCCGTTCGGCGGGGCGAAATTCACGCGATTGAACAGATTGAACGCTTCGATACGCAGCTCCAGACGCGAGGTGCCGGCAAGCCCGACCTGCTTGATCGCCGCGAAGTCGAACGTCCAGAAGTTCGGTCCACGCACACTGTTGCGCGGCGCGTTGCCGAACGGCTGGCTGGGATCGGTCGGAATCACCACGCACGATTTGTTGAACCAGTTGGTGATCGAGCGCTCGGCGGCCGGCGCGTATGGATCGCAGGTCAGGTTCGGGCGGTAGTTGTTCGCACCACGAAAGTCCTGCTGGATGCCCGACACGACGAACGCCGCCGCTGGCGTGTACGTCAACGTCACCGGCTCGCCGGACGTGATCGCATTGATGCCGGCGACCTGCCATCCGCCGACGAAGCCATTCAGCAGCGGTGAGACGCCGGACCCGAATCGGTGGCCGCGACCGAACGGCAGCGTCCACACGAAGCTGGTCGTGCTGTTGTACGGCTGGTCGTAGGCGCCAGTGCCGTATTCGGCGGCGAGATTGCGGAAATCCTGCGGAGCGGGGAAGTTGCCGTTCTGGTTCTCGAGCGACTGTGCGCCGTTGTCCTTCGCCTTCGACAGCGTCAACGATGTGAGCAGCGTCACGTCCGACAGACGCCATTCCCATTTCGTCTGGAAGGCGTTGTAGCGCGACTTGCCGCCGTTGAAGACGTAGGTGATATCCGAGAACTCCGGAATCGGACGCCGCGTCTGCAACGGAATCGACCCGGCCGCGTTGTTGGGAGTGGCCTGATTGAAGTTGCCAATCAGCACCAGGTCGTCTGCGCGATTGCCCACATACGCGACGTCGAGCAGCATGTTCGGCCAGAGCTCCCGTTGCACCGAAGCGAACCAGCTCTGCACGCGACCGGCGTGATAGTCCTCGGGAATGTAGCTGATGTTCGCCGCGAGCGGATTGAACGTCGACGAAGCCGTGAAATTCGTCGGATAGCCCTGCTCCGTCGTACGGAACGCCGGATCGAGCGGATTGGCCTGCGTGACGACAGCGTTGATCACCTGCGGACCGTTGATCGGCAGCAGGTCGGCCGCGCCGGTCCGCTGATTGTGAACGTAGCTGATGCCCCAGCCGCCGCGGACGACGGTCTTCGGCATGAGGCTGTACGACATCCCGAGTCGCGGGCCGAAGTTGTTCCGATCGGGATTCACCAGCGCGCGGTCCCTGATCGATCCATCCTTGGCGATCACCATTTGCTTCGTCGCGGGATCGAAATTGGAGAGCACGTTGTTCGCCTCCCACAACGGCGTCGAATACTCATAGCGCAGACCAACGTTCACCGTCAGCTTGCTGGTCGCCCTGATGTCGTCCTGCACGTACGTGAAGTGCATGTTGCGCCGCACCTCGGCGACCAGAAGATTGCTGAGCGCGTACTGCGACCGCAGACCGAGCATGAAGTCCGCGAGGTTGTAGATGTTGTTCGCACCTACGCCGGCGGGACGCGTGAATTGACCCGTGTAGGCATCGCGACCGTAGAGCGGATTCACGTCCTGCACTTCGACGTTGATCCGCTGGAACTCGTAACCCGCTTTGAGCGATTGCCGACCCTGCAGCCACGTGTAGTTCAACTTGGGATTCCACACCGTCGGGTATTGCCACTGCGGGTTGGTCGCCTGGCGTCCGAGATCGGCGTAGCCGGAAATCAACTGTGTGGGCAGCCCACCGGCAATCCGCGAGTCAGTCGGCAAGCCGGCAATCCCGAACGCATCGAAAGCGCTCGTCGATCCCAGCGCCGGCGGATTCTTGCCCGCCTGCGTCGTCGACCAGCCAAACCGCGCTTCGAATAGCGACTGGTGACTCGTGATGTAGGTCGCACCAAGTGCAAGCTGCTTGTTGCGCGCATAGATGTGACCGTTGCCGGCGCCGCCCGACGGCAATGGCAGCGGAGCCTGATCGTCCGTCGCGAGATCGCGCCAGCCGTAGCGCCCGAACACGTTCATCGACGGATTGATGTGCACATCGACCTTGCCGCCAGCCTTGTCCGAATCGTTGGTGAACGTCTGCAGCACGGAGTAGTTGAGCGCGCTGCCCGCCAGGTTCGGATCCGGCAACCCGCCGAGCACCTTGCGTGCAAACGCGGTCATCGGAATCGGCGTGCCCGCGGCGTAGACGGTGCCCGTGCGCGGATCGCGGATGTCCACCGGAAGCACGCCCTGCTTCTGCCCCGCGGTGGGAATCGTGTTGAAGGACGTCAGCTTGCGATCCTGCCGGAAGCCCTCGTAATCCGCGAAGAAGAACACTCTGTTCTTGAGAATCGGACCGCCAAGGACGCCGCCGAACTGATTGCGCCGCAGCGGCGGCTTCTCGCCGGATGGTGGCTTGAAGTAGTTGCTCGAATTGAGAGCGGTGTCGCGGAAGAACTCCCAGGCGTCACCCTCGAGACGATTGCCGCCGCTCTTGTACGCGACGTTGACCGTTGCTCCAGCAGCGCGTCCGTACTCGGCGCTCTGATTGTTGGTGACGACCTTGAATTCCGCGACGGCATCCGGCGGCGGTTGCATGACCTGATTCGAGAAGCCCTGGTTGCTGGTGCCGTAGGCGTTGTTGTCGACGCCATCGATCAGGAAGTTGTTGAAGACGCTGCGCAACCCGTTGACGTTGAAGGCGCCTTCACGCGGCGTTCCGTTGGTGCTCTTGTTCAGCGCCGACAGCCGCACTCCTGTCGTCAGCAGCGCCAGCGCGGAATATTCGCGGCCGTTGAGCGGCAGCTCGCGAATCTGCGCTTCGGTGATCACTTGACTGCGCTGACTGCTGTCGGTCTCGAGCAGCGGTGTGGCGGCGGTGACTTCGACGCGATCGGCAAGGGCACCGACCATCATCGTCAGGTCCACGCGTGGCCTCGCGCCGACCTGGACCTGGACGTTGTCGACCAGGGCGACCGAGAACCCCATCTTCTCCGCCGACACCACATAGACTCCGGGTCTGACCGCGGGGAATTCGTACTCACCCTGGGTTCCACTATTCCGACTGACTGCGACGCCGGTGGCGGTGTTCAGCAGCGTGACCGACGCATCGGCGATGACGCCGCCGCTGGTGTCGATGACGGTTCCAACAACCGACCCGGTCTCGAATTGCGCGCGAGCCGGAGAGGCCATGAGCAACGCACACATCACACACGACACGATGAATCGCGACATCGGGGAGAACCTCACGGAATCGGTTGGCGAATGACTCGAGCGAGTCAGGCGGCGCTACGGGCGTTCCTGGAGGTTCAGGATGGTTCGAAGATGTGACGACCGCGTCACATCAGTGACGCGGCGCCGTAAATCTTCGGCAGGAATGGTCAGCCAGCTTTTCGGACGAGCGTCAGGACTGCGCCAACCGCCTTGTGCTTGCGTGGTGTGCGGACAGCGAAGCGATCGCACGCGTCGACGATGGCGAGCAGGCGCCCGCGTTTGTCCAGATAGCGCTCGTGTGCGCGCACGACGTCCGCGTCGAGTGCATTGAGCAGCGCCCGGTGTTCCGGCTCGGGCACGCTGCTGTCCGGCAGCGAGCCGACGCTGTCCCGGAGCACGGAGGCGTCGCGCAGTCCTCCCAGGATGTCTTGCGCCTTTCGCAAGTCGCTCAGCAGGTGAGGCGGACTCCACATGTGCAGGTCGTCCGCGGCTTCGACCACATAGCGCAGCTTCTTCATGGCCTTGCGAGTCGAATGCAGTCGATTCGGAAAATACAGGCCGGCGGATTTCGCGATCGCGGTTCGCAGACGATGCGCGCGAAGGCCGATCCGGTCTCGCAGCATGGCGTCGTACGCGTTGCCGAGGGGCAAAAGTCGCTGGACCAGGGCCGACTTGCGCTTGTGTTTGCGAAACACGGCGATCCGGCCGAGTTCGAGGTCCTCCAATTTTTTCACCAGCGTACGACGTTCGTCCTGGAGGCGTGCGCGAAACGCCCGTCTGGCTGATGCGATCGCCAGCGCAGCTGCAGGTATTGCCTCTTCCTTTTCGTTCAGCAGCGTAATCATCGCGTCGAGATCGCGAACACGGCCGAGCTGATCCCGGGCATCGACAAGCACGTGTTCCGCCTGACTCGCGTCGCGGTCGTCCCCGAGCAGCGGTAGCAACTCTCGCAGGCGGCGACAGGCCACCCGGGCGTCGTGAACGCTGTCTGGTTGTCCGTCACGGATGCCCGGCAACTGATCGAAGAAATCGTCTGCCCTCGCGGACACCAGCGCCCGTATGTCATGCGGGTTCATTCTCGTGTCGCCTCCGTTACACGCCGTCCATCTGTTTGACGGCAGTGCAACAGTCGATCCTGCACCTCGATGTTTATCCGTCTTCTTGGCACGAACCCCTGGCACGCTTTTGCGCACCTGTTACATCCGTCGAGGATGACCTATTTGCGATCGCTCTCGTCAGCAGTCAGCGTCCAACCGCCGCCAAGCGCCTTGTAGAGCGCGATGAGACTGACCGAGGCATTCGTTTCGGCATCGGCAACACCATCCTCGGCGGCGTAGAGCGCGCGTTGCGCGTCCAGGACTGAGAGAAAGCTCTCGACACCGCCCGTATAACGATTCGTCGCGAGCTCCAGCGCACGACGGTTCGCGGCGACCGACATCTGCAGCGCCGCGACACGACGTTCTTCACGATCGCGCCCAACGAGCGCGTTCTCGACGTCCTCGACGGCGATGAGCACGGCTTTTTGGTATTCCTGCAGCGTGGCCTCCTGCCTGGCCTCCTGGAGACGGATGTTGGAGCGGACCCGTCCACCAGTCAGCACCGGCAGCCGCACGCCGGGAACGATCGACAGGAACTGACTGCGACCGGACGCGAGATCGCCCACGTCATCGCTGCGGCGGCCGAACGATCCGGTGATCGAGAATCGCGGAAACAGATCCGCTCGCGCCACACCGATTCGCGCCGTCGCCGCGGCGACCTGACGCTCGGCGCGACGCAGATCGGGTCTGCGTGACAGCAGTTCGGATGGAAGCGTCTCCGGCACGTCCGACGGGCGCGAGGGCACGGTCGCCGGCGCTTCGAGCAGCGAGAGGAGTGTCGCAGGCTGCTCGCCGAGGAGCACGCCGATACGATAGATCGCGCGCTTGACCTGGCGCTCCAGCTCCGGCCGTCGACTCGCGGTCGTCTGTACGAGACCTTCAGCGCGTTCGGTGTCGAGCGCGGTGCCGATGCCGGCGTTGAACCGCGCCTCGGCGAGATCGCGCGACTCGCGCAGCGACGCAATGGTGGCGTCGAGAATCTCGATCTGTCGCTGCACCCCGCGCAGCTCCACGTAGTTCCTGGCGAGGTCACCGAGCAGGGTGACGAGCACGTCGCGCCGGGCCTCTTCGGCGGCTTGCACCTGCGCGACCGCGGCTTCGACATCGTGTTTGACGCCACCAAAGAAATCGAGCTCCCAGCCCGCATCGAAACCCGCCTCGAAGATGCTCTGCGATCGCGGACCGAAGACCGACGCCGTGCCTGGCACATTGAACGGCGGAATTGCAGCGCTCCGCTCGGTGCGCGCGTAAGCCGCGCCCGCATCGACCTGTGGCCGTGCCGCCGATGCCGCGATCCCACGAGCGGCGCGCGCTTCCTGCAGGCGGGCGGCGGCCACTTTCAGATCGAGGTTGCCCACGACCGCACGGGTCACGAGATCGTCGAGCGTCGCGTCGTGAAAGCCGGTCCACCAGCGTTCGAGCACGACGCGATCCCCATCGGCCGCGCGCGCCGCTGCGGCCTCGTGAAATGTACACGGCATATCGACGCGAGGCGGGGCGTATCGGGGCCCGATCGCGCACGCCGTGACCAAGGGTACGACCAGCATCACGCTGACGAACCGGGGCGTCATCGGTCTTCTCCTTCCGTATTGGCCGCGTCGATGAAGACGTCGAGCTGCTGGCCGATGAAGAGTGGTGCGTCATCCCGCTCAACGCGGAAGATGATCTGCAGCACACGGGTGTCGACGCGCTCGGTCGAATCCCCCGTGAGTGACTTCTTCGGCACGATGAACGGTTCGAAGCGCACGAATCGCAGCGGCGCCTTCAGCGCCGCGTTGCCGCGAACATGTCCGATCGCATGCGCGCCTTCACGAACACGCCACGCCTCGTGCTCGTCGACGTCGACGCGAACGTGCAGCGGCTTCGCACGACCCAGAAGAATCAGTGGTGCCGGCGTGCCGGTTGCCGGCGCGAACTCGCCGACGCGAATCTTGACCTGCAGCACTTCAGCCTGCATCGGCGCGCGGACGATGCTGCGCTCGAGCTCGGTCTGCACGGCGGCAACCTGCGCTTCCGCCGCAGCCACCTCGGTCCGCGCCTGATCGAGCTCCGCGCCTGCGGTCTCGACGGCTGATCGGCGGCGTGACAGTTCGTCCGCGCTGATCGCTCGCTTGTCGATGACCTGTTCGGCGAACTGCAGCTGTCGCTGAACGTCGGCGAGTCGCGCGTCGGCGACGCGCGTGCGGGCACGCGCCACGTTGACCGCCTGCTCGCGGATGGCCAGGTCGGCGTGAAGCTGGCGGGTATCGATCTCGAACAGCGGATCGCCGGCCCTGACGCTCTTCCCTGCCGTCACGAACACCCTGGTCACGACGCCGCCGAGCGGCGTCCCAATCCACACGTTTTCCGTACTTGCTTCCACGAGGCCAACGGCGGCGACGGTATCCGCGAATTCCGAGACCGCCGGCGGCGCCGGAGGATCGGTCGCAACCCGTAGCGGCTGTGTGCGGACGACGGAGTAGGCGGACCACACGGCGGCGAGAACGCCGATCGCGGGAAGAACGTAGCGTTTCATGCGACAACCTCCTGGAGCTCCTGCTCCGCGACGTGCAGCGAATATCGAGAGGACTGCGGGCGGGTCACCTCGACGATCCGGCCATCGTCCATGCGGGCGATGCTGTCCGCGTAATGAAAGACGCGCGAGTCGTGGGTGACGACGATGACGGTGCGGCCCGGTCGAACGGCGTTGGCCGCGAGCAGTTCCATGACCGCGTCGCCGCTGGCGTGATCGAGCGCGGCGGTCGGCTCGTCGCAGACGACCAGTCGGGGCTCGTGGACGAGTGCACGGGCGATCGCAACCCGCTGTTGCTGTCCACCTGACAACGTCAACGGAAGGGCATTGACGCGATTGCCGAGACCGAGCTGGGAGAGAAGCGCCTTGCCGCGTTCGATCGAGTCGCGACGCGACGCTCCCGCAGCGATCAACGGCACCGCCACGTTCTCGGCCGCCGTCAGCGACGGCAGCAGGTTGTATTGCTGGAAGATGAACCCGAGGTTGCGGCGCCGGAACAATACACGCTCCGCCGCCGACAGCTCGTCGAGGTTCGTCCCGAGAACGTTCATCTCGCCCGCGGAGCGATCGAGCAGCCCCGCAATGATCGAGATCAGCGTCGTCTTGCCGCAGCCGCTCGGGCCAACCAGGAAACTGAGTTCACCGAAGCGGGTGTCGAAGTCCACGCCGCGAAGCGCTTCGACCTGCGCGTCGCCGTGACCGAAGGTCTTGCGCACGTTATGGCACTCGACGCCGTACTCACTTGCACTTTGAACGATGTTCATGACGATTAGCCTCGAAAGACGGTTGCGGGCTCGAGGACCAGCACCCGGCGGATGCTGAGCACGCTCGCGACGATGACGACCAGGAAGATCAGCGCGGCCGTCAGCGCGATGTTCTGCCACCACATGACGATGCCGCGCGTGGCGAGCTGGTGACGGGTGATCTCGAAGAAGGTCGAAGCCATGCCGGTGCCGATCGAGAAGCCCAGCGCGCCCGCTGCGAACGCCTGCAGCAGAATCATGCCGACCAGGCGCAGATTCGTGACGCCAATCGCCTTCAGCGCACCGAACTGCTTCAGGTTCTCGATCGTGAACAGATAGAAGGTCTGTCCGGCGACGACCGCGCCGACGATCAACGCCACCATGATCGTGATGCCGAAGTTCACGGGAATGCCGGTGTTGCGCATGTAGTAGCGGATGCAATCCCACATGAACTCCTGCGTCGTTCGCGCTCGAAGTCCCGTGGCCTCGTGGATGCGCGTCGTCAACGCGGCCGGCGTCACGCCTGGTGCGGGCCGCGCGATGACGAAGGAGAGTTGGGTTCGCTCGCGCCCGAGGAACGTGATCGCCTCGCTGTAGCGCGTGTGCATCACCGGCAGGCTCGCGAACGGCGCGGCGGCGTCCGAGATGCCGACGATCGTCACGCGATGGTCGTTCATCTCGAGCGTCCGGCCGAGCTCGAGCGGTGTGTTCGGAAAGAGCAAGACGTATCCGGCTTTGTCGATGACGACCGAGTCGGGTTCGCGCAGGCGCTCCCACGAGCCGAGCAGCATCTGTCGCGGTGCGCCGGCGAGCGTCGCATCGTCGAGACCGATCAGGAACGCTGCCGCGAACTTGCCTTCGGGCGTCCGGGCGATCGGCGTGCCCTTGAACAGTCGGACCGCCCACTGAACGCCGGCGACGCCGCGCACGCGCGTCAGGTCCGTGTCCTTGAGCGCCTTGGTCTGCTCCCAGTATTCGGTCTGCGGATCCATCACCCAGACTTCGGCGTCGGTGACGTCGAGGATCTGGCTCGCGGTGCGCTTCATGATGTTGGCGAAGATGGTGGTCTGGTTCTCGAGGAGGAACGTGCAGAAGGCGATCGCGAACACGAGGCCGAAGTACTTGGCACGGTCACCGGTCAGCATGCGTAACGCCACGAAGTTCATGACTGTTGTTCCCTTCAGCTTGAGATGATGATCATCATCTAACTGGTGCAAAAAAAAGCGCGAGTCACGACGCCGAGACTGCGTGCAGATAGAACTGCCGCGCGCCCTCGAGCATGCGGCGACGATCTTCCACGTCGGGAAATGCACGCGCTACCGCCAGCGTGCCCGCCATTCCAGAGAGGAGCGCCGCCGTCTTTCGCCGCCGCTCCTGTTCGTTCGCGCCTGGCACGTACTGCTGCATCTTCATGACGTGGGTCTGAAGCGCGCGCAGGAACGGTTGACGTGCCTGTGCGGGCCGTCGCGCGATCTCGGTGGCCAGCGCCGCCACCGGACAGCCACCCGCGACGTCATCGCAATGCTCGATGTCGAGATAGGCATCGATGATCGCTTTGAGCTCCTGACCAGGCGCCGCCGTGGCCGCCGCTTTCTGCGCGCGTTCGCCAACCTCGCTCAGTGCCTGCTCGAACGCGGCGACGAACAGATCCTCCTTCGTGTCGAAATGGCGGTAGAAGCCGCCGTGCGTGAGCTTCAGGTCACGCATGAGGTCGCCGATGCCGGCGCCCTCGCTGCCCCGGCTGCGGAAGCGACGTGACGCCGCGCGGACGATCCGCTGCCGCGTCTGCTCTTTGTGCTCTGTCGGATATCTCATCTCTCGCCGCCTTGAGATGATATGTATCATCTTATTATCGCGGCTGTCAAGCGCTTCCCACCCAGGTTCCGAAGTCCGCCTCGTGACGAAGCGCGAGATTCTCGATCGCGTGTGGCCGGATGTGTTCGTCGCCGAGGGGATCCTCACTGTGCACGTGGCGACCCTCCGCCGAGTGCTGGGAGACACGCGGCGTTCGCCGGCCTATATCGAGACGGTCTCTCGATCGGGCTATCGATTCATCGCGGACGTCAGAAACCTGACAGCAGCAGAGGCGGCGACGAGGGGCGTCCGGCGTTGCCTGCCTGAGAACTTACCCGGCGCGCTCACGACGTCAGGAGGCATCGTATGACGTGCGACCTGCTGCGTGAGTCGGCCAATGCCCTAGCGAATGTGCTGGCGAACTGAAACACTGCCCGCTTCTCCATGAATTCGGCGAATCTTCGCAAAAGCTACGGGACTGGCGCTGCGCGTTCGACCTATCGTGCGGGACATCACGAGGTGACGCATGCGCACGGACCGACTCGCACTCGCCGGCCTGTTGTTCGCACCGGCACAGCTCGAGGGCGCCGAACGCAGCGCCGCTGCCATGGCTCCTCACGTGCGCACTGACGACGCCACGGTGAAATGGCTGGTGACCTCCGGCGCAGAGTACTCGCCAACGTTCAAACGGCTGGTGAGCGATCTCGATGGGACCGATGTCGTCGCCTACGTGACCGTTGACGCGACATTGCCACGATCGCTCGGCGGCAAGATCGCCTTCGTCACGTCCGCTGCGGGCCTCCGCTATCTGCTGATCACGGTCTTTCCCGACGACGATCCGAAGCGCGCGATTGCACTGCTCGGACATGAGCTGGCGCACGCGCGCGAAGTCGCGGCGGATTCTGCGATCGTGGATGTGCGGTCGATGATGGACGCCTATCTCACCGGCCTAATCCGCATGCGGAGTGGCAAGCCGATCGCCGACACGTGGAACGCGCGGGCCGTTCAGGCGCAGATCGCCGAGGAGCTCAGGTCGCGACACTCCATGATGAAACTCGATTTCGACAACGTACGACGTGCTATTCCTCAGCCGGGACCCGAGAAAGGCGCGGATCGCCCGCCGCGCTGACGGGCCGAACGGCGTGAGGGTGTGCGTGAACGTTCCTGATGACGCACAGCCCGGCGCCACCGCCCTTACGGGGGCGAGGTCAGCGTGGTGTTCGATCGCGTGTACCGAGATGACGGATCGCGGCGCAACGAACTGCGCCGCCGATCCGTTGATCGTCGCGTCGGTCAGCGGAGGACATTCAGGATCACCGCGCCGTATACACGGTGGCCGTATCTCGTCTCCTGACCGAAGAACGCCGGCGCATCGTCCTTCGACTGGACACCGACGAAGCGATAGTCGCCGCGCAGACCCCATCGACCCGCGTACCACTTCACGCCTCCACCGACGTTGCCGGTGAGGAACGTCTCGGCATCGTTGACACCGAGGTCTGCGGTCTCGAAGATGGTGAGCGCACCAACACCGCCCGTCACGTATGGCACGACCGAGCTCCGTCCTGCCGAAACGACGACGTTGCCGCTGTAGTTCAGGATGTTCGGCGTCTTGCGATCGGACGTTACGCCGCCGAACGGCAGGCTCTGCGAGATGCCAAGCGCGCCACTGACTTCGCCCTCGACGCCGACGTAGCGGTTGAAGTTCACCGCCACCGCGCCGCCAAGGTCGTAGTTCCCGAAGCTCGGCTCGCGCGTGTCCTTCTGCTCGGTGAAGTAGGCGAAGCCGCCGGGAATGAGGCTGATCTCGACGCGGCCTGGACCCGGTTCGGCCTCCTGCGCCCACGCGCGACCGCTCCCGATCAGGCTCACGACTGCGAACAGCACTGCTATCGAACGTTTCATCATCGACCTCCTCGAATGTGTTCTCACTCTGACCGTCGCCGCGGGCGCACACAATCGGGCAGGAGCGCGAGGCGACGCTGCAGCGTGCGCACGAGAGGGCGGAACGTCCTCTGTCCGAGCTCGGCGTCATCCTTTCGGACGATGGCGTAGACTTTGGAAAGGGGGAAGAGGGAAGGGGGCAGGGGGCAGGGGGAACGAAAAGGTGGCGGGCACGACGAGACGTCGGTCGGTGGCGATGGCGATGACAGTGCTGCTGGTCTCACCGGCTGCGTGGGCGCAGTTCGGCCGCGGCGGTGACTCGAGCATCAACGCGCATATCGCGCGCGCCGACAGCTTCGACGGACGCTTTCACTATTGCCGGCTGATGTACCGGATGAACCCTCTGGGCAACGGAGGAAGCTGGCTCACGGACTACCCGCTCGCCGAGATCGATCTCTCGATTCGACTGTCCGAGCTCACGAAAACACGGGTCGCGTTCAGCGCAGCGGGACAGCCGCAGCACCTGATCGTCCCGATCACCGGCGACGAGTTGTTTCATTGCCCGTTCGTCATGGCGCAGGAAGTCGGCCGGCTGATGTTCGATCCGGACGATGCGACTCAACTCAGGGCGTATCTGCTGAAGGGTGGATTCCTGTGGGTCGACGATTTCTGGGGATCGCTCGCGTGGGACTCGTGGGCCACGCAGATTGGAAAGGTGCTGCCTGCGAGTGAGTACGCGATCTTCGACGTGCCGTCAGACCATCCGATCTTCCACACGATGTTCGACCTGCGCGCGGTGCCGCAGATACCGGGTATCGGCTATTGGCGTGGCAGCCGCGGCGGCACGTCAGAGCGCGGGTCCGACAGCGCGGACGTGCATACGCGCGCGATCGCCGATCGGAGCGGCCGCATCATGGTCCTGATGACGCACAACACCGACGTCAGCGATTCATGGGAGCGCGAGGGAGAGGACCCGCAGTACTTCTATTCGTTCTCGCCAGTGGGCTATCAGGTCGCGATGAACGTGCTGCTGTACGCGATGACGCACTGAAGGGCCACCTGAAGGTGGCCCCCACAAGTTCCGGGTCGCCTGAAGGCGGCCCCCACAGGTTCCGGGCTACGATCAAGAGGCGGGATTGACGGAGCGCCGGGGCCCGCGCCGCGCGTCTTTCAGCGGGGCTGGGGCGGCGGCGACATACGGTCCCGCGCTGCAGCACGCGACCGTACGCATTGATCACGACGCCGTCATCAGGGCATTCACATCTAGCGCGTGCTCGGGAACAGGCGATCGTCGAGCGGCTTCGACGAGTCCGCGGTGATGTTGACGACTGCGCAGTGGTGATACGAGTAGTCGCCGTCCTGATTCTTCGCGTGCTCCGCCATGAACTGGATCACCTGCAGCAGGCAGTTCTGGCAGTTGATGTTCGGAATCGGAATATCGGCTTCCCAGTTCGCGGTCGGGCGCTCGGTGTGCGCGAAGAGTCCGTCCATCAGCACCGGGGCGACAATCGGGTTCTGAATTTCAGCCGACACCGACCACGGCCCGCGATCGCTGTCACGCGTCGTCACCTTCGGATCGGCGGGCAATTGCGCCGCGGTCCGCCCGAGCGCCACGCGGTAATGGCCAGGATGGAAGACCGTTTCGTTGACGAGCAGGTGCAGCATCGAACCGCCCTTCACTTGCGTGACGGCGCCGCTGGACACTCCCGGATTCGCCGGGGTCCCGCGTCCCGGGTTGGCGGACACGCCACCGCACGGCCCCATCTTCTGCGGGTCGCCGAGGCGATTCTGGACGAACGACGCCGCCGGCGAGACGAGCACGAAGTGCGCGTCAGCGACTGCGGATAATGCAGTCACCGCGACACCAATCAGTAGCAGCCTCGTTTTCATCGCAATTCTCCAGTCCGCGGGAAGGCGGCCCTTGCGCAACCACCCTCCACGACCCACCACCCACCAACCAGCTAGGCGTGCTGCTCCATGCGCGAGTGCCGCTTCATGTCGGGCATGAACACGTAGAACAGCAGCGAAACGAAGATCAGGGCCGTAGCGTACCAGAAGAAGCCCGATTCGTTGCCGGCATTCTTGAACCACAGGGCGACGGAATCAACGGACCCGCCAAAGATGGAGGCAGTCAGGGCATACGGCAGTCCGACGCCGAGCGCGCGGACGTTGGTTGGAAAGAGCTCCGCCTTGATGATGGCCGTAATCGACGTATACCCGCTCACGATCACCCACGCGGCGCAGATCAGCACCATCGCCACCATCGGGTTCCGAGTCTTCTGCAGGGTTGTCAGCAGTGGATACGTCAACAACGTCCCGAGCACGCCGAACGTCACCAGCAACGGTTTCCGTCCGACTTTGTCCGAGAGCGCGCCACCCAACGGCTGTAGCACGATGGCGAACAGCAGCGACACGAACACGACCACCGTCGTCTGGTCGTCGGTCAGGCCGACCGACAGCTTCAGGAACTTCTGCATGTACGTCGTGTACGTGTAGAACGCGGACACCCCGCCGACGCTGATGCCGACGACGAGCAGCATCGGTTTCCAGTGGCTGGCCACGGCGCTCAGCCCGGAGCGGTTCTTCGTCACGACCGACGCCGTGGTGAAATGACCGCTCTCGTGCATGTCCTTCCGCATCCACATCGCGTAGATCGCCAGCGCCGCGCCGATCACGAACGGAATGCGCCAGCCCCACTGACGCAGCTCCTCCGGCGTGAGAAAGACCTTCTGCAGGATCAGCAGGAGAAGGATCGCGCAGAGCTGACCACCGATCAGCGTCATGTACCAGACCCCGGAGTAAAAGCCGCGTCGCTCGGGGTGAGAGATTTCGGCCAGGTACGTCGCGCTGGTGCCGTACTCGCCGCCCTGGCTGATCCCCTGCAGGATGCGGGCGACGGCAAGCACGATCGGCGCGCCGACGCCAATCGTCGCGTACGTTGGCGTGACGGCGATCAGCAGCGAGCCGAAGCACATGAGCAGCACGGACGCCATCAGCGCATTGCGTCGTCCGTGTCGATCGGCGACGTGGCCGAAGAGCAAGCCGCCGAAGGGCCTGGCGATGAATCCTGCCGCGAAGATCGCGGCGGCGGACAGCTGCTGGGCGACAGGGTCAGTGGTTGGGAAGAAGGATCCGGCGAAGTACAGCGCGAACGCCGCGTAGGCGTACACGTCGAACCACTCGATCAGGTTGCCCATCGAGCCGACGAGAATGGCCTTGACGCGACGCCGTGTGTCGGCACCATCGAACGGATCGACACGCGACGAATGCGTGGCGCTGATCGTTGCGGTGTTCACTGATCGTGAACTCTATCCCATCCCTGGGTGCGAGTCGCTGTGGGACTGCGAACAACGCTTGCCACGACATCCCCTCGATCTCAGGCAGAGGCGCAGTGTCCAACAGCGACCATACCGTTCGTCCGCACGCATCCTTCGGCGCATCCACGCCTTTCATCGCGCGGTCGCGCTGCGCGCCTACATGGCTGGGTACAACCGTGGAAACAGCTGCTCGAGAACGTCGACCGGAAATCGTAACGACACTGCACCCTTCGGCGTTGCCGACGCGAGCAGCCCTGCTCGAACGAGATCGTTGAGCAGACGCTGCGCGGTCCGAACAGGGAGTCCGGTAATTCGCGACGCTTCACCGCGTTCGATCTCTCCGCGCACGAGCGTCTGCTCGAGCAGCGCCGCCGCTTCGGGCTTGAAGCGATCGTGACGCGCAACGAGTGTTCGGAGGCGAGTGGCGAGGTTCTCGAGATCGAACAGCTCGGACATGAACGCGACCTGATCCACGGCGATTCTCAGAAACCACGTCACGAACTCGATCAGTGCCCGTTCCGACAGGTTTCCTCGGCCATCGACATCGCTCTGCCGCGGGGTGTCCGCGAGATCCATCATCCGTTTGTACTCTCCTCGACTCTCCAGTCCCCGGGCCAGGCCACGCGAGATCGACCACAGGCCATGAGCGGCGACATCGGCGCGCCAGGCCATCGCATGACTCATCAATCGGCTCACACGGCCGTTCCCATCGGGAAATGGATGGATGTAGTTGAAGCGGTGGTGAGCCGCAGCCATCGCGATGATCCGACCCGCTCGTCCCATGCCGGCAAATCGGTACCGCTGCGCGAAGTACTGCATGAACGCCTCAACTCGCGCGCTCGACGGAGGCTGATGCCGCCCAACGGCGACGTCGTGTTCCTCGCTCGATCTCCATTCACCGGGAACCATCATGAACGCTCGCCCGACGCCCGTTATCTGCAGCATCGACTCTGGAGCCGTGCGATAGAGCTCGCGATGCAACCACTGAACGAACTCCGGAGCAGCGGGCTCGGAAAGCGTCGCGGCGGCTCCCATGCGATCCACGTCCGATTGCACGCGCACGTGCGCGGCCGCTTCCAGCTGCAGATTGCGCCGGCCTTCCTCGCGATCGAGTTCGCCGACAAGCGCGCGCTCGATGTCACGCGGTCGCGTGTCGTGCCCTTCGATGAGATTGCTGTAATACGTGTTCATGATGCGCACGAGATCCGCCAGATTGGCGGCAGTGCGTGGGTGTAACGACCGCCCCAGTTTGGCCGATGTGGCCGATAACTCGGCGACCAGATCGGCCACAGATTCCGGCGCCGCCTCGAGTCGGGCCGGCTCGATACGCTGGACGCTTTCCTGCGGCTGTTCTGGCCGATCGAATACCATCAATCGATACCGATTATACAGTCATTCTGCGCGTTGGCAGCGTCTGCTTGGCCGATCTATTGGCCGATCAGTGGCAGTTAGCTCCTACGGCGGGCGCACGCCACCAGGGCGTGTATCGGCGACCGTCGCCATCGGCGGTTGGCCGATCCAATGGCCGATCGCCGATCGATGTTTCGCCCGTTATGCGACCAAGACGTGAATTTCGTTCTCGTTGCTGCGACGCATAACGGGGGCGCGGCAAGAAAGACTGGCGACTAATCGAGGGCGCGAACGGCTACCAAGGGCAGCGGCCCTTGATTAGTTCGAGTGAGCGGTCAGCGTGTCGATGCGGGCGACCGTGGCAGCGCTCAATGCCTCTGGTCCCGGCGTCGCTCCGTTGGACTGCAGGATGTACGCGAGGATCCCGATGTAGGTTTCAGCTGACAACGATGGGCCACCATATGGCATCGCTGCCGACATGTACTCGAGCAGCTCCTTCGTCGTCCGCGCGCCCCACGTATCGATGAACGGTTTGCCCGCGAGCGCGGGAATCTCGGCGCTGCCACTGAGATCGGGCAGGTGGCACGATGCGCAACTCTTCGCATAGGCCGCCTTCCCCATCGTCGCCTGCTCGACAGTGAAGACCGGCGCGGCGGACTCCGCGTCTGCCACGCCTACGGCGTGTGCGCGTTCACGTCCGGTCACCCGCACAGTGATCCAACACACGACGAGTAGAGTGCACGCCGCGACGGCGAACGCACGAAAGAACGGGTTCATTGTTCGCCTCGTTATTTGTTGCGTGCCGCCTGCACCTCGACTTCGAGCAGCGCCCCCTGCGCGACGAGCGCGGCGACCTGGAATGTCGATCGCGCGGGCTTGTTCGGCTGTTCCTTCGTGCCGAAAAACTTCGCGTAAGCGGCGTTCATGCCGGCAAAATCGAGCTTGTTTTCCATCGCCGGATCGGACGCCATGTACACGCGCATCATGACGACGTCGCCCATGCCGAGCCCCTGCTCCTTCAGCAGGGTCTGGATCTTCGTGAAGACGCTCTCCGCCTGCTCCTGCGTGTTGCCGTACACGGCCGGGGTGCCCTTCTCGCGATCGGCGGGAGTCTTCGGATTCGGCAGCTGGCCGCTCACATACAGCATGTCGCCCACCCAGACCGCAGACGCGATACCGGCACCCTCTGTTTGAATGTGTTTGACGCTCTGAGCGCCAGCCGGCGCCGTGACTGCCGCTGCCAAGACGACTCCCAGAACGGTGGCGCGGACCTTGTCAGGTCCGCGAGACCAGACCTTGTCGGGTCCGCGACTGAACAACTGCTTCATACGCATCTCAGGCTGCTCCTGCGCTCGAGGTCGTCGGCGTTCTCGTCATCGCCATCTCGTGCAGCTGCTTCACCTGTTTCCACGCAGCTGCGACCGCCCCTTCCTGCCATCCGCCGTTTCCGCTCACCGCGGCGCATCCGAGGAAGATGCGACCGTCCGGTTTGCCGAGCGTGGCCAGTCGATCAGAAGTACTGCCGCCACCACCGCCTCCGCCTGCGAACGCGCCCAGACTATACGGCGTCTTCTCCCAGAACGTGCAGTACGCGGTCTCGAACTCGGTCCGCATCTGCGGATGCACTTTGCCGACGTGCGTGAGCACGTGATCGATGCGTTCCTTGATCGGCATGTTGACGACCCCCGACATCTGACCGTTGCCGTAGAAGCCGAGCATGATCCCCTTGTTGCCCCAGAAGCCCCACGAGGGGTAGGCAACGTTGCCGACCGGCAGGTTCGAATAGAGATGGCCACCGAAAATGTGGTCGTCCTCCTCCCAGAAGCGCCGCTTCATCTGCAGGCCGATCTTGGCGCTCGGACTGTACGGCGTCGCCTTGACCGCCGTCATCGTCTCGGACGACAGGTTCACGTCGAGGCCCTTCAGGATCGTGAGCGGCAGGCACGACACGCAGTAATCGGCCGTGAGCTCCGTCATCGCTCCCGTCTTCACGTTCTTGTAGGCGACCTTGACGTTGTCCGGTGTCTGGTGAATGGAGACGATCTCGGCGCCGTGCAGGATCTTGTCGCCGAGCTTTCGCGCGAATCCTTTCGGGAACTGATCCATGCCGCCGACCGGCTGGAACATCGGCATCATGCCCGTGCCTTCGACCACCGACTTGATTCGGTTGGCGAGACCCGACTGCAGAAGCGCGCTGAAATCGTGCGGGTCACCTCCGCCGCGCGCGGTGTTCTTCTTGTAGGCGTGATCGGCCGAGTCGAGGTAACCCTCACTGACCAGGAAAGTGACGAACTTTTCCTTGTCCGCGGCGGTGAGCGGCATGTCGAGCGTGTCGGCGTTGAGCGCCTTCGCCATCAGCTCGCAGGTGTAGCCGATCATGTCGGCCTTCACCTCGCGCAGGCGGACGCGCCGGCTTGCAAGCGGACCCAGGTTCTCACCTTCGTAATAGAAATAGGACGATTCGTTCTCGTTGATGAAAACTTCGACCGGAACGCCGAGCTCCTTGCAGTAGCCGAGGACACCGGTGTGCCAGTAGGCCAGCCGCCATGGTCCACCGTTGTGATACAGCCCATCGTCGAAGTTGCAGACCTGCGTCTCGCCTCTGTTGATCTCGGTGTGCGTCGAACCGCGGCGCAGCGTCCAGTTCACGCCGCCGACGCGGTCGCGCGCTTCGAGCACGCGCACGTTGTATCCGAGCTTGCCGAGCTCGTACGCGACGGTCATCCCCGAAACGCCTGCCCCAAGCACGAGCACCTTCGTCCCGTTCGCTCTGCCCGGCAGTACGGGTCGCGGGCCCGCCTGCGCGGCCATCAGATCCCACGATCGCATGGCGCTCATCACCAGCGTGGATCCGCCGACAATGCCGAACTGCTCGAGAAACGTCCGCCTGGTGAGCGGGGCCGCACCCGACGATGCGGATTCAGTCAATGCCATCACGCCTCCTGCTTACTGCCTCCTGCCTACTGCCTACTGCCTACTGCCTACTGCCTACCAACCAAGACGGAACTGGAACTGCACGGACCGCGCGTAGCCGCCGACAGCGGTGAGCTGTCCGAATGTGGGAGTACCGAACTGTGACTGCAGCGTGGTGAAGAGCGGGTTGTCGAACAGGTTCAACACGTCGGCACGGACCGAGATCGTCTTGCCGGCCACGTGTTGCGACTTCTGTACGCTCAGGTCGACATTGCGCTGACCCGGCGTGCGCAGGTCGGAGAACGTGCGCGGCGCGTTGCCGAACGTATACGCGGGAGCGGCAGTGAAGGCGGCCGCGTTGATCCAGTTGGTCAGCCGATCGTCGAGCGATCCGCTCGTGGCCAAATCGACGCCGGGAACGACGTTCGGACGCTGCGAGCTGCCGAGCAGTCCCGAGTTGTTGGCCGACTGCCACACGCTGACCGGGAAGCCGTTCTGGAAGCGCGCCGCCATGGTGATCGACCAGCCACCGAGCAGTGCGTTACTCGCTCCGCTCTTGAACCACTTGTGTCCATCGCCAGCCGGAACGACGAACGTTCCGTTGACGTTGAACCGGTGCGGCACGTCGAGCAGCGAGTAGCCGTACTCGCGTTCGAGGTCGTCGTTGTCGAGCGCGTTCTGATTACGCTGTGAGTAGGTATTCGACTCGCCGAACTGGTTGTCCATCAGCCGGCTGAACGTGTAGTTCGCGTTCACGCCCCAGTTGTTCCGGATCCGCTTGTCGAGGCGAAGCGTCATCGCGTTGTATCTGGTACGCGCATCGGTCACCCGGTGCGCGAGCACGTCGGTGAACTGCGGAAACGGTCGGAGCAGTTGACCGCGGGTGATGGTGGCGGAATTGGCGAGATTGCCGAACGCCCGATTGCCGAAGAACGGATTCGGCAGCAGATCCAGCAGCGCCGATCCAAGCGACAGGTATGACGGATCGATCTGATTGATGTTGACCGTCGCGTCCACCGTGCCACCAAACGGCATGTGCTCGGACCGGCTGCCGGAATAGCCGATCGACGCCGCGATGCCGCCGCGCAATTCGCGCGTGTAGTCGACCGAGTACTGGTGGACGCGACCGGGTTGCGAGTTCTGATCGACGAAGTCGACGACACCGCCGGCACCGGTCGCCAGTCCGAGCGAATTCCCCTGCGGCGGCGTGATGCCGGCGGGAAATGGATTGTTCAGCGAGTTCGCAGGCGTGCGGTTTCCGTCCGTGCTCGACAGATACGTCGTCGTCGCCGTGTAGCCGAGACGACCCATCGCCGTTTCGCCAACTCCGGAGAACTGCATCGGCGCCCAATAGAAGCCGTAACCTCCGCGAATGACGTCCTTGTCAGTCAGCGACCAGGCGAACCCGCCGCGCGGCGCCCACCCATTGAGTGCTTTTCCCTGCGTCGTCGGGTAGCCGTTCTCGCCCGCATACATCAGGCCGCCTTTCAGCGTCATACCAGGGACCTGCACTGGAAACGGCGCGTTCGGATCGAAGCCGACCGTGACGTGGTTGTCTGCTTCGCGCACGCCGGGTTCGTACTCGTATCGGATGCCGTAGTTGACCGTGAGCGTCGACCATGGACGGAATTCGTCCTGCGCGTAGCCGGCGAAGTAATCGATCAGGTAATGCGCCGGCGTGGCGTAGACGATGCTGCCGGTCGAGGGATAGCCGAGGAGGAAGCTGGCGAAGGCGTCGCCACCAGCTGCAGTCGGCGTCGCGGCGGTGAACGCCTGCGTGAAAGCGTAGGTCCCAGCCGACGAGCTGAAGATGGCGGTGCTCGCGCCCATGCGCCGATACTCGCCGCCGAACTTGAGTGTGTGACTGCCCGTCAGCCGCGAGATCGACGCGTTGCCCGTGTGCGTCAGATGGGTCGTACGGCTCGGCCCGTTGTTCCCGAGGATGTTCGTTCCGCCGTACCCGGTGATGCTCACCTGCGGGAACGTGTTGAACGTCATCGCGCTGACGAGACTGGCGGGGAAACCGAGCGTCGCGGCGTCGAACAGCGGATAGTTGCCGCCGAAGTCCTGGAACCGGTTCACGCCGTAGCGCACCGCGATGGCCGTGTTCGCGCTCGGCACGAAGATGTTGTTCAACGCGAAGAAGTCGACGGTGCGGAACAGCAGGCTCGCGCCCGAGTCGCCGGGCACGGAGCCATGCGCACCGTAGAAGGCCGAGCCGGGCTCCTTCGTATGTTGATGCGCATACATGCCGGTCGTGGTCCACGCGTTCGTCCAGCGCTGATCGAGCTTGAGCGTCTCCTGATCCTGCGGGCCATCGTCGAGCGTCGCCTGCCCGTTGAACGATTTCCCGGAGGAGGGCACTGGCAGTCCCGCCAGCATGGCTCTGGCGACAGGACTGATCCGATCCGCGGGAATCATGTTGCCGGGGAATGGATCGCGCACGATCGCCCCGTTGACCGTTCGCGTCGTCAGCGGGTCATAGATCGTGATCGCCTGGCCCGACGAACTGCGGCTCTGAGAAAAGTCGCCCGCGCGCTCCGCAGCAGTCGGCAGCGTCAGCACGTTGTTGCGCGTGCTGCGTTGCTTGTAATCGTCGGTGCTGAACCAGAAGAAGGTTTTGTCTCTGACGATCGGACCGCCGAGCGAACCGGCCCAGTTGTAGTAATACTGCGGCGGATTCTCGAGTCCTGCGCGTTTCGCGAAGAACAGCGTTCCGGTCGTCGCGCCCGGTTTGCTGACCAGCAGCGCACTGCCGTGCCAGATGTTCGACCCCGAACGCGCGGTCGTGTTGAAGACGCCTCCGGCCGCGTGACCCATGTCCGCTTCGTACGTCTTGGTCTGCACCTTCAACTCTTCGACGGCTTCCATCGACGGCGCGATCGTCGGGCGATTGGTCAGGTCGGTGATCGAGACGCCTTCGATCAGATAGCCGTTGCCGCGTCGCGGCCCGCCCCCGAGCGACAACTGTGATGAGCCGGACTGATCCTGATAGCGCACGAACTGCGGATCGCCGGTCTGAATGACACCTGGCGTGGAGATGGCCGCGAAGAATGTGTTGCGGCCGAAGATCGGCAGGTTCTGCAGCGCTTCTTTATCCAGCGACGCCGCCTGCGTCGCGCTGGCGCGCTCGATCAGCGGCGCATCGCCGGTGACGGTGATCTGTTCGGAGATGGCGCCGACTTCGAGCATGAAATCGAGCACGGCGGACTGCTGCGTGCCGATGCGGAAGCCCTTGCGTTCCTCGGTCTTGAATCCCGGCATCGACACGCGAATGGTGTACGGGCCGGGCAGCACGCTCGCGAACGAGTACTCGCCGACTTCGTTGGTCGTTGCCGATCGCGCCGCGCTCGTGTCTTCGTTGATGAGGGCCACTTCCGCGCCGGGGATGACGCCCTGCGAATCGCGGATGGCTCCGCGCAACGCGCCCTGGTAGGTCTGCGCGTTCGCGGCGATTGCACCCACCAACGCCAACACCACTCCGGCGAAGAGCGATGTCACTCTGTGTATTTTCATTTGCGCGGAGAAGAGCAAGCTGTGCGCCACGCGCTGTGCGATCGCGCGCGCGCGCACAATCGACGAATGTGCTGGAGATTTCCATCAGAACGCCTCTCGTCGTTCGCGTCTGCGCGCACACGCTGCGGCACACGTTTTTGTGCGACGCGACCGACGAGGATTCAAAGGCGCAACTTCTCGCACGTCCGAAGATACGTATGGTGCGTCTGTAGCGTGACGGCAACCGTGGCTTCGTCACTCGCACGACACAAACGTGTTCGAGCGACCGGACAGCGCAGCGAATTTGTCGTGAGGGTGGTCGACGAAGTTGGATGGCGGATCGCGCGATCCGACAAAGATGACTGGGGGCGCCGTCGACGCAGTCGATGTGTTAAGGTCTGGGGCGTTTTGCGCGAGCCGCCGCGATGCGGGCTCGAGCAGGGCTCAGGCGTTCCATGTCGCGCGCCATCGCGCTCACCGTCTCCGGTCGCAGCCTCGTGTGCGCTGCGCTCGCGGTTCTCGTCGCTGTCGCACCCGCTCGCGCAGCCGGCCGCCACGTCGTCGTACGGCTCTACGACACCGCAGGGATCGAGGCCGACGTCCGCGCCGCAGCCATGCGCGAGGCCGCGGCCATCATCGACGACGCGGGCGTCGCGATCGTCTGGCACGACTGTACGAGCGGCGACGACGCAGTGGCGTGTGGAAAGTCTCCCGAGAACTGGAACCTGATCGTGCGAATCGTCCCGGCGTTCATTCCCGGCTCGCCGGCTCGCAGCGCCGTGAGGGCCCGCGACGGCGTCACAGACGCAGGCTCACCGCTCGGTGTGGCCGTCTTCGATCCCGATGCTCGCGCCGACGCAATGGCCACGATCTTCGACGAGCAGGTGCAGACGGTCGCTGGGCGCGCCAACGTCGACCGGAGCGAGCTCCTCGGGCGAACGCTCGCCCACGAGCTGGGACACCTGCTTCTGCGCGTGACCGGACACAGTCGCACCGGCCTGATGCGTGCCGTGTGGACCGACACGGAGCTCGAACAGAACCGCCCCGAGGACTGGATCTTCGCCGAGGCCGACCGTCAACGGCTCCAGCTCAATTTGTCGCGGCCCTGAACCGATACGTGCCGTCGTCCTGCCGCTCGCGATATGCGGCGTGACAGCTCTGACACGTCTGAGTGAGCGCCGCGGCGGACGCCGTCGCCGCTTCCCAGTTGCCGGACGCCACTGCACTCTCGATCGCGCTCACCTGCGCGGCAGCTTCACGTGCACGACCCGCGGCGGCGCCCTGGCCAAGGCCGTCGAGCGTCGCCGCGATCTGTGCAAACGCCGGCTTCAGCTTCGCGATGTGCTCGGCGGCAACGTCCGACTTCGCGTCCTGCGACGCTGCGCGCAGCGCGGTCGACGCGGGGCTCACGATCTTCATCGCGGCGCTCAGCGCGAGATCGGTCGGCGTCGGCGGCGGGATTGGTTTCTTCCCCAGATCGGTATAGGTCGAGTCGATCACGCCCAGCGCGAGGAGCATCGGCTGGCCCGCATACTTCGCCCTCGCGTCCGGCGGAAGATCGAGCGTGTAATCGGGAGCCGCCTTGGCGATCGCGGCGGGATCGAACTTCATGACCTGGCCGCGGACCAGCAGGTAGTGCTTCGGGTCGAGCGGCGCGTTCAGATACGGCGCGATCACGAGCAGGGGGTGGCCGATCGCCTTCACCTGCGTGGCGCTCACGACCTTGCGCTGGTCGACGACGAAGGCGGTCTTCGTGAGGACCTGCTCGAGTCCCGCCGTCACGGTCACCGCTTTCCCGACATACGCGTCCGGATCCTCCAGGATCATGTTGGTCGCGACCGGCGTGCCGAAGCTCGCGTTGTCGTTGCCTCGTCGCCGCTGGGTGCTGACGGTGGCGGTGGTCACAAGCAGCACCGCGCTCGCCAGCATGAGCGACGGACCGATGGGCTTCGATGCGCGTCGCATGTTCACTTCCCCTGCCCTCGCAGCTGCTTCAGCGCTTCCTCGCGCTGCTTCTGCTGCTCGAGGAGGCGCTCCTGAATCTCCGAGGGATTCTGTGCGTCGAGCGAGTTCTCGTCCTCGACCTCACTCCGTATAGCGCCGCCGAGGTTCGCGTCCTTGTCGATGGCGTCGAGCCCTCGCGCGATCATCTGCTCGCGGAGCAGCTTCGCCGTGTGCTTGTTCATCATGATGCGCGCGTTGTAGTAGACGCCGTCGGCAATCGTCAGCGGCAGCCAGCCGCGGTCGTTTCTGACATCCAGCCGCTCGCCGGCATTCAGCAGCAGCATGACCGCCTCGTTCGACCCGCGCCAGGCCGGGCCGTGCATCGCCGTTTCGCCGTGCTTGTCGAGCTCGTTCACGGGAGCGCCGAGATCGAGCAGCATCTTCACGGCATCTGCCGATTCTTCGGGCAGGCCGGGGCTCTCACCCTGCGAGTAGACGCCAACGCCGGCGGCGACCATCAATGGCGTATCGCCGTCGACGTTGCCGATGAACGGATCCGCGCCAAGCTCCAACAGTGTCTGCATCAACGGCACGTCGACCGACTTCGCAGCCAGGAAGAACGGCGTGGCGCCGTAGCGGTTCAGGCTATTACGTCCCTCCATGTCGGAGTTCGGTTCCCTGGTCTGCCGGGCGTTGACGTCGGCGCCGAACTCGACGAGCTTCCGCGCCAGCTCGAGACTGCTCATGTCGCCGAGCGGCTTCTGCCCCGGGTTGTTCTGCCCGCGCTGCGGCCGACGCGACCAGGCGATCTGATGCAGCGCCGTCCATCCCTGTTTCGCCGCGTTCGGATCGATCCCGTTCAGCAGCAGCGCATACGCGGCCTCGTAGTTCTGCCCCTGCACCGCCGTCACGAGCGCACTGGTGCCATCGGGCAAGGTGTCATTGATGTTCGCGCCGCCGGCCACGAGCACGTCGATCGCCCCAATCTGACCCTGGCGTGCGGCAAACAACAGCGGCGTCCACCCGAACATCGACCGGTCGTTGACGTTCGCACCCGCCTCGATGAGGAGCGCCACCGCCTCGACGTTCCCTTCGTGCGCCGCCCACATCAGCGCGCTCTGCTGCTTCCACTTCTCCTTGGCGTTGACGGCGGCACCGCGCGACAGCAGCAGACGGATCGCCTCGATCTTGCCGGTCTTCGCGGCGGTCATCAACGGCGTTTCACCCTCCGGGAGCGCCACGTTCGGATCGGCGCCAGCATCGAGCAGCAGCGCAATCATCTTCGCGTTGCCATTCACGGCTGCCGAGTACATCGGCGTGACGCCGTAGCGATTCGCCGCCCTGACGTTGGCGCCGGAGCGGACCAGCAGCTCCGCGATCGCGACGTCGTCGAGATCGGTTGCCCAGTGCAGCGGGGTCGTTCCATCCGCCGTTGCGAGGTTGGCCGCGCCCCGCTGCTTCAGCAGCGTCCGCGCCGCGGCGACATCGTGTTTCTTGATGGCGTCGATCAGCGTGACGGGAGCGATTCCGGCCGCGCGGGGAGAATCGGCCTGCGACGCCACCAGAAGAACGACGATCCCCACTCCCACAATCTGTTTCATTCGCATAGGTCAACCCGCACGATTCGAAGCGGCGCGGACCTCTGGCACCCCAGCGCGCAAGCGTGCGCGCCGGGGGCCCCGCCGCGAGGTCCGCGCTGGCGGGCCATGAAGGCCCGCCCCGCATCCCAAAGAAGTCGGTTCAACAGATCCTCATGCCGTGCTCGGAGGCACTGCATTGAGATCGACCGCCCCGGTGCTGTCGCCGAAGCTGTCGATCGGAATCCCCGCGCTGCGAACGATCGTGACCATCAGATTCGAGAGCGGCGTGCCGATCGGCGTCGCAATGTGACGATTCCCTTTGAGCCCGCCGGCGCCGCCGACGAGCGCAATCGGCACGTCCAGATGCGAGTGGATGTTGCCGTTGCTCATGCCGCCGCCGATCATCAACAGCGAGTGATCGAGCAGGTTGCCGTCCCCGTCCGGCGTGTTCTTCATCTTGTCGAGCAGATAGGCGAACAGGTCGACGTGCCACGTGCACAACTTCGCGTACTTCGCCAGGTTCTCGGGGTTGTCGCCGTGGTGCGACATGGAGTGGTGCGATTCGTTCAGGCCGATCTCGGGATACATGCGCGCGCGCTGCTCCGCGCCATACATGAAGGTCGTCACACGCGTGATGTCCGCCTGGAACGCGAGGTGCTGCAGATCGAACATCAGCTTCGCGTGATCGTCGAACCGCTCCGGCATGCCGATCCCCGGCCGCTCGTAATCAGGCAGCGGCGACTGCGCGTTCTTCGCCTCGGTCTGCTGGATTCGCCGCTCGACTTCACGCAGGACGTCCAGGTAGTCCGAGACCGTCGATCGATCCGCCGGCCCCAGCCTGGAGCGCAGCGACGCCATCTCCTCGATCGCCGAGTCCAGGATGCTGTTCTTCGCACGCGCCGCCGCCACCTGCGCCGAGGCGGGTCCGCCATCGCCGAACAACTGCTCGAACACCAGCCGCGGGCTGCTTTGTGTCGGCAGCGGCGTCGTGGGCGACGCCCACGACAACGTGGTGCCGTAGGCGCAGCTGTAGCCCGTGTCGCATCCCCCGGTCACCGAGTTGGGAAGGATCGCCAGTTCGAGCGACGGCAGTGGCGTTTCCTTCTTCACCTGCGCGGCGATCACCTGATCGGCGGACACGCTGGCGCGGAGGTCGGATCCTTCGGTGCGCTTGATGTGCGAACCCGTCAGCCAGGACCCGGTGCTGCGCGTGTGATCGCCGTTGCCGTCGCCGAGGCTTTCCGCCGGCCGGTTGTGCAGACCGCTGACGACCGTCAACTGATTGCGGAAGCGCGCGAGCGGTTCGAGGATCGGCGACATCTCGAACCCGGTCCCCACCGTGACCGGTTTCCAGTAGTTCGTGCTGGTGTGGTTCATCGCCACGCCATTCGGCATGTAGAAGAACCCGTAGCGGCGGGCGGGACTCGCCGCCGTCTGCGCCACAGCCGTGAGCGCCGGCACCATCGCCTCGAGGAGCGGAAGCGCCACCGCGACCCCCATGCCGCGCAGCACCGTGCGGCGCGAGATGGCTTTCTTCATGACAATCATCGGTCGGTTCTCCTCATCTGGAAGGGCGCGCTCTTGACGATGCCGAGCACGAGGGACGAGAAACGGGCATTGTGCGGCGCCGCATCGCGCAGGATCGCGCGCACCGCGGGAGCGTCGTAGTATTCGACGCCGCGCCCCAGCGCATACGTCATCAACGTCGCGGTGACGTTGGCCAGGAACTGGTCCGAGTGATTCATCAGCACGGTCCGCAGGCCGACGAGTCCGTCGATCTTCGAGCCGTCCGCGTAGACGCCTGACGTGTCGAGCGGTTCGAAGTTCTCGTCGTAGGTGCGGAACCGGCCGACCGCGTCGAAGCTCTCCAAAGCGAACCCGATCGGATCCATCAGCTTGTGGCACGAGGCACACACCGGAGCGGCGCGATGCTGCTCGAGCCGCTCCCGCAGGGTGTGAACTCTGGTGACTTTCTCGCCGTTCTCCTGCAGCGACGGCACGTTCGGCGGCGGTTCCGGCGGCGGCGCACCGAGGATGTTCTGCAAGACCCATTTGCCGCGAACCACCGGCGACGTGCGGTTCGGCAGCGACGTGACCGTGAGCACGGCGCCCTTGCCGAGTAGACCGCGGCGCGGACTGTCGTCGGCCAGCGTGACTCGCTGGAAGTTGACGCCCTTGACGTTGGCAATCCCGTAATGCTGCGCGAGCCGTTCGTTCACGAACGTGTAATTCGCCGTCAACAGCTCCGTCGTCGGCCGATCTTCGCGAACCACACCGTCGAAGAAGAGCTCCGCCTCACGCTGGAACGCGCGCGCCAGCGTGTCGCCGTAATCGGGGAACAGAAAGGGATCCGGAACGATGTCGGGAAGGCGGCGCAATGACAGCCACTGGCCGGCGAAATTCTTCGTGAACGCCTCCGATCGTGGGTCGGCAAGCAGGCGCCGCGTCTGGCGTTCGAGGATTGCTGGCTCGTGCAGCGTTCCCTGAATCGCAAGGTCGAGCAGCTCGTCGTCCGGAATGCTGCTCCAGAGGAAGAACGACAACCGCGACGCGAGACTGATGTCGCTGACGCGATAGATGCGCGAGCGTCCCCCGGTCCGGCTGAAGCCGGACACTACGTTGGCTTCACCGGACGGACCTGTCTGGCCGAAGTCGCTTCGCGGCGAAGGCGGATCGAACTCGGTCCGGAACAGAAACGATGGGCTGACGAGAATCCGCTGCAGCGCCATCTCGACGCCGGTATCGAACGTCCCCTTCTGTCGACCCTGGTCATAGAAGTCCATCAGGACGTTCATGTCCGCGTCGGTGACCGGCCGGCGATAGGCACGGCGAGCCACTGTCGAGAGGATCGACTTCGCGCACGCTGTTTCGTCGGCGGCCCTGGCGGAGGCGGGCCTGCACGTGAAGACGCGCTTGTAACTTGCGGAGGCCTCGGCGCCACGCGGATTGATCGGACCCATGACTTCGAGCTCGCGCAGCGCCGCGCCTTCGCGCGTCTCGCGGTTGTCGGTCGGGCCCCGCCCGATGTACGGCTTGAGGAACGGCTTGCGAAATCCTTCGGGCACCGCGCCGGTCTTCGCGATGAAGGTCGCGCGAATCTCGTGCGCGCCGGCCTTCATCGGCACGCGAATCACCCAGTTGTCGTCGAGATGTCGTCGTGCCAGTGCCTCTTCATCCGGAATCGGATCGCCGTTGGCGTCGACTTTCCGTTCCCGCGCCGGTGCCGTGCCGGGTGCCCGGGCCACCTGCCGTTCGATGTTGAGAGGTTCGCCTGGCGTGTCCGGCAGCGTGAACACGTGGACGCGCTCGCCGTCGATGCTGATTTCCAGATCCTGCTGGCCGATGAAGTGCGGGATGTCGGAATCGATGCCGCGGCCGACGCGCGCCTCGAGGTCGTAGTCGCCGTCACGCGCCGCGACGTAGTGCACGAGCACGCCGCCTCGAGTTCCAACGGGCATGCCCTCGAGCCGCACGTCCTGGTCGAGTTGATCGGGAACGCGGTAGAGATCGCCGTTGGCTGGAGCCGGCGTGCCGAGCGCCAGGCGCGCCACCTTCTGCGCGGTGTTCAGGTATCGCTCGGTCAGCAGCGGCGAGAGCTTGAGCACGCCGGCGATGTTGTCGAATCCGTAGCTGATCTCGTCGGTCGGCAACCAATTTGTCGCGTCGACGTCGAGCGCCAGCAGATCGCGGATCGCATTCTGGTACTCGGCGCGGTTCAGACGGTGGAATGGCTCGGTGCGGCCCGGATTCGGGTTCGTCGCCGCCGCGCGATCGAGCGACGACTCGAGCGCCGAGGTGAAGTCGTTGATGACGGCCTGCTGCGGCCGCGGCATGCCCGCCGGCGGCATCAGGCCGGCGCGCAGTTTGACGACGACCTTCTCCCACTGTTCCGCGTGCGGTGAAACGTTCGCGAGATCGAGCGCGTCCAGCGCCAGCCCGGCGGTCTTCAGGCGGCTGTTGTGACACGTGACGCAGTAACTGTCGATGAAGGCTTTCGCTGGTGACACCGCGTTGAGCGGCTGCACCGCCTGCGCCGCTGATTCAGGCGCGGTGCTGACGGTGGTCGATGCGACCGCCACCGCGCCGCACGCGAGAAAGAACGGAACCCAACGGACTTTCATGCCGCGCGCAAAAGCAAGCCTGGTTCCATCGCGCGATCTACGCACGCGTGATTCGACGCGAACGAAAATCGCTCGGAAATGCCGCAGAATTTTGTCATCACGTGAATTACCGGAGCGGAGATCGCGTGCGGTGATCGTCACGCACTCTTGTCGGATCGAGCCGGAAGAAGCCCGCAAGAATGTTGGGCGGGCGTAAGGTCCGCCTGACGGCGGACCCGACGTGGGTTTGAAAATCAGCTCTAGTAACCCATCGCGTAGCAGTCGCGGCGCGCGTCGGCTCCGGCGAGCCGATTATTCGTGACCGGATCGATCATCACTCCGGTCGCGCAGCCGGAGATGCCGTATTGCCGTACCTCGCTGATGTCGTGTCCGCGCTTCTTCAACTCGTCGATCACGCCTTTGGAAATCGGCGCCTCGATGTTCATGCGGTTGAAGCCGGCACGATGCGGCCACACCGACCCGTAGAAGTGCATCGTCTGGAACCGCGGCCATGCGAACGCCGTGTGCAGGTTCGGATACCAGTCGTCCCAGAACTCGACGACGTTCAAAAACGCCTGGAGAATCGTCTGCTCCTGATTGTCGCCACCTGGCGTGCCGAGGGCCATGAACGGTTTGTTGTCTTTCAGGATGAGGCTCGGCGTCAGCGTGTAGCGGGGGCGCGCACGTGGCCGCAGCTGCGCGGCGCGAGACTCGTCGAGCCAGAACTGCTCGCCGCGGACGCTCATCGCAATGCCCGTGTTCCCGAGGATGACCGCTCCGCCGATCCATCCGCCGCTCGGTGTCGAATCGAACATGTTGCCGTCCTTGTCGATCACGCTGATGTGCGTCGTGTCCTTCGGAATCCCGTTGGAGGCGAGGAGCTGGACCATCGGAATCTCGAGGATCGACTCGTCGGCCACTTCATTGGCCTTCCAGAAAGGCCAGTCCTTCACGCTCGAATCGAACGCCAGCGGATCGCCGGCGACGAACGAGCGTGACGCATGCTTCGGATCGATGAGCGCCGCGCGGTCCTTCGCGTACTCCTTCGAGAGGAGCCCTTCCGCCGGTGTCTTCACGAACGCCGGATCGCCGTAGTAGGTGTCTCGATCGGCGTAGGTGAGCTTCATCGCCTCGATGACGGTGTGCACGTAGTCGGGCGTGTCGTGCCCCATCGCGCGCAGATCGAAGTTCTCGAGGATGTTGAGCGTCTGCAGCAGCGAGGGCCCCTGGCTGTTGAATCCCTGCTTGTAGACCGTGTAGCCCTTGTAGGTCGTGGAGACCGGCTCTTCGACCCGGGCATAGAACTCGGCGAAGTCGCTCTTGTCGTAGGGTGCGCCGTGGTCCTTCAGGAAGGCCACCATCGCGTCGGCGATGTCGCCTTTGTAGAAACGATCGCGCGCAGCCGCGACCCCTTTCGCCCGGTCCTTCTTTCCCGCCTTCCTCTCGGCCTCGACCATCTTCCGCAGCGTGCCGGCCAGCGACGTCAGCTTGATCGTCTCTCCGGGCTGATACATCGAACCGTCGGCTTTCAGCCAGTAATGCTCGTTCTCGGGCCACGACTTGAAGAACTCGAGATTGCCTCTGATCGAGTTCACGGTGCGCGGACGCAGTGCGAAGCCCTGGTCCGCGTACTGGATGGCGCGCGCGGACACCTGCTCGAACGACATCGTGCCCCACTTCTCGAGCACCGTCAGCGCGGCGTGCAGCGCGCCGGGCACGACCGAGGGATCGAGCCCTTCACCATCGAGCGTCTTGTTGTGCGCCTTGTAGTAGTCGATCGACGCACCCTTCGGCGCCCAGCCCTGACCGACCACTGACGTCACGTGCTTGTCCTTGACGGGATACGCCAGCACGAGCGCTTCGCCGCCGAGGCTGTAGAGATCCTGCTCGACCACGCCGCCGACCAGCAGTGCGGCAACGCCGGCGTCGAATGCATTGCCACCACGCTGCAGGATCTCGATCGCGGCGGCTGTCGTGAGCGGATGACCGGCCGACGCACCCGCCGACGATCCGATGATCGGTGGTCGAATCCCGCCGACGATCGGCTCGGGGGCTCCCGGTTTCGGAGGCGTCGCGACCCGCCGTCCTCCACCGCCCTGTTCGTCCTGCGCAGCCACCCGAGTGGTACTGAGAGCGAACGACGCGGCGATCGCCATCGCGATCGCCAGACTGATCGTGGCGCATTTCATCGGCGAGCTCCTGACATCTCGTGAATCACGTGAATGGTACGCCCGCCTCGCCCAAGCGCGAAGGCTTTCACGCGAGCTCACTTGTGCAGGGTAGCGGCGCGGACCTTTACGGTCCGCGCTGGCGAGCCAATCGGCGGGGTCCCCAGCGCGCACGCTTGCGCGATGGGGTGCCAGTGGCTCGCCCCGCATCCCAGACATAAGTGAGCTCCGGTATTTAGCGCCGCGCGACGCGCGAAGGCGGACGAAGTAACGACGACGTGCGGCGTGACAGCAAGAGACAAGCCACGCGCGCGAACACGCGTCGCCGCTTCGGGAGCAAGGTATTTGCAAAGGAATATTCGCCATCGCCATGCTGCGACCCTTGTCAGCCCGCCTCCGACAATTGTGCGGACGATTGAGCAACGGCGCGACATTCATGTGGCGTGTCGCCTGAAAGCGAGGCGCGCGCTCCGGAGTCATCATGAAATCACTCCTCCTTCCCATCACGTGCCTCGCTCTCGCTATCGGTGCGGTGCCGCTCCACGCCGAGACGCATCGATTCAATCCGACGTCGTTCGCCAACGTGTTCAGCGGTACGCAGGCACCCGTGCTGCGGATCGCGAGTGGCGATCGCGTCATCACCTCCACCGTCGACGACGTCGGGGTAGACGCGCAGGGAAAGCGTGTCGCGCAGGGCGCGAACCCGTTGACGGGCCCCTTTTTCATCGAAGGAGCCGAGCCGGGAGACCTTCTTGTCGTCACCATCGACACGCTCGAACCCAATCGCGCGACAGGGACATCGACATCGGTCATGGCGGCCAATGCGTACGATGCCGGAGGGCTGGCCAACCGGCCCGATCCCGCACGCGTGGCCTGGATCATCGACAAGGACGCCGGCGTCGTCCGGTTCAATCTACAAGCGGCCGGCCGCAACGCCGACTGGAGCTCCCGCTTTGCGTCGCCGATCCTCGAAATGCCGCTTCGACCGACGCTCGGATCGATCGGCGTCGCACCGCCAGGTCAGGATGCGGTCCCCGCAACCATGGCCGGACCGTTCGGGGGAACCATGCTGTCGGCAGGCGTGGCTGCGGGCGCGCGAGTCATGTTGCCGGTCTTCCAGCGCGGCGCGCTGCTCTTCATCGGGCACGGTCACGCTCGCCAGGGCGACGGCACCGTCACGGGGAGCGGCGTCGAGACGTCGCTCGACGTCGAGTTCACGGTGGACGTCGTGAAGAAGGCCACCTGGCCGCACAGCAGCGTCGTGAGACCATCGACCGTCGTGGGTGAATTCGAGATGGCGTGGCCGCGCATCGAGACCGGTGACTCTCTCATGGCGGTCGGCAGCGCACCCGACCTGCTGCAGGCGTTGCAGCACGCCACCCTCGAACTGCACCACTGGCTGGATGACGATTTCGGCTTGAGCGAGAAAGCGGTCAACATCTTTGTCGGGCAGGCACTGGAGTACGAAATCGCCAACGTCGCCGACGGGATCTTCACCGTCGTCGCCAGGGTTCGCAAATCGTACCTGCCTCGCGCGATCGCCACTCCATAGTTTCCAAGCTCGCTTGTGTTTGGGATGCGGGGCGAGCCACTGGCACCCCACCGATTGGCTCGCCAGCGCGAACCGTAAAGGTCCGCGCCGCTTCTCTAACGCAAGTGAGCTCGACTCGGTCCGCATCGTGGCAGCATGCTCCCGCGTGCGATCGCACAAATCAGTGCGATCGCCGGATCGAACCACTCAAGGTTGTTGGTTTGCCGCTCACGACGATCGCGTTGATACACCGCACGTCGTGGGCTTTTGTTCGTCAACTGCCGCGATCGCGCGCGCGTGCGCGGATGGCCTCGTGCTTGCTCCAGCTTCGGGCGCGCCTCGTCTACCTGCGCAGGCTTCCATCCCAGTCGATGGCCTTTGCTCTTTTCCTGGAGGAGGACATCTGATGGAGCGTTTGACAGGACCGCTGCGCGGCTCGTTGCTCGAGAACTATTCCCGTCGCGACTCGCGTTGCGGTCCTCGGCGCGCAGAGCGCGCCAAAAGACACAGGCAACCAGCCAAGAGCTCTTTCCAGTTGGCTGGTTGGTTGCTCGCGCTGGCGCTGCTGGTGCCGTCGACGGTTGCGGCGCAGCAGAACGCCACACTGCAGGGCACGGTCGTCGACGATCAGAAAGCGGTGATGCCCGGCGTGACCGTGACGGCCGCCGAGACCAGCACCGGCCGGCAGACACTCGCCATCACCGGCACCGACGGTCGCTACCGCTTTGAAAATCTGGCGCCCGGCAAGTACTCGCTCGCGATCGAACTCTCCGGCTTCGCGACTGCCAAGGTTCCGGACATCGAGCTCCTCGTCGGCATGAATGCGACGGTGCCACCGATCACGATGCAACTGGCGGGCGTCAGCGAGACGGTCGTCGTCAACACCCAGGCGCCGCTCGTGGATACGACGTCGGCGCAGGTCAGCACCAACATCGATCGACGTCAGATGGCGGAGCTGCCGCTGCAGGGACGCAACTGGATGGAGCTGTCGCTGATGGTCAAGGGGATCACGGCGAACAACATCGGCAACACGCCGGGGGTGTCCGACGACCAGTTCCAGCTCAATCTCGATGGGCAGCAGATCTCGCAGCGGATTTCCGGCTCCGGCTTCGGTCAGCCGAAGATGAGCCGTGAAGCGATCGCCGAGTTCCAGATCGTCACCAACATGTACGACATCACGTCCGGCCGGTCGACCGGCGTGCAGGTACAGGCGGTGTCGCGCGCCGGCACCAACGACCTGCACGGCTCGACGTTCGGATACTTCCGGAGCGACAAGTTCAACGAGGCGGATCCGGTCAAGGGCGTCGTGCTGCCCTACTCCGATCAGCAGACCGGGTTCACCCTCGGCGGCCCGATCGTTCGCGACAAGGTGCACTACTTCGGGTCGTACGAGTACGAGCGCAACCCCTCCACGGCGGTTCTGACGCCGACGGCGTTGCCCAATCAGACCTGGTCGCTCCCGTCGAACACCATTCAGAAGAACTATCTCGGGCGCGTCGACTATTCGCGATCGTCGAACGACAACTTCAACGTCCGCCTGCAGCGCTGGACCCTCGACAGTCCGTTCCAGATCTCGAGCGGGACGACGCACCCGACGATGGCCGAGCATCAGCGCTACTACTCCACGAACCTGTACGGGACGTGGACGCACATCATCAGCAACAACATGACGATGCAGGCTCATGTCGGGACGGCGCGGTTCTCGTGGTACGACGATCCCATTCCGTCGAACACGGAGCAGTTCCACAACCTGCCGTTCGGCGTTCCCGTCTTCCAGTTCCCGAACCTCACGCTCGGTGGACAGCAGAACTTTCCGAACTACTCGTGGATGAAGCAATATCCCGCGCGCGTCGAAGTGAACTGGCATCCAGGCAAGCACGACGTGAAGTTCGGCGGGGAGTTCCTGAAGGACAGACACACGAAGGTCTGGGACCTGAACCGGCGTGGGACATTCACGTTCAACAGACAGCCATCGACGGCGATTCTCGAGGCCGCGTTCCCGCAGAACTCGTGGGACAACCCGGCGGCGTGGGATCTGAGCCTGCTGCAGCCGTATCTGCAGCAGTACTCCGTGTTCTTTCACGACGACTACCTCGTCGACGTCGCCCGCTCGCAGATGGCGGCGTGGTTCGGCGACAACTGGCGGGTGACCAACAGCCTGACGATCAATCTCGGCGTGCGCTACGACGTCGATCCCGATGGCCTGAACCCGCAATGGGTGACCGACAAGCCAATCCTCATCAACAACGGAAGAGACAACGGCAACTTCGGCTATCAGCCGGGCGTGCGCGACCTCAACAACGTGGCACCGCGCGCCGGGTTCGCCTACAACGTCGGCGAAAAGAATGACCTGGTCATCCGCGGGGGCACCGGCCTCTACTACAACTTCCCCGTCTCGAACGTCACGTATCGCCAGCAGTTCTACAACAACGCGATTGCCGCGGTCTTCTATCCGACCGGGTCGAACTTCCTGCTCGATCCGCTGAGCGGCATTTCGCCGGAGCAGTATCTGTCCGGGGGCGTTCCGACGCCGCCGCAGGAGACGACGATCATCGCGCCGGATTACGTGGATCCGTACGGCTGGCAGACCTCGATCGGATTCCAGAAACAGATCGGCCGACTCATGGGATTCGATGTCGACTTCACCGATCTCGAGGAGCGGCACATGGTCCGCAGCCGCGACGTGAACCTGTTCTACGACCCCGTCACGGGCTACAACCGGGACCCGACGATCTACGGGCGGCCCAATCCCGCGTGGGGCCTGGACCAGTGGCTCACCAGCGACGGCAAGACCGAGAGCCATATGGTCTCGAGCTCGTTTACGCGCCGCTTCAACAACCTGTTCCAGGCGAGCGTCACCTACACGCGCACGCTCTCGATGAAGGACAACACGACCGGCTTCGGCTACCAGGCGAACAACCCGTTCGATCAGGATGCCGACTGGGCGCAGTCGACCGGATTCCAGAAGCACACGTTCCGGTCGAACGGGATCGTCAGGCTGCCGTGGCAGTTCTCGCTATCGGGGTCGTACTTCTACGGGTCGGGCGCGCACTACAACCCGACGAGCTCGACGAGGCCCTACAGCAAACCGGGCACGAACCGATTGAACATCGGCGCGCCGATCAAGATTCCGGAGGCGGTGCTCGATCGCTGGGAGGGACCCGCGGTGATCGCCACCGGCACCACCTGGCCGCGCAACGCCCTGCGCGGGTTGGCGCTGCACAAGGTCGACATGCGCGTGACGAAGACGGTCACGCTCGTCAACAACGTCAACGTCGAGCTGCTGGCCGAGGTGTTCAACGTGTTCAACCGCAAGAACTACGGCGCCTACAACACGACGATCACGTCACCGGGCTTTGGTTTGCCGGTCGCCGTCTCGGGCAACGCCTACGTTCCGAGACAGGGCCAACTCGGTGTCCGGGTGAACTTCTGAACCATGTAATTCAACATTCAAAATGAAAGATGCAAACACTGCAGATCCGATCACTTTCGAAAATGCCGCAGCGGTCTCGCGTTCGTCTTGCTTTTTGCATTCTGAATTTTGCATTTTGCATTGACAGGGCCGCTCCCGTTGCGGAAGCGGCCTCTCGAAGCTTTCAGATCGAGGAAGCGACGATCGAGAGCATTCAGTCGGCGATTCTCGAGGGGCAGCTGACGTCCACCCAGGTCGTGCAGGCCTACTTGAAGCGGATCAAGGCGTACGACGGGCCGTGTGTCACGCAACCCGATGGCCCGCTCGGCCCGTTCACGACGATCAAGCATGCGGGCCAGATCAACTCGCTCATCACGCTCAACCTGAGACCGGCGACGCGCACGGCGATGGGATTCCCGGATCGGAAGGCGCGGACGCTGACTGACGCCGACGACGACCGCGGCGATATGCCGGATGCACTCGAAGTGGCGGCGCGGCAGGACGCTGCCTTCAGGTCGACCGGCAGGCTCGTCGGTCCGCTCCACGGAATCGTGTTCTCGGTCAAGGACTGGTACGACACGTACGACATGCGCACGACGGCGGGTCTCGATGCCGCGTTCGCGAACGACCGTCCACCGCGCGACGCCACGTTCGTCAAGCGCCTGCGGGACGCGGGCGGCATCATCCTCGCTAAGGCCAACGTCGGATCGGGCATCTCGCGAAGTCCGTTCGGGGGCGTGAGCTGCAATCCCTACGACACGGAGCGCTCAGCCGGCACGTCGAGCAGCGGATCGGGCACCTCTGTCGCCGCCAATCTCGTCACCTGCTCGATCGCCGAGGAAACAGGCGGCTCGATCCTGCATCCAACGAAGAACAACAGCGTGGTCGGCCTGGCGCCGACGCAGGAGCTGGTCAGCCGCACCGGCATGTACGACGCCGGCTACAACACACGCGTCGGGCCGATCTGCCGTACGGTCAACGATGTCGCGAAGGTGCTCGACGTCATCGCCGGGTACGACCCGACCGACGAGCTCACCGTCTTCAGCGTCGGCCGGCTGCCCTCGTCGCCCTACGCGAGTTTCGCGAACGAGAAGCGGCTCGACGGCGTTCGCCTCGGCGTCATTCGCGAATACATGGATCGCACGCTGTTCAACGATGCAGACACCGAGAGCATCGATGCCACCGAACGCGCCATTGCCGATCTGAAAAGGCTCGGCGCAACCATCGTCGATCCGGGCCCTGGCGGCGCCCTGCTGCAGAAGTACATCGACAAGTACGCGCCTTCGGTGCTGAACAAGCTGTTCATCAGCCGCTTTCCCGATGCGTTCCCGGTCGATGCCGACGGCAGGCCCGCAGCCGATCACATCGCGACCCTCGTCGACATGTATCTGAATCCCTCGCTCACCCCCGAAGGGGTCAACATCCGCAACGTCGGCCAGTCGCAATCGATTGGCGAATCACGTTTCATGCTGGAGCTGTATCTGCGACAGCGGGGCGACGCGAGCATCAAGACCGTGAAAGACCTCGAGCGCCTGTCGAAGCCGCTGACCGACACCCGGCCCGATTCGGGCAGCAACGCGCGCGGTGGCGGCGGCGGAGGAAACGAGAACCGCAGTGCCTTGACCATGGACAACGCCAACCGGTGGCTGACCCGATTTGCCGTTCAGCAGATCGTGCTGCAGGCCATGGAGGACCAGCACATCGACGCGATGATCGCTCCCACCGGCAACGTTCCACCGTACATCCTCGGCCGTCCACTCGAGCCGACGCTGAACGGACGCGGACCCTCCATCTGGAGCTTCCTGGGAACCCAGGGATTCCCTGAGCTCGGCGTTCCCGCCGGCTTCACGACGCAGGTCTACGACCGCGTGCGGGATGCGTCCGCGCCCGGCGGGACGCGTCTCGACGCCCCGATCCCGGCGACGCTCCCGCTGTCGGTGATGCTCTTCGGTCGTCCGTTCGGCGAGCCGGTGCTGTTCCGCATCGCATCCGCGTACGAGAACGCGACCCATCATCGCCAGCCGCCTCCGGAGTTCGGGCCAGTCCGCTGATGACGGAGATTGCCGGCGGTTGGGATTTGGGATTTGGGATTTGGGATTTGACACCTGCCGGCTTCTCCACGCCTCCCTGGTGAGTCACAATGCCGACCGTGGTTTCAAAAGCAACCCCTGACTACGTCCGCACGGCCATCGACCGCTCGCAGGGGCGTTCAGTCGTGATGAGCGTCGGCGGCATCGTGGCAAGCGAGCACCCCTTGGCATCGCAGGCAGGCGCAGCGATCCTGGGCCGCGGAGGCCATGCGGTCGACGCCGCCATTGCCGCCAACGCGGTGATGAACGTCGTGGCGCCCATGGCCAATGGGATCGGCGGCGACCTTTTCGCCATCGTGCACGACGCACCATCCGGTGCCCTCCACGGCATCAACGGCAGCGGCTGCGCGCCACAGGGACTGACGATCGAGGCGTTGCGGGCACAGGGGCTCACGAGCATGCCGCAAGCCGGCATGCATTCCGTGACGGTTCCTGGCGCAGTGGCGGCATGGTCGAAGCTGCGCGATCGCTTCGGGCGCAAGCCGCTGGGCGAGTTGCTCTCGTCCGCCATTCACATCGCCGAAGAAGGCTTCCCGGTGCCCGAGCTGACGGCCGCCGAATGGAAGAGCAGCGAAGCGCACCTTCGAACCAATCATGAGGCCGCGCGGCTCTACTTGCCGAATAATCAGGCGCCGGCGGTCGGACAGATCTTCAGGAATCCGGATCTCGCCGCGACGTATCGCACCCTTGCGGCGGACGGACGCGACGCGTTCTATCGCGGAACAATCTCACGCCGCATCGTGCACTGCTCCGAGCAGCACGGCGGCGCACTGACTGCCGACGACCTCGCCGCCTACGATGCCGAATGGGTGACGCCGCTGTCGACCACCTACCGCGGATGGACCGTCTACGAGCTGCCCCCAAACGGTCAGGGGATTGCGGCGCTGATGATGCTCAACCTGATCGAGCACTCGCCAATGGGCTCGTACGGCCACAATTCCATCGAAGCGCTGCACACCATCATCGAAGCCAAGAAGCTCGCCTACGCCGATCTGGCCCGGCATGTGGCCGACCCCGCGTTTCACGCGGTTCCGCAGGTCGCGATGTTGGCGAAGGACTACGCCGCTCGACGTGCGCGGGAGATCGATCCGTCCCGCGCCAACGCGGAAGTGTTCCCCGGCACGCTGCCGACACAGGGCAGCGACACCACATACCTCAGCGTCGTCGATCGCGACGGCAGCGTCGTCTCCCTGATCCAGAGCAACTTCGCCAACTTCGGGTCGGGAGTCGTACCCGAGGGCGCTGGGTTCGTGCTGCAGAATCGCGGCGGCATGTTCACGCTCGACCCGGCGCACCCCAACGCGCTGGCGCCGCGCAAGCGCCCGCTCCACACGATCATTCCCGGGTTCATGAAGGGGCCCGCAGGCACCGGCGTGACCGTGGGGTTCGGCATCATGGGCGGCTGGAACCAGGCGCAGGCGCACACGCAGTTCATTTCGAACATCGTCGATCACGGGATGAACATCCAGGCGGCGCTCGAAGCCGCACGCGTGAGCAAGATCAGCTTCACCGGCTGCGACGTGATCGTGGAGTCGAGGGTGCCGGAGATCGTTCGTCAGGGTCTCGCCAAGAAGGGTCACGAGATCGATCTGCAGGGACCGTTTTCGAGCATGGTCGGCGGAGGCCAGAGCGTGATGCGCGACCATGCCGCCGGCGTGAATTACGGTGGTTCCGATCCGCGCAAGGACGGCGCGGCCATACCCGAGCCGACGTGACATGCTCGCGACCCGCTGGATTCAGCTGCTGCTCGGCGTCGTCTGCATGATCGTCATTTCGAGCCCGCAATACGTGTGGGCCCTGTTCACGCAGCCGATGACCGCCGCCCTCGGCGCGTCGCTTCCCGAGCTGCAGATCACGTTTTCGATCCTGATCGTCGTACAGACGTTCCTGTCGCCGTGGCAGGGCGCGATCATCGATCGCTTCGGTCCGCGGCTGCTGCTGTCGACGGGAGTCGTCGTCAGCGGCTTCAGCTGGATTCTTGCGGCGCAGGCGTCGACCGTCACGCAGCTCTATCTGACCTACGGCCTGCTCGGCGGCCTCGGCACGGGGATCGTCTACATCGGCGTCATCGGACACATGGTCCAGTGGTTTCCCGACAAGCGCGGTCTGGCCACGGGCTGTGTCGCCGCCGGCTACGGCATGGGCGCGCTGCTGACGACGTTTCCGATTTCCAGTGTGATGCGCGAGTCGAGCTATCAGACGGCGATGATGCTGTTCGGATCGGTCTTCGGGCTGGTCGGGCTCGTCGCGGCGCAGGGGCTGCGGCGGCCCGATGCCGCGGGGCGCCTGGCATGGAAGCAATGGCGCGCCAGTCCTGCCGCGACGGCAATGGTCCTTGTCGACGTCACGCCCCGCGAAATGCTCGGCACGCGAATCTTCTGGCTGATGTTCGCCATGATGACGATGATGTCGACGACCGGGTTGATGGTGACGTCGCAGATGGGCGCCTTCACCCGCGATTTCGGAATGAGTGGCCTGCTCGTACTCGGCATGCCGGTGTTGCCGCTCGCGCTCTCGCTCGATCGGCTCACCAACGGCGCGACGCGCCCGTTCTTCGGATGGGTGTCCGATCGGATCGGTCGCGAGCACACCATGTTCATCGCGTTCGCTCTCGAGGGCGTGGCGATGACGCTGTGGCTGTTGACGCGCGACAACCCGTTGCTGTTCGTGCTGCTGTCGGGGCTGGTGTTCTTCGGCTGGGGCGAGATCTTCTCGCTGTTTCCGTCCACGCTCACCGATACGTTCGGCACGCGCTACGCCACCGCCAACTACGGCTGTCTCTACATGGCGCAAGGCGTCGGCTCCATGCTCGGCGGCCCGGTCGCGGCACTGCTCCATCAGTCGACTGGTTCGTGGATTCCGGTATTCGTCGTGATCATCGCGATGGACTTCACCACCGCCGCACTGGCCATTGGTCTGTTGAAGCCAATGCGGCGACGCTGGCTCGCCACGGCCAGCACGCGAGCCGTCGCGGCAGTGGATCCAGTTGCCGGCTCCAACGCGTCAACGTTCACGGCCGGCTCGACGTTCTCACCTACCTCGCAACGGTGAAATAGCAGCACCCGCACAGGTCTGGCGCAGCACGGCGCGCGCCAGCAGGGATCTCTCGCGTCAGCATCACAGGACGTGTTCGATGCCGAAACGGGGAATCGCATTTGTCGGGGTCGAGGAAAATTGGTCTTGCTTTCGCGCGCGCATGAGAGTACTCGTGTCAGCGCACAATCGACGCGCCCCGGCGCTGAAAGGCTGAGACATGGCGAGAGCCCGCAACTATCAGGACATGTCAGACCTTGAACGCGAGATCGAGCTCGAAATGGACGATGAGCTTGAAAGCGCCGACGCCGCGGAGCTCGACGATCAGGAGCTCGACGATCAGGAGCTCGACGATCAGGAGCTCGAGAACGGCGACGGACAACGCTGGGAGCTGGAAGGGACGTCGGGCGCGGACGAGGAGGCGGGCGACGAGGAGCTCGAGCTCGAGGCAGACGACGCGCAGGAGTTCGAGACCAACGGCGCCGACCACGAGTACGTGGAGCGCTTTCTCGAGATCGCATCCCGTCAGTACGAGTCGGAGTCCGAGGTCGACCAGGCGATGAACGAGGCGCTCGAGGGAATCGCCACCGAGTATTTCTTTGGCTCGCTCGTCAAGAAGGCGAGGCGGCTCGGATCGAGGCTGGCCAAGAACCCGGCGATTCGAGCGCTCGTGTCCAAAGGCTTGAAAGTAGCCTCCGGTCAGTTCCCCGCGCTCAAAGCGGCACTACAGCTCGCCAAAGGTGACCTCAAGGGCTCGCTGCTGAACCTGGGCAAACAGGCGCTCGGCGCCGCGATCCCTGGTGGTCCGGCGGCGCTCGGCGCGCTGAAGACCCTCGGTTTCGGCGAAGCGGGGCCCGAGGCGGATCGCGAAGGGTGGGAGAACTACGTGCAGCTGTCGCGCGAGGCGTTCGAACACATGGCCGGCAACGTCACGGCGAACGCGGATCAGCCACTCGAGGCGAGCCGTCTCGCCACCAACGCGTATCGGCACGCGATGCAACGCGCCATGAATCGCGCGCGGACGGGGGCCGTCGGCGGTCGGCGCGCACCAGGCGGCCTCCGGCGGCGGCGTGGCGCGGTGATTCGTCTGCGCCCGGGTCAGAGGATCGTCATCACGGGAGCCGCGAGGTTGATCGTCAGGGGTGCGTGAGCCTGAGCGCGCGCGTGTTGCAGCGTCATGGCGGCGAGCGCACAACGGCTCCAACTCCGAGCAGACGCGCTGCAGTTCCGCATCCGGGGCTTGACCCAGCTGCGCGAGCTGGTGGCGCTTCCCCCAGAGCGCGACATCACCACGCGGCAATGGTCCATCCTCGAGACACAGCTTGCCGCCGCTGCCGCGCAGCTGACCGTCCGCGTAAAGACGGCCACCGGACAGTACCTGCCGCACGGCGACGACCTGAGGGCGCGGGTACGTCTGAACGCGGCACTCGGTCGCGTCGAACTGGATTTAGCGAAGGGGTTCACGTTCTTCGATACCTACATGGACGTGCTGACGCAGCGGAGATCGGAAGATCTTGGGGGCGTGCTCGCCGGATGCGACGTGTTGGCGCACGACGCCATGTCCCGTCCCCACCCCGCGCTGCAGGCGATCGAACTGCCGCTGGTGTACTGCGACCGCGGATTCGGCGCCGCGATCATCCGCGAGAGCGTCCCCTTCCCTGACGGCTCGCCCAACCCCATGCCGCTGATCCAGATTCCGTACTCACGGCTGCGCGAGAAGTCGAACCTGACGTCGGTTCTGCACGAAGCCGGACATCAGACGCTGACGCGGCTCGACTTGATATCGCCGATCGCCGACACGGTGCGCGGCGCGCTTCGACGCGCGAGGGCAACGCAGGCGGTACAGGACGCGTACGCAATCTGGTCGTTCGAGATTGGTCCTGATTTCTGGGGCTTCGGTCTGTCCGGCGTCGCCGCCGCGACGGCGGTGCGCGAGCTGTTCGCGATGCCTCCCGGCCTGGCGCTGCACGTGTCGTTCACCGATCCGCACCCGCCGCCGTACCTGCGCACGCTGCTCGTGTTCGACTGGTGCCGCCGCGCGTGGGGACGCGGCCCGTGGGACGCATGGGAGCGCGAGTGGCGCGACTTGTACCCGTTGGGCCGCGTGCCGCCAGCTACGCGAACGGTGCTCCGCGAAGCGCGCCGGATGATTCCGGTCGTCGGCGAGACGCTGTTCAGCGCCCGCTTCTCGCAGTTGAATCGCCGTGCGCTCGTCGATCTCTTCGATCTCGAACGCCTCTCTCCGGTCAGCGTGCGGGGAGTTGCACGATCGATCCGCTCGGGTGCGCTCAACCTGAAGGGGCTGGGCCCCTGCGCGCAGCTCGCCGTCTTCGCCGAGCTGCGTGAATCTCGCGCATTGGGTGACGAGGACCTGGACCGCATCATGACCACCTGGCTTCACCGCCTTGGCCGGCGGCGAACCGAAGGGCACTGACCGCATTCGATACGGAGGACTCTCAGCCATGGCAGCCAAGAACCCACCCGACCAGCAGGGGCCCCAGCCATACGCTCAGGGACCACCCTCGCAATCGGACGCGCAGCGCGCTGCGGCCGATCTCGTGGAGCTCATTCGCAGACTGTCGGCTGCCGGCGGCGTCCCCGTCTCGCTGTCCGCAGCACCACTCACGAAGATCGACACGGCCGATCGCCTGAACCGCCAGCCGCGCCTTACGGTGGCATTCCCACAATGCGCCAACGAGCTGCTCGCGCTCTACAAGACGACGGACACCGATGAAGTCACCGGGTTCTTCACCGAATACTTCAAGTTCCTGGAGCACCGGATCTTCGGCCAGCGGATCACTGCCGGCCGGCCCGAGGATGTGAAGTCGGTGGGAGAGCTCGATCAACTGGTCGGCGCCGAGCTCGACGACGCGCTCGAGAACTGCCTGTCGCCGGACATCATCCTGCGGCGGCAGCAGGGGCGCGACGCATTCGGGGCATCGGCGTGGCCCTCCGAGTGCTGCATCTGCACGCCATGTGTAACACTCGACGGCAAGCGCAATCCACCGCCGAAGCCATTCCCGACCGTGCCCGGCTACAAGCGTCTGTGGCTCGGCGATGTCGTCTGGCTGTTCTTCTTCGAGCGGATGGGCATCCATCAGATCCTCGGCGCCATCCTCGACGCGTTCGCCTATAACGGCCGTCTCCCCATTTCCAACGGCAGCATCGAATCCGGCGTGCGCGACGACATCACGGCGCTGGTGCTCGAGGTGATGGTGCGGCAGACGAAGATGGGGCTGTCCTCGACGACGCGCGACCGCGGGGCGTTGTACCGGACTTCGCTCGGCTGGAAGTCGCCGGCCGGCGCCGCCCTCCGGCTCGATACCGAGGTGAACACCGGGTTCAACGCGCTCTTCCACAAATTGATCTACAACGCGCTCGAGTTCTACAAGGACAAGCGGCTCGCCGTCGCGATCCAGGGGACGGCGGCAGGCACGGCGCCGCCGTCAGTCGCCACTCTCACGACGATCAGCGACACGATAGACATCCTGAAGAAGCGATTCGAGCCGTTCCAGTACGGCCGCAACTACTACAACGCGCTGAGCGGCATCCTGTGGACGATCGCGGGGATGTCGATCATTCGCGAGCTGCGCGGCACGCTCGGAATCCCGACGGCGTTCGAGTCGCCACACGAGTTCATCCCGGCCGCGTACGATCTGCTGGTGCTCAAGCGGCCGGTGACGAGCGGCGATACCAACCGTTTCCTCGTGCACCGCGACTGCGGCAGGAACGGTCGCGACCTCCTCCTCGATCTCGAGGTCATCGATCACACGCAGCGCGATCCCGGCGGCGAGCTCGAACAGTGGCTGACGCAGGTCGAGGCGAAGGTGGAGGCGTACCGCACCGCGTATCGCACGTTGACCGGCGTCGATCTCGGCGCGTCGGCCACGCCGGCGATCGAGCAGCAGGCGTAACAGGCAGGATCAGTCCATCGGTTCGGGCGGCCTCAGCTTGGCCCACGGCGGCTCGACGTCGCGACCCGTGAGGAGCGTGCTCTTGCCGAGACCCTGGGCGCGCTTCAAGGCGACGGCGGCGTCCTTCTGCAGGCGCTCGGTTTTCGCCGGCAGATCGCCCATGTACAGCCAGAAGCCGACCTGGTGCAGCGTCGTGCCCGCGAGGTCGTCAGCGCCTTCGGTCACCGAGGCCCCCTGTTCCAGCGCCGCGGGGTGATTGACGAGGAAGGTGCGGAGGCGTGCCTGACCATCGGCAACACCCTCCATCGTCTCGCGCCAGTCCTGAGACAGCTTCCAGTAGTCCCTCCAGACCGGCGCCACCGCCTTGTCGAACTTCGCGCGTCCGGCTGCGCCCTGCCGCGGCTGGAGCAGACTCTTCACGAGCGCGAGCCATCCTTTCTGATTCATGCCGTTCCAGAGGATCGTGGCCTGGCGCCAGAACGGGACCTCGCCGTCGTTGCTGTTGCGGCGCATGTGCTCGAAGAGATCGAGGTACTCGAGCCAGGGCTCCTGGATCGCAGGCGTGGGCTTCAGCACGTCGCGATTCAGTGGGACCGGGCGCGTCGAGATTTTGGTCAAATACCACTGCCACAACGTCGCGCGGCGCGTGGCCGCCGACAGGCTCGACGGCAGCGCCGGCACCGGCACGAAGCGGAAGGGCAATGGAACGCCGGACAGATATCGCGACGCCGCCAGTGCCGCAACGAACTTCGTCTCGTCATACGGCCGTGTGTCGGCCCACTGCTTCGCGACACCCGGAAGATCCTTGAAGTGTTCGACGAGATCGTTGTTGACCAGCATGACGCGCGCGTTCGCCAACTGGTCGCGTTTTGCCAGCGTTCCGATCGTGACGACCAGCGCGACGTGATTCGGGAAGAGGAGTGCGCGCGCCGAGGACCCGAGCGCCTCGCGTGCGCCCGACAGGATGTAGGCGGCGCGAACGGTGTACACACCGCAATCGTGGATGCGCTGCCCCGTCGCAGCGCGCGGGAACTCCCGTTGCAGGTAGTTCTCCTTCACAGCCGTGGCGACTGGAATCGTCCCGAAATCGTCGATGTTGACGAGGGTGTGAATGGTGAACGCGCGAAAGTACTGCGACAGGAAGTCGCCCGCACTCGTGAGCGCATCGGCTGGTGTCCTGCCGGCGGCGCGCGCGGCCTTGACGACCGTGAGCGCGAACGCGCGCCAGCTCTCGTTGTCGTGGAGCGACAGCTTCACCTTGAGACGAGCTGCTTCGGCGAAGATGGTCTTGAGAGCGTCGAGCTGTTCGAGTCGAGCCTCGAACACGCGGTTCAGCCGCAGGGACTTGTCGGCGAACGTCGGCTTCAACTGGCTGTACGACCGTATCGGGACCGACGCGCCGCGTGCTGGATCGAAGTAGTCGACGTGCCGGGGCTTGGGCGTCAGGACGTTCCGCGTGACCTCGATCGACAGCGGCACGCCCTCGTAGCGCGGCAGCACCGCGTTCATCACCGTGACGATCGTCTGCCGCGCGCTCGTCAACGAGGCAGCGCTCGACGAAGCCCCGGTCTCGAGCTCGCGCGTCGCGCTCCGCACCATCACGTCGAGTGCGGCGAAGATGAGCTCGAGCAGGGCAGTCAAGGTCGCTTCGCGGCTGATGGCGTTCGGCCGCCCTGTATGTGGTCCGACAAAGTCTCGCGACAGCGCATCGAACACGCGCGCCACACGCTCGGCGCGGGCGCGGGCGGTCGCGCCATCGGTCGGGGCCGGGCGCCGGCGAATGTGGTCGGCGATGATGTCGAAGGCCCATGACGTCCGCGAGGGTTCGGCCCGGCTTCCGAACGGCAGGTAGTCACGCGACGCGAAATAGTTAAGGAGCGCCTTCGATTCGTTCTTTAGACCGAGCACGTAGGTGCGCGCGACGAGCTCGGATGCCACCGGACCGAGAATGCTTTCAGTGTTCGATGGAAGCCCGCCTTTCCCAAACCCGTCGAGGAGCGCCTTCGTCTCCAGCCGGCTCTTCTCAACGTTCTCGGCCAGAACAGCATTCGCGAGCGCCTCTATGCGTCGCAGGCCGGGTACGTTGTCGCCACGAGTCTTCGTCTGGTCGGCGGCGATCTGGGTGGCGATGGCCGCAAAGATCGCGCGATCCGCAGGCGTGGGCGTCTCGAATTCTCTTCCTTCCCACTGGTCCCACCCGGGAGCTTCGCGATCGGCCTCCGTGGCGACCTCGCGGAGCGGGGCCACCGTTCCCGCAACAGGACGGCGGCCCAGGAGAACATCAATCTCCCGCTCGAGGGTGGCGCGCTCTCGCATGGTGTCAGCTCTCGAACATCGCGGTCACGGCAGCGTGACGCCGTTGTTCGCCGCCACGATCTTGTGCAGTTCGACGATCAGCTTCTCGAGAACCGTGCCCGAAGATCTGAGGCTGACGGCGACGTACTTGAGTGTGGGAGCTGCGGCGGGCCACTCGATCAGGGCGCACTCGTCTTCGCCGCCGGCTGCCGCGCCGATCTTCTCGATCACGTGCGCGTCGCCGAATTTCTTCTCGATAGCGTTCTCGAACGGGCTCTGCAGCGTCGGGACGGTCGTCGAATCCTTGTCGAGGAGATCGCGGATGCCACGGCTCGCGGCAGGCGATACGAGACGATCCTGCGCGAGCAGCGTCATGTAGGCGGCCAGCGATCCCGCCGTCCCGCTCTGGGACGGGCCGCCGCCCGGTGCCCCGATCCACTCGATTCCGTTGTGATCGTTGGCGAGCCAGAGTCCGCCGCCTCGGGCGGGGTCGTGCAGGCCCGACTGTATGAGGCTCGATGCGATATACGGAAAGCCCAGATCGCGGACCAGCGTCGCCACTCCATAATTCGAAGCGGGGACGCGGCCCCCTCCGACGATCATCATGCGCTCGAAGAACGCGAGCGCGTCGATGGCGTTCCGGCCCCGCAGCTCGGTTCGCGACGTCCCACCAATCGCGAAATTCTTGATCGCGGCCTCGAGTTGCGCGAACGTCGTCGGATTGCTCCTGAAGTTGAACGGCTGGGCGCCTCTTTCGAAAATGGTGTCGAGCTGCGGCGTACGCGGATCGATGAGCGGCACCTTTCTTCCGTTCACCAGCACCAGCCTCGAGCGCAGGGAGATGCCTTTGGTGAACGGCACCGCAGCGCCGCCATGATCGTGCTGCGTGTCCGCCCACACCTCGCGCGCGCGATCGAAGATGAACAATCCGGTGGGGTTCGGCTGTCGCTGCATCGTCTGGAGGTCGTGCTGCATCTGGAACGCGGTGTAGAGCGCCGCGATCTTCGCGACGCTGGCAATGAACACCTGTTCCATGTGACGCACACCGGCGAATTCCGGAGCATTCACCCCCTTGCTGAGATCGACGAGCGCCACCCTGGAGCCGCCGAAGGGACTCCTGGCGACCAGCCTCTGAAGTTTGGGCTGAAGGGTCGGCGACAGCTTGTACTTGTCCGTGCCGTCGTAGAAGCCCGGGTCCATGACCGCGGGCGTCATCCGAACAGCAGTGCCTCCCTTGGTGACGAAGTGCGGAAAGAACGACAGATGGGTCAGTCTCCGTCGAAGCCCTTCTGTGGTCTCCGCTTCACTCGCTGGCGGTGCGAATGCCGCACCCAGGAGGTCCTCCATCTCCCGCTCGAACCTGAAGCGCTCGCGCACCGGTCACCTCCTGAACGTTGGTGCGAGTGACTATAGCGCAGGCGAGCGTCACGAACTTACCGCGGCGATTGCATCGGAGGAGGCTCGAGCATTGAGCTGTGCGCGATGCGGAAGCGCCTCTACACGCCCGTCACCGATCCCGCCGGGAGCATCTCCTCGGTGAGCTGCATCGCGCGCACGTCGAACGGCGGATCGGGCATCCTCAGGACGGCCTACTTCCCTCCGGTTGCCTTCGCGATCAGCTTCGCACGGCCGGTCATGGGCAGGTCCACGGCCTCCGCCACCGTGACGCTCGCGGCCGGAGGATCGATTGAGAGCAGGCGATCGGTCTGCGTGCGGTTCAACGCCACATTGATCAGCGTCGTCGTATTGGGAAAGAGCAGGCTGGGTTGTCCCGTGTCCGGCGCGGCGGGATCGTACGCGACGAACCGGCTGATCACGTAGCGGACGTCCGGCAGCGGGCTCACGCCTGTGATTTCGAGCATGAGCCGCGCGTTGTGTTTGGCCAGTTCCGCGCCGAACTCGCCGAGTCGCGTGCAGTTCATCATGAAGACTCGATGCGACCTCGTCGTGGAATGTGTGGTGATGTGCGATTGGAAATCACGGTCGAACTGCAGTGTCAGCTCTTCGTGCGGCTCCCCATCGGCGCCTTCCACGTGAAAGTCGATGTGATAGTCCTCCACCACCTGGTCGACGTCGTCCTGTACGCGGAAGAAGAACTGCTGGAACTTCACCTGGCGTTCCCTCGGCAACTGCGCGTGGTTCCACTCCGACACGGCGTCGAAGCGATCGGCCAGCGTTTCATACGTGGCCGGTGTCGTGGGCTGCCGCAGCACTTCCTCGATGATGGCGCCCGGACGATGCGGATCGCCGTAGTCGGCACGCGCGCCGTCGATGATGCTGCCGTGGTTGAATCCGGCAAAGATCGCGAACGGGATGCGGGGGAATTTGTACTCGTCCCACCACTTGATCACCGCGCCATCGGGACGGAAGTCCAGCGTGCACGCGCGCGTGTTCAGTGACGTGCCCGCGATACGAACCGTCCCGTCGGTACCGATCCGTCCGCGTGGTTCGACGACTTTGGCTTCGATGCCGGTGTACGCTTCCCCCGCCGCCAGGACGAACGGATAGCAGATCTGGTTTGCGTCAGCCTTGGGATTGAAATACGAGTCCGCCGAGTGCAGGTCGTAATTGAACGACAGATTCCACTGGAAGGGACTTGCCGGCTCGAGTCCCTGCAGAACCGCCTTGCCCGACTCGCCGGCGTCGCCCTTGTGCGCATTCTTGTTGAAAAATGTCGCCCGGAACTTGCCCAGGAACGACTGACCGAGATCCGCCAAATCCGATCCGAAGTTGGCCGGCGCCAGACAGACCAGGCGCTCCACGGGGCAAGCGACGGCCCCGCGCAACCCGCGGCGCGATGCACGCGCGGCATGCAGCGCCAGCCAGGCGCGGACGACCAGAGAGCCGGTGCTGTGACAGATGACATCCATCCGCTCGTCACCGAAGCGCCCACGGTAATCGGCGTCGAGCTTGTCGGCAAAATCGTGGAAGGTCGCCTCGTCATCCATACTGCTGTAATTGAGGTAGAACACGTTGTCGGCGGCATAGACTCGGCGGGCGATGAGATATTCGCCAAGCGCCGTGAAGCTTGTACGGCCGTCGGAATACCCATGAACGATCAGCAGCTTGTTCGCCATTCAGAAACTCCATAAACGAGAGTGACCGCTGCAGACTATACAGGGAGACCGGTCCATGCGCCGAGAAGAGCGGAGTAGAATCGCGCGGCAGAAGCGGTGAACGAAGAGCGCTGGCGCAGAATCGAGGCGTTGTACCACGCGGCGCTGGAGCTTCCGGCGGCGGAGCGGACGGCATTTGTCGCCGCCGCGTGCGCGGGCGACGCGCCGCTCGAGGCCGACGTGCTTTCGCTGCTGGAACAGGCCGACGCCTCCGCGGGATTTCTCAGCACCCCGGCGATCACCGCGGTGGCCCGCTCGATGCCGGACGGCCAATCGATGATCGATCGCGAGATCGGCGTCTACCGGGTGCAGGCCCTGCTTGGCCGCGGCGGCATGGGCGAGGTGTACCGCGCGCGCGATCAGCGGCTGCGCCGGGACGTCGCCATCAAGGTACTGCCGCCGGCGTTCACGTCGAGTCCCGAGCGATTGAGCCGGTTCCAGCGCGAAGCGCGGATGCTGGCCGCGCTCAATCACCAGCATATCGGCGCGATTTTCGGTGTCGTAGAGGCAGACGGCGTTCGTGCGCTGGTGCTCGAGCTCGTCGAGGGCGAGACGCTCGCGGATCGTCTGAGCCGTGGCCCGCTCCCGATCGCTGAGGCGCTGCGGATCGCCGGACAGATCGCGGATGCGATCGCGACCGCACACGAGAAGGGGATCATTCATCGCGACTTGAAGCCGGCCAACATCAAGATCACGCCGGCCGGTCTGGTGAAGGTGCTCGATTTCGGTCTCGCAAAACTCGATACGGACACGGCCGGAGCCGACGTCGACGCGTTCACGACCGTCGAACGTACGCTCGAGGGCGTCGTGCTCGGCACCGCCGCGTACATGAGCCCCGAGCAGGCACGCGGCCGGGACGTCGACAAGCGGACCGATGTGTGGGCGTTCGGGTGCGTCCTCTACGAGATGCTGACGGGGCGTGCCGCGTTCGCACGCGAAACGATCACCGACACATTCGTCGCGATTGTCGAACACGAGCCGGCCTGGGACGCCTTGCCGCCGACGACGCCTCCCCGCATCCAGTCGCTGCTCCGTCACTCCCTCGAGAAGGACCCGTCTCGCCGCAAGCGCGACCTCGGGGACGCGCGTTTCGAAATCGAGGAAGTCCTTGCGGCGAAGGTGGCGCCTGCGCCAGTGCCCGCGCCGATCTCGTCGCAGGCAATCGCTTCACCAAAGCCGAATCGCCTTCGCCCACCCATCGTCGCCGCGGGCGGAGCGCTCGTGGTCATGGTCATTGCCGCCTCCTGGTGGGTCATGCGCGAGTCGCCCGCCCCGGTTCGGCTCGAAGTCGCGGGGATCACGGCGATCACCAACCTTCCTGGGAACAAAGTCGATCCGGCGTACTCACCCGATGGCTCGGCAATCGCCTTCTCGTGGCAGGGCCAGGACGGCAATAGTCCAGGCATCTACGTCCTCGATCGCGATGCGCGTGCCCCACGCCGGCTTACGCAATCGGCATTCGACGACGTGGCGCCGGCATGGTCGCCGGACGGACGCGAGATTGCCTTCGAGCGCGTGAAGGCGAACGGCGTGAACGAGCTGATCGTCGTCTCCGCAGCCGGTGACGGACCTGAACGCAAGCTCCGCGACGTCAGGCAGTCCGCTCCGCTCAAAGACGCCAGCCGCCCGTTGATGGCATGGATGCGCGACGGGAGCGCGATCGTGATTCCAACGCTGGACGTCGACGCCGGCGGTCGCGCGAGTCTGTTTCGGATCGGCGTCCACGGAGAACCGCCGCAGCGTCTGTTTGGAAGCACCGGTGGAGACGGTGACGGCTATCCGGCCATATCGCCGGACGGACAATGGCTGGCGTACGCGTTAGTCGAACGGCAAAGCGCGCGGTTGTTCGTGCGGCGCCTCGGGCGTGATGGATTGCCGCAGGGCGCGGCGCAGGACGTGGCCGGCGGCGTCGCGACGATCGCCGCGCCGATCAAGTCGCCCACGTGGTCGCCCGATAGTCGACGGCTGATCTTCGCGGCCGGGCCGCGGGTGATGGAGTGGGAGATCGGCGGCGTGTCGCGAGAGCTCTGGGTCTCGACCGACCAGGTTCAGGGGCTCGCGGCGCAGTGGAGCGGCGGCGTTCTGTCGCAGATCGTGTACGCCAAGACCGTTGGTCGCACGGAGTTGCGGGAGCTGCGACTCGATGCGCAAGGACGACATGCCGAAGGGCCATCAGCTGAATTCTCGTCGCTTGGCTGGGCCGGCTTGCCTCAGTTCTCGCCCGACGGGCGCTGGTTGACGTTCAGCACACAGGGAGGAGCCGGAGGCCTGTGGATTGCCACCGCAGAAGGCAACAATCCGCGTCTGCTGGCGGACATCTGGGCAGGGACGGGCCTTCACATCTCTGCCGACAGCCGGCATGTGGCGTTTCACAAGGTCGACGAGCTGTTCGCACCGTTATATGTCGTGGACCTGGATGCCAACGGTACGGCGACAGCCGTGCGGAGGGTGGCGCAGACCAGCAGTTTTGCGCTGGTCGGGGCGTCGTGGTCGGCCGACGGACAATATCTGTACACCACGGCCGTGAACAAGACGCCGCAGCGCGTCCTGCGCGCACGTGTGAGCGACGGCGAACTGGAGGATCTGTTCGACGGCGCGATTCCGGTCGTGGCACCGGATGGCCATCGGGTGTTTTACAAGAAGGGACTCGCAAACTCACCCCTCTTTGTCCGATCGCTCGATGGTGACATCGCCGCGAATCCCGAAGAGCAACTCGTGCGTGAGTGTGTCAGGTCGTCGGGGATCGTTCCGACATCTTGGGGTGTCTATTACGTCGCGTGCGAGGGGCAGCCCCCCGTATCGCTGCGGTATTTCGAGTTTGCCACGCGGCGATCGTACGACGTCGCGCCGCCGCCGCTCGGCGGGCAACCAACTCTGACGGTCTCGGCCGATGGCCGACGGCTGGTCTATCAAACGACCCTGCCCAACAACGACGAACTGACGCGCGTCGTCTTCCGCCCAAGCAGCCGCTGAGAGGCTGTCGCGCCGCGGCGACCGCTGCCCATTTTTCCAATACGGCAACGGCGGTCTCGCCATACCCTTGCGCCATGAATCTGCAGAGTCGAATCGCGGTCGTAACTGGCGGTACGAAAGGTGTCGGACGGGGCGTGGCGCGCGAGCTTGCACGCCAGGGCGCGCGCGTATTCGTCACGGGGCGCTCGGTCCCGAATCACGAACCGTTCGAAGAACCGGTCACCGCGATCCGCTGCGATCATCGCGAAGACAGTCAGGTGGAAGCCGTCTTTCAGCAGATCGTGAGCGAGGCAGGAGGCATCGATATCCTCGTGAACAGCGTGTGGGGCGGCTACGAAGGGATGATTGAAGACGGCGCATTCACGTGGCCGAAACCGTTCTGGGAACAACCGTTGTGGCGATGGGATGCGATGCTCGGCGCTGGGGTGCGCGCGGCCTATCACGCGAGCCGGCTCGCGGCGCAGACGATGGTCCAGCAGCGTCGAGGACTGATCGTGAACATCTCGTTCTGGGCGGCGCAGAAGCACATCGCCAACGTCGCGTATGGTGTGTCGAAGGCGGCGACGGACAAGATGACGAGCGACATGGCGATCGAGCTGCGGTCACATGGCGTGACAGTCGTTTCGCTGAATCCAGGGCTCGTACGTACCGAGAAGGTGATGGAAGCGGCGGCCTATCTCGATATGAGCAATTCCGAATCGCCGGACTTCATCGGACGCGCGGTGGCGGCGTTGCAGGCGGATCCAGACGTGTTGCGACACACAGGCAAGGTCCTCGTTGCAGCCGCCATCGGACGCGACTATGGTTTTACCGATGTCGATGGCAAGACGCCCCGTCCATTGACCCTTGCCGATGTCTGACGTTTCAACTAGTCCGGCTAAAGCCGGACAGGACAGGCAACGCGAGCCTGGAGTCATCTACAGAGAGCACGCCGACCTCAGGGTCGCCACGCACATCCTGTCGCTGTGGTCGTTCGAATCGTGTGTACGCGGAGTCGATCGGCGACCTGTCGCACTGAATCGCGATGGCAATCCGGAGTATTGGCTGGAGCGATCCGATCCGCTCCTGAACACGATCCTGCCCGGGACGGGCGTCTCTCTCGTCGTGAATTTCGGCGACTCGTGGGCGGCGGGCCGTTCACTGGTCCGATCCTCGTTGCTGCCTCGCGTCTGCGTGATCGGATCAGTGACGCAAGCACGGATCCTCCGTCTGAGCACGCGAGTTCAGGCGATCGGCGCTGTCATCCCGCCAGCGCTGACGATGAGCGCCTTCGGCGTGGCGCCCTCCGAGCTCGTCGATCGCATCGTCCCGCTCGAAGATCTATGGACGTCATCCGAGGTCGAAGAACTGATCGACGCCATCTCGCCGCTTGCGCTCCGGCCTCAGGTGGCTGGACTGTGCGACGCTGTCGTCTCACGCCTCGAGCGAGCGCATGATCGCGACAGCCTCGCGGACACGACCAGCCGATTGATCATCAGGCACCGAGGGCAGATCTCGATCGACGACATCGCGCGACGGCACGGCGTCAGCCGCAAGCAGGTGGCGCGGCGATTCTCTGCGGCGATCGGGATGATGCCGAAGCTCTTCGCGCGCGTCACACGGTTTCAAGCGCTCGTGCGCGCATTGCTCTCGTCCGACGTGTCGCACTGGGTGTCGGTGGCCCCCTCGCTCGGCTTCTACGATCAGGCGCACATGATCAACGAGTTCCGCGGATTCGCCGGAGCACCACCGACCGTGTTCTTTCAACCGCACGGCGATGGCGTGGACGTCGAGACCCGTCTACTCCGAGGCCGGCCGAGCGAATGGCGGGGCCGATAGTTCGACCCGAGTCGTCTCACCCATGGCGCTGACCACATTTTGTGGCTGGACACGGCAGATCCGTCGAGGCGTCTTGGCGTCGCTCGAAACCACGTTGCTCGACTTGGCGTTTCCGCATTTCGAACATTGCTCTTTCAGGGGTCTCGAGCGTCGCGAAAAGTACTTGCATTCTCTCGGACTTAACAATGGCTATCGGTTGGCCGAATTTGAAGCGATCGGGCGACGGGGTGTCTTCATGCGACAGCGTCGCTACGCAGGTGGCCAGCAACTGCCACCTGGGTCGTATCACTCTGTTTGCAGTGACGCCACGGGAGTGGATGACCTGACCTTGTGCGCGGAGCTCTACACCTATGTCGACGGCAGAGTCCCCGGCGCTGTGTTCGTATGCGATTCGAACGATACAAAGCTCCTCGAGCGAATTGGGCTCACTGACTCTGCGAGGCAGATCCAGCCGAAGGTCGGTGTTTTCGTCTTGTTGTTTCCTCCCGTCGGCGAGACCGAGAAAGCGGTGTGGCAAAAGTACTACCACGACGTGCTGACGCCATCCTCAAGCGCCGAGTCGCCTCGGTGCTACTTCTTACCAACGATAATCGGACACGTAGAAATCGAGAGGACGATAGATTTGCGTAAGACAGAAGCGCAAGAGTGGTTTCACGAACGATTTGTCCGCTTGGCTACGGACGTGCCGTTCGCCAAACGAGGCGGTCACAGGATTCCTTCGTTTCTGCACATGCTGCCTGAACTCACGAATCCCGAACGCGGCGGAACGGAAACCACCCATGGCATTGGGAGCTGGCTACTCGCCAATGACGTGAATGCATTGGTGTTTCCATCTGCAAGAAATGTCGTCAGCGTGACAATGATGGATGGTGACGTCCTGAGGTTTGGTGGATGGAATCTCGTTGACTATAGGGCCGCACGCGAGGCTGGCGTCGAAGGGGGACGATTCGGCGACATGAATCCATGGCGAACCATCAAGGAGCACAACGCGGACATCCAGGCACATCTGGACTCCTCTGTAATGAAGGGAACCTGGCAAATGATCCCGCGGAATCTCGAGTACCTTCGGGCACGAGAAACCGTTATGAGCTCTTCGACCCTCTAATCGACTCGGAGCGCCACGTTAGGATCCACCCGGCTGGCGCGGCGGGCGGGAATCTGACACGCGAGGTACGCGACGCCGCTCAGCATGAGGCCGGTGATGGCGAACGCCAGCGGATCGCCGGGCGTCACACCGCGCAGCAGGCGGCTCAACCCGAACGAGGCGACGCCGGCCAGGACCAGGCCGATAGCCAGGCCGCTCCCCGCCCAACGCAACCCCATTTTCGAGATCTGTCCCACCACGTCGGCACGTGACGCGCCAAGCGCGATACGGATTCCGATTTCGCGCTGCCGCTGCTGCACCAGAAACGACATGGTTCCGTAGATGCCGATCGCGCCGAGTGCGAGCGCCAGCAGCCCGAGGCTGCCCGACACCGTGGCCGCCGCACGATTGAGTACCACGCTGAGATTGAGCCGGTCGTCCATCGGCATCACGTTGTAGGCGGCGAGATCCGGATCGAGCTCGAGGAGCCCGGCGCGCACCAGCGACAGCACGGATCGAGGATCGCCGGTCGACTTGAACAGGAATGTCGGCGTGGCGGACGGCGCCAAGGCCAGAGGCCGATAGAGGAACGGTTGTCGCGCGTCGTCCGACGTGCCGTACTCGCTGTCGCGAACGAGACCGACAACCTGAATCGCGGCACCCGTGTTGTCCTTCAGCTGCTTGCCGATCGGACTCTGGCCGGGCCAGAACGCACGCGCCAGCGACTCGTTCACGATCCCCACCGCCTTCGGAGCCACATCGTCGCTCGCCGAAAAATCGCGTCCCGCCAGGAGCGGAACCGTCAGCGTCTGGAACAACCCGTGCGACGTCAGATTCACCTGCACCTGTCGCGTCACCCCTTCGCTGCGCATCATCGCCGGAGGAAGCGGCGCGTTGTTCACGACGGGCACCGAGGCGACGACTGCCGCCGCCGATACGCCAGACGATCGCTCGAGGCGATCGAGCAGTCGCTGCACCAGCGCCAGCCGCCGATCCGGCGTGTATTCGTCGCCGACGAGTGCGACCGTCGACATGAGGACGCGATCGCTCACGAACGGGCGGCTCTGACTGTGGTTCGTGATCGCGCTGTGCGCCAGCACGCCTGCGGACACGAGCAGCACCGTCGACATTGCCATCTGGATCACGACCAGACCGGCCTGCACTCCCTGGCCGATACGCTGGTGCGGTCGCGCAGCGCACGGGTGGCGCACCCACGAGTTCGAGGCCAAGCGGATCTTGGACGTCGGAAGCTGGAACATGCTCGCTCCAGCGGACAAAAGTCGAAGTCAGTTTATTCGGAATCGGCGGCCTCCGTCGGACGTCTTCAGCTCGAACCCAGACAGTGGCCTTGAAGGAGCACGCGTTCAGGCGTGTCTACAAGGCGACGGCTATCACCCTCGCAGTGGTCCGGGCCGCGCAATGAATCGGTGCGTGAAATCCGAGTCCACCGCCAGGGCTTCGCGGATGCCCAGTCTTTCCATGACCATGAAGCTGAGGCAGTCCACCATGCTGTAGGTCTGGTCCTGGTGGCGCTTGAAATACTCGAAGGCCGCGCGCTCCTCGTCGGGAGTCGCCCAATGGATGCGAGCGAGCTTCTCGCCGTACAACTCGTCCCCGAGCTTCACGGCTTTGTCATGGCCCATCTTGAGGGTGAGCGTAATGGCTTCGGCGACGACATGATTAGTCGTGAGAAGGTGATCGCGGAGCCGACGATTCTTGAATTCGCGGAAGACTTCGACGACGCGCTCGTGGTGGGCGTCCCTCTTGGAAACCAGCGCGAAAAGGAAGCCCGTGTCGACGAAAATCACGCCTTTGGCTGCCCGTAGAGGTAGTGATCGTGGTTCTCGGCCATGTCTGCCGGCGCATCCGCGATGAAGCCAATTAGCCCCTCGGCCGCCTTCCAGCCGGTAGGGTCGTCGGCATCCGACAAGGAGCTCTCAGGGATCAGCACCTCCACCTCCGTGTGTTCTTTGAGCTGCACCGGCTCCTTCGGCTTGAAGACGCCGTTCTCGTAGACTGCTTTGACTGTCATCGTTCCGCTCCTGAATCCATTGCAGTGCCGAAGACTTTCGAAACGACCCTCAGTAATCCCATTCGTCATGCCGAACCGGCAGTCGATTGAGCTGCTCCCGCACAACTCGCCACTGCGGCATCGCTACATCCATTGCCGATGCGACGGGCGACGACCAGCCCACTGTCTTCGAGCCGCGCCAGTTCGCGCTGCGCTGCTCCGGATCCTGTGCCCGCATCCCGAATCAGCTCGGATGCGTAGAAGCTGCGTTCAGGGTGACCAAAAATTACGCGGAGCACCCGTTGCTGCGTTTTCGTCAACAGCGCGTCTGCAAGACTCCTTCGGCCAGAGCGACGAGCAGCCGGTTGTGCGCCCAATATGGGCATTATCATGCCCGACTTGGGCATGTCAGTCCAAGGATGAGCTTACAAAACGCGGCGATCACCTAAGTGCTCATTCGATCACCGACGCTGCCGAAAATGCACGGTCCCATTCGGCCGACGTGTACGTCGTTGAATCCCAATGTCCCTCCCCGGGCCGGTATTTCTGATTCACGAGGAACGTGTCGAGTTTAATCTCCCCGAGGGAATCAACCTCAGACGCATCCGTTCCGGTCGCGAGCTTCATCAGCAGCGAGCGTAAGCGGGCGTGTACTTCGCGTACCCGAGAACTACAGCAACCGCTGCCTTGTACGTGCACAGAGTCGGACGTCCTGCGAGCAGCTTCCTGGCTGCGGTTCCCGACTACGCCACGCGCTGGTCGGCCGCGGCACGAGCCAGGTTCGGCGATCCTCCCGGATTTGCGCGATATTCACGCACGCCCGACAGTCCGCAAGTCGCGGTCAGCTGGTATGACACCGCGCGGTACTGCAACTGGCTGAGTGAACAAGGCGGGATACCGAAAGAGCAATGGGTCTACCCGGAGGTGATCGACGCCGACCACGGCATCGAGCTGCCTCGCGATTACCTCCATCGCACGGGCTATCGCCTCCCGACCGAAGCTGAATGGGAGTTCGCCGCACGTGCCGGCACCACCACGAGTCGTCATTTCGGTGACGATGACAGTCTGCTGCCGCAGTACGCGTGGTACGACGGCAACACGAACCGGGAGCGGATGTATCCGGTCGGTCGGCTACTCCCGAATCAATGGAGCTTCTACGGCATGCTCGGCAACGCGTGGGAATGGACCTTTGATCGCCGTCGGCCCTACCCTGCTGATGGCCGCGTCACCGAAGATGTCGAAGACTCGGCTCTGCAGGTCTCGAACGACGTCGCGCGCACACGCAGAGGGGGCTCGTTCGCGTACGAATGGTTCACGGCCCGCTCGGCGCACCGTGGCGACGTCACCTACTTCCCGAACCAGATCCGCGACAACGTCGGCTTCCGTGTCGCGCGGACGATGCCGTGATCGGTATCGGCGCACCTGGAGCTCCGTCGCGGCTCGACCCGGTTCTGGTTGAAGATCGGCGCAATCGCTCAAGCGTCACAGACGGATGCCGATTACACCGGCGGTCATCTGCCCCCTCATGACTCAATCCGAACTGGACGAAATCCGCGCGCGTCTGCGAAAAGCCGCCTCCGGTGCCTGGGGGGTGAAACGCCTGCCGAACCTGTGGCGGAGCAATGCCGGCGACGGGCGCACCCACCCCAGCGTGCGGACGTTCCGCGTGCCGAAGCGCATCTACGAAATCGCTGCCGCGCAGGTGGAAGCCGACGCGACGTTCATGGCGAACGCGAGACAGGACGTATCGGCGCTGCTCGCCGAGTTCGATGCGAGGCGAGCCACACTCCGCGAGGTGCGACTGGCACTGCGCGAACTGCTGGAACGCGAGGACCTCGATCAAGACGATCTCGAGCGGATCGTGTCACGCCTGTCGGCCACGTGCGGGCCGTGGTCGACGGGATCGTAACCGTCGCGTGTCAACTCCCAACTCCCAGTCTGCTTAGCGGGTTGTCATCGCGGGTGCGCGCCAGTCGTTGCCAATCGTCCCGTGAACATCAATTGGGCGGGCGAGCCGGCGAGCGGCTCCGGTTCACCGCGTGGAAAATCGGGGCCTCCGGCGGCGTGCTGTCGATGCCGCGTCGCCGGAGCTGATCCGCGCGACAGCCTTTTCATCGTGTCGATAGCCAGCGGCGTCGAGCAGCCGTGGCGATAGCACCGGCGACGCGCCTGGATCGCCTGCGGCCCCGATTTACCTCCGGTCGCTGATCACGCCGTTCACAGTCGCCGCCCGCCGGCTCGCCCGCCCGGCCGACGACACGGGTCGAGCGATATCGAGAACAACGCCATGCGCGACGGCGATCCCCGCGTGGCAGAGAGCCTCGACCCGCTAACCAGAGACCTCCCAACTCCCAACCACCATCCACCAACTACCAACTACCAACGAACCTGGAGGTGAAACCGCAGAAACGCCAGTACCTGCCGAATGATGCCTCGCGACGCGTCGCTGTCCTCATCGCAATCGAATCCGTGGCCGCCGGGCGCGTGGTTGATGAGCGTGAACGGCAGATTGCGTTTCAGCGCACCGGAGAGCAGGCCATCGAGAGCGTCGTTCAGGCCAGGGAGCTGGTCGCGACCCGCGCGGACGAAGAGCATCGGTACGTTATCCGGCAGATCGTTCACTGACCTTCCCGCACACGCGTTCACGAACCCGACCTGCCCGCTCATGTTGGCAACTGCGGTCGATCCGTCGACGTCCATGGTGTAGCCGTACAGCAGCGCGGCACATCTGATGTGCGGGTCGTGCATCAGCGTGGACAAGGCAACCGGGACGTGCCCTGAGGTCGCGAACAAGCCGAGCCGCGTCGGATCGAGACCGAGTGAATGTTCATTGGCGCGCAGATGATTCAGCACCGCATGCACGTCCTTGTCGGGTGCTGTCGTTCCATAGATGACGCCCGCCATCCCCGAAGCGGCGAACGATTGCACCCACGACGTCACGGGGCCAAACATCCTCACGCCAGCCTCGGGATCGGGATACCCGAACGGCACAACGACAACAGGCACGCGACTCGATGCCGATGCCGGATAGTGCACCTGCATCGACAATGACGCACCGCTGCTCGACTGATACGTCAGGTCTCGAGGGGCAGGCAGCGCATCGACGCCCGCTGCCCTGTACACGACTCGCTTCTTCGCGATCTCGCGGATGATCGCCTCACGCTCGCTCTGTTCGCTCATCGCAACCAGCCTCCACTAACCATCCACCAACCACCATCGCAGCGGAGGCAGTATGAAAGGAGTTGTGCGGCTTGTGTCCAGTGGGGATAATCGGACTCTACTTGCCGGCGAAATTCCTCGATCCGAAGACGATGGTGCTCGCGCCATGGGCGCGCACCGAAACGGTGCCGAGAACGGCAATCACGATCAACAACGTGGCGAGCGCGGCGACGCGACGGCGTGGACTGGTGCGCTGCCGTGTCGAGAGGCGCTGCTCCAGCCAGACCAGGGCGCCGTCGACCACGAGCGCCAGGACTGCGGCAGGTATCGCGCCCGCGAGAATGACGGTCGAATCGACCATCGACAGCCCGCTGTAGGTGTACTGTCCGAGGCCGCCTGCTCCGATCGCCGCTGCAATCGTGGCCGATCCGACGCCGATCACGGCGGCGACGCGGATGCCGCCGACGATCGACGGCGTCGCCAGCTGGAGCTCGATCTGCCACAGCATGTCGCGCGATCGCATCCCCATCGCCACACCGACGTCTCGAATCGACGCGCTGATGGAGGTGATGCCGACAATCGTCGACCGGACGATCGGCAGCAAGGCATAGAAGACGAGCGCTACAACCGCAGCGCGTGCGCCAACGCCGCCGAGCAGTGGCACCGGGAGCAGAAACCCGAACATCGCCAGGCTGGGGATGGTCTGCACGACATTGGCGACCGCGACAAACGGGGTCGCGAGACGAGGTCGTCGCGCCGCGAACACGCCGAGCGGCACACCGATGCCGGCCGCGATGACAGTCGAAATCGCAACAAGGAACACGTGCTCGCCGAGCATGATGGCGAGCTCCCCGCGGTGATCGATCCAGAAACGCAGCAGGTTGGTTCACGTTCCCCTTGTCGATTTCGCGGCCTCCCGTTCGACGTGTAGATGGGAGGCCACTCAGGACCAACGGACCAGGGAAAGGAGATCGGTCGTGCGATTCATGATTCTGGTCAAGGCCAACACGGACTACGAGGGGGGCGCGATGCCCTCCGCGGAGCAGCTTGCCGTCATGGCGGATTACCACGAGCAGCTCGCGAAAGCGGGCGTCCTGCTCGACGCCAACGGGTTGCAGCCGAGCTCAACCGGCTGGCGCGTCCGCTATTCCGGTAGCACGCGTACGGTGATCGACGGGCCGTTCGCCGAAACGAAGGAGCTCGTGGCCGGCTACACAATCCTCCAGGTGAAATCGCGCGAGGAAGCGCTCGAATGGGCCCGACGCTTTCCCAATCCGCACGATGAAGACGGCGAGATCGAAATCCGTCCGTTGTTCGAGCTGGAAGACTTCGCAGCGGGCGAGGCCATCGAGCGGTTCCGCGAGATGGGCGTCGCGCAACAGAAGTAAACGCCATCAAGGCCAACACCGCGGCGCAACGATGCCGCGAAAGGAGATGTCACGTGAAATTCCTGTCAATCTACAAGACCGCTGAACGCAACGCGCCACCCAGTCTCGAGCACATCGAGATGATGCAGAAGCTTGTCGAGGAAGGGCAGAAAGCTGGGTGGCTGCTGTCCACCGAGGGATGCTTGCCGAGCGCGCGCGGCGCGCGGGTCCGCACCGACGGCGGCAAGGTCACGGTCACCGACGGACCGTTCACCGAATCGAAGGAGCTCGTTGCCGGCTTCGCGATCCTCCAGGCGAACTCGAAGGAGGACGCGATCGAGATGACGAAGAGGTTTCTCGCCGTCGCCGGCGGGGATGGCGAATGCGAGATTCGTGAGGTCTACTCCACGCCGGAAGAGACGCCGTGCACGGCCACGGAACTCGCCGAGCAGTTCGCGCGTTAGGTAGCTGGGCGGATGGGCGCGGATAGGTAGCTGGGTAAATGCACTTGCCTTCCGTACAGTCCTAGGCACCCAGCCACCCAGCTACCTAGCTACACAGCTATCCAACTACGATCGGTAGCCATGACGGCTACCGATCCGCGTCGCACGATCGAGGCGGTGTGGCGCATCGAATCGCCGAAGCTGATCGCCGGACTCACGCGGATCGTGCGCGACGTGGGCATCGCGGAAGATCTCGCGCACGACGCGCTGGTCGCCGCGCTCGAACAGTGGCCGCAATCCGGAATCCCGAACAATCCAGGGGCGTGGCTCATGGCCACGGCCAAACATCGCGCCATCGATTACGTGCGGCGGGCGCAACGGATCGAGCGCAAGCACGGCGAGCTCGGATATGAGCTTCGAACGGAGCAGGAATTATCGGCCGTCGATCCCGACGCGGCGCTCGATGACGATGTCGGCGACGATCTGCTGCGGCTGGTGTTCATCGCCTGCCACCCCGTGCTATCCACCGAAGCGCGCTTGGCGCTGACGCTTCGCCTTCTCGGCGGCTTGACGACTGACGAAATCGCCCGCGCATTCTTGACCTCCGAAGCGACGATCGCGCAGCGCATCGTTCGCGCCAAGCGCACGCTGGCCGAGAAGCGCGTGCCCTTCGAGGTTCCCCGCGGCGAGGAGCTCACGGCGCGGTTGTCGTCGGTCCTCGAAGTCGTTTATCTGATCTTCAACGAGGGCTACACGGCGACGGCAGGCGACGACTGGATGCGTCCAGCGCTGTGCGAGGATGCGCTGCGCCTGGGACGAATGCTCGCGGAGCTCGTGCCTGGCGAGGCCGAGGTGCATGGCCTGGTCGCGCTGATGGAGATTCAGGCGTCGCGGATGCGCGCGCGAGTCGGTCCGTCGGGCGAGCCGATCCTGCTCCTCGATCAGAATCGTGCGCTCTGGGATCGGCTGCTGATTCGGCGAGGACTCTCGGCGCTGGCGCGCGCGGAGAAGCTCGGTGGACCACCGGGTCCGTACGCGGTCCAGGCGGCAATCGCCGCGTGCCATGCGCGGGCGCGGACAGCCGATGACACCGACTGGCGACGGATCGCTGCGCTATACGGGCGGCTCGTGGAGCTCGTGCCGTCGCCCGTCGTCGAATTGAATCGGGCGGTCGCGGTGGGCATGTCCTCCGGGCCTGCGGCGGGTCTGGCGATCGTCGACACGCTGGTCGGCGAACCGAAGCTGAAGGACTATCACCTGCTGCCCAGCGTGCGCGGCGATCTGCTCGAGAAGCTCGGTCGGCATGACGAAGCGCGCGTGGAATTCGAGCGCGCAGCCTCGCTCACCAAAAATGCCCGCGAGCGCGAGGTCCTCGTCCGGAGGGCGAACGCGGTCAGCCGTCAGGGCAGTGGGAACGGGTCAGCGTCGTGAGTCTTTCCTGACGATCGCCGTGACCTCTGTTTCGGTGGATACGGGCGTCGCACCGAAGCCACAGACGAACGTGAACGGTCCTATACGCACCTGATCGCCAGGTTTCAACATGGTTCGTTCGACGATGCGCTGTCCACCGACGAATGTCCCGTTCTTGCTGCCGAGATCCTCGACGGTCACTCTCTGGTCGTCCACGACGAACCTCGCGTGGCGTCGCGAAACCCGTGGTGAGTCGAGCCAGATCTCGGCGGCGCGATCTCGCCCTGCGATCTGATTTCCATCGCGGAGCGCAACCTCTCGCTCGGCACTCGTCAACCAGCAGAGCGCCGAGCGGGTGCTGCCAGCGACGATGTGATGTGAGCCATCGCCCTCGATCTCGGAGTCGAAGGCGTATCCATAGCCGTAGATGGTGCGCACGACACGAGCCCGTCTGGCACCGAGGCCATCGCGAATCTCGCTGACTGCCCGCGCCAGACTCGTCTCCGACACGAAGATTCCGGGCCACACACGGTCGAGCAGTTCGGACTTCGACAGTGCCCGCGGCCGATGTTCGACGAGCACCTTGAGCAACTCGAATGCCTTGGGCGAGAGGTGCACCTCGCGGCTACCCCGGAACAATCGCCGCGCGTCGAGATCGAGGTGACAGCCGGCAAACCGGATCATGTGGCGCCTCCAGCAGTGGAGCGTGATCACGATTCTAATCAGAGCCAGCGCGTCACAAATCAAGATCTACGAAGAGGACCGTAAAGATCTCTCGGCCGTGGGTCGCCTTGAATAGCTCGCGCGGGGAAGAGACGCATCCGCACCCAGTCCCCGTGGGGAGGAAACCATGGCGCGAAGCACGAAACGGTGTCTGTTGGTTCTCGCGGTGCTGCTCTACGGCCCGGCTGTCGCAGCCGCCGACGTTGTCGCGGAGTGGAATGGGATCATGCTGACCACCATCGCCGGTCAGAACCCATTCGCACAGGCTCGATTCGCCGCTATCACGCAGCTCGCGGTGTTCGAGGCTGTGAACTCGTGCACTCGGATGTACGAACCATACCTCGGCACGATTTACGCGCCGTCTGGAGCCTCGGCGGAAGCCGCGGCGGTCACCGCGGCTCACGGCGTCTTGAAGAACTATTTTCCGGCAGCGGCGGCAGCCCTCGACACCGCGCGCGCGCAGTCGCTCGCGGCGATTCCCGACGGGCAGCCGAAGTACGACGGCATCGCCGTTGGCGAGGCGGCGGCGGCAGCGATGATCCTGGCACGCGCCAGCGACGGTGCCACTCCGCCGCAAACGTTCCTTCCTGCTTCTGCGGATCCAGGAGTCTGGCAACCGACTCCCCCCGCCTTCGGTCCAGGAACCCTGCTGCACTGGCGCAACCTGACGCTGTTTGGACTGGCGAGCAACGACCAGTTCCGATCGGATCCGCCACCGTTGCTCACGAGCGACCGGTATACGAACGCCTATCGGGAAGTCATGGCGGCAGGCAGTACCACCAGTCGCGCACGGCCGCAGGACCGCACCGATGTCGCGCGGTTCTTCGCCGCTGCCAGCGCCGCCTATGCATGGAACACCGCCTTGCAGCAGGTGAGCTCGGCCGCCGGACTATCGATCGCGGCGAACGCTCGCGCATTTGCGCTGCTGAACATGGCGATCAGCGATGGGCTCGTCGCCTCGATGGACACAAAGTATTACTACGTGTTCTGGCGACCCGTGACCGCCATCCGCGCCGGCGATACGGATGGTAACGCCGAGACCGATCCCGATGCGACGTGGACACCACTCGTGATTACACCGTCGTTCCCAAGCTATCCCTCGGCACACGCGTCAGCCAGCTATGCGGCACGCCGCGTCGCCGAGAATGTGTCGAGCGTTGGTGCGCAGGGCTTCGTCCTCACGCACCCGGCCGTTCCGGGCGTGACGCTGCACTACACGTCATTTCGCCAGTTGACCGACGACATCGACGACGCGCGCGTGTACGGAGGAATCCATTTCCGGTTCGATCAGGAAGCCGGCGGACGACAGGGGCGACAAGTGGGGCAGTACATCTACACCCATCACCTTCGCCCATGGCGCGCCGATGAGTAGAAGGATCAGCGGCTGGCGAGAACCCGGCGGGCCACTTCCGCCGACCAGTTCTGCACGACGACGAGTTGACGCGATGTGGACGCGTCGTCAGCCTTCGGCGTGAGAAACCGCTGACCGTCCAAAGACACGTCGAAACGCAGGTCTCCGCTGGTGCCGACATAGGACGGATCGTCGAAGAGCAGTTGTGGCGGGCCGACACGAAGCGGACCAGACGCTTCGACGGCCACCGCCATGATTGCGGTTCCCTGTCGATAAAAGAGCTCGCGGCCGTCTCGTGACCACACGGGGTACCCACCGCCGCGATTCGACACAGCCGTCTTGTCCGAGAGATCCGGATAACGCGCGACATAGACTTCATCGCGACCCGATTCGTCGGACTGATACGCGATCCAGTCTCCGTGTGGTGAGAACATGCCGAACTTTTCATTGGCCGGCGTTGTGAGGAGCGCTCGCGGTGTGCCGTCGTGAATGGCCCACAGATCCTGGCCGGTGACTCGGTCGAGACTCCAAAAGATCAGGTGCCGTCCGTCGCGGGACCACGACGACGAGTAGATTGGTTGATCTCTGAGCGACGCCGGCCGGTTCCGGAGGAGGATCTGTTGCGGACCCCCACCACCCGCCGATTCGACGACCACGTCGCGGTTACTCGAATGCGTGACGCTCGCTCCATCCGGCGTCCACAGGTTCGCGAGATTGTGCCCTGACGACGTCAGGCGCGTCCTGATCCCGGAGGCGACGTTGTAGATCCAGATGTCCGCACGCCGCACCTCGTCGTCGATGGCGACGGCGATGCGCTGGCCGTCTGGCGACAGTCGTGGAATGCGGAAGCGATCGACGTCCGCGGTAATCGGCGTCGACCGTCCAACGCGGTCGACCCAGACGAGTGTGCGCCGCTGGTTCTCGGGCGCGTAGACCAGCAGCCCAGACCGCGAAACGGCGAAGTACATCGTCGTTCCACTGCTTGCGCGGTATACGCCGTCGACGAGCGGCAGCGGTGCCCCGCGCAGCGCCAGCGATGACGGGTCGACGGCAACGGCGTGAATCGTGCCAGGGTCCTGCGCGTAGACGAGATGACCCGTGGGGAGAAAGCGGGCCTGACCGATCGTACCTTCGCCAAGCGCGGTCGGCCCGTCACTGGCCCCATCGCCATCGCCGCGCGCGAGGGTGCGAGGTGCAGCCCCGTCAAGCGACGTCGCATAGATCCCATTCGGCCTCGTAAACAGGACGGTCCGTCCGTCTGACAGGACGTCAGGCCATCGACCGCCGGCCGTGGAGTCCAGCAATTGCGGCGTCCCGCCTCCCGCGGGAACCTTGAAGAGGCCGAGTCGATCGGCAGCAAACACGATGATGTCGTTGGGCCCCCATGAGCCGCCGCTGGTGCTGACGCCGGGAAGCTCGCAGATGCGCTGCAGCGCGCCACCGCCCACCGGAACTTTCAGCAGCTGATTACCGGAGAAAAATGCCAGCCATCTGCCGTCCGCGGAGAAGAACGGATGCCGGGCGCCAATCGTTCCCGCAATCGGGGTCGCTTCGAGGTCGCTGAGCGGGCGCAGGTACAGCTGTTCGCGGTCGTTTCCAGCCGCAACATAGGCGAAGCGCGTCCCGTCGGGAGCGACGGCAATCGGATAGTCGTTGCCGTACCGCCGAGACAGCGTCTGCCCTGCAGGAAACACGATCGACGTGCGAACGATCGGCTGCGATGACGCTGGTGCGGCCGTGCGGCCCAGTGAAGCGCCCGCAATCAACGCTGCGATGACGACTGCCGCCCCGACGGCAACGTCTCGCCGCGGGCGCCAGCGCTGTGAACCACGCGGCGCATCGGTCGTCAGCTGCGTCGCTGCAGAGCCGCCGCCGGCAAGCCATGCCAGCGCGTGTCGTACATCGCCGACACTCTGCCATCGTGCGTCAGGATCTTTGTTCAGGCAGCGTTCAACGATCGCGTCCAGAAAGGGGGGCGTGGCATCGGCGCTGGCTGTCGCGCGACGGATCGACAGCGGCTCCGGAGCGCGCTCGAGAACAGCGGCAATCACGCTTGCTTTGCTGGGGCCCTCGAACGCCGGTCGTCCCGTCGCCATCTCGTAGACCAAGGCACCGAGGGCAAAGATGTCCGAGCGCGCATCGGCTTTTCTGCCCTCCAGTTGCTCGGGTGACATGTATGGAACAGTGCCGACCACTGTTCCCTCCTCCGTGACTGTTTCATCCCACTCGAGTGCGTCGCCCGATGCGGCCGCGTCATCCGGAAGCCATTGAGCAAGCCCGAAATCCAGCAGCTTCGCTCCGCTTCGCGTCAGCATGACGTTGCCTGGCTTCAGGTCCCGGTGCAGCACGCCGGCCCGGTGCGCGTGGTCCAGCGCGTCGGCAATCTGCGTCGCGAATCGCAGCAGATCGGCCATCGGCAACGGTCCGCGACGCAGTCGGCGTGCGAGCGGCTCGCCCTCCACGTACTCCATGACGAGAAAGCGGACGCCGTTCTCGTTGCCGACGTCGTAGAGCGCGCAAATGTGGGGATGGTTGAGACGCGAGATCGCATGAGCCTCGCGCGTGAACCGTTCGTGCGATGCGCGGCGCTGGGTATCGTCGCGCAGGATCTTGATGGCGACCGTTCGACCCAGCCGCGTATCTGTCGCGCGATACACCTCCCCCATCCCGCCCACGCCAAGTGGCGCCTCGATGGTGTAGGGACCGAGCTGACCCGCGGTTTCAAAGACCATGACCGCGTAGCGATTATACGGATCGGGTCGGTTCGACGGCTCGCCACTACCACCCTGGCGACCGCCCCCGCGTACGCGATGGTCGCCCGACTACGCCTGCGCGTCGGGCGGCTGGTACAGCTGAATCAGATTTCCGCACGTGTCCGCGCAAACGGCGATCGTCACGGGTCCCTGACGATTCGGCGTCTGCGTGAACACCACGCCGAGCGCTGTGAGCCGCTCGTATTCCCGCTCGATGTCGTCCACCTCGAACGCCGTCGCCGGAATGCCCTGGTTGAAGAGTCCCTCCTGAAAGGTCTTGCCGACAGGGTTGGCGTTGGGCTCGAGTGCCAACTCCACGTCCGGATGCCCTTCTGGTGAGATGACGGTGATCCAACGATATGGGCCACCGACGGGGATGTCGTGTTTCTTCACGAAGCCGAACACGTCCGTGTAGAACTTGAGCGCCTTGTCCTGGTCGTCGACCATGACGCTCGTGAGCTTGATTCTCATGACACCGCAGTCTGCCCGATGCTCCAGGACCGTTGCTTCTCGAAAATTGCGAAGGCCGGCCCCATCAGCGTGAGGCACCCCGGGAACAGTTCGGTCGGCAGCGCGCCCGGCACCGCGACCATCGAGCGAACGCGACGCCGGAACTCCGATGGCGCCATTCCCACGCGGCGAGCGAACAGATCGCTGAAGCTGCCGAGGCTGGAACACCCGACTTCCATGCAGACGTCGGTGACCGAGTGATGATCGAGTGCGAGGAGAAGTTTGGCTCGGTCAATCCGTGCCTGAATCCGGAACTGATGCGGCGTATCGCCAAAGAGCGCGCTGAACTGACGAATGAACTGGAACGGCGACATCCTCGCCGACTGCGCCACCTCGCTGATGGTGAGCGGTCGGTCGTGCACCCCGCGCAGCTGGTCGCGAGCTCGACACAATCGGACGAACGTATCAGTGCTGAGCATCAGGCCTGAACAGCTCGTACTCTATTTTGACAAGAGACCGGCGCGATAGCATCCTTCCCAAACGCTGAGCGCGGTCAGCGTGGCTCCGACCGCAACCTTGGGATGAGCACCGGCTCGACATGCCGGCGACGTGAACGGCTCACGGTGACCTCGGCGCCGTCGGAGAGCCGGAGAATCAACCGGCCGTCGTCGCGGATCTCGCGAACTTCGTGGGCGTTGACGATCGCCGCGCGGTGCACTCGCAGGAACATATTCGGATCGAGGCGCTCCTCGAGCGATGCCAATGGCACGCGGACCATGTGGCGGCCTCGTTTCGAGTGCACGAGGACGTAGTAGTCCTCGGCTTCAATCCAGATCACCTCTGCGGACGTGAGGACGATCGAGCGTTCTCCTTCCTTGAAGGTCAGGCGCGTCAGGAATTCCGCGTGCGAGTCGTCACTGTGCGGCCGGAGCTCGGCCGACACGCTTGCCAACTGGCTGGCCAGCTCGCCCAGCCGCCGCTCGCGCACACGCTTCTTCGCTCGTTCCAGCGCTTCCGCAAAACGCTCGTCGGAGAACGGCTTGAGCACGTAATCGACGGCCTGCACATCGAAGGCGGCTGGCGCATAGTGACTGAAGGCCGTCACGAACACGATCACGGGACCATCCGCGGTCGCGCCCTCAGCCACGTCGAGCCCCGTCGCGCCGGGCATTTCGATGTCGAGAAACGCAATGTCGATTCGCTGGCGCGCCAGTGCGTCACGCGCGCCACGTGCGTCGCTGCACTCGACGACGGCGTCGATGTCGGCGTCGCGTTTGAGCAGACCGGCGACCATCGATCGCGCCAGCGGCTCGTCCTCGGCGACGAGCACGCGGAACCGTGTCATACGTCTTCACCGACGAGCTCGCCCACAGGCGTGCCCGGTAGCGTGAGTTCGACGGTCGTCCCGCCGGACGCGTTGGCCTTCACGGTGAGCTGCGCCGCCGCACCATAGAGCCGATTGAGCCGTGAGCTCGTGTTCCGCAGACCAGTGCCGGCGTGCCGTTTCAGATCGAAGTCCGGCGGCAGTCCGCGGCCGTCATCACTGACCCACACCCGCACCCCGAGACCGTCGTTCGACGCGGCGCCAATCTCGATGTGACAGGTGCGCGCCTCCGCGGCGAGCCCATGTCGCATGGCGTTCTCCACCAGCGGCTGCAGGAGAAACGTGGGCACCTCGACCCGCTCGCATCTGGTCTCGACGCGGTAGTTCACGTCGAGTCGATCACCAAAGCGCGCGCGTTGAATGTCGACGTAGCGGCGGACCAGCGCCACCTCGTCACCGAGCGGCGCCAGCTGTCCGCCACTCCGATCGAGCGTCGATCGCATCAGGTCGCTCAGCCCCACGAGCATCGACAGCGCGCCGCGGTTGTCGTGCGTTCGGATGAGAGCCGCGATCGAGTTCAACGTGTTGAACAGGAAATGCGGCTGGATCTCCAGGCTCAACGCGTCGAGTCTCGCCTTGGCCACCTCCGCCTCGAGCTGCGACTCACGCAGTGCGAGTCGATTCGCACGTTCGTAGACGGCAAATGCCTTTCCACCGACGATCAGCAGACCGTAGGCAAGCGGATCGATGACGATGCGCACCGGCCACAGGAGATTGAGCGACTGGACATACGAATACAGCACCACCGGCTGATACGGCCGCAGCCATACCGTGATTTGCGCAGCCACGACGATCTGCGCGACCGTCAACAGCACGCCGACACCGATCAATTTTGGGATGCTGAAGCGCCCGCTGACGCGGACCAGCCAGGGCGCAACAATCGCCCACGGTCCCCAGCATCCGAGCTGCCAGGCGAAGATGCGCATGAACGAATGCCCGTGATCGAGCATCGACAGATACGTTTGCGATGCACTGACCAGCGACAGGAATACGGCCGCCGCGGCGGCGACCAGTGAGATCCGGGCGGATGTGGTCATCTGAATGCTCATCGCGCCACGTTTATACCGTTGCGGACGTGGCACTGCAACGCGCGTGCAGCGAAGTGTCGAAAACGTGCAGCGAAACGTCCGCCTGCAAAACAGTTGAATGCCGTCGGGCGCGACCCTCATGATGCGCCACATGACGACTCAGTTGGTTGGTGGTTGGTGGTTCGTGGTTGGTGGTTGGGTTCGTGGTTGGTCGTTCGTGGTTGCTGGTTGGTCGGTGCTGGCAATCCGACGTGATGTGCGACATCTCGTGCAGATGGCAACGGCGCTCATGATGCTGTGCGCCCCGGCGGCCGCGCAGACGCCAACCTCGCTGCTCGTCGACGTCGACTGGCTCTCGCAGCATCTCTCCGATCGCAATCTGGTCGTGCTGCACGTCGGCGACCGCGCTGACTACGACGCGGGTCACATTCCTGGCGCGCGTCCCATCTCGGAAGACGACCTGTCGAAGCCGCACGATATGGCGCGTGGCGACCTGATGCTGGAAATGCCCGCTGCGGCCGACCTGCGCGCCACGCTCGCGTCGCGCGGCATTTCCGACAAGAGCCGCATCGTCGTCTATCTCGGCAACGGCCTCGGGGTCCAGTCCGCGACGCGGGTCGTGCTGACACTGGACTACATCGGCCTCGGTGAACAGACGTCACTGCTGAACGGGGGGCTGGCAGCGTGGTCGCGCAGTGGGAAACCAGTCACCAGGGAAGCGCCACGCGTGATGCCCGGCACGCTCGGCGCGCGCGCGACGAAGCCGCTGATCGTCGACGCCGAATTCGTGAAGACGGTCGGGTCGCGCGCAAACCACACGCTGATCGACGCGCGAGCGCCCGTCTTCTATCAAGGTATCGAGCCGACGTTCGGCAAGAACGGACATATTCCCGGTGCGATCAACATTCCTTTCACCGACGTGGTGGATGGTGAGCAGAAGATCGACCGCACCCGACTCGAAGGGCTGTTCGCGCGCGCGGGCGTGAAGCAAGGCGATACCGTCGTCGCCTACTGCCACGTGGGCCAGCAGGCGACTGCGGTGATCTTCGCCGCACGGCTGCTCGGTCATCCCGTGCTGCTCTATGACGGCGCATTCCAGGATTGGGCGAGCGCGAACCGCGGACCGGTCGAGAAATGAAGCGCTACAGCGATCCCTATCTCGCCGGCATCGGCATCGGTCTCGTCCTGCTGACGACGTACGCCGTGGCCGGACGAGGGCTCGGCGCGTCGGGCGCGTTTTCGAGCGTGCTCGCAGGAACGTTCGACGACTGGGTCGTGCTCGAGCTCGCGGGCGTCGCGGCCGGTGGATTCGTGTCGGCGTGGGTCAGCGGTCGCTTTCGTCGCGCCATCGAACGGGGCCCTCACCTCACTGGCAATGGACGGATGCTCGCCGCGATAACCGGCGGCGTTGTGATGGGTTTCGGGGCGAAGCTCGCGCGCGGCTGCACGAGCGGGCAGGCGCTGACGGGTGGAGCGCTGCTCGCCGCAGGCAGCTGGATCTTCATCGCGACCTGTTTCGCGGCAGGATATGCGGTTGCGCCTGTTGTGAGGAGACTCTGGAGATGATGCCGCTGTCGGAAACGGGCGCGCTCGGCGCAGACGGCGTACTGCTGACGGCTCCACTCATCGGCTTCGCCTTCGGGTGGTTTCTCGAACGCGGCGGCCTCGGCGATGCGCGCAAGCTGACGGGCCAGTTCTATTTGAACGATCTCACCGTGTTCAAGGTGCTCTTCAGCGCACTGGTCACTGCGATGCTGGGCGCGTTCTGGCTCGATCGGGTCGGCCTGCTCGATCTCGATCTCGTCTATCTGCCTGAAACGTGGGTGCTGCCGCAGGCGCTGGGCGGCGCGCTGTTCGGCGTTGGCTTCGTCATCGGGGGCCTCTGTCCCGGCACGTCGTGCGTCGCGGCGGCGGCGGGCCGTCTCGACGGCCTCGGCGTGGTTGGCGGCATGCTCATCGGCGTTGCGTCGTTCAATGCGGTGAGCGGTTGGATTCAACCGTTCTACGAGAGCACGTCGCTCGGCGCGGTGACGTTTGCCGATCTCGCCGGGATCTCGCGAGGCATGGGGGTCGCGATCGTGACGGGCATCGCGCTGGCCGGTTTCGCGGTCGCGTCGAGAATCGAAGGGACACGGTCATGACTCGCCTCCATCCTGGTCTGGCGGTCGTGGCAGCGGCGCTTGGCCTTGCGGCGGCGTTCGACGATACGAGCCCGACTTACATCTCCGCGCCGGCGTTGGCCGAACGGATCATGCGCGGTGATGCAACGCTGCGCGTCTTCGACCTACGGTCACTTGCGGACTACAACGAGCTGCACATCCCGACGGCAGTGCATACGACGGTCGACGAGCTGTCCCGCACGCCATTCACGGGAACCGAAACGGTCGTCCTGTACCAGCTACGATCTTTCGATGCTGGCGCTCGCGCGAGCGCGACATCGTCGCTACGTCTGAAAGGCGCACGACGGATCTATCTCCTCCGGGAAGGGATCTACGAATGGATCGCGCGCGTGCGGGAACCGCGCCTTGCGACGGACGCCACGCCGACCGAGCGGGCGGAATTCGAGCGAGCGACGCTCTTCAGCCGTTTCCTCGGTGGTGTCGCCCGCACCAACGTGGCGCGATCGGAGGTCCCGGCGGGCTATTGGACGGCCGACGTTCAGCTCCCTGCGGCGAGGTCGGGGGCGGCCGAGTCCAAGGCTCTCCAGGCAGTACTTCAGGTGAGACGACGGGGATGCTGATGCCGGCCTGCCCTGAGCGAGCGGAGCGAGTCGAACGGGCGGCGACGAGTCTCGAGACGCTTCGCGCGCGAGAGTTTTCACGACTCGACGTATCCGGCTGCGCGTATCTGGACTACGCGGGCGCCGCTCTGTATCCAGCCTCGCTCGTGCAGCGCCATTCCGAACGGCTCCTTGCGGGCGTACTCGGAAATCCGCATTCGGACAACGCGCCGTCGCGCGCGAGCACGAGCGCACTGGATGCCGCACGTGAAGCGACGCTCTGCTTCGTCGATGCCGACCCCGCCGACTACGAAGTGATCTTCACAGCCAACGCCAGCGGGGCGATGCGGATCCTCGCCGAGGCATTTCCGTTCGGCGTGGGATCGCGCCTCGTTCTCACGGCGGACAATCACAACTCGGTGAACGGCATCCGCCTGGCGGCGCGCGGACGCGGTGCCGACGTCGTGTACGTGCCGCTCGATCGAGAGCTGCATGCGCACGACCCGCGGCCATCGCTGCCTCACGTGAGTGCGCCGTCACTCTTCGCGTTCCCGGCGCAATCGAACTTCTCCGGCGTGCATCATCCGCTCGAGTGGATCGACATCGCGCGGTCACGTGGCTATCGCGTGCTGCTCGACGTCGCCGCGCTCGTGCCGACCGTGCCGTTTTCTCTATCGTCGATCGGCGCCGACTTCATCGCGCTGTCGTTCTACAAGCTGTTCGGCTACCCCACCGGCATCGGCGCGCTCGTGGCGAAGCGCGACGCGCTCGCGTCGCTGCGGCGCCAGTACTTCGGCGGCGGCACCGTGCATGTCGCGTCTGTTCGGAGCGATGCGGTCCGCCTGAAAGGTGGTGGCGCGGCATTCGAGGACGGTACACCCAGCTTTCTGGCTGCTGCGGCCGTCACCGACGGACTCGGCTGGATCGCCGGCATCGGCATGCCGGTCATCGCACGGCACGTCGCGTCGCTGACCGCCGTGTTGCTCGACGCGTTGAGTCAACTTCGACATCGCGTCGTCATCTATGGCCCTTCGAATCGCAGCTCGCGCGGGGGCATCATCGCCTTCAACGTGCTGCGCGACGATGGTCGTCTCGTTCCGTTTCAGGAGGTCGAAGCGGCGGCGCGCGAGCGTGGCATCGCCATCCGTGGCGGCTGCTTCTGCAACCCGGGAGCAGCAGAACACGCACTAGGCATCGACGCCTCGATCGCAGGAGAAGTGGTGGGAGCCGTCCGCGCGTCGATAGGTCCGGCGACAACGCGTGACGACATCACACGCCTCGTCGATCTCCTGCGCATGGCATTCAACTGATTACCGCGGAAAACGCGAAGGGCCGGCGTCCTGCCATCCTTCTCCGTCGAGCGCGTTGAGGAACGCGAGCAACTCGCCGATCTCGGTCGGCGTCAACCCGAGTGGATGAATGAACGCGCTCAGATAGGGATTCGGATTCGCGCCGCGATTGTAGAACTCGATCACCTCGCGCAGCGTGGCGATCGAGCCGTCGTGCATGTAGGGAGGATGTTTCGACACCTCACGCAATGTCGGGGTCTTGAAGGTGCCCGGCCACGCTTCGAGCGCCGATCCCTTCGTGACCGCATGGCGCCCCTCGTCCGCAAATGTTTGCGTCCGCGCATCCCAGCCCACACCGGTGTTGTGAAATCCGCCGCTGCGGAAGCCTCCTTCACCGTGGCAGTGAAAGCACTGCCCCTTCCCCGTGAACAGCACGTACCCGCGCTTCACCGCCGCAGGCACCGCGTCCGGTTCGTGCGCGCGCTGCCATCGATCGACTGGCGAATTGCCGCTCATGAGCGTTCGTTCGTAATCGGCGATGGCGTGCGCGACACGTTCTTTCGTGATGTGGGCGTCGCCAAAGGCTTCGACGAAGTAGGGCCCATACCCCGCGATGCCGGACAGGGTGTCGACCATGTGCACAGGTGAGCTGCCCATTTCGATCGGATTCGCGATCGGCTCGAGCGCCTGCCGTTCCAGCGAGGTGGCGCGTCCGTCCCAGAAGAAGACGGCTTGAGGTCCGATGCGAAATGCGGTCGGCGGCCTCGTGCTCACAAGGTTGATGAGCGGGGGAACTTTCCGTCTCCCTCGCTGTCCTCGTATGCCTGTCGCAACGGGGGTTCGCTGTGAAAAGGCGAACTCCGGCTGATGGCACGTGGCGCACGACATCGACCCGTCAGCAGAAAGACGTCGATCGAAGAACAGCCATCGCCCCAGGCGCACGCGAGCCGGGGTCGGTGGATCCTTCAGCCGATCCCAGGCGATGTCCGTGCCCAAGGGGGCGGTCGGCAGCGGGCGCAACGGGTTGTCGGCTTCCCACTCCGAGCGAGAACCGTCGGAGGACCCGGAACCGGCACACGCCAGGAGATACAGGGTGCCCATCAGCCCGCACATCAACCGCCACGCCCACACCGATCCACTCGCTCGCACGGTTCCACTCTCGACGAATGGGAGAACCCTCGACGAGCACACGGAATTCCCACCGCAGCTGGTGGCTGACCTTCAGTGCGTTGCGGCGATCGATGACATGAATCCGTCGATCTGCTGGAGGACGTCGCGGGGATTGCTCACGATGAGATGGTGGGGACCTGAGACTTCCACCACGCGCGCTCCCTCAGCAAACGCCTGGAACCATCTCTCGTGATGTCGAGCGCGCTCGCGAGTCAACGAGAACAGTTGCTCGATACGTTCGCGAAGGGCTGGGTCGGCGGCGGCTGTGGCGACGAGTTCCGGGAACGGGAGTCGGTTGGAACTGCCCCCGCGGATCAGGTCATCCGCTGACTTCGGGACAGCATAGATGGCCACTGCAGGCACACGGATTCGTTCGGGATTGTAAGGCTTGTACGCTGCCTGCATCTCGGCTGTCATTGCCTGGCGAATCGGCAGATCCGGCGTCCACATGCGTCCCACGGTTCCATCGGGGTTGGCAATCCACCGAGCCCGCACGTGTGCCTCGGGTCCTGCGCCGCCGTATTTTTCGAGATAGGCCCGCAGCGCTGTGAAAGACGCCAGGTCGTCCGCCTTGGGACCGGGAGCGGAGGGCACGGTTCGCGTCACCGCATTGAAGTCTTCCATGTCGGCTGCAAAAGCTTGATCGAACGCCGCGTCGACATATACCAGGCCCCGGATCTTCTCGGAGTAGCGAGAACCCAGGACGTGCATCTCTTCTCCGGCGAACGAGTGACCGACGACGACCGGTCTGGTGATACCGACGATGTCGACGACGCGCATGACATCGTCGGCCAGGCGCACGAATCCGTAGCCGCCAGGAGCCGCTGCTGATCCTCGATGGCCGCGCCGTGTCAGACCGACCACGCGGTACCGCGCCGTCAGCATCGGCGCAAGGTCGTCGAACACGTGCGCCGTATCGCCCAACCCCGCCAACAGAAGAATCGCTGGACCCGAGCCACCCCAGTCCAACACCTCCACCTGCACGTTCTCGTCGACTGTCATCATCTTCACGACGTGAGGCGATGGATCTTTCCACTGAGTCTGTTGTGCCGCAGCCGGCGTGGCGACGGCGAGCAGAAGGCACAGCGCGGGTGGGCCGTACACGATCATTCGACGACGAGCCAGCGAGCCACCTGCCAGGAACGGTACAGCGACGACCAATGACGCGATGTAGAAAACGTTCAACTCGGGACGCAGGAGATCGAACCATGGTGCGGCCAGCCCGAACGCAATCACCAGCGCCTCGACAACCATCGCAAGCATCGCGCAGGCCACCATGCCGCGCCTGGGCGCGATGCTGACCAGCGACACGCCCGTCCAGAACGCGGCACCCCACCAGAACAGCGTGAGCGCGATCCAGCACACGGGCGAACCCACGATCTGAGGAAAAATCATCACCGCCGCCGTGCCACCGAATCCGATCGTCGCAAACAGCGCGCAGCCTGCTGCCGCAAGCCTGACATTCGCCAGAGGCGCGCTGGTCACGGCGTTTCGCCACAGCGCGATGACGGTGCTCGACACGTGAATCCAGAACCAGATCGATGCGCGATGCTGGCGTTCTTCCGTCAGGTCGCCGGCAATCGTCGCTGCGTTGTCGGGCGACGTGAACAGCGACAACAGCTTCTCCGCACGGGTCGTGTCACGCATGCGCACCTCGCAACAGATCGAGTCCATCGAGCAACCGTTCGTACGCGCGCATGGCGCGTCTGAGCGCCTGCAGGCCCGAACCAGTCACGGTGACGTACCGCTTCGCGCGGCCGCCTCGCTGCGGAGTGGGATCGCCCATCCGTGAGGTGATCGCGCCTTTCGCTTCGAGTCGCTCCAGTGCGGTGTACAGCGCGCCGGGCGCGACAGTTCGTCCCCCGCGTTCCGCGAGCTCGGCACGAATGGTGACGCCGTAGGCGTGGTCCCCAAGGCGGAGGATGGCCAGCAGGATCAGTTGTTCGAATTCACCCAGATTCAATGCAGGCGCCATTTGTCCTGCATTGTAGTTTAATTCAGTGTCTCGTCAAAATCGCCGCATGGCACGTGCGCTGCTCCGACGATCTGAGGCCCGCTCGATCAGATGAGGAGGAAGAACACATGACCCAGGAAACGCTCTCGCGAATGGATCCAGGATCCGGACGGGAATCCGATCGAACTCTTCGAGCCGGCTTCGCGATAAGAAGGTGATTCTGCTGGCGCCAGGACGGAGGGTCGAGAGTCCAACGACACTCACGGCATCGGCGGATCGACGGCACCGTTTCGCGCCAGCAGATAGCCGCGCATGCGCTGGCGCAGGACCGCCTCCTCGGCGACCCCGAGACGAAATTTCGTTCGTCCGGCTCGCATCAGTTCGTCGACCGTGAAGCGCGCGCGCATCAAGCCAGTCGCGGCATGCGCCTTTGATCGCAGCAGGTAATGCCCAACTTCGTGGGCGATCGCGAATGCCATCGCGCGGCGGAGGAACAGCTCCTGCGCCTCGATCCACTCCGCGATGTTTCGCCCGACCCAGCGTCCCTGTTCGCCCAATCGAACGACCTCCGTGCGCGACACGTAGATCGTGCGCGACGGCCGATCGCCTTCGAATTGAATCCAGCCCAGTCCATCTCCTGCCGCGGACGGCCGATCGGTAATCACGAGCGTCAACACATCGTCTGCAGCAGCGGGAAGCGGATCGCCGGCCGAGCGTAGCGCGACGTCGGCATACGGGCGCCACACCTGTTGCACGTCGCGATCGATCTGCTTCAGTGCCTTCGAATCGAGCACGTCCCTGCTTTCCTGCTGCACGATGACGAAGAGCACCGGGCGTGTCGGCGGCAGGGCGGCGGGCGTGGCGGCAGCGAGCAGTGCGACGACCAGCGCAAGGGTCATTCGGCCTCCGGGCGGCGGCGATGGTGACGTCGACTTGCGCCTGGCGGGCAGCCGAATGTGACGGCGCGATGTTGGCAGGGACGAACCGACGTCAAGTCGGGACGAATGACCAGGGGGCAGCGTCGCGCCTTGACGCAAGACGCGTGAGCGCCGATAGTGCTCGAATGACGCGACGGGTGCCGTCGGTTCCGCTCTTGTTCGCAATCGCGACGGCGTTCGGCGTCTCGTCTACGGTGCAGGCCTATCTGCTCGGTGCGGTCAGGGGCGAAGCACCGAACATGGTCGGGCACCTGTTCGTGCTGAACATGGTCTACTGGTACGTCCCTGCGCTGCTGGCGCCGGTGATCATGGCGTTGGCGCTGCGCGTGCAGCCGGGTCGCGTGTCATGGCCCGTCGCGGTTGTCGTCCACATCGGCTGTGCGCTGGTGTTCGCGTTGCTGCACACGGCGGCATTGCTCGGGACGCGCCTGCTGCTGATGCCACCGCCGGCCCGCGGTGTGTGGTACGCGGCGCGCATCGAGTTCCTCACGCAGCTCGATTGGCTGCTGATGTCGTACTTGTTCCTCGTCGGCCTGGCGCTCGTCTTGGCGTATCGACGCGAATCGGAGTCACGGGCACTCGACGCGGCGCATCTGGAGACCCGTCTCGTGGAGGCGCAGCTGCAGGCGCTGCAGCGTCAGCTGCACCCGCATTTCCTGTTCAACACCCTCAACACGATCTCGGGGCTGATGCGCACGGACGTGAACGCCGCGGACCGGATGATGGATCGCCTCGCGGAGCTGCTGCGCGCAACGCTGCATTCGTCGGGCACGCAGGAAGTGACGCTGCGCGACGAATTGGAATTGCTGCAGAAGTACGTGGACATCGAGAAGACGAGATTCGGGGCGCGGCTGACGGTCCACATCCACCTCGATCCAGAGGCGCTCGACGCGAGCGTGCCCGTGCTGCTGCTGCAACCACTGGTCGAGAACGCCGTCAGACATGGCATCGCACCGCGAGCCGCGCCTGGCGTGATCGAGGTCAGCGCCCGGCGCGTGGGCGATCGCCTGACCATCGCGGTTCGCGACAGCGGGCTGGGCGTTCCGAGCGATCGGCTGGCGCTGCTCAACGGCGGTATCGGTCTCTCCAACACACGATCGCGGCTGCAGCACCTCTATGCAGACCGCCACGAATTCGTCTTCGCGAACGTCGAGGACGGATTCTGCGTCACCGTCACGATTCCATTCACCGTGGACCGTTGCGCGCCCGCCGACGTGGTCCGCACGGGGGCCGCGTGAACGTGAAGATCCGGACCGTCGTGGCCGACGATGAGCCGATCGCGCGGGCGCGAATCGTGTCGCTGCTGCGCGACGAGGACGATATCGAGATCGTCGGCGAGTGCGGCACTGGGGCCGAGGCGAAGACCGCGATCGCCGAGCGGTCGCCCGATCTCGTGTTCCTGGACATCCAGATGCCCGAGCTCGACGGATTGGAGCTGGCGCGGACGCTGCGATCCGGTGGAGCGCCCGCGGTCGTCTTCGTGACGGCGTACCACGATTACGCCGTGAACGCGTTCGAAGTCCATGCCATCGACTACCTGCTGAAACCGTTCAGCGCCGAACGTTTCAAGTCATCGCTCGCGCACGCGCGCGCGCACGTGGCGCACCACCGCGCCCAGCCGGGTGCGGAACGCGGGCGTGTCAAGCGCGACCGGATCATGGTCAAGTCGGATGGCCGCATCCGCGTCATCCGGACCGCCGATATCGATTGGTGCGAGGCGTCCGGCAACTACGTGGGCCTCCATGTCGGCGTCGAGTGCCACTTCGTACGAGACACGATGGCACACATGGAGTCGCAGCTCGACCCGCGCCAGTTCCTCCGCATCCACCGCTCCACGATCGTCAACGTCGACCGCGTGCAGGAGATGCAGCCGTCGTTCAGCGGCGATTACGTCGTGATTCTTCGCGGAGGGACGCGCCTGACGTTGAGCCGCGGCTACCGCGATGTCATGCAGGCCCGCCTGGGCAAACCGATCTGATCATCCCGAACAGCGACGTGACCTGGAGTCGGAATCTTCGAAACAGTGTCGGTCACGCGACTCTCGAGTAGAGAAAGTCCCAGACGTAGTGATGCTGATGCGAGTCGCCACGACTGCCTCGAAACGTCTCTTCCAGCACGACGCACGTCTCGATCTGTGAAACGTCGACCAGCCTCCAGCCGGTCAGGGTTTTCCTTCGCGCGTCGCCGGTGCGACGCAACTGAAACGCCAGCAGCTTCTGCGACCCCTTTTGCAGGCCATAGTCGTGGGGTTCCATGACACGGGTGCCGCCGCCGTACGAGACCTGGATCAGCAGCTTGTGTGCGATCGCAAATCGCAACTGCTCGTCGATCGATCCGGAGCGGTTCATTTCCAGCCTCTGATTCAGAACATCAGTGGCGAGACCTGTGTCTCTGATATCGGGTGCGATTTCCCGCGAGACGTACGACGCGAACTCGTGTCCGTCTGATTTGAGCAGATCCACCAGCGCACCGTGGATGAACAGCTTCTCGCGGCCGCTTTGAACGGGTCGCAGGACTCCGATGTCGGTCAGTACTGACAGATACACCGATGCGGTCTGTCGTTTGGCGATGCCGGCGCGCACGACATTTTCGATCCGACAGTACGGTTGTTCGAAAATGATCTCGACGAGCTCACGACTGTAGATTTTCGGCGCCTTGTCGTGAATGTACGTCGTCGCCGCTTTGAGCAGCTGTTGGATCGCGCGTATCTTCGCCGTCGTCCAGCGCGATGTCTCTTCGACGACCTGGAGCATGTACAGCAGCCATGGTTCCCAGCGTTGCTGCGTGGTCACTTCCAAGAGCAGCCGGTAATACGCGTTCTTTCTGCGAATGATGGCGCGGCTCATATAGAGCACGGGTTGGCGAAGTAGCCCCTGCTCCACCAGGAACAACAGGTTCAGAATTCGGCCGGTACGTCCGTTCCCATCCTCGAATGGATGAATCGCTTCGAACTGGTAGTGACCGACAGCCATCCTGACGAGTGGTTCCAGAGCCTCGTGCTCATGAAGAAAAGTTTCCCAGTTCGCCAGCAGCCTCCGAAGACGTGCTTCGCCATCCGGAGGCGTGTATACGGGTTCACCTGTCGCGAGATTGCGCAACGTCGTACCGGGAACTCGGCGGACCTGCGTCTCAACGGCTCGCAAGGTGGTGCATACCTCGACGGCCAGATTGGTGCTCAGCGGACGTGACGACAGCAGTTCGGTTCCGTGGCGCAGCGCCGTGCGATATCGCAACGCCTCTTTGGTCGCCGGATCCGCGGATGACAGTTCTTCGATTGCGGCAAGGCGGAACAGCTGATCCGTCGTCGTGACGATGTTCTCGATTTCAGAGCTGGCGCGCGCCTCGAGAATCGGAATCGTGTTGATGAGGATGGAGGAATTCGGGATGAGCTCGGTCGCACCATGCAGCTCTGCCAGCGCCGCTCGGGCTCGAATGCAAGCTTTCAGAACTGCCGACGTTTCGAGCTCGACCGACGGCGGAAGGTCCTGGAGTTCATTGAATGGTATGTCTGGACGGAAGCCGCTCATGTCGATGCCATCAGCTTACCACTAAACATGTCGACAAAATTTATTTTATTCGACACATAATGTTTGCCAGTTCCAATTCGTCGACATATCCGAGCGTCTAGTCGAATCATACGAATATTGTCGACACGTCACATCGCAAGATCCTGCGATACTGCGTGTATGCGCGTTGACGTTTGGTCCGATATCGTATCCGACGAGCTCACGGTGGTCGCCACTGACTGAGCTGACGTCGAACGTCCTCGCCCTTCTCTCGGCGGCGTTTTACGGCGCGGCCGACTTCCTGGGCGGCCTCGTCAGTCGCCGCGCGTCGACGCTGGCAGTCGTGTTCCTGACTCAATCGTGGGGCTTCATCGCGCTCATCGCCGCGCTGCCGCTGTTCCCCACGGCACATCCGTCCGCATCCGATCTGATGTGGGGATCCGTGGCGAGCTTGGGTGGGAGCATCGGCGTCGCTCTTTTGTATCGCGCGCTCGCCGTGGGGACGATGGCCGTCGTGGCGCCGACTACGGCAGTGTGCGCCGTGGCGATTCCCGTTGCGGCGGGCGTGTTGACCGGCGAACGCGTCTCGCTGCCGACGTGGATGGGTATCGCGCTTGCCGTCGTCGCCATTGCGCTGGTCGGGCAGGAGCGACGCACGAGCACCGATCCGATGCAGACCACTTCGCCGGTACGGCGACTGCCGCCGGAACTCGGCCTCGCCTTGCTTTCTGGTGTCGCCATCGGTGGGTTCTTCGTCGCGTTGGCTCGCACGTCGGCCGACGCCGGGATGTGGCCCCTCGTATTGTCGCGCGCGCAGTCGTCGGTGCTGTTCGGGATCGCCGCCGTCGTAGCCGGCGCGTCGCTGCGGCTGCCGCGCATGCTGTTCCTGCTCGCTCTCGTCGGCGGCGTGCTCGATGTTGTCGCGAACGGACTGTATCTGCTCTCGACGCGGTCCGGATCGCTGCCGGTGGTCGTGACGCTTGCCTCACTCTATCCCGCGAGCACGGTGCTGCTGGCGAGGTTCGTCCTGAAGGAGCGGCTCAACGCGCTGCAGGTGATCGGCGTGATCACGGCGCTTGTTGCCATCACCTTGATCGTCGCCAATTGACGCACGCCGCCTGGTTACGCTGCGGTCCGCTGCGACGCGACGGAGGGACCCGCGACTGCGTCATCGGTTGCTCGATGTACCATTTGCTGTGTTTAGACGAACAGCAGAGCCTGAACCGCGCTCGCAGAGACCGGAGTATTAGCACGTGCGGCACGCGGCATTCACCCGCCTTCGCGTTACCGGCGGCGGCGTCGAACTCCTCAGCATCGAGTTGCTCGAGGAGCACGCCCGGCAGCTGGCCGCGCTCCTTTCGATCGAGCCGCGTGGCAGCGGGAGCGGGCGTCTCCATCTGCGGCAGCTCAAGGACCACATGCGTGCGCTGCGTGGCGTCTACACGGCACTCGCCGAGGCCGCTCGTCACGAGCCGATGTCGCCCGCCGCCGAGTGGCTGCTCGACAACTTCCACATCATTGCAGCCGCCGCGCGCGACGTCCAACACGATCTTCCGCCGTCATATTTCAAGCGACTCCCTCGCATCGCCTCCGATGAATTCGTCGGTCTGCCGCGCATCTACGCGATCGCCCTCGAGCTGATTGGATCGAGCGCCGGCCGCCTCGATGCGCAGCGTCTCCAGCGGTTCATCACCACCTTCCAGTCGGTGACACCGCTCACGATGGGTGAGCTCTGGGCGTGGCCGAGTGTGCTGAAGCTCGCCCTGCTCGATCACCTGCGCGCCAGGGGCGATGATCTTGCCGCCATCCGAGAGCATCGCGAGGCCGCGGATCGGATGGCGGCCGCACTCGAAGCGTCGGAGCACGGGCTCGACCAATGGCCGGAGCACGTGCATCACGCGTTCGTGACGCGGCTGCTGCAGCGCGCACGCGTCCTCGGCGCGAGCGCGACGAGACTGCACGAGCAGCTCGATCGCGCGCTCTCGGCGCGCGGACAGACGATCGAGGACGCGATCCGCGCAGAAGGACAGCACCAGGCCGCTCAGCAGGCCGGTGTGGCCAACTTGATCACCAGCCTCCGGCTGATCTCCACCTTCGATTGGAGCGAGTTCTTCGAAAGCGTGAGCCTCGTCGAACAGGTGCTGCAGCGGGATCCGGCAGGCATCTACGGGCGAATGGACTTCCGCAGCCGCGACCGGTATCGCCACGCCGTCGAGGAGCTGGCGGTGCCAACCGGAGAAGGGCAGCGGCTGCTCGCTCTCAAGAGCGTCGAACGTGCCCGGCAGGCGCACCTGCAATCAGGCGACGCGCGCGCGTCGCATGTCGGTTACCACCTGATTGGCGCGGGACGGAGACAGTTCGAGCGCAGCGTTGCGTGGCGTCCCACTCTCAAGCAGCGGGCGCGTCGCCTCTTCTTCGCGTGGGCCACACCTGGCTATCTTGGAACCATTGCGATGGGCACGGCGTTGCTCGTCGCGATCGCGGTGACATATGCGTCATCGCACGGCTGGCGCGGTCCGGCCCTGCTCGTCGTTGTCCTGCTTACCGTCGTCCCGGCGAGCGAGCTGACCATTCAGGTGCTGCAGCGGATCATCGCCTATCTGATCCCGCCGCGCCGGCTGCCGCGGATCCATCTCGAGGCGGTGCCCGTGTCCGCCCGGACGATGGTGATTGTGCCGACGTTGCTCGACAGCGTGCAGCGTGTCGAGGATTTGGTCGCCCATCTCGAGGTGCAGGCGCTGGGCAACATCGATCCGCACATCCATTTTGCTCTTCTCAGCGATTTCCCGGACGCGCACACGGAAACGCTGCCGCGGGACGAGGAAATTCTTGATGCCGCCCGCACGGCCATCGCCGCCCTCAACGCCAGACACGCCAACGGTGACACGCGCTTCTTCCTGTTTCACCGCCATCGCCAATGGAACGAGCGCGAACGATTGTGGATGGGATGGGAACGGAAACGCGGCAAGATCGAGGAGTTCAACCGGCTGCTGCGCGGTGCGACGGACACGAGCTTCACCGTGTCGGTGGGCGATCTATCGGTGCTGCCGCAGGTCAAGTACTGCATCACGCTCGACAGCGACACCCGGCTTCCACGAGGCGTGGCCTGTGAGCTGATCGGCATCATCACGCATCCGCTCAACCGCGCGACCGTCAATCCGGCGGGTGGCCGCGTCATGGAGGGGTACGGCATTCTGCAGCCGCGAATCAGCGTGACGTTCATGAGCGCGGCGGGCTCATTGTTCGCACGACTGTATTCCGGCCACACCGGCGTCGATCCCTACACGACGGCGGTCTCCGACACATACCAGGACCTCTTCGGCGAAGGCATCTTCACCGGCAAGGGGCTGTACGACGTCGACGCGTTCATGGCCGCGCTCGAAGACTCAGTGCCGGAGAACACGCTGCTCTCGCATGATCTCTTCGAAGGACTGCACGCGCGGGTCGCGCTCGTGTCCGACGTGGAGCTGGTCGACGACTACCCGTCGAGCGTCCTCTCGCATGCGCGCCGCCAGCATCGCTGGGTGCGTGGTGACTGGCAGATTCTGTTCTGGCTGTTCCCGTTGGTGCCGTCACGGCGCGGGCTCAAAAGAAATACCCTGCCGGTGATCGGACGCTGGAAGATCCTGGACAACCTGCGCCGCAGCCTCGTCGCGCCGATGCTGCTGGCAATGCTGGTTGCCAGCTGGGTTGTGCTCCCGGGCCCGCGTTGGATCTGGACGCTCGCCGCCGTTGGCGTAGCGGCGTCACAGTTGTTGCCGGTGGCCGGGCGTCTGCTCATCGGGCCCGGTCGTTCGCAGTCGGTGCCGGTGTTCTTGAACAACCTCCGCCACGACACCGCCACCGCGTTGGCGCAGATCATCCTCAGCCTGACGTTTCTCGCCTTTCACGCGTTCGATACGGCGCATGCGATCACCATCACCCTGGTCAGGCTGGTCGTCACCAAACGCCGGCTGCTGGAGTGGGAAACGGCCGCGACCACCGCGGCCAGAGCGGCCGGCCTGGTCGGCCAGAAGGCGTTGAGCCAATTCATCGCCGACATGACGTCCAGTCCGATGATCGCGGTCGCCGTCGCGATACCCGTCGTCGTGTGGCGCCGCGATGCGTTGCCGGCGGCGGCGCCGTTCCTCCTGCTGTGGACGGTCGCTCCCGTGATCGCCTACTGGCTCAGCGTGCCAGTCGGAGCGCGCGACCGCCCGCTCGCGGATCCCGAGCGCATGCTGCTGCGGCGAACGGCGCGCAAGACGTGGCGCTATTTCGAGACGTTCGTCACCGAGGCGGACGGATGGCTTCCGCCGGACAACATCCAGGAGAGCGAGGCAGCGACTCGCGTCGCACGCCGCACGTCACCGACGAATATCGGCATGGCCATGCTGTCCACCATGGCCGCACACGACCTCGGGTATCTGACCACGAACGTTCTGCTCGAGCGGTTGGACACGACGCTGCGCACGTTGGAAAGCCTCGAACGATATCAGGGGCACTTCCTGAACTGGTACGACACTGCCACACGAGCGCCGCTCCACCCGCGCTACGTCTCGACCGTCGACAGCGGGAACCTTGCTGGATGTCTCATCGCGCTGGCGCAGGGGCTGATCGAGATCGAGCGCAAACCGCAAACGCGCGCCCAACGCATGGAGGGACTGGCCGACACTGCCGCTCTGCTCGCGGCGTCATCCGCATCGAGCCACGCCGGCCTCGGACCGCGGTCGACCGTCACCGAGATCAATCGAATCGCTCGGGCGCTGGTGAATGCGGCGCCCGCCGACACCGAGAACGCACTCACGGAGGAGGAAGTCCGGACGCTGGGATCTCAGCTTGCCAGCGCCGCGGCGACACTCGAACGCTCGCCAGTGCCGGAACTCACCAACGATCTCGTCTACTGGTGTGAGGCAGTGGTCGACGCAATTGCCAGCATCAGCGCTGACGAAACGGTGGCCGCCGACGCCCTGCATGGTCTCGCGGGACGACTGACGGCGATGGCCGACGCCATGCGCTTCGATTTCCTGTACGACCGGCGGCGGCGCATCTTCTCGATCGGCTATCGCCTGGCCGACGCCGACGGTCCCGGACGGCTCGATGCCGCCTTCTACGATCTGCTGGCGTCGGAAGCGCGGCTGGCCAGCTTTGTCGCCATTGCCAAAGGCGACGTGCCGCAAGATCACTGGTTTCACCTCGGACGTCTGGTGACGAACATCGACGGGCGCGCCACGCTGATGTCATGGGGCGGCACGATGTTCGAGTACCTGATGCCGCAGCTCCTGATGCGGACCTTTCCTGGAACGCTGCTCGATCAGAGCTGTCGCGCCAGCGTGCGACGCCAGATCGAGTACGGCCGCGAGCGAGATGTACCCTGGGGCATTTCGGAATCGGCGTATGCGTTCACGGACCGCGAAGGCAACTATCAGTACCGCGCATTCGGCGTCCCTGGACTCGGCCTCAGACGCGGCCTGATCACCGATCTGGTGATCGCCCCATACGCGACGGCGCTGGCGAGCCTCGTCACGCCTGCGGCCGCGGCCGAAAATCTCGAGCGGCTGTCCGGCGTGGATGTCGAGGGCCGTTACGGCTTCTACGAATCGCTCGATTACAACCCGCGGCATCGCGAGATCGAGCCGTCACCGGAACCCATGCTGCGCCCAGTGGTGGTCCGCGCCTACTTCGCACACCACCAGGGCATGTCGCTGGTCGCGTTGGCGAACGTCGTCTGTCACGATGTGTTCGTCTCGCGCTTCCACGCCGACCCGCGCATTCAAGCAACCGAGCTGCTCTTGCAGGAGCGGGTACCACGCGAAGCCATTCTGTCGGAGCCGCGTCCGGCGGAGAGCACTGCGGCACCTCCGTCGCTTCCCGTGTTCGCGTCGCGCCGGTTCCGCTCGCCGCACACTACCAGCGTGCACACCCACTTCCTTTCGAACGGCCGTTACACGACGGCCGTCACCAGTGCCGGAGGCGGCTACAGCATCTGGCGCGACGTCGCAATCACCAGGCGGCGCGAGGATCCGACCTCGGATGCCGGCGGCCATTACATCTATCTCCGCGACGCATGGTCCGGCCGCGTCTGGTCGGCGACGCACCAGCCGATCTGTCAGGAGCCCGATCGGTTCGAGGCCATCTTCGATCTCGACAAGATGACGTTCCGCCGCCGCGACACCGATATCGAAACCCAACTCGAAATCACCGTCTCGTCTGAAGATGACGTGGAAGTGCGGCGACTGACGATCACGAATCGTGGCGCGCAGACACGCGAGATCGAGATCACCAGCTACGCAGAGATCGTCCTGGCGCGACTCGAGGACGATCTCGCGCATCCGGCATTCGGGAAGCTGTTCATCGAAACGGAGTTCGATACGCAGAGCGCGGGCCTGCTGTTCAGCCGTCGCCCGCGCGCGGCCGACGAGGCGTCCCTCGTCGGCTTCCACGTGTTGGGTGTCGACGGCCCACGCCTGGGCGGCGCGGTCGAGTGGGAAACCGACCGGGCACGCTTCATCGGCCGCGGCCGCTCGTCTGCCAACCCGGTGGTGCTCGACGGCCGGGCATTGTCCGGCACGACCGGCGCGGTGCTCGATCCGATCGGCGCGCTGCGCGAGCGCGTCAGGCTGCGGCCCGGAGCCCAGCTGCGCATCGCCTTTGCCACCGGCGTCGCGGCCGATCGCAACGCCGCGCTGGTGCTCGCGCGCAAGTATCGCGACGGGAGTGCCGCCGCGCGCGCGTTCTCGATGGCCTTCACCCATGTGCACATCACGCTGCAAAACCTGGGGTTGAGCGACGAGCACGCGATGCTCTTCGATCGTCTGGCGTCGCGCACGTTCGGATCGGACACATCGTGCATCAGTCCTGCCGATCTCGCGGCGAATACATTCGGCCAGCAGAATCTGTGGGGCCACGGGATTTCCGGCGACCTGCCCATCGTGCTGGTGCGCGTGACCGAAGGGGAATCGCTGCCGGTGGTCCGCCAGGTGCTCAACGCACAGGCGTACTGGCGACTCAAAGGGTTACGCGCCGATGTCGTGATCCTCAATGAGCACGCGGTCGACTATCTGGACGAGATGCAGAACCTGCTGACCATGCTGGTCCAGGAGCCGCCATGGGCCGCCTGGTTGAACAAGGCCGGGGGCATGTTCCTGCTGCGCGCCGACGGAATGGCGGACGCGGATCGACGACTCCTGGCGGCAGCCGCGCGCGTTGTGCTCGCCGGGGACCTCGGCGATCTGGTGTCACAGTTGGAACGTCCGGCGCCGTGGATCTTCCGCGAGCATGACGTTCCCCGCTCCGCGGAACTACGAGCGCCGCAGCCTGGTTCGGCGGCAGTGCCCCTTCCACCGCTCGTGATGGAGAACGGCGTCGGCGGCTTCACGGGCGACGGTCGCGAATACGTCGTGGTTCTCGACGGCGAACGGGAGACGCCGCTCCCGTGGTCGAACGTGCTGTCCAATCCCGCGTTCGGCACGATCGTCAGCAGTTCGGGATCCGCCTTCACGTGGGCGGGCAACAGCCGTGAAAATCGGTTGACACCGTTCGCCAACGACCCGCTGACCGACCCGACCGGTGAAGCCTTCTTCCTCCGCGACGACAATTCCGGCGTCGTGTGGGGAGCGACTCCGGCGCCACTGCCGCGGCGCGCAGCCGAGGGGCGATGGCTGATCCGCCACGCGGCCGGCGTCACCCGCTATCAGCATGCGGTGGCCGGCATGGTGCAGGACCTGACCGTGTTCGTACCGCCCGAGGATCCGGTGAAGCTGGCGGTGCTGACATTGACGAACGACACGCATGAACGGCGTCGTCTCAGCGTGTTCGGGTACGTCGAGTGGTGCCTGGGACCGCCGCGCAGCGGTGAGCGCCGCTTCGTCGTCACCGAAACGAACGAGGCCGGAGACGTGGTCTTCGCGCGCAACGCCTACAATGCCGAGTTCGGCGGTTGTATCGCGTTCTGGCGCGCGACCCAGGCGCCGCTGTCGCTAACCGGAGATCGCTCGGAGTTCGTTGGCCGGAACCGCACGTTGAGCGCGCCGGCGGCGCTGTTCCGCGAGCGTCTCGCGGGCCGCATTGGCGCGGGACTCGATGCGTGCGGTGCGCTTCAGATCGCGCTGGAGTTGGAGCCCGGTGAGTCGCGGCGCGTGGCGTTCGTCCTCGGCGAGGGGCGCGATCGGTCACACGCGACCGAGCTGGCGGAGCGCTATTCGTCCCTGCCGCAGGTGGAGGCGGCGCTCACCGCGACCGAACGCGCGTGGGACCACCTCCTCGGCGCCCTGCAGGTGCACACACCGGACGACTCGTTCGATCTCATCGTCAATCGCTGGTTGCTCTATCAAACGCTGGCCTGTCGCGTCTGGGCGCGGAGCGGTCCATACCAGCCGGGAGGCGCCTTCGGCTTTCGCGACCAGCTTCAAGACGTGCTCGCGCTCCTCTACGCGCAGCCGACGTTGTGCCGCAACCATCTGCTGCACGCCGCCTCACGGCAGTTCGTCGAGGGAGACGTGCAGCACTGGTGGCATCCCCCCACCGGGCGCGGAACCAGAACGCGTTGCTCCGACGATCTGCTCTGGCTCCCGTACGTCATTGCCAGATACATCACGCATTCGGGTGACGACTCGGTGCTCGATGAAATCGTGCCGTTTCTCGAGGCGCCGCCGCTCGAGCCGGATCAGTCCGACGCGTACTTGCTTCCCCGCGTATCGTCCGAAACGGCATCGCTCTTCGAGCACGCGCTGCGTGCCATCGCGCACGCGATGAAATACGGCGCGCATGGACTTCCTCTGATCGGCTCGGGAGACTGGAACGACGGTATGAACCGCGTCGGCCATCACGGTCGAGGCGAGAGCGTGTGGCTCGGCTGGTTCCTCGTCGCCGTGTTGAACGACTTCGCGCCCCTCTGCGAACGCCGCGGCCGAGGTGATCTCGCGCAACGCTATCGCGACGACGCGCGCTGGTTGACCGGCATGCTCGAACTGGCGTGGGATGGCGACTGGTATCGACGCGCATACTTCGATGACGGAACGCCCCTCGGGTCGGTTCAGAACGAGGAATGCAAGCTCGATTCGCTGACGCAGTCGTGGGCCGTGATTTCAGCAGCGGCTCAGCGTCGCCGCGCTGAGCGGGCGATGAACGCCGTGCGCGCGCACCTGGTGCGACGAGACGCACAGATCGTCCTTCTCCTGACTCCACCGTTCGATCGCATGACGCACGATCCGGGGTACATCAAAGGGTATCTTCCCGGAGTCCGCGAGAACGGCGGCCAGTACACTCATGCGGCAGTCTGGACCGTGATCGCGCTCGCGCGCCTCGGCATGGGTGACGAAGCGATGGAGCTGTTCCACCTGATGAACCCGATCAATCACGCGCGACTCGCCGAAGACATGGATCGCTATCGCGTCGAACCGTACGTCGTCGCCGCAGATGTCTACGCGCACCCCATGCATGTCGGTCGTGGCGGCTGGACCTGGTACACAGGCTCGGCTGGCTGGATGTATCAGGCGGCCGTGGACGCACTTCTCGGGGTGCAGCGTACTGCGACGACGATCCGTGTCGAGCCCTGCATTCCGACGGTCTGGCCGCAATACTCGGTGGACTGGACGATCGACGGGACTCGTTATCACTTCACTGTTTTGAACCCCGAGCACCGCTCTCGCGGAATCGCGTGGGCGGAGCTGGACGGTGTGAGCGTCGACGCGAACGCCATCCCACTGACCAACGATAAGGGGTCGCACGAAGTGCGGATCATGCTCGGCGCCACCGCTCGAGTTGATACATCCATGACGACGGCAGGCGTGCTCTCGCAATAAGAGGCTCGCGCGACGGAGGGGGGCATGTCGGCGCAAATCGTGGAGCTGTATCCGCACACCGGAACGATGCGCGCGCTGGACGGTACGTATCTCGCGCACGATCTGCACGCGCTCGGTACACCTGAGCAGCCGTTCGTTTACGCGAATTTCGTCTCCAGCCTCGACGGTCGCATCGCCGTCGTGGAGGCGCACACAGGCGAGTCGTACGTCCTCGAAGACCTCACGAGCAGTCACGACTGGCGGCTCTTCCAGGAACTGCAGGCGCAAGCGGACTGCATGGTCACGCATGGCGGCTACCTGCGCGCACTCGCCGAGCGCAAGTTCGACGACATCCTGCAGGTCGGCGTGGCGAAGCAGGCACTGGATATCGGTCGCTGGCGCACCGCGCACGGCCTCACGCGCCAGCCGGCGATCGCGATCGTGAGCCGGACGCTCGACTTTCCCATTCCGCCGTCGCTCGAGCGACACGAGCAGCCGGTCCACATCATCACGGCCAATGAGGCGTCAGCGGAAAGGGTTGCATTCTGGCGCGAGCACGGATGCGAAGTGGTGTTTGCCGGCCCAGGCGCGTCGGTCGAGGGCGCGTCCATGATCCGCACGTTGGGCGCGCTGGGCTACGCCCGCCTGTATCTGCTGGCAGGACCGCAGATGCTGGAGACGGTGCTGCGAGACGGGTCGCTGAGTCGTCTGTATCTGACGTTGACGCACCAGTTGATCGGAGGAGAGATGTTCCACACGTTGACCGCCGGCCCCCGGCTGGGACGCGCCGGGCGCCTGCAGCTGCACACGCTGTACTACGACGCCGCGGCGCCCAAGGGGACGGGGCAATGGTTCGCGTCGTTCAACGTACGGAAGGAGGCGTGACCAGACGACGCTGAGGAACGTTGTTTGCGTGTACGCGTCATTGCGCGCGAACTATGCGAGGAGATGTAAACGCGGCCGTCGGTGGATACCTCCGCGATCTCGCGTTCGCGCAGTCGACACCGCCGAAGATGTTCGGCTACAAACGGGCTGCAGCCGCGATCTTTCGGCTCGAGATTCCGTTGACGGAATTCGTGGATGCCGGCGGCGTGCTGACGAATATTCCGGGCATCGGTCCAGGATCGGCGCGTGTGATCGCTGAGGTGCTCGAGACGGGTCAGTCGCCGACAGTCGAACGCGCCATCGACGCCAGCGGCAACCGGCCGGACATCGAGCGACGTCGTGCGATGCGCGCACATTTCCTGAGTCGCGCCGAGGTGTTGCGGATTCTCGACGACCCTTCGTATGGTGAACCGCAGCCGACCCAGTATCACGGCGACCTGCAGATGCATTCGGAGTGGAGCGATGGTCGTGATTCGCTGCGGCAGATCTGCCAGGCCTGTGAAGCGCGCGGCTACGCGTACGCGGCGGTCACGGACCATTCGCATGGGCTCGCGATTGCCGGGGGCATCTCAATGGAGGAAGCCGCCGAGCAACGCCGTGAGATCGAAGGTCTCAATGCGTCGAGCAGCGGGCGCTTCCGGCTGCTGCACGGCGTCGAGGCCAATATCAGCGCCACGGGGACTCTCGATCTGAGCGCGGAGGAGGCCACCCAGTTCGAGATCGTGCTCGCCGCACCGCATTCGATCCTGCGCAAGACTCACGATCAAACCGGCCGTGTGTTGACCGCGGTTCGCAATCCGGCCGTCCGAATCCTCGCCCACCCGCGAGGTCGAATCACCGGTTCGCGAGCGGGGGTCGTCGCCGATTGGGACGCGGTGTTTGCGGCGTGCGCCGACACGCGCGTGGCGATCGAAATCGATGGCGATCCTGCCCGTCAGGATCTCGATTTCACGTTGGCAGGCCGCGCATTGGCCGCCGGCTGCCACTTTGCGCTCGACAGTGACGCACACACAACGGAGCAGTTCACGTACGCCGAAACAGCACTCGCGCATGCGCGGCTTGCCGGCATCCCGCACGAGCGGATCGTGAACTGCTGGCCGCTGGATCGTGTGCTCGCGTGGCTGTCGGATCCGATCCAGGAACGATGATTTGGTGTGAGGAGCCGCTGTGCCACGACAGACACGATTGATTCGATATGCCGTAGTTGGTTTGGGCCACATCGCGCAAGTAGCCGTGTTGCCTGCGTTCGCCCACGCGCGCCGCAATTCGCAGCTCGTCACCGTCGTCAGCAACGACCGCACCAAACGTCAGGACATTGCGAAACGGTATCGACTGGACCGAACGTTCACGTATGACCAATTCGACGACTGCCTGCGCGAGGTCGATGCCGTGTACATCGCCTTGCCCAACTCCATGCACGCGGAGTACACGATGCGCGCCGCCCGGGCCGGCGTCCACGTACTATGCGAGAAGCCGATGGCCGTGACGGTCGACGAGTGCCGGCAGATGATTGGCGCCTGTCGCAAGGCGAACGTCAAACTGATGATTGCCTACCGCCTGCATTTCGAGACTATCAATCTTGCCGCCATCGAGCTGGCCAAGCGCGGGCGGCTTGGAGACCTGAAGTTCTTCAACTCCTCGTTCTCGATGACCGTCAGGCGCGGCGATATTCGCACGAAACGAGCCTACGGCGGCGGCACCCTGTACGACATTGGTGTCTATTGCATCAACGCGGCTCGAAACCTGTTCCGCTCGGAGCCCACTCAGGTGTCGGCCGTGTCGATCAACAGTGGTGTCGCAAGCCTCGCTGAAATCGACGAGACGACCGTAGCGACGTTGCGCTTCGGCGACGATCGCGTGGCGAGCTTCGTCACAAGTTTCAACGCCGCAGACGTCGGCTCGTATCGCCTGGTCGGGACGAAGGGACAGCTGCACGTCGATCCCGCGTACGAGTACGCGGAGGGTCTGTCATACACGCTGAGGGTCGACGGCAAGACAACGCGGAAGGCAGTCGGGAAACGCGATCAGTTCGCGCCGGAGTTGCTTTACTTTTCCGATTGCATTCTGAAGGACCGTAAACCGGAACCATCCGGCGAAGAAGGACTGCAGGACGTCCGCATCGTCCAGGCGTTGTACCATTCAGCGAAATCGGGGCACCCGGTGAAGATCCCGCCGTTTTCAGAGGCGCATCGCCCCTCATCCCGCCAACGGATTACGCGGCCGGGCATAAAAAAGCCTCGGCTCATCAAAGTCCAGAGTGCCAGCCAAGATTAGTAATGACGCTGCGCAGGATGTACTTTGATCACGGGCGATTCAACGAGGAGACGTTCTCATGACGAAGATGATTTCATGCACACTCGGGCTCGCCGTGCTCGCAGCCGTCGCATCGCTCGACATCTCCGCGCAGCAGAATCAGATGAGTTTCTTCATCACGAGCGCGGGGCCGGGCAACGGCGCAAATCTCGGCGGACTCGCCGGTGCCGACAGGCATTGTCAGACACTCGCGGCAGCCGCGGGAGCCGGGAACCGTACGTGGCGCGCGTATTTGAGCGCTGCCGCCGCGAACGGCCAGCCGGCGGTAAATGCGCGCGATCGCATCGGCCAGGGGCCGTGGATGAATGTGAAGGGTGTGGTGGTCGCCAAGTCGGTGGCCGATCTCCATTCCGATTCCAACAATCTCGGCGGTGAAACGTCGCTGACCGAGAAGGGTGGAACAGTCCCCGGTAACCAGCACGACATCCTCACCGGCTCGCAGGCGAACGGAACGTTGCAAACCGGCGGTGCACCATGCGGCAACTGGACCAGCGCCGAAACAACCGGCGGAGCGATGGTCGGGCATCATAACAAGCAGGGCGGCGGTGACGCGCCGACCTCGTGGAACGCCGCGCACAGTTCGAGAGGGTGCTCGCAGCAGAATCTGATCGGCACGGGTGGAAACGGATACTTCTACTGCTTCGCGAACTGAGGCGACGTGGAGACCCGGGTTGGCGGCGTGAGCGACGGCGGCGCGACCAACCGCGTGCGCATCGAGCGGCGCAAGAAGGGCAAGAAGATCGATTAGTCCCGTCGGAGGCCGTCAGCGCTCGATGTGCGCGGCGCGGCGCGCGGGCAGGTAGAAGCGAGCGCCGCGATAATGCCCAGCAGCACGGGACGCGAAGAAAGCCGCACCCAAGCTCGGCAACTATTACGAGTAGTTGGAACTGAACGTGGCCCAGGTTCCCAAGCGCTGAACCGTCACACTAATGTTCCGATAGAGTCGGTATCCACACCTGCCTTAACATCGCCGCTTCAGCCGAATCTCATACCTGGTTTCAGACGGAAGTTCGATTCGCGGTTATCGTGTAACCACCTGCGGGGCGGGCCTTGTCAGGCCGGCCTCGTGCTGACCGCCCGGAGACGAGCATCGCCCTCCACGCCAGCGCTGCCACGACGAGCACCGCCATCAGCCAGCCGAGTACGGTTGCGACATCCGCGGCGGCGAGAGTCGGCAAGAGGAACTGGCGCAGCGCGCCGACGCGATCGGACGTCCAGTGCAACGCGGTGTGCGCCACGAGTGCGGACACCACGATCGTAGTCATGCGCGTGTCAGCGACCACGCGAAACAGCAGCGCCAGCGCTGGCACCATCACGGCGAGCACCAGCAGCTGCCCGAGCTCGACGCCGACGTTGAACGACAGCAGCGACGTCAGCAGATGCGCGCCGGCGAACTGCAGCGTATGCTGCAGGCCGAACGAGAAGCCGAAGCCGTGCGCCAGGCCGAAGAGAAACGTGACGATCCAGCGGCGGCGCGGCGATTTCACCGCGATGTTCTCGAGCGCCAGGTAGACGATGGAGATCGCGATGAGCGCCTCGATCAGCGGCGGAAACCAGAGGGCACCGGGCGCGTAGTTGTACGCCGACGCAATGAGCGTGATCGAATGCGCCACGGTGAACGACGTCACGATCGGCACGAGCGTCCACACCTGGCGGAACGGGATCGCGAGGCAGAAGAGGAACAGCAGGTGGTCGGTCCCGTCCAGAATGTGGAAGAACCCGAGTGTGACGAAGCGGCCGGCGGCCTCGTGCGACGCCGGATCCAGCGCCACGCGCCCGGCATCACCCTCGAGCTCATACGGACGCACGGCGCCGCCCGGCGCCATGAAGCGAAGCGCCGTGACGACGCGAATCCCCAAACGGTCGAAGGCCATCCGGATCGCGAAATGCGATCGGTCTGATGCGATGGGGTACTCGAAGAGCACGTCGAGCAGTCCCTGTTCCCAGAAGAGCGACGTGGCGTTGGTGAGCGGCGGCCCGGTGACGTGCGCGAGTGCCTGTTCGTACGAGGCGAACGCTCGATCCGACTCGAGCGACAGACGCGTCGACACGATCCGCGGATCGGAAAGCGCCGTGTCTTCTTCGTAGAGCTCGATCCGACGCGCCAGCCAGATCATCGCGGCGTCGTGCAGCGCCTGGTCGACGCGATCGAGATCGACGTACTCGCGTTCCCGTCGCGGGAACTCGATGTCCGTGATCGCTTTGAGCGGCACGCGGACGAGCAGTATAAAGGTGTGACCGTCAGGCCGCGCGAATGCCTGCACCGTCAGGTCGTTGGGGATGTCGTGGGCCGACACGCCCACGGCGCCCGTCAGGAGCAGGGCGAGGGAGAGGGCGGCGATCCGCGCTGCCCCTCGACTTCGCTCGGGGCAATCCCGGCGGACGCGCATGAACTACCGCGTGGAGTTGGCTCGCGGCCAGACCACGCCCTGGCCCGGTGACGTGACCGGCGCCAGCCCCTTGTAGACGAACTTCTGCAGGCGCTTCCCTTCCCACGTCTCGGTCGTGTAGAGGTTCCCCTTCGAGTCGATGGCGATGCTGTGCACACCGTAGAACTGTCCCGGCTGCCGGCCGCCGTCCCCGAAGCGGCTCACTTCCTGGAGCGTCTGGCGATCGATGATCCGGACGACGTCGTTCATGCCGTCGGCCATGAAGATGTACTTCTGCTGCGGATCCTTCGAGAAGGCGATGTCCCACACGGCGCCCGACGCCTTGGTGTTCTTCGCGAAGAATCCTTCCTTCACGAACTTGCCCTCGGGCGTGAACACCTGCAACCGATCGCCGACGCGATCGCACACGTAGATCAGCCGATCGGTGGACATGTCGGCGCAGTGCACCGGGTTGTAGAACTGCTGCGCGGGCTTGGCGGCCGGATCGTAGGGCGGGAGCGGCGCATCATCGGGCTTGTTGCCGTACGCGCCCCAGTAGCGTTTCATCTTGCCCGTGTCGGCATCGAGCACCGCCACGCGCTTGTTCAGATACCCGTCGGCAACGTAGGCCTCGTTCTCTTTCGCGTCGACGAAGATCTTCGCGACACGGCCGAAGTTCTGCTGGTCGTTGCTGCCGCCGGCAAAGCCGGCGACCTGCCCTTCCTGATTGCCGGCGGATGCACCGGCCTGACGACGGGCGCCCTTCTTGCCGACTTGCAGCAGGAACTTGCCGTCCTTGGTGAACTTCAGGAGGTGCGAATCGGGCCCGCCGTTGCCGCCGATCCAGACGTTGCCTTTGTGGTCGATGAAGATGCCGTGGTTGCCGTCGGGCCACTCGTAGCCCTGGCCCGGTCCGCCCCAGTGCCGGAGCAGGTTGCCGGCCTGATCGAATTCGAGCACCGGCGGCGCGCCGGCGCAGCACAACTCCGTCGTCTTCTTCTCGAGACCTTTCTCGTTGTCGGCGAGCGTGGCGGAGCTGCGATTGACGATCCAGACGTGATCGTCGGAGTCGACCCAGACGCCGATCGTCTGCCCGAGCACCCAGTGATTGGGGAGCGGCTTGGGCCAGAACGGATCGACCTCGAACCGTGGCGCCTGCGCTGCGCTCCTGGTCTGCGCGGCGGCAGCCTTCTCCGCGACCGATTGCATGATGACGAGGACGGCGAGGAGCCCGAGAACGCTCACCGCGATGACCGCCGTGCGATTGCGCGCCAGCTTTCTCATCACACCCTCCTGCGGCCGGCAAGCGTGGCACGAGCGGCGGCGCGACGCAAGCGAAACCCTCCCCTCTCGGGCTTACTGTCCAAACCGTTGGCGCATCACGATGCCCATGGATTCAGAATCGTGACGCCAGCTCGTTCGTAGTCACGCGTGTCACGTGAGACGACGGTCAGTCCGTGGTGCAGCGCCGTTGCGGCGATTAGCAGTGACTCACGAGCGCCGAAGGCCGGCGTGAGCGTGACGCGAAGCGCATCGGACAAACGATGCTCAATCACGTTGCCATCTGGTGGGCTGCGGGCGCGCGTCAGTCACGCGCAGTGTTACCTTCGTCGCAACAGCTGTTCGGTCTGATAGAGCCACCCCCGCACCACACCGTTCTCGGGCTCGATCTCGAGTGCCTGCTTGAAGCTAGCGATCGCCAGATCGACGGTGGCCAGCGTGCGGCTCTGCGCCATGCCGCGAATCAGGTACGAGCGAGCCGAGCGTGGGTTGAATTCGAGATTCAGGTTGGCGAGCGCCACCGCCACGGCCGGCCGCGACTGGCTGAGACGCTCGGCGAGCCCGAGCAGCGCGTCCTCGGTGAAGTCATAGCTCTGACTCCCGTAGTACCGCGCCCGCAGATCCCGGTATGTCGCGGCGGCTGCCTCGGGGCCCTGCGTGATCGCCGTGTCGAGCACGATGTCGGTGAGCTGCCTGGGGATCGCCACGCCGCGGTGACACGTGACGCAGTCCACGCGGGTGGTGGTCGCGGCGTCCTTGTCCACCGCCGCCTGCACGCGCGCATTCAGATCGGCGGTCATGTCGATCATCTCGCGCGCAATCGCCAGCCGCGGCTTGCCTGACGGCGTGGCTGGCGGCGCAGCGCCGCGTTGACCCGCATGGCAGTAGCCGCAGTCGACGCCAAGCGCTCTTGCCAACGTCGGCATGTCAGGGACCGGTCGTCGCGGCGTCGACGGCGGCACGGTGTTCTGCGCGGCGGCCGACGATGCCACGACGGCCAATGCTGCGACGCAGATCCACGAGCGAGTGCTCGATTCGATTGCCATAGGACGCCGAGTCTCGCAGAAACGCGACCCGGACGCCATCTCACCCGGACCCTCTATGGTTTTTGCGGTTCCTTCGGCGGAGCGGGCGGCTTCTTCTCGTAGATGTCATGAATGACCGGCCTCGTCCCGTCCGTCGGAACGCCGGCCGCGACCATGAGGCGTCGGATCACCTCGATGGTGGGGCGCGATGGTTGCGGCCGCCCTGCCTTATAACCCTCCGCAATGAACAGCGGAGATCGTCCCTCTGTATCGAAACGTTTCCAGATGTTGATGTCGGCGCCACGGTCGGCGAGCAGCTGCACGACCGCCGGAAAGTTACCGTAGGCGGCGCCGTGCATCGCCGTGTCGCCCTTGTCGTCGACCGCATTGATGTCGGCGTGGAGATCGAGCAGCAGCTTCACGGCCTCGAGCGCTTCCGACTCGGTGCCGGCCTCTTCGAGCGGGTCCGACGTGCCGAGGCCGGCCGCGGCCATCAGCGGCGTGCTCTTGTCGGCATTCGGCAGGAACGGGTCCGCACCCAACGCGAGGAGCTCACGCATCAGCGGGACGTCCGCGCGATCGGCAGCCATCAGGAACGGCGTCGATCCTTCCACTCCTAGCAGCGTTGCGGACGCCGGCGCCCGCGGCCCGCCCTTGTCGAGACGCGCATTCACCTTCGCGCCGCGCTCGACCAGCGCGCGAACGAATTGAAGGCTGCTCAGCGCGCCCGATCCGATCGGCGCCGGGTCGCCCGTGTCACTGGCGTCGGGCTTCCGCACCCAGGTGACCGCATGCAGCGGGGTGAATCCCGATCGCTGATCGTCCGGATCGGCGCCGGCGTCGACCAGCGCGATCGCCAGTTCGAAGTGGCCATTCTCCACCGCCATCATCAACGGACTGGTGCCCTGCCGAACGGGTCTGTACCGCGGGCCGACGATCAGCTTGTCTGCATCGACGGGTTTGACTGTCTCGTTGACGTTCACGCCTGCCTTGAGCAGCGTACGCGCCACATCGATGTGCCCCTCGCGCACCGCGAAGAACAACGGCGTGAAGCCGGATGGCAGCGTGGCGTTGACGTCGGCACCGGCCTCGATGAGCGCTCGCACGACCGCAGCGTGCCCTTCGGCCGCGGCCCACATGAGGGCCGTCTGCTCGCGCCGCTCTCGTGCGTTGGGATCGGCGCCGCGGACCAGCAGCGCTTTCACGACGTCCACATTTCCGGCGCGCGCCGCGGTCATGAGGACGGTTTCCCCACCCGGCAGCGATGCGTTCGCATTGGCACCGGCGTCGAGCAACAGCGTCACGACGTGTGAATTGCCATTTGTCGCGGCGAGGAAGAGCGGCGCCACACCGTAGCGATTCGTCGCGTTCACGTTGGCGCGCGAGTGCACGAGCAGTTGCGCCATCTCGGCGTCGTCGTTGTAGACCGCCCAGTGCAACGCGGTCGTCCCATCGACCTGCGCCGCATTGACGTCGGCGTTTGCGGCGAGCAGCTTGCGAACGAGCGTTCCGTTGCGTTGTTCGGCGGCGTCCGCGAGCGTCGGCGTCGTGGCCGCCATTGACGGGGCGGCAGAGACGACGACCACCAGAGCGAGTCGAGCGAGTCGTCCCCAAGTCATGTGGCGTCTCCGCAAACTTGAGAGAGCGCAAACTCCCAACTTCCAAATGGATCCTGGAGCCAACTCCCAAATGCTCGTGCGGGAGACCTTGGTAGTTGGGAGTTGGTGCAGCGAAGTGAGTTGGGAGTTCGTCAGCATCTTAGAGAGACAACGGTTCGAACAGATCGTCCATCTTCCCGCTGCTGTCGCCGAACGAATCCGGATGCACGCCCACGCGGTCCAGCAGCGTGAGATGCAGATTGGCCAGCGGCGTGCCGTCCTTGTACTGAATGTGCCGGCCACCCTTCAGGCCGGTCGCGGCGCCGCCCGCGACCAGAATGGGAAGGTTCTCGTGGTCGTGCAGACTCGAATTCCCCATCCCGCTTCCGTACAGGTAAACGGTGCTGTCGAGCAGCGAGCCATCGCCCTCCGGCGTCGACTTCAGTTTCTCGAGAAACTGCGCGAAGAGCGACACGTGAAACGTGTTGATCTTGGCAATCTTCAGCAGCTTCTCCGCATCGTTGCCGTGATGACTGATCGGATGGTGAGGATCGGGAACGCCGATCTCCGGATAGGTGCGGTTATTGAGCTCGCGCCCGAGTTGGAACGTCACGACCCGCGTGATGTCGGCCTGAAACGCGAGGACCTGGAGGTCGAACATGAGTCTGACGTGGTCGGCAAACGCCGCCGGCACGCCAACCGGCCGATCCACATCCGGTGTCGGATTCTTCGCCGCACCTGCCTCGGCGCGCTGGATCTGGCGTTCGATCTCGCGAACCGTGTCGAGATACTGATCGACACGAACGCGATCGGTCGTTCCCACCTTCCGTTTCAGCCGCGCGATGTCGTCGTTGAATGAATCGAGCAGGCTGGCGCGATCGCGCAGCGCTCGGCGCCGGCCATCGGCGCTCTCCCCTTCACCGAAGAGGCGTTCGAACACGACGCGTGGATGCGCTTCCGATGGCAGTGGCGTCGTCGGCGACGACCAGGACAGACAGTTCTGATAGACGCAGGCGTAGCCGTTGTTGCACACGCCGGCAAGTGGGTTGAGATCCATCGCCAGTTCCAGCGACCGCAACTGCGTGTCGCGCCCCAGTTGCTTCGCGGCGACCTGATCGACAGTCGTGCCCAGATGGTAATCGGAGCTCTCCGTGTGTTTCGCAAACGCCGCGCTCAGGAATCCGGCGTTCGATGTGTCGTGTGTGCCCGGATAGGATTGCTCGAGCCTGAGATTGGAAAAGACTGTCACCTGCTCCTTGACCGGTTCGAGCGGAGCGAGGATCGGCGACAGCTCGGACAATGTCTGACCTGACGGTGTCCACCGGGCGCGATCGCACCCCATCGGGATGAACACGAATCCGAGCCTCGAGACCGGTTTGGCCGGTGTCAGCGCCAGCGCCGTCGCGGCGGGAATCATCGCGTCGAGCAGCGGCAGGGCGAGGGTCGCCTGCATGCCCTTGAGGAAGGTGCGCCGAGGCAGCGCTTTCTTCGTAATGATCATGACGATCTCCTCATCTGAAACGGCGCACTCCTGACGATTCCCAGGATCAGTGACGAGAAGCGATACCCACCCGGCTGGGCGTCGCGAACGATTTTCCGCACCGCGGGCGCATCGTAGTAGTCGACGCCACGGCCCAGCGCAAACGTCAACAGCTTTTCCGTCAGCGTTCCAGCGAACAACTCCGGACGACGCAGCAATCCGTCTTCGAGGCCAGTCACGCCTTTGATCTCGCCGATGCCCGGGAGAAAACCCGACACGTCGATGGAGCCGCTGTCGCCTTCCTGATCGCGCCAGCGACCCACCGCATCGAAGTTCTCGAGGGCGAACCCGACCGGATCGATCGTCCGATGACAGTTCGCACACACGGGATTGCTGCGATGAGCCGCCATCCGCTCTCGAATCGGAAGGTTCGCGGGCACGTTCCCGTCGAGTGCCGGCACATTCGGCAACGGCGGCGGCGGCGGCGCACCGACGATGTTGCTCAGGACCCAGACGCCGCGAATGACGGGAGACGTGCGCGTCGCATAGGACGTGACGGCGAGGATGCTGCCCTGTCGCAGTAATCCACCGCGCATGCTGCCTGCTGGAAGCGTCACGCGCCGGAAGCGGCTGCCATGGACGTTGTGGATGCCGTAGTGCTTTGCCAGGCGCTCGTTGAGGAAGGTGTAGTCCGCTCGCAGCAGGTCGAGCACGCTTCGATCGTCGCGCAACACGCTGTCGAAGAAGAGCTCGGTCTCCTGTCGAAAGGCCTGACGGAGGTTGTCGTCGAAGTCCGGATACGAACGGACGTTCGGAACGACCGACGTCAGGTTGCGCAGGCGCAGCCACTGACCGGCGAAGTTGCTCGCGAGGTTGTATGAGCGGGAATCGGCGAGCATTCTCCGAACCTGGCGCTCGAGGACCTCCGGGCGGTGCAGTTCGCCGCGAATGGCCGCATCGAGCAGCGCGTCGTCGGGAACGCTGCTCCACAAGAAGAATGACAGGCGTGATGCGAGCTCGAGATCGCTGATGCGGTAAGGCGCGCCCGCCGGTGAGCTGTCGCGATCCAGTTCCACCCGGAACAGGAATTCAGGACTGATGAGCACGGCGCTCAACGCCCGTCCTATGCCGGCATCGAAATCGCCTTCGGATCGTCCTTCGCGGTAGAAGGCCATCGGGCGTTCCAGATCCGCCTCGGAAATCGGCCGACGATACGCGCGCCGCAGCAACGTGCAGAGAACCGTCTTCGCGCAGGCCGGTTCGTCACGCCCCGAGGTTGGACGACAGGCGAAGATCCGCCGGCGGCTCGGCGTATCGCCGCCGCCGTCAGGCGAGTACGGCCCGGTGATGGACACCTGGAGAATCCCCGGCGTCAGACGTGGATGACGCCGTTCGTTGAAGTGCGCCAGAAGCGGCTGGCGCGGCGTCTCAATCAGCGAAGAAGAATTCTTGACGAACGTGACTCCGACGTCATGGGGACCGGCGGTCACGGCAATGCGTGTCTTGAGGTTCTTGTCGAGCAGCGAGTCATCTCCGTTCGCAGGTCTCTGGACGGTGAAGCTTCCAATCGGCGTCCGATCGAGCAGCAACGTCAGCTCGTGTGACTGCGACTCTTTCAACCCGTCGATGTCGCCGGAATAACCCCGCGCAAGATAGATCTGAATGTCGTACTCGCCGTCCTGCGCGAAGGTGTACGGAACCAACACCCCGCCACGGGTGCCGATCGGCAGTCCGGGTACATGGTCCTCCTGGGTCAAGTCCGGCGGCACGCGAATGATGTCGCTCTGGACAGATGTCTGTGTGACGCCGACGGCCAGCGCGCTGATCTTTTGCGCCGCCGAAATATATCGGTCCAGAAGCGTCGGCGGCAGGTCGCCGACCGTCACGTTGTCGAAGCCGTAACCACTTTCGTCGGGAGGCAGCAGCGACGCGGCGTCGATGTCGATCGCCAGCAGATCGCGAATGGCGTTCTGATACTCGGTACGATTGAGGCGCCGCAACGTTTCCGTTCGCCCCGGGTCCGGCTTCGCAGCCGCTGCCCGGTCGAGCGACGTTTCCAGCCACGACACCAGCGCCTGACGATCTTCAATCGAAGGCTGCGGCACGTTGGGAGGCGGCATCATCCCCGTACGAAGCTTGCGTACGACCTTCTCCCAGATCTCGGCGCGTTCGCCGGGCTTGGTAACGTCGACCTCATCCAGCGTCAGCCCACCGGTGACGAGTCGCTGGTTGTGACAGGTGACGCAGTAGCGATCGAGCGTCTGGCGGTGGTTCTGCGCCGACGGCACGGCACCCGCGGCCGAGACTGGTTGAGCGGTCTTCACCGGCGGCGCTGTTTGCGCAAACGGGCGGGCCTGGAAGCCGAGGGACCCGATCAACGCCAACCCGGACACCCCGAGAGTCAGGAGTGTCGAAGTCGGCAACGCCTTCGGCGCCGTGCGTATCTTCCGAACCATAGGTCCTCAGAATCTGGCTGGACCAGCTGCCGCGATTGAGGCTGGAGCAGACGTTCGGCGAGAAGTTTCCGAGGAAGAAGGTAGGACTGAGGACGGCTGGTGTCAAGGATTCCCGAGGGATGGAGGTCGCGCGCGAAAACCGTTGAGGAAACTGCGCAATTCAAGGAACGGCTTGACCCAAGACGCCGCCGAAACGGCGTCTTGGGATTGATTGAGTCGCGAAGTCAGTCGCCGTGACTCTACGGGGTGCCCTGCCCTGACAGCAACGTGAGTGTGTAGCCCACCGGCGGAGATTGCGCACTTCGCTTGAATAGAAGTGTCACGTCGACGTTCTGACCCGGCGCGAGAACGCCGTTGGGCAAATACACGCGCAGATACGGATCACCGCCGCTGGTCCGCCCACTCGCGTTCGTCATCTCGACCTGGACCGACAGACCTGCCGCGATCACCAGGAGATGCGTGTCGACCGGCGCCGGCCCGTTGTTCGTGATTCGGTACACTCGTCTCTCCTGACCTCCGGGGCCGCGTCCGGAATCGGTCAAGGCGATATTCACGCGATCAGTGACGTTGAGGAATTCGAGTCCCATGTCACGTCGCGACAGTGAATCGTCATTGTTCTGCGGACGACCACTGGCCGGCCGGCCGTCGACGGCGCCGAGTGCGGCGAGGTCCGGTCGATACACCGAGTACAGGACATCAGTCGGATCGAGCTCGAACATCTTCGTCGGCGAGTCGGGATCGTAGTGGACGAACGCCGGATCGTAGAGCGCGTTCTCGATGAAATCGGACAGGTCGTCCACCTGGGAAGCGCTCAGCCCGAGACCGTCCGGTGAGCCAGGGCCGCGTGGATGGGTGAAGCGCCATGTCAGCGTCCCTGCCGTCGCCGCTTCGGCGTCCTGCGGGATGCCCGCGTTGAAGTACTGGACCACGTCGCGCACGCTCGTGAACGCGCCGTTGTGAAAGAGGAACCGGGCGTCTTTGAGTTGCCGCAACGTCAGCACACGGAACTTGAACGCGTCGCTGTTGAGTCCGGTGATTTCCTTTCGCCCATCATCACGGAAGGTCGGATCGTTGTAGGCGCTCTTGTTCAACGCCTGCAGCGGGTGGTCGGACAATCCCAAATTGTAGAAGTTCTGATCGACGAATACGCCGATGCCGGCCACATCGGGATCGTTCACCTGCTTATTGAGCATCGGCCCGCTGTGACAGGCATAACAGCCTGCTCCACCGGCGCCGCCCGTTGCAGGCGTAAAGAACAGGCGCGCTCCGCGCCGTTGCGCGGGTGTGAGCGCATTGTCCTCTCCTCGCAGGAAGCGATCCCACGGCGTGTTGCGGGTCACGGTCGTCCGCAGGAATGTCGCTGTCGCGCGCAGCACGGTGATGTCGTTGATTAACTTGTTGATATCGCCGCTGGCATCGTACTGAGCGGCCTCTTCGGGAAACGCATCCCGAAACAGCTTCCGGTACGTGTCGAACTGCTGCAATTCCGCTGATTCGAATTCCAGCATTCGATGCGCGTCGAGCAACAGCAGTGCGACGCTTTCCGGCGCCGGGAACCCGAACGGGTTGAGGCCACCAGGCGAATCATCGGGCTCGCCTGCGAATCCGCCCATCAGGAGTCGATTGTTGAAGGCGGCGCCGATCGCACCAGGAGCATTACGCGCGACGCTGTCCAAGGCGTCGAGTCGGCCAGTCCGCAACAGCGCCCCGGGGTCCGGTTCCTTCCGACCGCGAGCCGGACTGCCCACAGCGAGCTCATAGACATCGGTAAGCGTCGGGAGCTCATCCACCAACGAATCACCAGGGAACAGCGGCACGTCTCGCAACTTCGGCAGAATGTCGACACGAGGTCGCCGCCGCGGAATGAAGGTGCCGGCCGCGTCAGTGTAGGAGCGTCCCTCTCCGCCGACAGCGAAGTTGAGGAGCGTTCCTGCCTTCGAGGCAGACTCGCCCTGATGGCAGCTCCCGCACGACGCGGTCTGCTTTGTCTCGGGAACCCCGCCGAACTCCGGCAGAATCCTCGCCGTGCGAATCGGGTCGTGGAAAAGTTGCTTGCCAAGGTATCGCTTCGCCTCGGTGATTTTGAACTGGGGGTCGACGCTCCCATTCGAAAGCCGCGGCTGCGGAATGTCGGCATCGTGTGCCGGCACCATCAACTTCTGGATGCCACCGACCTGTTGCCCGACAAAACGCCGCAGCTGCGCGGCGCTGTCGCCTTGAGCGGCCACGAATCTGCCGCTGAAGAACGCCATGGCCACACATGTACAGAGACCAACGACCGCGCGAACGCGGCCGACGCGTGAACGAGAATCAGCCTTCATCTCCGTGCGCCTCCAACTCGTGACACGTGGATCGACAGGTCCACGGAAGGACGCGTCGTACGTCCGGCGACGGCGGCCCTTGCGCGCTTTGATGACCGGCAGCGCCGAAGGTTTCGCGTAACTGACGACTCTCCGCGCGCATCGGAGTGGTGGAGGTGCGTGATGAAAAGGGTAATGGGCTTGGTGGCGGCATCTGCGCTGTTGATCGGTACAACGCAGATGTCCGCCCATGGTGAAAGTGGTCTGACGCGCGACAAGAAGGTGCTGACCCTGTCGGCGGCGCGACGGATCGTCGCCGCGGCGGAAGCTGATGCGACGCGGCGCGGTCTCGGTGTCGTCATCGTCGTAGTCGATGACGCGGGGAATGTGATCGAGCTGTCGCGAATGGACGCGGCCCAGGTCGCGAGCGTCAACGTCGGTATCGGAAAGGCGAGGACAGCGGCGATCTACCGTCGACCGAGCCGTCTCTTCGAAGAGCAGATCCGCGATGGCCGGGTCGCAGCGCTGGCACTGGCAGATGCCACGCCACTGCAGGGAGGTGTTCCCATTCTGATCGATGGAGCCGTTGTGGGCGCTGTAGGCGTCAGCGGCGATTCACCGCAGGTGGACGAAGCGATTGCGCTCGCCGGCGCCGGCTCCATCGACAAGTAGCGGTATTGGGGTGGAGGGCGTGCTTCAGACAGAGGGTGCGTAATGACGCCGCAACAGCGTCGAGAGTGCTTGTCGCGCCCGGTGCAGCCGTACCTTCACCGCAGTGGGAGTAATGCCCAGGACCTCCGCCGCTTCCTGCGTCGACCGTTCTTCGATGTCGCGCAACAGCAGCACGAGGCGATAGCTGTCGGGCAACTGCTGGATGCACTCACGGACGGTGGCGCGTGTCTGTTGCCGTTCGAGGAGTGCATCGGCCGGCGTGCTCCATTCCGAAAATTGCTCGACGTGATGACCGTCGTCCTGGAAGCCAGGAAGCAGCGCCTCGATCGATTCCTCCGGCTTGCGCTTCCGGGACCGCAGCTTCATCAAGGCCGTGTTCACGACGATGCGATGGAGCCAGGTGGACAACTGACAATTACCTTCGAAGTTCCCCACCGCACGAAACGCGTTCAAGTACGCGGACTGCAACACGTCCTTCGCGTCGTCCTCGTTTCGCGTGAATCGGCGGGCGACCGTGAGCAGACGACGACCATACAGCCGGATCATCGTCTCGAATGCGGAATCGTGTCCGGCCTTCAAACTCGCGAGCAGAGCAGTCTCGTCCAGCACAACGTCCTTCGCGCTCACGGCAGCGCCGGCGTATGACGGTGCGGCATCGACCATCGGCGGGCACGCGACCGCGTTTAACTCACCGCTCAACATCGACGACTCCTCTCAATTGCTCCGCAATGAAGGGGGATGGGTTGCTGAACGTGACCTGGCGCTCCGAGAGATCACGAAAAAGCGCAAGGCCATCGAAGTCGAGAAAGGCGAGCCCCCTCAAGTCCAGAACCAGCGAGCCGCTGTGCCCGTTGGCGCCGAGTGCCTCGAGACAGACTCTTCGCAGCTCCGCGACCCACGGACCTGTGACGTGCCCGTCAAGGCGGAACGTCCGCTCTCTATCGGCCTTCGGCGTAACCTCGGAAATCCTGAGCATGTCGGGAAGCACATGGGCAACGGCTGTGCCGCGATCGGCCGGTTACAGCTCGTCGTCGTAAGTGATTGACTGACACACGATTAGCCGCTGGTGCTGAAGAAAGGGGATCGGCGCCGGCCACGAAATATCGTGGCGACATCCCGGTACGACCAGCGACCCCCACGACGCCACGAAATTTCGTGGGCCGAGATCCCTCCCACGATGTGTCGAGGCCCTCGACGTTCGCTGGCTGGTTCAGACCGGGAAGGGATTGCGATCGGCGAAGCCGCGCTGGTGCCAGTACGGGTAGATCGGCGTGGTGGCACTCGCTGTGTCGAGCATGGTCACCTGGTCTGCTGTCAGCGTCCAGCCGACGGCGCCAAGGTTGTCTCTCAGTTGTTCCTCGTTGCGCGCACCGGTAATGAGCGTCGCCACCGATGGACGGCGCAGCAGCCAGTTCAGCGCGATCTGCGGCACCGTCTTCCCTGTGTCCTTTGCGATCACATCGAGAGCGTCGACAACGCGATAGAGATGGTCGTCGGCGACTGGCGGACCGAGATCGCGCGCGATCTTCGTGTTGAGACGACTCACTTCCGGCATCGCTTGGCCGCGGCGTATTTTGCCAGTGAGCCGCCCCCAGCCCAGCGGACTCCAAACCACCGTGCCGACCCGCTGATCGAGGGCCAGCGGCATCAGCTCCCATTCGTATTCGCGCGCGAGCAGCGAGTAGTGGGCCTGATGCGCGACGTACCGCGTGAGCCCACGCGCATTCGACACTGCGAGCGACTTCATGAGGTGCCAGCCGGAAAAATTCGAGCAGCCGATGTAGCGAATCTTCCCCGCCCGCACGAGACCGTCGAGCGTGTCGAGTGTCTCTTCGATCGGCGTGACGGCGTCGAAGCCGTGCAGCTGATAGAGATCGATGTAGTCGGTCCCGAGACGGCGCAGGCTCCCTTCGAGTGCGTCGATCAAGTGATACCGCGACGATCCGAGATCATTGGGACCCTTGCCGGTGCGGAACGCCCCCTTCGTCGAAATGAGCACCTGATGGCGACGCCCCTTCAGTGCCTGTCCCAAGATCGTTTCTGCCTGTCCGGCCGAATACACGTCGGACGAGTCGAACATCGTGATGCCCGCCTCCAGACAGATGTCGACGAGACGAGTGGCAAGCGACGCATCGCCACCGCCAAACGCACGAAAGAACTCCGTGCTGCCGCCGAACGAGGCGGTGCCGAGACTCAGTGCCGGGACTTTCAGTCCCGACCCTCCAAGCTGCCGATACTCCATTGGTCCTCGAGGATGCGCAGAACACGGCGCGCCGTCGAGTGTAGCGCGAATCGTTCGTCGTCTCGTGCGTCGCCGAAGGCAGCGTCTGATATCGTGATCGTGCGACGTCGGATTCGATACGCAATCATGAGCGGCTCAGAGCATTTGCACCAGCCTCATTCAACACTCGATACTCCGGATCCCTCCATACCGCGCCGCGCAAGCGAGGCGGCCTGGGCGGTCATGGATGGAACGGCCTTCGTCAACGGGTCAGAGTTCTTCGCGGCGCTGGTGCACCAGCTCGCCCGCGCGCTGCAGGTCCCCCACGCATTCGTCGCCGAGTGCACCGACGAGAGCAAGCGGCGCGTACGCACGTTGGCGTTCTGGAGTCGCGACCGGCTCGTGGACAATCTCGAATTCGACGTCGAGGGGACGCCGTGCAAGCTCGCTATTGCCGGAAGCCAGAGTCACCACGCGCGCGACCTGCAATCGCGATTTCCTGAGGACGTCGGTCTCGTGGAACTCGGAGCCGAAAGCTATCTCGGGCTTCCGCTCGTCGATGGTGCAGGTCAGGTGCTTGGACACCTGGCGGTGCTCGATGTGAAGCCGATGGACGATGTCTCCATCAATGCGGCGGTCATGCGCACCTGCGCGATCCGCGCGTGCATGGAGCTCGAGCGCCTCCGGGCGACGAAACAGATCGAATCGTTGAACCGGAAGCTCGAGGCAGCCGCAGACCGTGCGCGAACGCTGCTGGCCATCAACAATGCCGTTGTCCTGAACCTGACTCGCGACGCGCTCTTCAGGGCCATCACGACGGCGTTGCGTCCGGTGGTCCAGTTCGATCGCAGCACGATCTTCGTGCATGACGCGCAGAAGAACGTCCTGCGCCTGGTATCGGCGGAGAGCGAAGTGCCATCAAAAGACTTCGTCCCAGGACTGGAGCTGGAGCTGACGAATAGCCATGCCGGCTGGACGTTCATTCATCAGCGGCCTTTCTATAATCCCGATCTCGCACGGGAATGCACGTATCCGGGGGAAGCGATCCTGCTTCGGGAAGGCTTTCGGTCGATCATCGTGCTCCCGCTCATCGTTCGGGGAAAGAGCATCGGCACACTCAATCTCGGCAGCCGCCATCCGATGCAGTACGGCGAGAGCGAAGCCGAACTGCTGCAGGAGGTGGCGAACCAGCTGGCGCTCGCGGTCGAGAACATGCGCGAGTACGAGGAGATCGGCAGGCTCAAGGCCCAGCTCGAACAGGAGAACGTCTATCTGCGTGAAGAGATTCTTGGCGAGCACAACTTCAAGGAGATCGTCGGCAATAGTCCGGAGCTCACGAGCGTCCTGCATACGATCGACCGAGTGGCTCCCACAGACACGAGCGTGCTCGTCCTCGGCGAAACGGGAACCGGCAAGGAGCTCATCGCGCGCGCCATTCACAGCCGGAGTGCACGGCACAGACATCCGCTCGTAAAGGTGAACTGCGGCGCCATTCCGAGCGGACTACTCGAGAGCGAACTCTTCGGTCACATGAAGGGTGCGTTCACCGGTGCCGTCGAGCGGCGCATCGGCCGATTCGAACTGGCGGACAAGGGAACCATCTTTCTCGACGAAGTGGGCGAGCTCGCTTTGGACATGCAGGTCAAGCTGCTGCGCGTCCTCCAAGAGCATGAGTTCGAACCGGTCGGCAGCAGCCGAACGGTGAAGGTCGACGTGCGCGTCATCGCGGCGACGAATCGGAACCTCGAGGAGGAAGTCGCGGCGGGTCGATTCCGCGCCGACCTCTATTACCGGCTGAACGTCCTTCCCATCCGCGTGCCCCCGCTGCGCGAGCGTCGAACTGACATTCGGCAATTGGCGATGTTCTTCATCCAGCGATACGCCAAACGAATCGGACGAACGATCGAGGGCGTGACGAAAGACAGCCTCGATCGACTCACCACGTACGCCTGGCCAGGCAACGTCCGCGAGCTGGAGAACGTCATCGAGCGTGCGCTGATTCTGTCGAAGGGTGGGTTGCTCGACATGGGAACCCATCTCTTCCCGGCGGTTCCTGCGATGGATGGATCTCCTCCGCCCATCGCGCCGTCTCGCGAGCCCGTCACGCCGTCGGTCGCGGCGGCCGGTGCGGGGGCGGGCACCCTCGAAGACATCGAACGTGCGCACATCCTGGCCACCCTCGCACGAACCGGATGGGTCATCGAGGGTGGCGCCGGTGCAGCGAAGATTCTCGATCTCCATCCGAACACGCTTCGGAGCCGCATGAAGAAGCTCGGCATCGAACGCCGCCGCTGAACGCAATCCTTCTAGTGAACCTTCACCACGTAATAGAGCACCGGCGCCGAGACCTCTTTGAACCAGTGCGGCGTACCGCTGGGAACGACCATCACATCGCCCTTCTTCAACACGCGTGTCTCGCCACGCGTCACGCTCGATCCACGGATTTCATCCTGCGCCGTGTTCCGTGCGCCGACAATCTCGCCTCCGGTCACGAACGTGGTCGTGCCTTCGAGCATGTAGATGATGTCCGTGTCCTTCGTGTGGATCTCCACCTCGCCTGGCGCTTCGCGCCGGCTGGCGTGTACCTGATAACTGCCGTTGTTCAGTAACACAGCCCCTTTTGCAAACGCTGCCGAAACGTCGGCAGCCGGTATGAAGGTGACGGGTGTGCTCGGTCCGGGCGCGGCTAGAGCCAAGACTGCCGCGCCAACCAATGCTGTAATTGACAACATCACGACTCGCATGACATGCGCTCCTCTCTCATCGATCCGATGTGTCCCGCCAGCCGGCGCCCGGTACTCCGACGCGAATGCGATAGAGGCCGGTCTGGGCGGTCAGATACAACGTTCGTCCATCCGCATCACCCCAGGCGAGGTTGTGCGGATGTTCGGGTCCCGTGATCGTCCCCAGGTGTTTCCCTTCTGCTGACACAATCCACAGGCCGCCTGGACCCGAGATGTACATATTCCCCGCGCGATCGACTTTCACACCGTCGATCGCGTCCTCACCCGGCGCACTCGTCATGTCGAAGAACACTCTTCCGTTGGCGAGCGTGCCGTCCGCTTGCACGTCGTACCGCATGACGACCTTCTTCTTGTCGTCCCAGTTCCCGACGTAGAGGAACCGCTCGTCGGGTGAGAACGCGATTCCATTCGGGCCCATGAGGTCCGTCGTCAGCAGCTCCACCTTGGCTTCCGACCAGCGATACACCCCACTGAACGGCGTTTCCTTCCGGGGGTCCTCGAAGAACTTCGGTAAACCGAAGGGCGGATCCGTGAAGTACAGCGAGCCGTCCGATCTGTAGACGAGATCGTTCGGGCTGTTCAGACGTTTGCCGTCGTAGCGATCGGCAAGCACCGTCAGCGCACCAGTCTTTTCGAGGCGCGTCACGCGGCGATTCCCGTGCTCGTCGATCGTCAGGCGGCCGTCGCGATCGAGCGTCAGGCCATTGGACCCGGGCTGCCCGTATTCACCGATGTTCGTTCCCGTGTAACCGCTCTTCGTTCTGAACACCGAAAGGCCGTCGGTGTCGGACCAGCGATAGATCGTGTTGCTGTTTGGATCGCTGAACAGGAGATAGCCGTCTGGAACCCAGAGCGGGCCTTCGGTGAACAGGAATCCCTCGGCGAGCTTCTCGATTGCCAGGTCCGTAGGAACGATGTGATCGAGCGCAGAGTCGACGCGCGTGACCTTCGCCGCCGTCATCGGTCCGCGTGTCGCACCGGCCTTGTAGAAGTCGAGCGTTGCGGAGCGAATCCAGATGAAGTTCGACGGCGGATCCCCAAGCGGGCCGTTGGCACCGAGCACCGCGAGCTGAAACCGCTGTCCCGGCCGGGCGTTCGTCGTCAAGACGACCCGATTGGGTGCGTTGAACCCTTTGATCAGGGCGCCACCGGTTTGCCCGAGCACGCGCGGCTGCTTCCCGTCGACCCAGACCTCCGCATAGTCGTCGACCACGATCTCGAAGACGACGGTGGAACCCGTCGTCTCGAACTCCGCCACGCGCTCGGGAATGGTCACCGCGGTGCGATACCAGTTGAACGCGAGCTTGCCGCTCGACCGCCGCGTCTCGAGGCCGGCGGGTTCGATCACCGGCCACATCGAGTCATCGAAGTCTGCAGCTCCTGCCCTGGGCAACAGATCGTGCGTCGCGATCGCTTTGCCACTCGGTCGCAGGTCCGATCCAGGCGCTTTGAAATCCACGTCGACGATGGCTCCATCCCGATAGCGCCAGGTCGCGCCGGCGATCGCGGCGCCATCGGAGGTCCGCAGATCGACGACGGCATCGGGACGCCCGTCGACGGGCCGCCGAACCGCGTGCTGCGCGGATATCGGTGGCACGAAGAGCATGAATCCCCCAAGAGCGATCGACAGGCTGGCAATGCGTTTCGAGCTCACCATTCACCTCCAGCCCCTTGGATTCCGGTGATGCGGCTGGGTTTCCCGCCTTCGTCCTTCGGTTTTCGGCGCGGCAGGCTCTTGAAACGTTGCCGGCTCTGCGACATCGAAACCAGCTGAGGCGGTGCAGGTCACGTCCGGGGACGTGTGTCACGTGCCGTCAACGAGGCGTGTGATGCAGATGGCACTAGCGGCGCGACGTGAACACGAGCGCTTCTCTCACGATCGTGGGCTCACCTTGATCGGCCGCATTCGAAGCGAATACCTGGAGATGCCGGGATTACGCCTCACCGTAGCGCAGGCCGCGCGACTGTGGGGGGAAGAGAGGCAGACCACGGAGCGGCTGCTCGACGAACTGGCCGCGACGGGCTTTCTTTACAAGAACCGGGCGGGTGCCTATTTGCGAGCGTCGCTCGCCTAGTCCCCTGGAAACGTGATGACTTGCACAAGGCCCGGAGCGCGGCGCCCGGCTGGCAAGGCGCCAAGAACGAGCATATTCGGCATATGTGAGCGATGAGCAACGTAGCCAGACGGGATGCCACGCCCGGGAATTGTGTGAGTCATCACGTTTCCAGGGGACTTAGCAGGCGGCTCAGAAAAGGAGTGTGCTATGCGCGCGCCACTTCTCGACGCTCGTTCTGCAGTTCAAGCGAGTTCGACCGTCCGAGCACCTGGCACGGAGGTCGCCTTGTCGGACGTCCGCCGGCGCGCGCGATTCGGTTCCACACGCAAGACGAGGCGATCGAGGCGAAGGTATTCGCCGAGCGACCACGCCTGAAATGGGCACCCACGCGGCGTGAAGGGGGCGTCGGCGTCGGCGATCTCCGAAATGTGCCCGAGCCCGGCGGTACCGAGATGGTCAGTTAACGGGCCAAGGAATTGCTCCCGTGCCTGGCGACGCGCGGTCTTCGTGTTGCCGCGCGTGCGCACCCAGCCGTCGACGAACGGACCCAGCAGCCACGGCCACACCGTTCCCTGGTGGTAGATGGCATCGCGAACCTGAGAATTGCCGGTGTACTGACCGGCATACGCCGGATCTCGCGGCGTCAGCGAACGGAGGCCGGTCGGTGTCAGTAACTCACGTTCAACCGCGTCGACGATGCGGCGCGCGCGCGCACCGTAAATCAACGACAACGGCAACCCGCCGACGGACAGGATCTGGTTCGGCCGCATCGTGTCATCGCGCGTGTCGCGTACGTGATCGACATCGACGACATCCGCCAGTGTGCCTGTGGACTCGTTCCAGAAACGCTCTGAGAACGCCGCGCGGATTCGCGGCAGGACCTCGTGCCAGCGCTCGTCGACTGTGGCGGCGACCGCGACGGCGTTGTACCACAGCGCCTGAATCTCCACGGGCTTGCCGATTCGCGGTGTGATCTCCCGCTCGCCGACCCGCGCATCCATCCACGTCAGTTGTTGTCCGTGAACGCCGGCGGCAAGCAGGCCATCGGTATCCATGCGGATTCCATACCGCGTACCCGCGGCGTAGCCGCTGACGATCGACTGGACCGCTGACACCAACACCTCCCGTTGACCGGGTGTGAGATGGTCGCGACGGGTCGCGTCTTCGGACGCGATGGCCAGCAGTTCACCAACCGCAACGACGTACCACAATGACGCATCGACGGAATTGAACTCCGGCTGCTCGCCGCGATCGGAAAAACGGTTTGGCAGCATGCCCTCCGAGACGGCGCCTGCCCACTCGATCAGGATGTTGCGCGCCTCGGCGAGGCGGCCGGTAGCCAGGCACAGTCCGCGCAACGCGATGAACGTGTCTCGACCCCAGTCAGTGAACCAGGGGTACCCTGCCACCAGCGTCTTCCCGCTCCCCCGCTGCACGAGGTATGCATCCGCGGCTCGATCGAGCGGCGTTCCGAGCGCGTCGCGCCGACTGCGCTCGGTGGCGCGTGCGGCGCCGAACGCGCCTACGAGGTCACGGGTGTTCGCAAACGCCTGCGTTGGATCGTGACGGATCGTCAGCACCGCAGGCGGCGACTCCGCCGACAAACGCCAGGCAAACAGTCCCGGCGAGGCGAGATCCTCCGAGTCATCGAGACCGCGTTCGCGCTCAGCCATGTAGAGAAAGTTGCGATACCACTGCGCGTCGTGCTGATAGGTGCCATTAGAGGCAAAGGTCACGGCGGGCACACCGTCGTACGGCCGGAGTGTCACCGCAGCCCCGCATGATTCGGCGTCAAACCGAAACGCCGCATTTTCGTGATGCATCGAGTGGTAGTCGCGGCCAGAGAGAAACGGCCGGACGCGAAGTGACACCTCGCCATTCGCGGACGTCACATTCCATGCGATCCAGCACGCGCCACTCTGTCGTTCGAGGAACAGTTCCTGCGTCACCCGCGTGCCATCCGGCAATGAAAACTCCCACGTCGGCCACGGCTCCGCAGCGAACGACGCGATATGGGATGCGCCATCCGGATGCAGGACGTCTGGAAGGTAGCGCTGCGTCGACAGCGCGAACGTGCCGCCTGGTGTGTCGACAAACGCGTCGACGCCATTGACCAGAACCATCCGGCCGGTCGGCGGCGTCGTCGCCGGCAGCAACAGCGCGTGGTAGCGGCGCGTTCGCACACCGGCCGTCGTCCCCGACGCGAATCCGCCGCGACCGTCCGTCTCGAGCCACTCCGTTCGGTCGTCGATCGGCATCGATGCCATGACTATCCTTTCGTCTCTCGCACGGTGAGAAACTGCACGAAGTCCTTCGTAAACATCAGATCCAGCGTCCAATCGATCGCCACGCGTACCTTTTTCTCGAATCGCGGCAGCTTGCTCAGATAGATCGTTCGCCATAGCCACCAGGCTATGAAGCCGGAGAACTTGACTCCGAAGATCCGCGCCACGCCCGTGCGCCGGCCGATCGCTGCAAGTTGCCCGATCGTCCTGAAGGCAAACGGCGCGGCCGTACGCCCCTCGAGCGTCGCGAGGATGTTCGCGGCGGCCGTCCGCGCCTCTCGCAACGCGTGCTGCGCTGTTGGCGGGTACGGCTTGCCGGTGCGTCGATCGGGAACGACCGCACAATCGCCCAGGGCCCAAACGCCGCTCCATCCCGGGACCGCCAAGGTCTCGTCGGTGACGACCCGCCCGTGGTCGAGCCCGCATGGCAAGTCATGAAGGAGGGGATGTGGCGAGGTCCCGGCCGTCCAGACGACCAGGCGACTGGCAATGCGCCGCCCGTCGGCAAAGGTCACACCGTGAGCGTCAACGGCAGCGACGCGCGCATTCGTGAGAATTTCGACGCCGCGCATCCCGAGCTTCTGCGCTGCATACACACCGAGAGCGTCTCCAAGCTCCGGCAAGATGTGTGATCCCGAGTGGACGAGCACCATCCGAACGTCCTGCTGCCGCAACCGCGGGTAGAACTCCAGTGCTTCGCGGACGAAGTCGTTCAGCGCGGCGATCGTTTCCACGCCGGCGAAGCCTCCGCCGGCCACGACCACCGTCAGCAGACCATCCTCCGCGGCGCCGCACTCCGTGGACGCCTGTTCCAGCGTGGCGATCACCCGATTCCGCAGATGAATGGCGTCGCCCAGCGTCTTCATCGTCAGAGCATGCTCGGCGAGACCGGGAAGACCGTAGAAGTTCGTGGTGGATCCGAGGGCGATCAGCAGCTGGTCGTAGCGCAGCTCATGATCATGGGCGTCGAACCCATGGGTGACGCGCACGGCGCGGCGCTCCAGATCAACGCTGTGAACATCGCCAACCACCACAGTCGTCCGGTGCAGCAACGCACGCAGCGGACTGACGATGTGCGTGATGTCGACGTCACTGGCCGCGACCTCGTGGAGCATCGGGGTGAACAGGAAGAAGTTGTCGCGGCTCACGAGCGTGATGTCGACGTCTGGCCGACGCCGCAGCATTCGTTCGAGTTGCCGCGCGGCCTCGACGCCGCCAAATCCGCCCCCGAGCACGAGCACGCGAGTAGTGGTCACGGAGTAAGCCTCGCCGCATTGGATGTCGGCACCGGCAATCGGTTACGGATGCTGTAACGCTCCCGGCGAGCTGGCATCGAAGCGGGCAGCATGCGTCCGCACACCCTTCATTGGCCGGAGTACGTCATCGAGGCCTGTTGCCTCGGGCTGTTCATGGTGTCAGCCACGGCATTCGCGATCGCGTTGTATCACCCGCTGTCGCCACTCGCGCGGTGGACCACCTCGGCGATCGTCAACCGAGTACCGATGGGGCTCGCGATGGGATTGACAGCGGCGCTGCTGATCTACTCGCCGCCTGGCCGCCGCTCCGGCGCGCACATGAATCCCGCCGTGACGTTTACCTTCTACCGCCTCGGGAAGATTGACGGCGCCGATGCACTGGCGTATGTCACCGCGCAATTCATCGGCGGAGGAACCGGCATGGTGATCGCGATCGCCCTGTTCGGGACGCTGACGGGCGATCCCGCCGTGAACTATGTCGCCACGATGCCAGGTGCAGCGGGAACGGCGACCGCCTTCGTTGCCGAGGCCGTCATCTCGTTCCTCATGATGCTGACCGTCCTGATCGTCTCGAACACGCCGCGGTTCGCGTCGTTGACCGGCGTGGCCGCGGCGCTGCTCGTCGCTACCTTTATTACCGTCGAAGCACCGCTCTCGGGCATGAGCATGAACCCTGCGCGGACGCTCGCGTCGGCGCTGTTCGCGCACAGCAACAGCGTCTGGATCTACTTCATGGCACCGCCGCTGGGGATGCTCACCGCGGCGGAGCTCTTCGTCCGGGCGGCAGGGCACGCACGCATCCGGTGCGCCAAGCTGCACCACCCCTTCGACATCCCGTGCATCTTTCACTGCGGATACGCACCTCCGGCTGACGCCGGACACTATGCGGAGACATGACATGACAGCGGACGCGCACTACGACGTGATCATCATCGGCACGGGAGCCGGCGGAGGCACACTCGCCTACCGGCTTGCACCGTCAGGCAAACGGATCCTGCTGCTCGAGCGCGGCGACTTCGTGCCGCGCGAAAAGGCAAACTGGGACTCGCGGTCGGTGAACGTGGACGCGAAGTACCACACCCGAGAGGTGTGGCAGGACCGTGAGGGGAAGCCGCTCCATCCGCACACGAACTATTACGTCGGCGGCAACACGAAATTCTATGGCGCTGCGCTGTTCCGCCTGCGCGAACGGGATTTTGGCGAGTTGCAGCATCACGGCGGCGTGTCGCCAGCGTGGCCGATCGGGTACGCGGAGCTCGAACCCTACTACACGGAAGCCGAACGCCTGTATCAGGTGCATGGCGAACGCGCAGTCGACCCGACGGAACCGTGGGCAAGTGCCCCGTACGCGTATCCGCCCGTCTCGCATGAACCGCGAATCCAGAAGCTGCACGACGACCTCGCCCGCAACGGGTTGAAGCCGTTTCACGTGCCGCTCGGCGTGATGCTCGACGAATCGCAGCCAAGGCAGAGCCGCTGTATCCGCTGCAACACCTGCGACGGCTTTCCCTGTCTGGTCAAAGCCAAAAGCGATGCGCAGGTCGTGTGCGTCGAGCCGGCATTGACATGGCCGAACGTCACGTTGACGACCAACACTAAAGCCGTACGGCTGGAGACGAGCAGCTCCGGACGCGAAGTCTCGCATGTGATCGTGGAGCGGTTCGGCGAGCGACTGACCTTGTCCGCCGACATCGTCGTGTCGTCGTGTGGCGCGATCAACTCGGCGGCGCTACTGCTGCGTTCCGCCAATGATCGTCATCCCAACGGCCTGGCGAACGGCTCCGGAGTGGTCGGACGGCACTACATGGGGCACATCAATTCGGTGCTGCTCGCTATCTCGACGACGCCGAATCCAACGGTCTTCCAGAAGACACTCGCCGTCAATGACTTCTATTTCGGCGACCAGGCGTTTCCGTATCCGATGGGGCACATCTCCTTCGTCGGGAAGTTCGATGCGGTCACGTTGTCGGCGGGCGCGCCACCGTTCGTGCCGGGCATGACGCTCGATGCCATCGCTCATCATTCGCTCGACTTCTGGCTCACGTCCGAGGACCTGCCCGATCCGGACAATCGAGTCTCACTCGATCGCGACGGGAACATCGTGCTCTCGTACAGGCCAAACAACGAGGAAGGCCATCGCCGTCTGATCACACGGCTCGAGTATCTGCTGCAGCACCTCGACATGCGGCCACATCTGGTCCCGCGAAACCTGTTCGCGGGTGACCGTATTCCGCTTGCCGGCGTCGCCCATCAGAACGGGACGATCCGCTTCGGACGGGACCCGCGCACATCAGCGCTCGATCCCACGTGCAAGGCGCACGACGTCGACAACCTCTACGTCGTCGACGGCAGCTTCTTCCCGTCGAGCGGAGCGGTCAATCCGGCGCTGACGATCATGGCCAATGCATTGCGCGTCGGCGATCACTTGCTCGAGCGACTCGGCACGCGCTCGTCCGCGGAACGCGAGGTGATGGCATGAACTCGCGCATCGTCGGTGCAGTGACCCCTTCGATCGTCGGTGCAATGTCTTCTTACGCTGGTCGGTGCAATGCCCTGCGTCGCGGGTCGGTGACACGAATTGCTTCGCATGTCGGTGTCACAATCCTCGTCCTGCTGCTCGCAACGCTTGCGAGTCGTGCCGCTGCGTCGGAAGCCACCGTGACCGCGGTCGATAGCGTCGGCATGACGGTCAGCGACATGGATCGGGCAGTCGACTTCTACACCTCGGTGCTCACCTTCGAGAAAGTCGGCGACGTCGAAGTCGCAGGGCGAGAGTACGAACTGCTCACGGGAGTCTTCGGCGCCCGATCGCGCATCGTCAGGCTGCGGCTCGGGAACGAGACGATCGAGCTGACCGAATTCCTCGCGCCGCGAGGCCGCGCGATTCCGGCCGACGTGCGTGCAAACGATCTGGTATTCCAGCACATCGCGATCATCGTCAGCGACATGGATGCGGCGTACGAGCGTTTGCGCCGTTCCCACGTCGCGCACGCATCGACGGGACCGCAGCGGCTGCCCGACTGGAACCCGAACGCGGGAGGCATTCGCGCGTTCTACTTTCGAGATCCGGACGGGCATTTCCTGGAAATTTTGCAGTTCCCGGCCGGAAAAGGTCCCGACCGGTGGCATGCGACCGACCGATTGTTTCTCGGCATCGATCACACGGCCATCGTGGTCGGTGACACCGACCGATCCCTGAAGCTCTATCGCGACGTGCTCGGAATGCAGATCGCAGGGACGAGTGAGAACTTCGAGACCGAGCAGGAACATCTGAATAACGTGTTCGGCGCGCGACTGCGCATCACGACGCTCAGAGCTCCGGACGGACCTGGAGTCGAACTACTCGAATATCTCGCGCCGCGCGACGGCAGGCCGGCTCCACTCGATTTGAGAGCCAACGACGTCGCGCACTGGCAGACGACGCTGGTCAGCCGATCGCCGGACCGTCTGGTCGACATGGCCGCGTCGCATCCGCCGTTCACCTTGGTGTCGCCTCAGCTGGTCGCGGTGCCCCCAGCCACGTTTGGAGTCGCGGCCGCGGCGCTTGTTCGCGATCCTGACGGCCATGGCGTGCGGATCGCGACCGGGGCCCCCGCCGCGCGGACTGTGCGCGGTGGGGTGGAGGTGAAACCAGTCGGCCACTGAGACATCCAAGAGATGACCGCGCACAGCGGCAACTTGGGAACGAGAGCGGGCCGATGCGGCCCGCAGACTTCAGAAAGGCGGACATCAGAGTCCGCCGTCAAAGGAGGATCGACATGGTTCGCACGTCTCTACTCACGCTGGGCGCGCTTCTGCTCACAGTCACCATCGCGGGCGCGCAGACACGGACGAGTGCTCCCTTTACTGGTGCCAAGGTGAACGGCGGCACGGTCACTTCGATGATGAAGGACGGAAAGACCGTTCTGACGCTGTCGGATGATTTTAAAGTACCGGACACACCAGATCCGCACTGGCAGGTTATCGACTCGAAAGGCAATGTCTTCCTGTTGCAGCGTCTGCCGGTCAAGAACCTCGGCGGCCTGGCAAAGGATCGGATCAACATGTCGATCACGCTGCCGTCGTATGTGAAGGACGTCGCTAAGGTCCAGATCTACTGCGCCTGGGCCGAGGCAGTCCTTGGCGAAGCGCCGTTCTCGGGCAAGCAGCTCACGAACAGCACTCGGTGAACGGCTCCACTGCGGAGCAGCCGGAGCTTTCGCGAAGGCGCGCGCCCTCGTCCGCGGCGGTATCTGCCGGGACGAGGGCGCTCTTGTTTTGACGCTGGTCAAATCCCAAGCCCCAAATCCCAAAGACCAAATCCCAATCGCAATCCACCATTTCCGAAACCGGCGAGAGGTTCCGGCATCCAACCACCGAAGACGCACATGCCGGTCGATCCTTTCTCGCTCGACCCACCTTCCACCCTTGCCGGCCGCGTGGCCACGTTGGTTGCGCGGCCCCTCCTCGAGCAGCTTGGAGGGCTGAAGCGACTTCGAACGTTGTATCGATCACTGCCACCAGGCTCCGACGACAGCTTCCCCAGCCGCGCGCTCGAGGCACTTTCAATCGATGCGTCGGCGCACCAGGCGGACCTCTCGCACATTCCGAGGCAGGGTCCAGTGGTGATCGCGGCGAATCATCCCCGCGGCGCGCTCGACGGTCTCGCGCTCGCCGCGCTCGTGCGCCGTGTCCGGCCAGATGCGCGCCTGCTCGCGAATTTCGTGCTGTCGCGGATTTCCGAGTTGCGCTCGCTGTGCTTCTTCGTCGATCCGTTCGACGGACCCACAGCGGAGGCCCGCAGTCTCGGCGGGTTGCGAGCCGCGCATCTCTGGCTCCGGAACGGCGGCGCCTTGGTGATCTTCCCGGCGGGCGAAGTGTCCCACCGGCGTGCGCTGAACGGCGACAATTCAGAGGGTCCGTGGTCGCGCACGCTCGGAAGACTCGCCACCATGACGAGAGCGGCTGTCGTTCCAGCATTCATCGAAGGACAGAACTCGCGCCTGTTCTATGCCGCCGGGCGCGTCCATCCGCTCCTGCGAACGGCGCTGTTGCCGCGCGAGTTGCTTCACGCGCGCCGATCGACGGTTTCCGTCCGGTTCGGCCAGGCGCTCGCGTGCGAGGAAAGTCCCGCCGCCATCACGGCGCGTGCACAAGCCGCGGTCGTCGAGTTGGCCCGCCTGTCCCGGCGAAGCCCCACGGCCGCGAACGCGGGCCAAGTCAGCGCCGCCCAGAGCGGTGCCGGACCCCATGCCGCTGCGAAAGCAGACCGCAGCGGCGCGGCAAAGGCGGAAGTCGCGCGACTCCCGCACGAGGCGACATTGGTCTCGTCAGGACGGTTTCAGGTGTACTGCGCGCCGGCCAGTGAAATCCGGGTAACGCTCGAAGAAATCGGTCGTCTTCGCGCCGTGAGCTACCGCGCAGCCGGTGAGGGTACTGGATCGGACGTTGACCTCGACGACTTCGATGGGCACTACCTGCATCTGTTCGCGTGGGATCACGATGCTGACTGCGTCGTCGGTGCGTATCGCATCGGTCGAACAGACCGGATCGTTGCCGATCGCGGCGTGGCCGGTCTCTACACTCGCACGCTGTTTCAGTACGACCACGACCTGATCGACGCACTCGCGCCAGCCCTGGAGCTCGGACGCTCGTTCGTTCGCCCCGAGTATCAGCGGAACTACCAGGCGTTGCTGTTGCTGTGGCGGGGCATCGGTCAATTCGTCGTTCGCAATCCCCGCTACCGTGTGCTCTTCGGCCCCGTCAGCATCAGCGCGCGATACTGCGACGCGTCGCACGCGCTGCTGACCGCCTTCCTCGAACAGAACCATCACGATGCGTCGCTGGCGCGAATGGTTGCCCCGCTTAATCCGCGCCCCGCGACGACGGTTCCCGGTGTGGGCGCGATCCCCACGGACATCGCCGGCGCCGAACGACTCGTGGCAGGTTTCGAACCAGACGGCAAGGGAATGCCCGTCCTGCTGCGCCAGTACCTCAAACTGAACGCGCGCGCGCTCGGGTTCAGCGTCGACCCCGCGTTCGGCCACGTTGTCGACGCCCTCATGAGCGTCGATCTCACCCGCGTCAACCCGTCCATTCTTCGTCGCTATTTTGGCGACGGCCTCGACGAGTATCTGCAAGGCCACGCGTCGCCACGGATCGCCCCGGCCGCGTAACGGCCGGCTGAATGTATGTCAGTCCGAAACGCGGTGCGCCGGCGTGGTGGTGAGATGCGTCCAGACGAGGTGAATCAAGCGACGAAGCGAAGTGGGGACGGCGCCGCGCGCACGATTGGCGTCACCGATCTGGAACACCAGCGACCACTGGCGGAACAGCGTTCGATACGCAGCCAGCAGCGGGGTGTCTGGATCGTAGATGTTGGTCGATTCGGCTGAAGAGCCATTGAGCTCGACGATTGCTAGATCTCGTCCTGCTTTGAACGCCTCGACATCGCGATAGCGGATGTCGAACCGACCGATGAAGAAACCCGAGAAGTGTTGTGCGATCTCGTCGACGCGTCGCTCGAGCGCCGGCGTAAGAAGGTGCGATCCATCGCGAAACATCGTGCCCTGAGCATGATTGCCCGCGATCGCAAGCGGCAAGCGCTCTCCTCGCGCGAGCACGACGTCGGTCACGGCCTCGTGCCTGCGCAGGAAGACGGGCGCCTGCAAGCGGTAGCGCCGATGCGCGTCGATCAGCTGCGCGACCGTTGATACACCATCGCCGGTCAGGACCGGAAAGTGTTTGTCCGTGATCGAGAAGATCCGCCCGCGCTGTTGTCCTGGCAGGCGATAGTAAAAGACGCCCGCCTCATAGGGCCCCTCGTGAAAGGGCTGCAGGAGCACATCGCCGGCCGTGCTGGACAGGTATCGCTCGATCTGGTCGACCGATCGGATGACTCGCACCCCGACTCCGCGCTGGCCGACATCCGGCTTGAGCACGATCGGGAACGTCCACCCGTTGCTGGTCATCGCGTCACGCGCACGCCGAACGCGATCGCCGTCGCCAGCCGCGAGTCGACTGAACGGAATCGTGGACTGCGGAGGAAGCTGCTGCAGGATGTCGTATTTGGATTCGCCGACCAGCCCGCCGTCCTGAATCCCCGGGTTCGAGGTTGTAATGGTCGTTACACCGCGATGTCGCAGAGAAAGCATCAGGACCCACAGGGTCACGGGAGCGTAGAACAGCCATGCGGGCCAGAACTCCCAGCGGCGAAGACGATGGAATCGGATTGCGAGCTGACGGCGGAGACTCGGTGACGAGAGAACGCGGAAGCCGCGCGTGATCAGCATCGCCGATCCGGCTGCGCCGACGGCCGGCCAGATATTGCTCGACGCCCACGGTCGCACCGCGTCGCCCGCGCGTGCGCTGGCGAGCACTACTGCCGGCGTCCACAGCAACGAGGCGCCGAAGGCCCACGCGGCAAACCGCCACGGCGATATGGAGATCAATCCTGCCGTGAGATACAGCGGCAATCGTGTCCCTGGTGTGAAGCGTGTCGCGACGATGGCCGCGCCCGCGTGACGTTCGAGCCAGCGTCCCCACTGCTCCACGTGGGTCGCAGTGACGGGCTGCGCAAAACGGGACCAGACACGAGCGGTACGCCGGGAAATACGGCCGATCGCGAACAGGCCGCAATCGCCGAGGAAGATCCCGAGCGCGCATGCGGCGATGGCCGCCACCGGCGACAGATCCCCACGGGCCACCAGCGTGCCAGCAGCGACACATGCGAGATCTTCAGAGACGAAGGTGGAGACGAGGAGGGTGACCGCAAGCGCCAGCATGGTGGTAGGGCGGACCGTCAGGTCCGCCACACGTGCGGGTGTAACGGTTCGTACTCGAGCGACGCCGCGTGTCCCAGGGTGACGTTCACGGTCGAACGGCTTACGGTGCACGCGTCCGCCCGTCGCATGCGAACGCTGAATTGCGGGCAATGGTCCCATTGGTGACCGTGAAAGACGCGTTGCGGCACGATGGGATCTACCGCATTGGCCACCAGCGCGTCGAACAACGGGAGCCGCAGCCGCTCGGCGGTCGCGTCGTCCAGCGACGACGACGTGAACGCGACAGGTCGGATCAGTTGTCGGAGCTCGACTGTCACGCATCGTCCGACAGTCGTCGCAACGAGCAGTTCGTGGCGCCATACCCCGACGACGCGAAACGGACGGTATGGAGTGGGATCGATCGCGCGCACAGCCTCCAGCAGGTGCGGCATGTCACGCGCACCCAGAAGCCGCGGCACGATGTCACCGCGGCTGCGCTCCTCAATCGCGCGGAAGGCGCCTGCGAGCGCATCTCGATTGACTGCATTCGCCGTTCGATTGAGCAGCGCCACCGTGAGTCCTGCTTCGTTTACGCCGATCCATGTGCCGCCACTTCGTGGATCGGCAGGGAACGTCGCCTCCATCCCAGCGACGTTCACCCGCCGTGGTCCTTCCGCCACGGGTCGTGCCATCCGCTCGTCGCGGTTGCACATGAGGCGAAAGCCGACGTCGACAGGAACGATGCTGATCGTGCACATGGTCACGACTGGGCGAATCGAGGAGTTGGCGGAGCCAATCCAAACGCGTCCGGACTGTCGACGCCCACCATCGCCAGCAACACCGCAATGAGCGCCTGGTGGTGAATCGTATGACTGACGACGAAAGCCAGTTCGCGCCGGAGCGTCGATCGAGCGTGGCTCGACGGCTCTCCACGACCAAGGATCGACGCCACGGTGACCGGCGTCGAGAGGTCGTCGTCGGTGATGGTCCCCAACATCGACTTCAGCCTGACGATCGTTCGCAGGGCGGCTCCGAGGTCGCGTTCGACCGACGTGCCGCGCTCCCGGTGGTCGTAACTGAATGTCCCGTGTGGGCGTGCGGTTGCAAACGCCGCAACATGGTCGAGGATGTGTCGGACGTGCTCGCCGATCGAACCCGACACGTGCGGCAGTGGCTTGGTCACGTACACGTCCGACGACAGTTGAAGCAACACCGTCGTCAGGTCGTCGAGCAACCGCCCAAGGGTGCGGTCTACGCGCTCGTCGGTTGTCGAACGTGTTGAGCTGAGAGCGGCTCCGGCGGTCATGACGCCATCTCGAAGAATCGGCCGACGTACGGAATCTCGCCGCGACGGAGGAACAATACGATCGCGGCGCTGGCGAACACGGTGATGGCGAGGCCGAACAGCAGACCGCCGTCGCCTTTGACCTCGATACCGAGCACCGTCAGATGGCTCAGAATGGCACCGGCCATTACCCCGAGCGCCAAGACCGCTCCAAGGCTCGTGGTGTACGGAATGAGCAGCATGACGGCCGCAATCAGCTCCACGATGCCCGACCCTATCCGGCCAATCGGTTCGGCTCCGAGTTTCGAGAAGATGTAGACCGATTCCTCGGCCCCGGTGAACTTGAAGAACAGGGTCTGAAGCAGGATCGCCGCTGCCACGATCTGCAGCGCCCAGCTCGCAATCGCCTGTCCGCGTGAAAGGTGAGTCAGTGTGTTCATGGCTGCTTGGATGTCGGCCGCGCCGCCCGGTTTCAACGCGCGACAACTCCCAACTCCCAACCGCGCTTCGCCTCGAACCAACTCCCAACGCTTGGGAGTTGGAATTGGCCCCAGCGAAGCGAGTTGGGAATTGACACCAAGGCTGTCGTATCAGTGAAACCGCACGGCAGATCCGGCATCCAAGCACACGTGACGCACATGACTGCTGAAGCGCAACGACTCGAAGAAGCCAGGGACCGCACCCGGCACTGGCGGCGCTGGGGACCGTATGTCAGCGACCGGGCGTGGGGAACCGTCCGCGAGGACTACAGCGAATACGGCACGGCTTGGGACTACTTTCCCCATGACCATGCTCGATCTCGCGCGTATCGGTGGAACGAGGACGGCCTCGCCGGCATTTGCGACCGACATCAGCGGATTTGCTTCGCCGTGGCGCTGTGGAACGGCCGGGACCCAATCCTGAAGGAACGACTCTTCGGCCTCACCGGCAGCGAAGGCAATCACGGCGAGGACGTGAAGGAGTACTACTTCTACCTGGACTCGACGCCGACGCATTCGTACATGCGGTTCCTGTACAAATACCCGCAGGCCGCATTTCCCTACTCGGAACTCGTGGACGAGAATCGCCGGCGCGGGCGCGGCGCACCGGAATTCGAGCTGATCGACACAGGCGTCTTCGACGGCGACCGCTACTTCGACGTCGAAGTGGAATACGCCAAGGCGGACCCCGAAGACATTCTCATCCAGATAAGTGTCACGAATCGTGGACCGGAAGCCGCCGCCCTCGACATCCTGCCGACGGTGTGGTTCCGCAACATCTGGTCGTGGCACGCCAATCCACACACGCCAACGCTGCAGCGGGCCCCTGCGCCAGGTTCGGCCATCGCGTTGAACGATCCGAAGTACGGGCATCGGTGGCTCCATTTCGAGTCGGAGTCCGCCTCCGCCGCAGCTGCGGCGGACCAGCCCGTCGAGGACGGATCGCCGGAACTGCTGTTCACGGAGAACAACACGAACACGCAGCGCCTGTACGGCTACGGCGACGACCGTTACACGAAGGATGCCTTTCATCGGTATGTGGTCGCCGGTGACGCGTCGGCGATCAATCCGGATGAGCGTGGAACCAAGGCCGCGGCCCGCTACGTGCGCCTCGTCGACCCAGGTGGCACGGTCACACTGCGTCTGCGCTTCAACGACCGGTCGCCAACCGCGAGGGACCCGTTCGGCAGCATGTTCGACGAGACGTTCGCTCTTCGTCGACGTGAGGCGGACGAGTTCTACGCGACGGTACTCCCAGAGACGCTGTCCGAGGACGCGACACGCGTGGCGCGACAGGCGCTGGCAGGCCTGCTCTGGTCGAAGCAGTACTACCACTACGTCGTCAAAGACTGGATCGAGGGGGACGCGGGACAACCGTCGCCGCCCAGCGCTCGCACCGGCGGGCGAAACCATGAATGGACGCACGTCTACAACTCGGACGTGCTGCTCATGCCCGACAAGTGGGAGTACCCGTGGTTCGCGGCCTGGGATCTTGCCTTTCACTGTGTCGCGGTGGCGATCGTCGATCCGGATCTTGCGAAGGACCAGCTCCGGTTGCTGCTACGCGAGTGGTACATGCATCCGAACGGGCAGCTCCCCGCGTATGAGTGGGCGTTTGCCGATGTGAATCCACCCGTGCACGCATGGGCCGCCTGGCGCGTCTACAAGATCGAGCAGAAGCGCAGAGGCACCGGCGACCTGCAGTTCCTCGAGGCCATCTTCCACAAGCTGTTGCTCAACTTCACGTGGTGGGTCAACCGGAAAGACGCCGAGGGGATGAACATCTTTCAGGGCGGCTTTCTCGGCCTCGACAACATCGGCGTGTTCGATCGCAGCGCTCCGCTGCCGACGGGTGGACATCTCGAACAGTCGGATGGCACGAGCTGGATGGCGATGTATTCGCTCAACATGCTCGCGATC